>Ga0187875_10000390_pt1 | contig 38121 bp, 35 predicted proteins | sample June2016WEW_17_1_2_FD_132978 | JGI IMG/M metagenome (GOLD analysis project Ga0187875, IMG submission 132978) | Peatland microbial communities from SPRUCE experiment site at the Marcell Experimental Forest, Minnesota, USA - June2016WEW_17_10 | ecosystem: Environmental > Terrestrial > Soil >...
ATGGACAAGAGTGCGCACTCACTTCGGGCGATGTCATCACCCGCCTCACGGACACTCCAGATGCAGACCAGACGGTAAATGCCAGCGTTGCGGCGACGAAGAAGTCAGACTGCGCGTCGGGACAGACGGTAGCCGTCAAGGTGGACGACTTGCAGGAAATGTACAATCACTTCCAGGAGCAACTGACCAACGGCCTGGGTGAAATGGCCAAGAAGCAGGGCACGGGCGGGATGCCGAAGGCGCCGGACACCAGCACGAAGGCCTCGGATGTCCCCACTCCACCAGCCGATACGACTGCGGCAAAGACCCTGCAAGACCAGCAGCAGCAGGCAGATCAGACTGAGTCGGAGGTCAAGCAGGAAACCGCAGCCGGAGGTGGGCTGTAGAAACGCTGGCAAGCGGTGGTGGGAAACACTGTTTGGAAAATCAGAATGGGAGCGTCGCAGGATGACGCTCCCTTCTGTAATTGGCGGGCGTAGTCTTTCCGGCTCTGCACTCACTGAGCAGAGAATCAGTCGAACTCACGCATAGAAACGCTGAATCGGAGGTTCTAATGACGTCGCGTGCATTTTACAAACCTGCTCCTGGGCTGATGTTAATGGCTGCCGCAATTTTTTCGGCGTCGCTGGCTGGCGCGCAGGCAGTTTCTTTGCAGGAGCAACTGACGGCACAGTACAAAGTCGTCAAGATTGGATCGGACACGGGCGGATATTCCGTGGTGGAGAAGGGTACGTTGTTGGCCATTCAAAAGGGCGGAATTTTATCTGTTCCCTATAGCGATTCTAATGTTCTTTCCAGCAAGTACGAAGGCGGCACGATTAAGGGTCCGAGCGGGCTGGCTTTGATGGGACGGAAGTCGATCATGGGCAAATTTGGCAAAGAGCAGACCACCCATTTATTTGCAGTGGGCGACAAAGTCTATCCCATGAAGATCGACGTGAACGTGGCCAAAGATAGCGTAACTCTGGGCATCGTGGCTTGCGATAGTTGCAACAAGACGGATCCGCCGACCTATAACAAGGCACAGGTTGTGTTTCAGTTTCCCAAAGGATCCTTGGCCAATGCGAGCGCCGGTCAGGTAGAAGACACGATCGGGCAGGTTCTTAGCATCAGCTCCGAGGATGCACAACAGCAGGGCGGAGGAGAAAAGCAGGGCGGAGATCAGGGTGGCCAACAGCAGCAGGCGTCGGACCAAGCCCAGCAGCCCGCCGACCAAGCTCCGGCCGAACCAGCCAGCATTGAGAAGGGAATGACCACCGACCAGGTCGAGGCCGCTATGGGCAAACCGGAAAAGAAAGTCACACTCGGCGCCAAGCAGATTTATTACTACAAGGATATGAAGGTGATTTTTCTAAGCGGCAAGGTTTCTGACGTTCAGTAAATTCGCGAAGCGCGCGGAAATCATGAAATAAATTTCGACGCTTGGGAGGATCTCGACCGATATGAATCTTCCGCAGGCTCGGGCTACTACGCGAATGTTTCACGCGAGAATTCTGCCCCGGCAGCAGCCGAAGGGCTGGCTGCCCTAGTTTCTCAAACGTAAAAGAACAAAGCACTTGAGCTGACGATATAGTACTTCCGTACCGTCTCTAGTACTTCGGTTACCGATTCACGAGAGTGTCCCTCGCATTCGCGTGATCACCACTGGTAATAGACACTTATTTAGCAATACATACCATATATAGATTTTTACCCTCCTCCCCGGTTTCCGCAATTCCAGGCAAACCGCAAAAAACCCAGCAAAAACAGGAAATTCTCGGGAGGGCTGGGTTTTTCCGGCCTGATATATCCTCTGGACACCGAAACCCCTTCGACACAAGGTGTGGGCGAGGGCGTCTTCCGAAGTCAACCTGTGCGCCGAACCTGGGGGCGCAGGAATTTTGGAGGACTGGCTAAGGAAAATATGGCCGACTCGCGAGAAGTGATGAACATTCGCCAGGCGTCGCAGTATCTGGGAGTGAGTCCAGACACGCTGTACAAGTACGTCGGCGAACAGAGCATTCCTGCTTTCAAGCTGGGCAACCGTTGGCGCTTCAAGAAGTCGAGGCTGGACCAGTGGATGGAAGAGAAGTCGAGCCAGATGGAATCGGGATCGAAACGTAAACCGAAGGCGGCGATGAAAGCTGCCGGGTCGCAGTAGCCAAATAGAGCCGGCGGGACGCCGGCGCTACGAAAGGGTGGGCACATGTTTGGAATGGGATCGAAGACGATTGTAGGTCTGGATGTGGGCTCTTCCAGCATTAAGGCCGTGGAATTGAAAAAGAAGGGTGGGCAGATTGAAGTGGCGCACCTGGGACTGGAAATGCTGGCCTCTGACATCGTGGTGGATTCGATGATCGTGGACTCGGGAACGGTCTCGAGCGCGATATCGAAGTTGTTCGCCGACTGTTTGATCAAGACCAAGTCAGTGGCGACCGCAGTGAGCGGCCATTCCGTGATCGTCAAGAAGATCTCGCTGCCTTCGATGAGTGATCAGGAATTGGCTGAGACCATCGAGAAGGAAGCGGCCCAGCATATTCCCTTCGACCTGGCCGACGTGAGTCTGGACTACCAGATTCTGTCGGAAGAAGCAGGCAGCCCGCAGATGGATGTGCTGCTGGTAGCCGTCAAGAAGGACAAGATTTTGAACTACACCAACGTACTCTCGATGGCGGGACGCACCCCGGCTATTGTGGACATCGATGCGCTGGCTCTGCAGAACTGTTACGAGTACAACTACCAGCCGGCGCCGAGCCAGGTGGTGGCGCTTTTGAACCTGGGCGCCAGCGTGATGAACATCAACATCGTTAAGGGGACAACGCCGCTGTTCCCGCGCGACGTCAGCGTCGGCGGGCATCAGTATACGGACTCGTTGCAGAAGGAGTTGGACCTGAACTTCGACGATGCCGAAAAGCTGAAGCTGGGGGAGAAGGTGGGCACGGTGAGCGAGGATGCAAAGGCGCCGATCCTGCAGCAGGTGACCGAGATTATCGTACTGGAAATTCAGAAGACGTTTGATTTCTTCCGGGCCAGTGCAGCCGGTGAGCATATCGAGAAGATTTACCTTGCCGGAGGTTCGGCGAAAGTGCCGGGTTTGATGGAAGCCTTACGGCAGGAATTTTCGATGCCAGTTGAATTGCTGAATCCATTCCAGCGCGTGGTTCCGCCGGCGGACGGCCCTGGGGCGGAGTTGGTGGAGCAAAACGCGGGCCAGCTGGCGGTAGCGGTGGGTTTGGCTTTGAGGAGCTTTGAATCCCTATGATCAAAATCAATCTGCTGGAATCCTCCAAGGGAAAAAACAAACGCGGCGGCAGTAACGCGCCGACGATGCCCACGATGGAAATGGGCGATCTGGGGTCGCCTAAGCTGAAGGTGCTGGTTGTCCTGCTGTTGGCGGGAGTGCTGAATTTTGCGTATTGGTACCGGCTGGATCGTCAAAGCCGAACGATTGCGGCGCAGATGCAAGCTGCCGAGCAGACCAACCGCGAACTGAGCGATGTAAAGGCCCGGTACCTGGAGCGCCAGACCCAGGCCAACAACTATAAACGCAGGGTCGATGTGATCGATTCGCTGCGTGCCGCTCAGTCCGGACCGGTGAACCTGCTGGCCATGCTGGGTGAGACCGTGAACGGAACCGAAGCGGTCTGGCTGAGAAGCATGGACGACACCGGCCCGAATGTGAGTTTGGAAGGCACTGCCCTGAGCACGGATGCGGTGGCGAATCTGATGGCGAATCTGCAAAAGACAGGCTTCTTCAAGAACATAGAGATCAAGGAAACCTATCAGGACGATGCAATCAAGGACATGCAGGCGTTTCAGTTCACGCTGACCTGCGAGAAGGGAAAGTCGTAAAGGCGGACCTATGGCAATGAACTTCATCGAATTGTCGGGCGTGAAACAGTGGGCCACGGTGATTCTCGGCGGCGCTATCGTGACAGGAGCGCTGTATTTCACGTTGTTCAAGAGCCAAAGCGATAAGAATGCTGCGGCCCAACATGCGCTGCAAGACAAAGTTCGGGAAAACAACGAACTGGAATCTTACCGGCCGAAACTGAAAGACATGGACCGGCAGCTCGCCAACTTGAAACAGCAGTTGGAGATCGAAAGGCGCATCGTTCCGGACGAGAAGCAGGTGGACGGATTTATTGAAACACTGGACGGGGAAGCCCAGAAGGCCGGGGTGGAGCTGCGCCGTTACACCGCCAAGCCGGTAGCTGCCAAGGAATACTACTCGGAGCTTCCGTTTGAGATGGAGATGGACGGCCCGTATTACTCCATGCTGAATTTCTTCGACCGCGTGGGCAAACTGGAGCGCATCGTCAACATCAGCGGACTCCTGGTCTCAGGCACGAAAAATCCCAGCGGGGCGAAGGCGAAGCATACCTATCAATATGCTCCGAACGAGAGCGTGGTCGCCACCTTCACCGCAACGACATTCTTCAGCCACGATTTGGTGCCAGCCGCAGGGGCTCCTGGAACCAAACCCGCAACAGCAACCGCGGGCGTGAAATAGGAATCGCTATGAAACTAACGACAGGCATTCTGGTAGCGGGACTGATGACGGGCGGGGTCTGGGCACAGAATCCGAACGTCATCAACAAGGTGCAGGGCACGACTACCGTGCAGCAACAGAACACCAATGACTCCAATGCTGCTGTGGGGATAACGGGTTCGACAGCGGGTACGCCCGCGAAACCAGCGGCGTCGGTGCAGACACAACCAGCGGCACGGTCGCCGATGTCTGCTCCAGGGAAGGTCGCTTCCGCTCCCGGTCCTTTCAGAGCGCCCGCACCTGTCACCAAGCATTCTGCGGGAAGGCATCCGGTGATTGTGGCCGCGGAGACTCCGAACTCGGAGGGCAAGCGTGTGGTGCCAACCGCCAAAGCCGCTGATGCCAGCAACAATTCGAGTGCGGCAAAGGCCGCGAAGCCCGAGGAAAAGAAATGGTCGATGACCGGGAAACGCGATCCCTTCTTCAGCCCGGTAGTTCAGCAGGTCTCGGCTTCGGGCTGCTCGACCGGGAAAAAATGCCTGGAAATTGGGCAGATCAACCTGCGCGGCGTGGTGAAGTCGGAAGACGGTTTTATCGCTGTCGTCACCAACAGCCTGAACAAGGCGTATTTCCTCCGTGAAAAAGACCCAGTATTCAACGGTTACGTAGTCAGAATCACCGGCGACGCGGTGGTGTTTCAGGAAACCGTGCAAGACAAACTGGGCAAGCCGTTAACACGGGAAGTGACAAAACGAATTATCACGCCAGCTGTTTAGCGTGTGCAAGGGTGCGCCGGAGGGCCGGTGCGCCAACTAATTTGATTTCTTGCAAGGACACGCGGGGCAGACCCGCGAGTTGGGGAGAGGCGAAATGCGAAAGCAACTGCTGAGTGTAATTCTACCGTTGCTGCTGCTGGGGCTGGTTGCTTCAGCCGCAGAGACTCCAGCGTTACAGGCGGCGATCCAGCGAAACGAACTGCAACGAGTAAACGTGGTCCGCGGCACGGATGAGATCCGCGTCGAGATCACCGCTCGTGGCACAGTGACACCCAAAGTGAGCAAGGCGAATACGCCATCGCGCGTGATCGTGGACTTGCCGGGGACCGTCATGCTGACGGGTAAGAGGCAGATCAGCGTAGGAACTGCCGGCGTCCAGGACGTCCGCATTGCCATGGATGCACAGAGGCCTCCGACAACCCGCATCGTGGTCGATCTGGATCATGCTTGCCGCTATGAACTGAATCCGACGGCCGACGGGAAGCTGGTGTTAACGCTGCACACGCAGGCTACCACTGAGGCAGGCGCGAAGGCTCCGAAGGCTGCCGCGAAAAATTCCACCTCGGCGGCGAACGCGGTTACTCCCCGAGTTCCGGAGATCAAAGCGCAGACCAATCAGGACGTAACGGCTCCGGTGGCTGCTAGCGAGCCCGCTTCGAAGGCGGTGACGGCGAGTGCTGCTACCGCTGAACAGAAGACGCAGACGGCTGGATCGAGCGATTTTGTGTTTGTCGAGCCCACCTATGCCGCCAAGGCCAGTGTGGCTGAAGCTCAGGCTGAGCCCGCCGAGCGCGCTCAGGACGCAGCCGCCAAGTTTTCCGACAAAACAGCTGCAGAACTTCTTCCGGTCAGCATGAACGCCGCCCAATCGCAGAGCGCTTCCTCGGGCAGCGGCATACAGCCGGCGGTCAATCTTGCGGCAGAACAGAAAGCGCAAGCCAGCCAGGCACCCGTTTCGGCTGGCCCAAAATACACCGGGGAACCGATCTCGGTGAACTTGAAAGACGTCGATCTGAAGGACTTCTTCCGCCTGATTCATGAGATCAGCGGATTGAACGTTGTGCTCGATCCAAATGTTCATGGCACCCTGACGATTGTGCTTGACGATGTTCCGTGGGATCAGGCGCTGGACATCGTACTGAAGAACAACGACCTGGCCAGAGAGTTGGAAGGGAACGTACTGCGAATCGCCACGGTTGATACTCTCAAGAAAGAGGCGGACGGCCGCCGCGCGCAGGTTGAAGCCGAAGCTCTGGCCGTGGAGAAAGTTTCCGTCACGCGTTTCCTGAGCTATGCGCATGCCAAAGATGTAACGCTTACTGTGAAGAAGTTCCTCTCACAGCGGGGCGACGTGGTTGCGGATGAACGTACCAACGCCGTGATCGTCAGTGATATTCCGAAAGTGATTCCGATCATTGACCGCCTGCTGACACAGCTGGACCGCAAGACGCAGGAAGTCGAAATCGAAGCCCGGGTTGTGGCGGCGACGCGGCAGTTTGCCCGCGACATCGGTACACAGTTCGGCTTTGGTTGGGGCGATGGCCACAGCGCGATCGGTGGCGCCTCGGCCGCGGGGAGTTCCCCAACGACCGTTGGCAATTTGACCCCGGGCTACATTACGGTGCCAGGCACCGGGACTACCTCGGGATCCTCGATTCCATTGTTCTCGAACCTGGGCTCGACCGCACCGACCAGCGGATTGACCTTCTTGAACGCCAGCAACACCGTGCGGATCGATGCCGTGCTTTCCATGGCCGAGTCGCGAGGCTTGCTGAAGGTTCTCTCCAGGCCGCGCGTCGTGACCCAGAACAACATCCAGGCGCTCGTCAAGCAGGGCGTCCGCGTCCCGATCGTGACCCAGGCGCAGTTAGGCGGGCCTCCGACAGTGACCTACGTCGATGCCTTCCTGCGATTGACCGTGACCCCGCAAATCACCTCGGAAAACACCATCTTCCTGAATGTGGACGTGGAGAACACCACGCCGAACTTCGGACAGGAAGTACAGGGCAATCCTGAATTGATCACGCAACAGGCGACGACGCAGGTGCTGGTAACCGATGGCGGCACGGTAGTGATCGGTGACGTCATCCAGACACAGAACTCCATCAACATCACGCAGGTGCCGTTGCTGGGGAACTTGCCTATCTTGGGTAATCTCTTCAAACACACGCAGGTGAACACCTCAAACCAGGAGTTGATCTTCTTCATCACGCCGCGAATTATTCAGACATAGCAGCGCGCAGTCGAAGATTTGAGCCGCCGGCCCGACGAAACTGTCAGAGCCGGCGGTTTCGTTTTGGCGGTTCTCAGCAGCCCGCCATTCTCAGAAGGAGTTTGGCCATTTTCTGAGCCATGCGCGACTCACTGGCCGAAATCGAAAACTCAGCTCACCATCGCTCAGAACCTCGAATACTTAAGCCCGCAGCAAAGCTTGCCCTTGCTAGATCATGCTGCAGAACTGGCTGCATACTCAACGGACTAATCGCATCCATCCCCGGTCTAAGATTTGGACCTTCCAGCTGTCCGGGTTGGACCTTGTCTGAGAACACCAGAACTTAGAACATTAGACTCAGAACTTCACTCCGCCTGCTAAACTCAGCCCAATGAACTTCGAGGAACGCCAGAAAAAACTGCGGGAGCACCTTGCTACGACTCGATTCGATGCGCTGTTGATCAGCCATCTTCCTAACATTCGATATCTCTGCGGTTTTACTGGCAGTGCAGGTTTTCTGCTGGTAGAGGAGGCCGGGACGGTCTTTTTCACGGATGTCCGCTACGACACGCAAAGCCGCGAAGAGGTGAAGGGCGCCAAAGTGGTGATAGCGCGCAAGTCGGTGCTCCAGGCGCTTGGGCAGTTTATGAAGGGCAAGCGATCGGCAGGAAAGACGGTCGGCGTGGAAGGCGAACATATAACCGTGGCTGAGAAGAAAAGGCTGACGGATCTACTGCCTTCCGGTCTGCGTCTATCGAGTGCGCCTCCGATGGTCGAGCGGGCACGGATGGTGAAGGATTCCGATGAGCTAGGTTGTATCCGGCGCGCAGTACAGTCAGGAGCGAAGTTGTTCGAGCGCGCGCTGGCGGTGATGCGGCCGGGCATAAGGGAAGTGGAAGTGGCTGCTGAAATGGAGTACGCAGCCCGATGCGGCGGAGCCGAAGCCACGTCGTTCCCCACGATCATCGCTTCAGGAGCCAGATCCGCATTGCCTCACGGAAGAGCAACGGCACAGCCCATAGGGGTCGGATTCGTGGTGTGCGATTTCGGTGTTATACTCGACAGTTATTGTTCGGATCAGACGCGTACCGTATGGGTCGGCAAGCCCACGGCGGAGGCGCGGCGCGCATACGAAGCGGTTCGGGAAGCCCAGCAGGCAGCGGTGGCCGCGGTCCGGTCAGGGATTACTGCGGGGGAAGTGGATCACGCGGCCCGTAAAGTGCTACGCAAAACCGGGTTGGGACGCTATTTCACGCATTCGACCGGTCATGGCGTGGGACTCGAAATCCACGAGTCTCCCAGGGTGGCCGCCGGGCAGAAGGAGATATTACGGCCCGGCATGGTGATCACGATCGAACCCGGAATATACTTTCCCGGCAAATGGGGTGTGAGAATTGAAGACATGGTGGCCGTCAGTGAAAATGGGTGCGAGGTGTTGACTCCCACCAAGAAGGACTTCCTGACGGTCTAGGTCTCCAGATCTAGGTCTCTAGAGGTCTTCGGAGACTCGCGCAGGAATTTAGTTCAAGCGGTTCGGGCATCTGGTTTCTGCCGCCGATAGGTCTCTGGCCCGGCACGGGTAAAAGGTCTCACATTTGTACCAATACGAATGAATCAAAAAGAGCTGAAGGAACTCATTGAGTTCATAATCCAGAAAGACATCGCCGAGTTTGAACTGGAACGTGGCGATGTGAAACTGAAGATCAAGCGGGCTGGAGAGCACACCGTGGTGCATACGCGCGCGGAAGTGCCTTATGGAGCCGCATGCGTGCCGCAAACGCAGCCGGTGGGCGTCCCTCCACCGAGCTCGATGCCCCCTGCGGCGGTCGAACCCGCACCGGAAGAAAAACTGCACATCGTGAAATCTCCCATCGTTGGAACCTTCTATGAGGCGCCATCTCCGGGTGCGCCGCCTTTCGTCAAGGTGGGGGATACAGTGGAGGTAGGGCAGGTGCTGTGCATCGTCGAGGCGATGAAACTGCTGAACGAGATTGAGTCGGACGTGGCTGGAGAAATTGTGAAAAAAATGGGAAGTAACGGCCAGCCGATTGAATACGGTCAAGAACTGTTCGCCGTCCGGGCGAAAGAATGAAATCTTTCCTGAACCGAGACGCGCGCATCGGGCGCGCCTTTTTTTCCTCCGAGGAGGGGTAGGGCAATCCTCTGTTGGTGTGTCAACAGGTGGGACAGCCTCAATTAATTCTGAATGTTTAAGAAAATCCTGATTGCGAATCGCGGCGAGATTGCCTTGCGTGTCATTTGTGCGTGCAAGGAATTGGGGATCCGCACCGTTGCCATTTACAGCGAGGCCGACCGTCATTCTTTGCCGGTGCGCTTTGCGGATGAAGCCATCTGCATTGGGCCTCCGCAATTGGCGCTGAGCTACCTCAATATCCCGGCCGTGATCAGCGCTGCTGAGATTGCGAACGTGGACGCGGTGCATCCCGGGTATGGATTGCTGGCGGAGAATGCCAACTTTGCCGAGGTGTGCGAGACCAGCGAGATCAAGTTCATTGGGCCGCGGCCAGAGGTGACGCGGTTGATGGGTGAAAAAGAAAAAGCCCGCGCGGCCATGAAACGCGCGGGGGTGCCGATTCTGCCAGGGTCGGATGGAATCATCGCTTCGGAGGGCGAAGCCTTGGAGTGGGCTCGGCAGGTTGGTTTTCCCGTGATTGTGAAGGCATCGGCCGGCGGCGGGGGACGCGGCATGCGCATTGTGCGCAGCGAAGAAGAGCTGCCGGCGCTATTCCGAGCAGCACAGTCGGAGGCTGCAGGTGCATTCGGCAACGGCGACCTTTACATGGAAAAATATGTCGAGCATCCGCGGCACATCGAGTTTCAAGTGCTGGCCGACGAACATGGCAATGTTGTGAGTCTGGGTGAGCGGGAATGTTCCATTCAGCGGCGGCACCAGAAGTTGCTGGAAGAGTCGCCGTCAACCCAGGTCACATGCGAGTTGCGCGATCAGATTGGCGCGGTCTTGTGCAGGTCGCTGGCGGAGATCGGCTACACCAACGCTGGCACAATTGAGTTCTTGATGGATCAAGACCACCGCCTCCACTTCATTGAGATGAACACTCGCATCCAGGTGGAGCATCCGGTGACGGAGATGGTTACGGATGTGGATCTGGTGAAGAGCCAGATCATGATCGCGGCGGGTGCCCACATGCGGGACGTGCTGCAGGGGCCGATTGTGCACAGAGGGCATGCTATTGAGTGCCGCATCAACGCGGAGCATCCCGAGAAATTTACACCGTCGGCGGGGAGGATTACGGCCTTCCATCCGCCGGGAGGCACGGGTGTGCGCGTGGATACGGCCGCCTACGCGGAGGGAATAATTCCTCCATACTATGATTCGCTGATCGCGAAGTTGATTGTGCGCGGGAAGGACCGCGGTGAAGCGATCTCTCGGATGACGCGCGCGCTGGAGATGTTCATCGTGGAAGGAGTGTTCACCACGATTCCGCTCCACAGTAAGATTCTTGCCGATCTCGACTTCCGCGCCGGAAGGTTCGACACGGGATTCATCGAAAGATTCCTGGCGGCGAACAAGAAAGAGTCCGCTGCTTGATCGCTCTTCCTCGGCTTTATGCAATTGCCGATGCCGTAAGTTTCGCAACAACTGAAGGGCTGACAGCTTTTGCGCGACAACTGGCCGCTGGCGGATGCACATTGATGCAATACCGCAATAAGAGCGGTAACGCGCGCGTGATGCTGGAGCAGGCGCGGGAGCTGAAACGCTGTGTTGGTGCTTCCGCAAAGCTGATCATGGATGACCGGGCTGATCTGTGTCTCGCAGCGGAGTTCGACGGCGTCCATGTGGGACAAGAGGATCTTTCGCCGGGACCGGCGCGAAAAATTATCGGGCCGGATCTTTGGCTCGGCGTTTCGACTCATAATCCGGAGCAACTGCAAGAGGCTGACCGAACCTCAGCGGATTACCTCGCCATCGGTCCGGTATTTTACACTTCCAGCAAGGACAAGCCTGATCCGGTGGTGGGCCTTGAAGGAGTCCGCCGGGCTCGGCAGTTGACGCGAAAGCCGCTGGTGGCCATTGGTGGCATCCATCGAGCCAACGCGGCTTCTGTCATTGCAGCCGGGGCCGATTCCGTGGCGGTGATATCCGACTTGTTACGAGAGCCTCGCAAATCAGCTGAGGAATTTTTCCGCATCTTGAGGTAAAGTCATCTGGCGATTCATAAGCGCTTTGCGGCGGCAATCGTCGTTCGTCACCGGTCGCTAGCGGTTCGCCAGGCGTGACGCCGGCAGTATTGCTCTCGGGCCATCGACCAGCGACCGACGACGAAGACGAACGGCGCCGCACCAATGCGGAGGGATCCTGAGCACACCGACAACGCAGCCGGTTGCAGGAAGCGACTGGGAAATTCATAGTCATCAAGATAAGGAACTGGTCAAAGGCCTCGGCTTGACCAGCGCCACGATGCTGGTGATGGGGTCGATGATCGGCTCCGGCATCTTTATTGTTTCAGCGGAGATTGGTCGCGAAGTGGATTCGCCTGCCTTGCTGATCGCCGCCTGGGCCGTGGCGGGGTTCATGACCATCGTAGCCGCGCTCAGCTACGGCGAGCTGGCGGCGATGATGCCGCGAGCTGGTGGACAATATGTTTATCTGCGCGAAGCGCTCGGGCCCTTGTGGGGATTTCTCTATGGGTGGACGCTATTCCTGGTAATTCAGACCGGGACGATTGCCGCTGTGGGCGTGGCCTTCGGCAAGTTTCTCGGAGTTTTCTTTCCCCCGATTTCTTCTTCTAATTGGATTCTGCACATTTGGAAAGTTCCACCGATTCGTCTGGGGCCTATGGTTCTGGGCAACATGGATGTCGGAATTAACACGCAGAACGTGGTTGCAATGTTGCTTGTCGTTTTGTTATCGATCATCAATATCTTTGGAGTGAAGACGGGCGCGCTTATCCAGAATGTTTTTACCGCCGCCAAAGTCTCGGCGCTGATGGGATTAGCGTTATTCGGATTGGCGATGGGGCGGAATGCGCATGCTCTCGCCGCAAACTTCAGCGGACATTTCTGGCGCAATGCGGGACTGGGCGCGCAGCATGCCGTGCAGGTGGGAGTGGGCGGACCCCTCGTGATGGTGGGAACGCTGACGATTCTGGCGGTTGCCCAGGTGGGTTCGCTGTTTTCCGCCGATGCCTGGAACAACGTGACATTCACTGCAGGCGAAGTTAAGAATCCCAGCCGCAATCTGCCGCTGTCTCTGGCGCTGGGAACGGGCGTAGTGATCGCACTCTACATTGCGTGCAATTTCATTTACCTGCTGACTTTGCCTTTGAACGGAACCGCGGGCGCAGCAACGATTTTGCGCCGGGGCATCCAGTATGCGGCGGAGGATCGTGTCGGCACCGCGGTCATGACGCAGATGTTCGGCTCGGCGGGCGGTTTAATGATGGCTGCGGCCATTCTGATTTCCGCCTTCGGCTGTAATAACGGGCTGATTCTTTCCGGCGCGCGTGTTTACTATGCCATGGCGAAGGACGGCCTGTTCTTCAAGAGCGTCGCCAGGTTACATCCGACCTATAAGACGCCGGCCGTTTCGCTCATGGTGCAGATGGTCTGGGCGTGTATTCTCTGCGTGTCCGGTAGTTACGGGCAGCTTCTCGATTACATTATTTTCGCAGTGCTTGTGTTCTACATTTTGACGATCGTGGGATTGTTTGTGCTGCGACGAACCCATCCGGATGCAGAGCGGCCTTATCGCGCGGTGGGCTATCCGGTGCTGCCGGCGGTTTACATCTTGATGGCTTTATTCATCGATATCGTACTATTGCGATACAAGCCGCAATTCACGTGGCCCGGTCTGATTGTAGTGCTGCTGGGCATCCCGGTATATTACGCGTGGTCAAGAAGCGGGGGCGCGAAAAGAGTACCGGCATAGCCTCTAAGGAGAAACGAGACGAAATGGCAAATCTGTTCGCAGTCAAGCCTTTGAACCTCCTAGTGGAGGAATCCCGTGAAACCGGCGAACACAGCCTCAAACGGACCCTCGGAGTATTTCAGCTAACCGCGCTGGGCGTGGGTGCCATCATCGGCGCGGGCATTTTTGTCATGGTGGGGCTTGGAGCGCAATATGCCGGCCCTGGACTTACGCTATCGTTCGTTCTCTCCGGCTTGGGGTGCGCCTTCGCCGGCCTGTGCTACGCGGAATTTGCGGCGATGATTCCACTCGCGGGCAGCGCCTACACTTACGCCTATGCTACCTTGGGCGAGTTGCTGGCGTGGATCATCGGCTGGGACCTCACGCTGGAATATGCCATGGGTGCCAGCGCGGTATCTTCGGGCTGGTCGAACCACTTCATCGAGCTGCTGAAAATCTTTCACATCAGAATGCCGCTGTGGTTGGCCTACGATCACTGGACGGCCCTCAAGACCGCCGAGAATATTGTTGCGCGGCAGATGGCGCAGGCTGCGGACTCCTCCCTGATACCCGGCACGCAAACCTTCCTCGACAGAGTCAGTGCGATCATCAGCGCACAGTCTCCGGAATTGTTGCAGCGGGCGCACGATCTGCTGGGAGCGCCACGCCTGTTTGGGATGGAATTGGGCCTGAACCTTCCGGCTTTCATCATCGCCCTCATCATCACGGCAGTTCTCGTTATCGGGATCAAAGAGAGTGCGGAGTTTAATACCGGGATCGTCGTAATTAAGGTTTCGGTCGTGCTCTTTGTGATTGCCCTGGGCGCGCGCTACATCAACACCAGCAACTGGGGGACGGACTGGCATTCGTACGCGCCTAACGGTTTGGCCGGGATTGGAGCGGGCGCAGCGTACATATTCTTCGCCTACATCGGCTTCGACGCGGTATCGACGACGGCGCAGGAGGCCAAGAATCCGCAACGCGATTTGCCCATCGGCATGATTGCGTCCCTGGCAATATGTACGGTCTTATACATCGCGGTGGCCGGCGTGTTGACGGGAATGGTGCACTGGCAACAAATCAATATTGAAGCGCCGGTCGCCCGCGCATTCCTGGATCGCGGCCTAAGCACGGCGTCGCACATCATTACCGTGGGTGCACTCGCCGGACTGACCAGCGTAATGCTGGTGATGCTGCTGGGCCAAACCAGAGTGCTTTACGCCATGGCCAGCGACGGACTTTTGCCGAAGAAATTCTTTGCAGATGTCCATCCCAAGTTCCGCACTCCCTGGAAGAACACGATCCTCGTGGGCCTGCTCGCCGCGGTTGTTGGCAGCCTCACTCCGATCGATGATATTGGCCGCATGGTGAACATTGGCACTCTGCTGGCTTTCGTGATTGTCTCAGTTTCGGTCATGGTGCTGCGCTACACCAATCCGAATCAGCCTCGCCCATTCAAGACCCCATGGGTTCCATTCATCCCGATCATGGGTGTGGTTTCGAACGGTTACATGATGTACAAGCTGGGATGGGTGAACTGGGCGCGGCTGGTTATCTGGCTGGTGATTGGACTGGTTGTGTATTTTACGTACAGCGTGAAGCACAGCCGGGTGCAGGCGCTGCAGCCTGGGCCTGGGGTGGGGGTCCGGAAGTAGATTTATGGGTGTGATGGCCAGGCTCCCCGCACTGCGCGGCGAGCCCTTTTGTTTTATAGTCAGTCGAAGAAAGTGATCAGTGGCGAGTGATGAGTGGTCAGTAAAAGCGTCGGTGCGATTGGGCGTTCACTGAATACTCTCCGCTGAGCACTGGCCGCTGATTTCCATGAAAGCTGTTTACAATTTGCGAGTGATTGGCGGGTTGCTGCTGATTGTCGTGGCGGCGGGAACTGCTGGATATCACTTCATCGAGGGGTGGCCATGGTTTGATGGTTTTTACATGGTGGTGACGACGCTGACCACCATCGGATATCAGGAGGTGCATCCGCTGTCGCATGCCGGGCGCGTCTTCAACGTGATTATAATTCTGTCGGGCGTGTCGCTGGTGTTGTTGGGCGTGGGGGCGCTGAGCCAGGCGTTGCTAGAATTCGAACTGCAGAGCTTCTTTGGAAGGCGGCGCATGGAGCGCGACATTGGACGTCTCGACGAGCACTACATCATCTGCGGCATGGGAAGGGTTGGGCGCAGTGTAGCTCGAGAGTTGGCGGCAAAGCCCGCGCCGTTTGTCGTCATCGAGAATTCCGAAGCCAAGCTGGCGCGCTACAGTGCCGAGAACTGGCTGGTAGTAACGGGAGACGCCACGCAAGAGCAGGTTCTGCAAGGGGCACAGATCCAGCGGGCGCGCGGCCTTATTGCCGCTACCACCACGGATGCGACCAACCTCTACATCGTGCTCACGGCGCGAGGATTGAATCCACGTTTGAAGATCATCGCCCGAGCCAGTGAAGACAATGCGGAGAAACATCTGCTCGCCGCCGGCGCGGACTCGGTGGTTTCGCCCTATTCCTTCGCCGGGCGCCGCATTGCCCATTCGCTCTTACGGCCGCACGTGGTGAGCTTTCTTGATACTGCCACGACTCATCTGGGCATGGACCTGGAAATCGGTGAGATCCACATCGCAGATAACTCCGTGTTTGCAGGGACGACGGTAGAAAGTTCGCGTATCCGCCAGGACCGTGGTGTGATCATCCTTGCGATCAAGCGGCAGGCGGGAATGAGATTCAATCCCGCCCCCGACGAACGGATTCAGCCCGAAGACTGCCTGATTGCGATGGGCGAACCATCGCAGTTGCGGCAACTGGAACTGACCGCCGCATCCCGATCATGAAAATCGTTACAGCAGAAGAAATGCGAGCCATTGATCGCGCCACCAGCGAGCGTTTCGGTGTGCCGCCGTTGACGCTCATGGAGAACGCGGGCGGGGCGGTTGCGGAATATGTGCTCGAGCATCACACCGCGGAGCAACGCATCGTGGTTTTTTGCGGCAAGGGGAACAATGGCGGCGATGGATTCGTGGCAGCGCGGCGACTGCACGGGCAGGGAAAGAAAGTTCAGGTGATCTTACTCGCGGACCCCTCTGATTTGCGGGGCGATGCCGGAGTCATGTTCGGTAAGCTGCCGATGCCTGCGATCGCGGTGCATTCCACGGAAGAGCTGAAGAGCGATCGTGTGAAGTTTTCTCTGCACGCCGGTCTTTACCTGGACGCGATTCTGGGCACTGGTTTTAGGCCTCCGGTGAATGGACTTTATGCCAACGCGATCGCGATCCTCAACTTGAGCGATGCGACCGTGGTCGCCATCGATATTCCTTCCGGCGCTGATGCGGACGCGATGGGGACACAGACTGGGACTATTGCCCGGGCTGATACGATCGTTACTTTTACTGCGCCACGTCCGGCGCACGTATTTAGCCTGTTGACTTCGGGACAGACATTGGTGGCTGAGATCGGATCTCCGGAAGAAGCGATCGTTTCGGCGTTGCAATTAAATGTAATCACAGCGCTGGATATTGCGCTATTGGTCGGGGCGCGCCCGCCGGAGTCGAATAAAGGCAGCTACGGACACGTGTTGGTCGTCGGGGGATCGCTTGGAAAAGCGGGTTCAGTTGCCATGGCTGGCATGTCGGTTTTGCGGGTGGGTACGGGACTTTCAACCGTTGCAACGGTGAAATCGGCGCTTGGAACTGTGGCGGGATTTCATCCGGAGTTGATGACCGAACCGTTGCCAGAAACGAACGCGGGCACGATTTCGGCGGATGCGCAGGACCGAATTGAGGAGCTGGCGAAAGGGAAGAGCGTGCTCGCGATGGGTCCGGGAATTTCGCGGCAACTGGAAACGTCCGGACTGGTGCGTGCGCTGGTTGCAAAAATTCAGCTTCCGATGGTGATAGATGCCGACGGCCTGAATGCGTTTGAGGGTCGGACGGACGAATTGAACGGCAAAGAGCGGACGATTGTAATCACTCCCCATCCCGGAGAGATGGCGCGACTGATTGGCTCCAGCGTTGCAGACGTGCAAAAGGATCGATTGGGAGCGGCGCGAAAGTTTGCTCGCGAACACGATTTGATCGTTGTCCTCAAAGGCCACCGTACCTTGGTGGTACGACCGGACGGGGAATCGTGGGTGAACACCACGGGCAATCCTGGCATGGCTACCGGTGGCACGGGAGATATTTTGACTGGAATGGTCGCGGGAATGATCGCGCAGCATCCGAAGGATGCTTATAAGGCAACGCTCGCCGCTGTTCATCTACACGGACTTGCCGGCGATGTGATGCGCGAAAGTGTAGGCGAGCATTCCCTCGTTGCAACAGATCTCCTGCGAGGTTTGCCAGAGGCTTTCCGGCGCATACGGAACTCCCGGAAGAAAAAGTTAGTTTCATGGTAGTGCGCAATCGCGCCGTCATCTCGAAGCGGGTAATCGAATGGTTTGCCCCGAAGCCGCGGAACGCCGTGCCGCGTCCAGAATCTCCGTCACGGTGATATTCGTTTCAAGCGACGACAAGCCATCCGGTTTCATTCCGTCGACCACCACTGCTTTTAGAAGCGATAGAGAGTTATCGTACGGGGCAGAAAGTGGTTTGGCTGCGATTTGTTCCTCTTGGCCGCCAGCGTGCCGCACGCGAATGTCCTCTCGCTTTACCGTGATTACGTATCCCGCCTGCCCATAAACTTCCATATCTTTGCGATCGAATGGCCAGTTCCAGGAGGCTTGCACGATGGCCTGTGCCTTCGGATAGGTAAGGATGACGGTCGCTTCGTCGTCGACTCGCGGGTAAATCTCTGGCTTGATCTGCTGAGTTACGGCTGTAACTGTTTCCGGGCGCTGCCCGTCCATCAACCACGTCATTAGATCGGCACCATAACATCCGAAGTCGAAGAGGGCGCCACCACCGTTCAGTTTTGGATCGGTGAGCCACGACAGAAACTCCGGGCTAACGCTGATTTCTTTTGGTCCGCTGTGCCCGTCGTGCACAACGACCTTGCGCACGTCGCCGAGTGCCTTCTGGTGTATCAAGTCATATGCCGCGCGATTGCTCGGGTACCACGTCGTCTCGTAGTTGACGAGGACTTTAATCTTGCCGTCATGAGCTGCTTTTTCGATGGCCAGCGCGTCGTCCATATTGACGGCCAGCGGCTTTTCCATCATCACGTGGATGCCATGACTGGCGCAGATTTCCACGACGCGCCGATGATCGTATGTATTCGTATAAACGAGAACGGCCTGCGGATGCGTGCGCTCGAGCATGGCTTCCAGGTCGGTGAAGAGTAGTTTCGGATCGAAGGCGTATTGCTTTGCGTATCGCGAAGAAAGCGATTGATCTGCTTCCGCAATGCCAACGATTTCGATCACGGGACTGTGAAGGGAATGCTCGAAAAATCCCTGAACATGCCCGTGAACCAGACCCACGATGCCGACACGTAAGGGGGCTGGAGGCTGCGTAGGGGAATTTTGGCATTGATTAAGTGGAACTGCAAACAAGGCAAAAAGCGACGCCGAAATTAGAACGGCAGAGCTACGCATGCGATTCTCCGTGGTCGAACGAGTTAACAGCCGTTCCTGCTGTGTGCTGAAACTCGCGCAGTGGATCGGGCAGTACATTGTATCAACAGTAAACATTTGGCTAAGTACGCGCGTTTCACGGGGTTGGATGGGACGGAAACAGGCTAGCAGCACGGAAATATGGCGATCCTTCCGTAATCTTTTGCCCGGCTGCAACGAATGCGATAGTCCATTCCGTTATGACCCACTTCCCCCAACCGCACCCATCAAGGCGCGCGCCCCGGGTGCAGCTTGGAGATTCAGTCCTGGCTGCGATCCGTTTAGAAGATGGCCGGCGTACAAAAGCTAAACTACAAAGCATTTCCACAACCGGCGGACTGTTGCAATTGCAGCATTCGCTCGGAAGCGGCTCGTTCGTCGAACTTGCATTTCAGACACAATCTGGCCCAGTCCGCGGCATGGCGGAAATACTCAGCTCCCTACGGACGACGTCGACCGGTGTGCTGCAGCCCTTCCGTTTCGTGGCGTTTGAGGATGACGACCATCGCCGCCTGCGCACGTCGGTCGATCACGTGGCCGACCGCAACAGCCTGCTAGGGCTCAAATCGTCCGTTTTTGTAGTGCCGAAGATGATCTAGGTTTCGAAGACGATCTGGGTCAGTGCCACGCCTCTCGCTATACTGGTCGTGACTTGGAACAGCTTTTGGCGGCGACCGGTAGAGGAAGATGACGCGGGAGGTCACCACACACTCGGCGGAAGAAACGATTGCCTTTGGCCGCACGCTGGCGGAGTTGCTCGCGCCGCCGAAACTCATACTACTGCGTGGCGACCTGGGCGCGGGAAAAACCACGCTGGTGAAGGGAATCGCGGCGGCGTTCAAAGCGGCAGCGGAAGAAGACGTCACCAGTCCCACGTTCACTCTGGTGCATGAGTACCGCGGACCGCGAGCGAATCTCTATCACATTGATCTTTACCGCATCGATACGCCGCGCGAGTTGGAGACGCTGGGGCTGGACGACTTGCGCGACGCGAACAGCATTTTGCTGATTGAGTGGGGAGAGAAATTCCCTTATTTGCAGCGGAAGCGCGATGTTGAGATTTCTTTGGAGCGGGAGGGGGAGAGCGGGCGGCGGATCAGGATTATCAGTTAGCGCACAGAATTCGAGGTTGTGCCACCGACAAGAATCCCGCGTGCGCAGGACACTGGCGCGCTCCACTCACGCACCATGGAGAAGAGGATAGCTGCGGAAAACAACGCGAGGATCAAGCGATTCGTTCTCATTTGCATTGATTATCCCACGGCGTCAGCCCTCTGAGTCGGACTGCGAAGAGAACCGAGAACTGAGAACTGTTTTTCAGAACCCCATGATATTGTAGCCGCAGTCGACGTAGATCACTTCGCCGGTGATGCCGCTGCTGGCGTCGGAGGCGAGGAAAACTCCGGTCGAACCAACCTCTTCAATTTCCACGCGGCGGCCTAGCGGGGCGCGCTCCTCGTGGCCCTTGAGCATTTCGCCGAAGCCGGCAATGCCGCGTGCCGCAAGGGTCTTGATTGGACCGGCCGAGATAGCATTGACTCGAATTTTTTTCTTTCCCAATTCATAGGCGAGATAGCGCACCGAGCATTCCAGTCCAGCCTTGGCGACAGCCATCACGTTGTAACGCGGCACGACTTTTTCTGACGCGTAGTAAGTCATGGTGAGAATCGATCCGCCGTCTTCCATGAGTGGCGCGGCTCTGCGGGTAACTGCGACCAGAGAATACACGCTCACATCCATCGCGGTGCGAAAGCCTTCGCGCGTGGTGTTGATGAAGTCGCCTTTCAGTTCTTCGGCGGGAGCGTAGGCGACGGAATGCACCAGCGTGTGCAGCTTGCCGGAGTGCTCTTTCAGCGTGGCGAACAGGCGGTCAATCTCTTCGTCTTTGCTGACGTCGCACATGTACGCCTCAGCGCCCGGCAGAGAGAGAATGAGATCTTTCGCTTCCTGCTCCAGACGCTCGTTCTGGTAGGTGATGGCGAGCTTCATGCCGGCGGCGTGCAATGCTTGCGCGATGGACCAGGCAATGGAACGTTTGTTGGCGACTCCGAACACGACGCCGTTGCGGCCCTGCAGATCAGAGGACATAGTGGCTCCATGGAATGGGAAAGAATAACAGCGGAGGGCGGTTCATTACCACGGGGGCAAGGAGAAAATCTGGATTGCTTATTATCGATTTTCAATTGCCGATTGGGACCACGTCGGGAGTGGCTCCAGTCGGCAAGCGACAATCAAAAACCTGGTTCTCCGTGTCTCTGTGGTGATTTCATTTCGCTGCGCTGACTTCTTCGACGCTCTCCGCCTGCACCGGCCAACTGGCCGCCACAAACGAAAATCCATAGACGCAAGCCAAGATCGCGAAGGCAGCGACCAGGCTTACCTTGTGCGCGACGGCGCCGACCGCCAGGGCAAGCACCAGTTGGAGAAACGTTCCGAAGAAATAGAAGGTGTTCTGCACCCGTCCCATCAAGTGTTGTGGGACCATCTCCATGAGGCTGGTATTCATGGCGATCCCGCCGACGCCGCGTGCCGAACCCATGACTCCATAGAGAAGTATGGCGGCGACTAGCCAGTGCGATACCGGTGCGCAAACCACGCATGCGGCGATCAGCGCCATGGAAAATGCAACCGAACGACGCCCGCCCAGACTGGCAATGATGGCTGGAGCATACAGAGCGCTGAGAAATGCGCCGGTGCCCCATCCGGCGTTGAGCCATCCGTAACCTACAGCGCCGGCGTGAAAAATGCGTTCACTCAGCGACGGGGTAACGACGACACCGGTGACCATCGCGCCGAGGAACAAAGCCCAACTGATGCCAAGGAGAACGACAGCGCGGTGGTCGCGAAGAAAGTGCAAGCCTTGACGGAGTTCACGCCAGAAGCGCTGGAACTGGCTCTCAGCGGCGATAATATCGGCGCGCAACTCTTGTGGGCTGAGAACGACGTGGCGTCCCTTACGCACCGCGAAGTAGCACAAGAACGAAACCACGTAGGTGGAGACGTCGATCAAGAGTACGCCGCCGAGGCCAATGTGGTTGTACATGAATCCGACGAGGGAGCCGGCGATGAGCCATCCTCCTTGTACTCCGGCTAAAAGGAAGGTGTTTGATTGCACGAACTGGCCTTCGGGCGTGAGTTCCTGGATCAGCGCCGTGATGGTTGGCCAAAACATCCAGAAGCCGGCCGCGACAAGAGTGTTCATCAGGTACAGCTGCCACACTTGCACCTGGTGGCGAAACGCGAGGATGGCGACGGTCACAATGATGACAGCGCGCACCGCGTCCAGCCACATGACCAGCCGCCGGCGATCTTCACGGTCGATAATCACTCCAGTGAAGGGAAGCATGAGCATTGCCGGAAGGGTTTGCAGCACGGCGAAGGTGCCGAGCGCCATTTCCGAGTGGGTGGCTTCGAGAATGTACCAGGCGACCGCAGCCGAATTCATCCCGCTGCCCAACATGGAGATCACGTTGGCGGCAAAGACGAAGCGCAGTGGGCGCCGGCTGAGGATGGTGCGCATACTTCTACTTTAGCCGAAGTGGACGCGAGGAATTCAGCGCGGCTTTCTTAAGCGACGGCGGTTAACTTGTCCGATTCCTCGCGAATTCTCTTCCATGCGCGCTCAACATGCTTTGCCTGCGTGTGAGTCTGGCCGACGCAGAGCCGGAGTGTCAGGTTTCCATGCAGCTTCGTGTGGGTGAGAAAGAGATCGCCGCTACGGTTGAGGCGATCCATGATGGTTTGATTCGCTACGTCTCCGGCTTTGTGGCGGAAGCAGACCAGGTTCAACGGTGCGGGAGCGGCCAGTTCGAAATCTTTGTCGTTGCGCACCCAGTCGGCGAACTGCTGCGCCAGTTCCACGTGGCGCCGGATGTGATACTGCAAGCCCTCCACGCCGTAGTGGCGAATCACAAACCATAATTTCAGCGAGCGGAAACGCCGGCCGAGCTGGATATGCCAGTCGCGGTAGTCGATGACCGCGCCGGATTCCGTGGCCTGGTTGCGCAGGTATTCGGGCAAGATGCTGAGAGTCTGGATGAGCGCCTTGCGATCGGCGACCCAGAAACAATTGCAGTCGAAGTCGGTGAACATCCACTTGTGCGGATTGAAGTTGTAGCTGTCGGCGAGTTCGACTCCATTTTGCAGATGGCGAAACTCAGGGCAGAGTGCGGCGGTGCCCGACATGGCTGCATCCACATGCAGCCAGAGATTATCCTGATGCGCGATGGCGGCGATTTCTGCGATCGGATCCATCGCGTTCGACGAAGTTGTCCCGACGGTCGCGCAGACAAAGCAGGGCACCAGGCCGGCACGCTTGTCGGCTTCAATCCGGCGAGCGAGAGCGACCGGGCGCATGGCGAAGTGATCGTCCACTTCGATGGAGCGCAGATTGTCGACGCCGATTCCGGCGATCATCGCGGCTTTTTGCAGAGACGAATGGGTTTGCGTGGAAACGTAGGCAACGATGCGACCGTCACATCCTTTTTTATTAGTGGCGTAGTTGGTGGCGCGTTCTCGGGCTGCGAGCAGGGCGCAGAGCGCGGCACTTGAGGCAGTATCCTGAATCACTCCGCCGCCGGTATTCGACGAGAGAAACTTCTCCGGGAGGCCGAGCATGGGGACGAGCCAGTCGAGCACATGGGTTTCCAATTCCGTGCAGGCGGGACTGGTCGACCAAAGCATGCCCTGTACGCCCAGACCGGAGGATAGGAGATCGCCAAGAATTCCGGGGCCGGAGGCGTTGCATGGAAAGTAGGCGAAGAAATTCGGCGACTGCCAGTGCGTAACGCCAGGAAGAATCAAGTTCTCGACGTCTTTAAGGAGCGCCTCAAATGGCTCGCTTTGCGTAGGAGCATTCGCCGGCAGCGATGCGCGAATTTGTCCCGGCTTCGCCTGCGAGAGTACAGAGAAGGATTCGACGCGGGATTGGTAGTCGGCGATCCAGTCGATCACGGCGTGGCCGTGGCGACGGAACTCGTCGGGTGTCATATGAAAGGATTTTTCGACGGACATTTTTATTGTGCAGACGTACGCTAAAGTGATGTGAACTCGCCTCGTACACTTCAGACGTCAGCTTCCTCGTGAAGTAATGTCTTCGTGATCGAAATTATGGGTTCGTTTTCGGAAATCTTCTGTTTGCCTCGAAGCCGTTCCCCGATTGAACGCTTCTTCTTCACCATGATGCGCCCTCTCTATCATTCTTACCTATCGCGTCTTCTCTCAGGTATCCGCCTACACCTACAAAATAGCGCCTGCTGACCATGCTGAACGGACAAGTACCATCCCTAGTCCTCCTGGCCGGGTACGCCGGAAGTTATATTGTTTTCGTTCAGTTTCCCCGTAGCCACCCAGCTAAATCCTCTCCGAAGCAGCAAGGATTGATGAAGTGCCTCTTGACTTCGGACACGTTGAAGCGATCGGTCTCAAACAAAATGTCGAAGCGCGTCATGTCGATGCTACTCCTGCGTCAGGCGACCGAAGTACAGGCGCGTCTTGTATTCGAACGCAGCCCGTCGGGCCACTGCGTGCGCATCAAAGATGCAGCGTAGTTCTCGCAGCATGGGCGCATGTTGCGGATGGTCCGGTCCCGGCGCGTACGACGATGAGAGCAGACGGCCTTCCACGCCGGCGTAATCGAACTCTTGACGCATCTCAAACGCTCGCTCTTGGTACGGCGCAGGGTCGAAGAACTCGTTCAGCGCCGAAGTGGTGCGCTCGTGCCGAACCTCTTTGTAGTCCGTGCCGTAGGTTAGCAACAACTGTTCGTAATCGCGGAGAAACTTTGTGGAATCGGTGACGCGCTCGTTCCACAAGAGCACGAGCCAGCCGGCGGGTTTCAGGATGCGAACAAACTCCCGCCTTGCATGTACGCGGTCAAACCAGTGCGCAGCCTGGGCCGCCGTGATGAAGTCTACGCTGTGATTGGCCAGTGTGGTCCCCTCAGCCGTTCCTACAACGCTGGTGAAGGATGGGAATCCGGCCAGCAGACGCTCCCCCGCTTTGCGCATCTCGGCATTGGGCTCAACACCGAAGACGGTATTCCCGTTTTCGAGCAAGGTGCGGGTCCAAATGCCGGTGCCAGAAGCGATGTCAGCTATCACATCCCTAGGCGCGAGTCCGCATTCGGTCTGCAAGGCGTTCAGTGCCTCACGCGGATACCCTGGCCGGTACAGCACATAATTTTCTACGCGATCGGAGAATCGGCTTGTGGCGTTGGAAGAAGGCATGGAATTAATAACGGGCAAGTTCTTTCATCTTGCCGGAAATTCATTTTAATTGCGGAGCCGGGATATTGTCCTTTGCCCAGGTACATAATGCGATACCATTTCAAGCAGTCATGAAACTTCTGATCACGAAATGAGAGTCGTCATAAAAGTAGGTACCAGCCTCGTCGCTCCGGGCCGGCAAATCGACGCAAACCTTCTGCGCGCTGTGGTCGATCAGTTCGATCTCAGGAGGAACGAGTACTTGATTGTCACGTCGGGCGCGATTGCCGCAGGAATGTCTGGACTAGGATTGGGCAAGCGGCCCAAGAATGTTCCGGGCATGCAGGCCTGTGCGGCGGTTGGACAAAGCAAGCTGATGCATACCTACGAGCGCCTGTTCTTTGGCAAGAAGCTCGTGGCGCAGCTTTTGCTTTCGAGTGATGACTTCACTTCGCCCGTGCGCTACCGCAACCTGCAGAACGCCCTGGCCGAGTTGCTCTCGCTGGGGGTTGTGCCCGTCGTGAACGAAAACGATAGCGTCTCCGTGCGCGAGTTGGTTGGAGCCTTTGGGGACAATGACGAGTTGAGCTCGTTGCTTGCGAGAACGGTGAAAGCAGATTGGCTACTGCTGTTGACCGATGTTGACGGTTTCTATGTTCCCAACGGGAGAAAGAAGCCGCGTCTGTTGCGTGTGGTGCGCAAGTTGACTCCGGATCTCGAGGCGCAATGCAATGGCAAAAGCACGCTGGGACGTGGCGGGATGATTTCTAAATTGCGAGCGGCAAAGCTGGCGAGCGAAGCGGGCGTGCACGTGGCCATCGTGAACGGCCGCCATCCGCAGGGAATTATGCTGGCGATGGAGGGGAAAGTCGGAACCTACTTTCCTCCGCAACGCCGTTTGGAAGGGAAGAAGTGATGGCCATGACTGCCACCCACGTGTGTTCTACGCAAGAAAAGCTGCAGCGCGCGCGCGAGGCGGCCGCGAAACTGGCATTGCTCTCGACCCGTGAAAAGAACAAGATACTTCATTTGCTCGCAGATGCGCTCAAAGAGAAAGCCGGGAAGATTCTGGCAGCAAACCGGATGGATATTGAGAGCTCAGGTCTAGCGGGCGCGATGCGCGACCGGTTAATGCTGACCGCCCCGCGAATCACGGAGATGGCGCAGGGTGTGCGCGAAGTTGCAGTGCTCGGCGATCCGATTGGTGAGACCCTGGACGAGTGGATGCGGCCGAACGGTCTCCGCATTCGCAAGGTGCGCGTGCCTCTGGGTGTGGTGGGGATCATTTATGAATCGCGACCCAACGTTACTGTCGAGACGGCCGTTCTCGCGCTGAAAGCCGGAAATGCCATCATTTTGCGGGGTGGCAAGGAAGCTGCGCGCAGCAATGAATGTCTGGTGGATATTCTCGCGGCCATTCCCGGAGTGCCCGAGGGAGCAGTCGAGCTGCTCGATTCGAGCACGCGGCAATCCGTGCTGGAGCTCATCAAGGCTCGGGGGCTGGTTGATGTGATCATTCCACGAGGCGGAGCCGGCTTGATTGCGTTCGTTACCGAGAATTCCTCTGTGCCTGTGATTGAAACCGGAGCAGGGAACTGCCACATCTTCGTGGATGAATCTGCCGACTTCGAGATGGCGGACCAGATCGTGATCAACGCCAAGACGCAGCGACCGTCGGTGTGCAATGCGGCTGAAAAATTACTGGTGCAGGAACGAATTGCTTCGGAATATGTGCCAAGAATCGTGAAAAAGCTGATCGATGCCGGTGTGGAAGTTCGTGGAGACGGGAAATCGCGCAGCCTTGCAGCCGGGTTGAACATTGAGCCGGCCACGGAACAGGACTGGTACGATGAGTACCTGCGGCTCTGCATAGCGGTTTGCGTAGTCGCAAATGTGGATGACGCCATTGCTCACATTAACCGCTATTCCACAAAGCATTCGGATTCGATCGTGACGCAAGACGAGGCAAATGCTCGAAAGTTTCTGCGCAGCGTGGATTCGGCCGCTGTTTATTGGAATGCATCGACTCGCTTTACCGATGGCGCGGAGTTTGGGTTCGGCGCCGAGATGGGGATCAGCACGCAGAAGTTGCACTGCCGCGGTCCCTTCGCGCTCGCGGAACTGACTTCTTCGAAGTACGAAGTTGTTGGGACGGGGCAGGTGCGCTAGGACAGCGAGGCCGTCACGTACCTCAAGAGTCTAATCGCTGGGATTGCCATCGTCCTAGGGGTGATGCTTTTGGCGATATTTAGCTGGGGCCTGCACATGTATATTGCTTCCAAGTCAAGAGAAGGCGGACCGATAGGGGGAGCGATAGGGCGGGATCCCATCTCGCCAATGAAGCCGCGTGTTTGGATTACCGTCGGCATGATATTTGCGGCTCGCTTTCTAGGGGAATATCGACGCGCCGGGCGATAGCAATCCTTTAGCTCTGATTCCCTTCGCCGTTACCGCCAAACCGGAACGCGCATCAAGTCAAAGTGATGGTCGTAGGTCCAGACTTCTAAATTGAGGCGTGTAGCTAATGCGGCGACGGTTGCGTCAAACAAAGTGATGGGCTGGTCAGCCAGCGTTCCAATCTTGGCCATCGCGCGCCGGTAATCGTCCGGCGTGGGATTGACCAGAGCCGCGTTCGCCATGTCGATGAGCCAATCAGAAGCGGTATTGCTGCCCAGGCGGTGCAGGACCACGGTATAGGCCTCAAGCAGCGTCGGATAAGCCACCACGACCTCCCGCTTCTCGCGATCCAGCTTACGCAACTCCGCTAGGGCTTGCTTGTGGCGCGCATCGTGCGGGTCGACAGCCGCGTAGAGCGGTCCGGTATCCGCCAGGATGGCCCGTGTCACTTTTTAATGCCCGCCAGGTAGAGGTCATGCTGGACACTCACGTCGCTACGCCCGCTACCATGTTTGGCTGGCCTGATTTTAAAGGGCTTGCGCGTCCGAAGAAATCCCCGCTCGCCCAGGTACTCCCGCAGGGCCGCCTGCACCACTGTGGTGAGTGCGGGTGGGGCTTCTTGCGCTTGCAGATAGTTGTCCACCGCTTCCGCCAAGTCGTCGGGGAACGTCATAGTGGCTCGTTTCATGCCCTGATTGTAGCACTAAATGGTGAATAGAGTGATAGTGAAGTAGTATGGTGAATACGGTGATATTGGTGATTCATCGTTAATGCTGGTAAGTAAAGCGGCTGCAGAGAACGACAAGAAACTGCTGTGCTACCTTACTCTCATCGCGAGCGCCCATGAAACTGTTATCCGCGTTGCTTCTTGCCTCGGTCGTCTTGCTTACAAGCTTTCCGGTGGCGGTCAGCGGTCAGGCGCCAGAATCTTCCGGTGCGGCTCAGGCGATCTTTGGATTTCGCGACTTCGCTACCGAGAATGACACTGAAACGCGATTCCTTGCCGTACCAGACCCTAAGCTCGCCGAAGAGCACCTGCGCACGCTGACTCAGTCGCCGCATATGGCGGGCACACCCGAAGACAAAGCCACCGCAGATTACGTGGCCCAGAAGTTTCGCGCCGCTGGTCTCGACACCGAGACCGTCGAATATAAAGTGTGGATGAACTATCCGTTGGAAATCCACGTGGATGTAACGGCTCCCGCTGGTGTCGACATGCACGGACCTACGCGCGAGCATGTCGATGGCGATCCATATGACAATGATCCACGGGTAGTGATGCCGTTCAACGGAATGTCGCCGTCAGGGGATGCCGAGGCCGACGTTGTCTATGCCAACTACGGCACGCCGGAAGACTTCGAGAAGTTGGAAAAATTAAAGGTCGACGTACGCGGCAAAATCGTGCTGGTGCGCTACGGACAAAACTTTCGCGGAGTAAAGGTTTTTGTCGCGCAAGAGCACGGCGCCGCCGGAGTGCTCATCTACTCGGATCCGTTCGACGACGGCTGGCGGCGTGGCGATAAGTATCCCGTCGGGCCCTGGCGCCCGGATACCGGTGTGCAACGTGGATCGGTGGGATATATGTTCGAATTCCCCGGCGATCCTACGACGCCAGGAATCGCATCCCTACCTACCTTGCCGGACAGCAGGCGCATTGCTCCGGATCAGTCCGCGCAAATGCCGAGGATTCCGGTCACGCCGCTTTCCTATCACGACGCGTGGCCCATCCTTCAGCATCTGGGTGGCCCCGACTCGCCGCGTGAGTGGCAAGGTGCTCTGCCGTTCACTTATCATGTAGGGCCTGGCCCAGTTCGCGTAAAGATGCACCTGAGGCAGGATTATCAGTTCCGCACTCTTTGGGATGTGATCGGCCGAGTACCCGGCAGCGCATCGCCCGACGAGTGGGTGGTTGCAGGGAATCATCGCGACGCGTGGGTATACGGAGCAGTCGATCCGAACAGTGGCACGGCTGCGATGCTCGAAAGCGTGCACGGCGTCGGCGAGTTGTTGAAATCGGGTTGGAAGCCAAAGCGCACCATGATTTTCGCCAGTTGGGATGGCGAAGAAGAGGGCCTGATGGGTTCGACCGAGTGGGCCGAGCAGCACGCGACTGAACTGGCCAACGCACCCGCATATTTCAACATGGACGTGGCCGTTTCTGGATCGAAATTTGGCGCCTCCGCGGTGCCCAGTCTGAAACAGTTCTTGCGCGATGTGACCAAAGCGGTATCCAGTCCAAAGGGTGGAACCGTCTATGAAGCGTGGCAAAAAGTGGACCAGCCGGGGGGCTTGTCGATGCAGTCGTCGGCCGAGGCGGTTGGCGACATGCATCATTGGCCAGCCGCGTCGGGCGAGGGCGAGGCTCCGGTCGGAGATCTGGGCAGCGGCTCCGATTACAGCGCTTTCCAGCACCACCTGGGCGTTCCTTCCACCGACATCAGTTCTTCCGGCCCCTACGGTGTGTATCACTCTGTGTTTGACAATTTTACGTGGTTCAAGAAATTTGGCGATCCGGATTTTGTTTACGAACAGCAGATGGCAAGAGTTTTTGGCCTGGAAGCCCTGCGTATGGCCGATTCCGACGTGTTGCCCTACGATTACGAAGAATACGGGAAGGAAGTTGCCGCCTATCTGGATGCCGCCGGAAAGCGCGCGGAGAGCAAATTCGGCGACCATGCGCTCGATCTAAACGCAGTCAATCGCGCGGCAAAGCATTTTCAGGCGGCAGGGAGCAAAATTCTTGCCCGACAGAGGAATCCAGTGAGCAATCCAGCGCGGCTGAACCGGGCGCTGCTCAGCGCCGAGCGGGCGCTGCTAGTGCCGGAAGGGCTCCCGCACCGTCCCTGGTTCCGTCATGCCATCTATGCCCCGGGCGAATATACCGGTTACGCGGCTGTGGTGATCCCGGGGGTGAATGAAGCTCTCGATAGAGGGGATGCGGAGCGGGCGCGACAGCAAGTGGCGGTGCTGGCGGCGGCTCTGGAACGCGCCGCGAAAGCGCTGGAGGGGTACCGGTAGTGTTGTTTGACTAGTCATCTGACTAGTCATAGGATAAGAGGTGAGGTGAGCCCCGTGGGTTCATGGCAACTGCAAGATGCTAAGGCGAGGTTTAGCGAGTTCCTTGACGCGGCCCTCCAGCAGGGTCCCCAGGTCGTAACGCGGCGGGGTGTGGAGACCGCTGTTCTCGTGCCGATCGAAGAATGGCGCCGGATGAAGAGCGCAGCACGTCCCGGCATAAAGGAATTGCTGCTAGGTCCAGGCCCACGCTTTAACATCCCCATTCCCGAGCGCATTCCCGAGCGAGGCCGGGGCAAGCGCCGACCAGCGATCGACTTCAGCCGTCCGGATTTCAAGTGACTCGCTATTTGCTGGATACCAACATCATTTCTGAACTGCGAAAGAGCAGGCCCCATGGAACTGTTGTGGCTTGGCTTGAGACCCTTCGAGGCGAGCAGATTTTTCTTTCGGCGGTGACTATGGGGGAATTGCAAGCGGGCGTGGAATTAACGCGCCGACAGGATGTCCGTAAAGCGCAGGCACTCGAGGCCTGGTTGGACTTGGTGGAGGCGTCATTCGCTGTCTTGCCGATGGATCACATTTGTTTCCGGGAGTGGTCGCGGTTGATGGCGGGTAAGAGCGAGGCATTGCGGGAAGACGCCATGATCGGCGCGACCGCCCGTGTGCATGGGCTTACCGTGGCAACGCGAGACGAGAAAGATTTCAGGCATTTAGGTGTTGAGATTATCAATCCGTTCAAATCGAACTGAATCATGAATGCAACTCACGCTCTCGGGCAATTCCCGCGCACGCTGCCGCACTCGGCGGCGGCGACGTTCCTCGCACTCTTTCCCATCGTCGATCCGTTTGGCGGCATCCCGATCTTCTTCACGATGACCTCAGCGTGGACAGCTCAGGACCGGCGCCGCACTGCTGTGAAACCGGAATCTGGGTGTTCGTCATCCTCGGGACTTTTCTGTTCTTTGGCCGATTCGTGCTGCATTTTTTCGGCATCTCGCTGCCGTGCTGAAGATTGCCGGAGGCCTTATCGTTGCCAATACTGCATGGGGTATGGTCACGTCCCACTCCCGCATCACGCCCGAGAAAGCCATGAAACGCAGGGCAAAGAGGATATCTCTCTTACGCCGCTGGCGATGCCGCTCCTGTCGGCTCCGGGAGCGATCGGAGTGGTCATGGCACTGGCGGCGCACGTGGATAGCGCGGCTTCATACTTCGGCATGGTTATCGGTATCGCCGGAATAGCCCTATCGGTGTTGTTGTCTTTCTGGCTGGGAGGGCCGTTGGTGCGGCGGCTGGGGCCCAGCGCGGTGGGAGCCATCAACAAGATTTTTGGCTTTCTGATTCTGGCCATTGCCGTCCAGTTGGTGTGGGACGGCGTGGCCGACTTCAATCGCTGACTAGGTTGCGCTGCGCGGGCGCTCTGGCACGCGCAAGTGCCGGCGTTGTCAGGATGGGTGGCGAAACCCGCTAGAGCAGAGCCTGGATCAGCGGTTTGGTTTGTGGCGAGATTCGCCGGCAAGAGCGCCTGCGGCCAAGAAGGCGAAGCCGAGCCTTGCTCGGCCGGGCAAGCCGAGGCCGGCTGTCCCCACACCAACTACTTCAGCGTTACCAGTTTCTCCACCAGCTCTGAATAATCTTTCTTCTCGATGCCATGCACCTGCTTGTTGTACTCGTCGACTTTGGACGAATAGTTCATCGAGCAGAACTTAGGGCCGCACATGGAGCAAAACGCCGCCTCTTTATAGTGGTCGTCGGGCAGGGTTTCGTCGTGCATGGAGCGCGCTGTCTGGGGATCGAGGGAAAGTTCGAACTGTTTTTCCCAGTCAAATTTGTAACGCGCGTAGCTGAGGGCGTCATCGCGGTCGCGTACGCCGGGCCGTCCGCGCGCGATGTCGGCGGCATGCGCGGAAATCTTGTAGGCGATGATGCCGTCCTTTACGTCTTTTTCGTTTGGCAAGCCAAGGTGCTCTTTCGGCGTCACATAGCAGAGCATGGCCGCGCCGTACCATCCGATCATGGCCGCACCAATCGCCGATGTGATGTGGTCATATCCAGGCGCGATGTCGGTGACCAGCGGTCCCAGTGTATAGAAGGGAGCTTCGTGGCAGAGTTCGACTTCTTTCTCCACCTGCTCCTTGATCTTGTCCATCGACACGTGCCCCGGGCCTTCGATCATCACCTGAACATCGTGCTTCCACGCGATCTGGGTCAATTCGCCAAGAGTCTTGAGTTCGGCGAACTGAGCTTCGTCGCTGGCGTCGGCGACGCAACCGGGACGCAAGCCGTCGCCCAGCGAAAAGCTGACGTCATACTTCTTGCAGATCTTGCAAATATCTTCAAAGCGTTCGTAAAGAAAATTCTGCTTGTGGTTGTAAGCCATCCACTGCGCGAGGATTGCGCCGCCACGGCTGACAATCCCTGTGATGCGCTTAGAAATTAGTGGCAGATACTGGACAAGCACGCCGGCATGGATCGTCATGTAATCCACGCCCTGTGTCGCCTGCTCTTCGATCACTTCCAGCATCACTTCGGCGTTCAAATCTTCCACGCGTTTCACGCGCGAGATGGCCTCATAGATGGGAACGGTACCAATGGGAACGGGCGAATGACGAAGAATCGCTTCGCGAATTTCGTGGATGTTGCCACCGGTCGATAGATCCATCACCGTGTCGGCGCCGTAATGCACAGCCGTGTGCAGCTTTTTCAGTTCTTCTTTAATTTCAGAAGTTACGGCGGAGTTGCCGATGTTGGCGTTGATCTTGCAGAGCGAGGCCACTCCGATTGCCATCGGCTCCAGTTCCGGATGGTTGATGTTCGCCGGAATAATCATGCGGCCGCGGGCCACTTCGTCGCGAACCAGTTCGGACGTCAGTTTCTCGCGGTGGGCAATGTAGCCCATCTCCTCGGTGATCACACCCCGGCGGGCATAATGCATCTGCGAAAAATTGCCCGTGGTGTTCTCACGCTTGCGCCGTGCGAGCCACTCCGCGCGGGGTCTAGGGACACTCTCCCCAGCGCCGCCGTTTCCGTTGGAACCATTCGGAGAAATCATGATGAAGGGAACCTCACTGTGATCTTTTGAGTCTTGATTATACCTGCGTTGGGCCGTGGCGGGCACGGGAGATCGGTCTGGAAGCATAGCTCATCCCAGATTTAAATCAGTTGGCCGCATGTAATAGTTTCGTAATGTGTTCGCGGTCACCGCAAAGCACTCGGACCAGAAGCTACGCTACAGAGACCGTCAAAATGAAATCTCATCCAAAAGGCAGCAGCACTCGCATTCTTCTGAGTTCAGTCTTCGGTCCATACGCACAAGACGACGAATTTGGCAGCCGCTCCATCAATCCAATGGAGCTTTATCACAACCAGGTAACCCGTGCCCAGGGCAGCTTTTCGCTGCGCATGTTCCATCGCTCCTGGGGCATCATGATGATCCAGGAAAACATCTCGGCGCCCTGCAGCGTCCTGGATTTTCCCACGCGAGAAGCCTTTGGCAAGGAATTGATCACCAATCATTACGACATCGTCGGAATTTCTTCGATCATCGTGAATGTGCTGAAGGTTCGGGAGATGTGCCGCATGGTACGGGAGCTGTCGCCTAACTCGGTGATCGTCGTGGGCGGACACGTTGCCGCCATGCCCGGCCTCGACGCGATGATCGATGCCGACCACATCGTGCGTGGCGAGGGAATTTCCTGGATGCGCCGTTATCTGGGAGAGGACGAGCATGCGCCGATCCGTCATCCGGCGATCGTTTCTGGACTAAAGACGCGCATCATGGGAGTGCGGCTTCCACAGCGCAAGGGTGGGACGGCCGCAACCATCATTCCATCGGTCGGTTGCCCGATGGGATGCAACTTCTGCACGACCTCCGCTTTTTTTGGTGGCAAAGGGAAGTTCATTAACTTCTACGAGACTGGCGATGAACTGTTCGATGTGATGTGCAGCATTGAAACCGAGCTCGAAGTGAATTCTTTCTTCATCATGGACGAGAACTTTCTGCTGCATCGCAAGCGTGCTCTGCGTTTACTGGAGCGTATGAAGGAAGCAGGGAAAAGTTGGGAGCTTTCCATTTTCGCCTCCGCCAATGCGATTCGAAAATACACCATGCTGGAACTGGTGGAGCTGGGTGTTTCCTGGGTGTGGATGGGCCTGGAGTCTCCGCGGTCGAGCTATGGCAAGTTGCAGGGACATGATCTGACGCAGCTCACCCACGAACTGCGCGAACATGGCATCCGGGTGCAAGGTTCGACGATCATCGGACTCGAGCATCACACGCCGGAGAACATCGTGGGCGAAATTGAGTCGGCGGTCGACTACCAGACCGATTTCCATCAATTCATGCTCTACACGCCGGTGCCCGGCACGCCGCTGTATCAGGAGATGGCAGATCAGGGCCGTTTGCTCACGGACATTGATCCCGCCGATATCCACGGACAATTCAAATTCAACTTCCGGCACGCCGCAATCTCCCGCGACGATTCGAAGCGATTCTTGGATTGGGCCTTCTGGCGCGATTTTGAGCGCAATGGGCCGAGCCTTTATCGCCTATGCCAAACCATGCTTCTGGGATGGCAGCGTTATAAGAACTATCCCGATCCCCGCGTTCGAGAGCGATTCAGGCGTCAGGTGAAGAAAATTATCGGCTCTTACAATGCCGCGCTTTGGGCAATGGAGCGAGAGTTCAGGAAGGTGAATGGCGGCGTGAGCGACAAGATCCACAGGCTGCGCCGAGAAGTTGAAAAAGAATTTCCATTCATAGCTCGGCTGACCGCAGCATCGTTAGGCCCGATTTTGCTGTGGTCCACGCGGAGAGAAGAACGTCGACTTGCTTCGGGACGCACCTACGAACCTCCTACGCTTATCGAACGCCGCAATTGGATCCCCTTTTCATAGTCTGGTGGTGGAGTCTGGTGGTGGAGTTGGAGTTCTCAGGAAATGGTGCGATTATGAACCCGAAACAGTAGGAGCGGCGGCATGAAATACCGGATTGGTACGTGGGCGAGTGGAGGCTTTCTCGTCGCGGGCTGCTGGGCACTTTACGCACTCGCAACCACACCCCCAGCAATGACCTCTGTGACCCGATTCTGCCTCTTGTCCGTCTAACTTGCCCAATCGCGCTTCTTCGTTTTTATCCGATTCGTCTTTATTGGGTTCTTCTTGCGAATGCCGCTACCTATGCGTTAGTCGGTCTGATTGTCGAGGCCTTGCGGCAAAGACGGAATCAGGCAAGAAAAATCAAAACAGTCCGCTACCCGTAGCCCTCCATCCTTGAACATAAAGAGGCGCGAGCTTAGAATCGCATCCGTTCTCAAGGAGAAGTCTCGATATGCGGATGTCCCTTTTCTTTCCCGCCTTCTTGCTTTGCATAACCGCTAGTGGCTTCGCTCAAACCGGTTCATCCACGAACCCTGCGCCCGGTTTTAGTCTCGATAATATCGACAAGAGCGTCGATCCCTGTGTGGACTTCTTCCAATATGCGTGCGGCAACTGGATCAAGAACTCAGAGATTCCAGCGGACCGGCCATCGTGGCAAAGCTTTTCGGAACTCGATGAGGGCAATCTGGACATCGAGCGCGGGATTTTGGAGAAAGCAACGGTGGGAGGCGCCGGGCGCAACGCCATCGATCAGAAAATCGGAGATCTTTATCAATCATGCATGGATGAAAAGGCGGTGAATGCCAAGGGCATCGCTCCGCTGCAGCCCGAGCTCGATCGCGTGGCCGCGGCCAAGGACAAGGAAGCGTTGATCGACGAAATCGCGCATGTGCATCTGACGGGGCCCAGCCCGTTGTTCAATTTCTATTCAAACTCCGATTTGCATAATGCGGACACCGTGATCGCCTACATCGACCAGGGGGGCCTGTCGCTGCCCGACCGCGACTACTACATCAAAAACGATGCCCGCATGGTCGACATGCGCAAACACTTTGTGGACTATGTGACCGAGATGTTCACGCTGGCGGGACAATCGGCGAATCAGGCGGCAGATTCGGCGAAGACCGTGCTTCGCATAGAAACGGCGCTGGCCAAGGCTTCGATGGATCGCACGATGCGCCGCGACCCTAAAAACCGTGACCACAGAATGACGCGCGACCAAGCCGTGGCCCTGGCGCCGGATTTTTATCTGAATCGCTTTTTCGTGGCTGTGAGCGCTCCTAACTTCACAGAACTGAACGTGGGCAATCCCGACTTCTTTAAGCAGGTCGATGGCGTGGTCGAGTCCGAGCCGTTAGATGCCCTCAAGATTTACGTGAGCTGGCAGGTACTTCGGGCAGGCGCTCCGTGGCTCTCCCAGCCGTTTGTGGATGCCAATTTTAGAATGCGGCAGGCCCTCACGGGTCAAAAGCAAATTCAGGACCGGTGGAAGCGCTGCGTGGATCTCACCGATAGTTCTCTGGGAGAGGCACTGGGACAGCGCTATGTCGAGGCCACGTTCGGCGCGGAGGGCAAGCAGCGCATGCTGAAGATGGTCGACGCTCTGGAAAAATCTTTGGACGAGGATATTCAAAGTTTGTCCTGGATGAGTGACGAGACCAGGAAGCAGGCCAAAGTCAAACTGATGGCGATTCGTAACAAGATTGGTTATCCCGAGGTGTACCGCGACTACAGTTCGGTGGTAATTAAACTCGGCGACTTGCTGGGCAACGTGCAACGTGCCACGGAATTCGAATCGAAACGCGAGATCGCAAAAATTGATAAGCCGCTCGATCGCAAGGAATGGGGAATGACTCCGCCCACCGTGAATGCATACTACAGCCCCCCATACAACGAGATCGTGTTTCCGGCAGGAATTCTGCAGCCTCCGTTCTTCGACAAGAACATGGATGACGCGATCAACTTTGGCGGGATCGGGCTGGTGATCGGCCATGAACTTACCCATGGATTCGACGATCAGGGGCGCAAGTACGATCCCAACGGAAATCTGCGGGACTGGTGGACGGAGCAGGACGGGAGAGAATTTGAAAAGCGCGTGAGTTGCGTGGCGGACGAGTATTCGAACTTCGTTGCCGTGGACGACCTCAAGCTGAACGGCCGTCTGACGCTGGGCGAGAACACCGCCGACAACGGCGGCGCGCGCATCGCGCTGATGGCGCTCGAGCACATGATCGCGGACGACAAGACCGGCAAAGAAGCCCAGAAAATCGACGGCTATACGCCCGAGCAACGATTTTTTCTGGGATTCGGGCGAGTGTGGTGCGAGAAGAGACGTCCGGAATACGAGCGCATGCAGGTCACCACGAATCCGCACTCGCCGGGCAGATACCGCGTCAACGGCGTGGTGCAGAACATGCCGGAATTTCAAAGGGCATGGGGATGCAAAGCGGGACAGCCGATGGTCGCCGAAAACGCCTGCCACGTCTGGTGATAGATTCGGCGCTTGAAACAATCCTGAGAGACGAAAGGCCCGGCATCGCCGGGCCTTTTCTTTGGTGTGCCGAGCATGTTTGACAGCTTGGAGGTGCAAGTCCCCTTCACAACGTGATGGACGTGAAGGGATAGCGAAGCGCAACGGTGAAATCACACTCGCCGCGAGGGGGGGCCGGAAAGAAGCGCGGAGCAAAGACGCGAGCCGATGAACAAGAACCGGATCGGAGGCCTACGGTGGCGGGC
>Ga0187875_10000392_pt1 | contig 38002 bp, 39 predicted proteins | sample June2016WEW_17_1_2_FD_132978 | JGI IMG/M metagenome (GOLD analysis project Ga0187875, IMG submission 132978) | Peatland microbial communities from SPRUCE experiment site at the Marcell Experimental Forest, Minnesota, USA - June2016WEW_17_10 | ecosystem: Environmental > Terrestrial > Soil >...
CGCCTGAAGGATCGGGGACAGGAGGTGGTCGTTCTAGATCCGCACTGATCGCGCAGTTTTCGACCGGCGATTACCGCGCAGTTTTGGACCGGCGTTGACAGAGTCGGGGGCTCGCTTGAGCGGTATGGGACGCTCTCCAATCGTCAGGTACGGTTCACCAACTTGACGATCACGACACCGCTCGATGTGACTTGCGAGTAGCCGGACCGTTAAGGAACTCGGCGAGCACCGCAGCTCCGCTTATCTTGAGCTCTTTGGTAGCGGTAACCAAGGTCAACCGATGACGTGTCGCTAGCTCCCCGAGGCGTTTGACAGCTGCGGCGCCTTCCCCACCTCGCAGTTCAGCCCGGTATCGATGCCTGAATTCGTGGAAACGTTCGGGATCATGGGCATACCACTTGCGAAGAGATGTCGACGGTGCTGCCTCCTTGCACCACTCATCAAGGTGAGCCCTCTCCTTTGCGATACCGCGTGGCCAGAGACGATCGACGAGGACCCGGTAGCCGTCGTATCGACCAGTGCTTTCGTAGATCCTCCTCACATTGACAGCTCGATCGACCAAGGTCTACCTCCTATGGTTGTTGCTTGAGGCGGAAGTCGATGGCCTCGGGCGGTCTTGCCCCCTTTGGGCAAAGTCGGCGTAATCCATAGCGAGTTCGTGCTGTCGGCGTCAACGCAACGACGCCGAATAACGACTGGCTCGCCACTCGACGTTCGAGCATTTCATCGTGCGCGAGCGATTGATCGCGCAGAACCGAGACGTTCGGTGGATTCCAGCCAGGGGTTTCGCCATTGTTCGTATCCGTTCCCCCGCACAGCCGTGGATGCTCCAGAACACAGGCCTCTATGGTCAGCTTGACCCGAGTAGATCAAGGAGGAAGATCTGGCCTTCGCAGCCCAGCGCCTCCAAGAACCCCTTCCAGTTTTCGTGGTGCAGTTGACGCGAGAACCGGTGTCTGCCGCCGCCGGTTTAGAGCAGCGTCAGCAGCATCAAGGTGCCTTCATCTGCGATCAGAGAATGTGGCGTGTGCGGCGCCATGCGAAGCCAGAAACCCGGACCGGCATCGTAGACCTCGCTGTCTGCCGTAAAGCGGAGGCGTCCCGACAACACCTCGACGACGGCCGTCTTGCCTGCTTCGTGTTCGCTGAGTCCCTCGCCAGTATCGAAACCGAACATCGTGACGTCAAGTTGTTCGTCGCGATAGAGCACTTTCGAAACGACCATTTTGGGTTGGACCTTGACCTCGTCAGTCAGACTTGACACCACGACGTGAGTCACCCAGATTCCTCCGTCTTCTTGAGGCGACACCAACGCGTAGACCTTCTTGCCCCGGTTACCGGGGAGACAACCCAGCTTCGCACCGCAGGCTGAACTCGTCCAAGGCGCGGACTGCTTAGCACCAGGCCTAACACCAGTGGGGCAAGTTTGATTCCGGCCGCCGACTGTCTGGTTTCAGGGGCGCCCTTGCGGAGCTCGCCTCCCATGCCCAGGATGTCGTTGTCGGGAAAGTGCTGACGACGATCGCGGAACTATTGGACGGACCAAGTCGATAGGAGATGCTGGCCGTCCGAAGGACTTCGTCACCGCTCCCAGGCATTGGGGCTCACGGCCCCGGCGAACGGGGCACACCGGGCTTCAGTTCGATTTCCGGGGACCGGTGGTCAGTGGGGAGTCCGTATGGGTGTGCTGGCGCATGAAGTCCAAGATCATGCCAATCGCATCACGGCTCGTCGACTACTTCCGGTCGGTTCGGTTGCTGCATATCCATACGGTTAATCTGAAGGCAACCCACGGTCAGGGATTAGCACTGCTCCTTCAGAGGAGGCGCCGATGGCCGGTCGACCCATGTTGATCATGTACGAGGCGGGAACATGGCAGGAGGGGCCCTTGTGCAAAGCCCTGCCGGGTGTGCCATTCCGCCCAGTCGACGGCCCGTTGAGCGAGGCGACCGTCGATCAGGTGGGTGAGGCCCCCCGTCGTCTCCGTGTTCATACGCTCACGGGTGACCCGTGCCGTCATCGATCGTATGCCGAGCGTGCGGCTAATCGCCACCCGGTCGACCGGGTTCGACCACATCGACCTGGCCGCATGCGCAGAGTCCGGCGTCACCGTGTGCAACGTGCCCTCCTACGGGGAGAACACGGTCGCCGAGCACACCTTTAGCCTCATCCTGGCGCTTTCCCGCAGGCTCGCTGTCGCCATGCGGCGCACCGCCTATGGGGATTTCTCGCTTTCCGGCCTGCTCGGCTTCGATTTGCGCGAAAGGACGCTCGGGGTGGTCGGGGCGGGCAACATCGGTTTGCACGTAATCCGGATCGGGCGAGCCTTCGGCATGGAGGTGCTCGCCTACGACACTCGACCCCAGGCCCTGATCGCTGAGGTGCTCGGGTTCCACTACGCCTCGCTCGACGAGCTCCTGTCCCGTTCTGACGTGATCAGCCTCCACGTGCCCTACCGACCCGAGACTCACCATCTCTTGGACCGGGAGCGCTTCATGGCGCTAAAGCCGGGAGCTCTCGTCGTCAACACCGCCCGAGGTGCCCTGGTCGACACGGTGGCACTCCTCGAGGCCCTGGAGACAGGCCAGGTCGGAGGTGCCGCCCTCGACGTGATCGAAGGCGAGGAGCAGCTCATGGAGGAGCCTCAGATGTTCCACCTGCCCGAAACGGAGGAGCAGCTGCGCCAGCTGCTCACGGGCCACGTGCTGGCCAAGCACGACAACGTCATCATCACGCCGCACATGGCCTGGTACAGCAAAGAGGCCCTGGAGCGGATCCTGGACACCACCTGTTCGAACATCCGAGGATTCCTGGACGGGGCTCCTGCCAACGTGATAGGCGCCAGGAGCTGAGCCTGGCCAGTTGCGGCGATGGGATAGCGAGAAGAGCGTGGCAACCAGGGCGCTTGGGAAGTCAGGAGACGGTCGCCGAGGCGAGGGAGCGCCCCGCTGTCTTTGCCGGCAAGCGCGTCGAGCGACTCGCATCCCACCTCGAGGCGGTGAGTGCGCGACTGGGGCGGAAGCCGGTTGTGGTCGGCCATTCGTTCGGCGGGCTGTTGGCCCAAATCCTTGCGGGCCGCGGGCGGGCGGCGGCGTCGGTCGCGATCAGCCCCGCGCCGTTCCGGGGCGTGCTATCCGCGCCGATCTCCATGGTGCGGTCCGCGCTGCCGGTCCTACGCAATCCGGCAAATCGCCGGCGCGCGGTGTCGCTCACCTACGAGCAGTTCCGCTACTCGGTGGAGAACGCGACCGACGAGCGGGAGGCCGCGGAACTCTTTGCGCGCCAGGCGGTGCCCGCGGGGGCAGGGCGCTGGTCCAGGACGCTCTCGCGAACATCAACCCGTGAGCCGAGGCGAGGGTCGACTCCAAGAATCCGGCGAAGGGTCCGTTGCTGATCATTGCGGGCGCCAAGGACTGGTTCATCCCTCAGCGGTGACCAGGTCGGCGTACAAGCATCAGCGACGGAACGGCGCCGTGACTGAGCTTGCCGAGCTCCCTGGCTGCGGGCACTCGCTCACGATCGATGCCGGCTGGAGGGAAGTCGCCGAGACCGCCCTCGGTTTCATTCGCCGATTCGAGTAGGCAGCTCGCCACATCGTCTCCGGTCACGCTGACGGGCCATCGCTCGGCTGCACGCTCCTCGATTCGCGAAGGCCACGGGTGGCGAAGGATCATGGGTCTCGGTCCCGGTCCACCCGGGTCGTGATCAACCCTGCATCAACTCGACGACATCGAGGTTGTAGAACGTCGGAGGGCCGTCGAGGAGCGCCGCCATGCGCTTGGACATGGCGTCGGTGCGGGGGTCGTTCGATTGCTCCATGGCTTCGTCGTAGGAGTTGAACTCGCCGATGACGAAGAAGTGGCCAGGGCGGTCCCGGTCCTCAGTGATGAGCGTCCGGGTGGACCGCGCCGCGTCGCCGAGATCTTCCATCACTTTTTCGGCGAGCGCGCGAATCTCCTCGCTGTGCGAGGTCTTGAACTCCATGATCTGGACATATCCTGGCATCTCATCCCCCGTTCCGCCGTCCGGATGACGACCGGACCGGCAACCTGATCGACGGTAACGCCGGCAGAGACCAATCCGGCCGTTCCTTTCGCTCTCAGGGATTCAACCGATGACCGAACGCCGGAGCGCGACGCCGGAGCGGGGCACGTAGTCCGCAGCGAGACACGGCCTCCGGTGCGGCGCGCGCGATCGCGGACTCCTCGACGTGCATCCGGGACATCGCTCTTCCCGGTCCGAATGTACCGAGACCGGCCCCGCCGCCCGGCGCCCCGTTCCCGGATCCGACGGGCGGGAGCGACCCTCGACTGTTCAGCCGGGAGTCGTCTCGAACGTTCCCGTGAGCGTGTGCGACTTCGTCGGGCGGATGGGGGAGCGCGCCACCACCCTGTAGGCGGTGAAGAGCAGGCCGTAGTGGGTCGGGATGGATTGGCCGAGCTCGATCGTGACGGGGTAGGAGGAGACCTTGCCCGCGACACACGTCGGTGTGCAGTCGTTCTCGACGAGACGGCCGAGACCGCGGGCACCGTGGGCCGTCCACGTCGACCAGGTCAGCTCGTCGACGAGCGAGTTGAAGTCGGCACAGGCGAACACGATCTCGGAGGGTCGCTCGGCAGGACCCCCGAGACACGGCATGACTCCTGGCACACCCGGGCCGGGGACGGTGCCCCCCCCGATCGCCTTGGGCGGGTAGTCGGACGCCGGGGCGACTGGAGCACAGAGATCGCGCGCCCCGACGTGGCAGGCCGCTTGGGCCGCGCCGGCGGCTCCCGACAGCGGACCGAGCGCGCTGCCGATATCGACGATGGCGAAACGTCGGGCGTTCGGCGCCTCGATCTTGACGATCATGATCGCGGACCCGACCGAGGCGGTGAGCCCGCACTCCACGTCCGTTCCGGTCCGCAGGCGCGCGTCCGGTGGCCCGCAGTTGACGCCGGCGAGGTCGACGACCGTGGCGCCGGGTGCTTTCCCGGTGTCGAGCATCGCCGCGATTCGGGCGTCGAGACGCAAGAGACCCCCGGAAGGGTTCGTGAAGCTGTGGGTCGAGAGCGCCGGGGGCTTCGCCGGGCCGGAGCTCGTGAGGGCGAACGCCGTCGCCGCGATGCCGGCGGCGAGAACGATCGCCGCGGAGGCGAACCACCACGGCTTCCTGGACAGCCGGGCGATCGAGAACCGACGGACGCGTCCGGCCCCGGGTCCCGGTGTCATGTCGTCGGAGCCCGGGTCACGAAAGCGGCGCTTTGTCCGGAGCGCACACCCGCTGCGTACATCACGCCCGTACTTTGCCACCAGCGGCGACGTGGACGGGGACAGACGGATCGGCCGCCGGGCGCCGCGGACTCGTCGGGCACCCGATAGACAACGGGCGTGGATCTTCGCATCGACAAGGTCGTGGACGGGGCGGGGGCGCGTGCCTGGCACGCGATCGCCGACGTCTGTGTGCCGTTCGACCACCCCGGGCTCCTCGCCGACCCGCTACAGGAGGTGCTCGTCTACCTCCCCGGCGTTCCGCGCTGCCAAAAGAAGGACTTCTGGACGAAGGACCTCTGGGTCGCCAGGGCGGGTGAAGCGACGGTCGCCGCCGGGTCGGTCGAGCTCTCACTCGTTGACAACCTGCACCTCGCGGGCATCGAGATCGACGTTCCACCCAAGCTGCGCCGCCGTGGGTACGGGCGGGAGATGCTCGAGTTTCTGCGCATGCAATGTCGATCGGCGGGCCGCTCGACCCTCGTCGGCCACGTCGGAGCCCCGCTCGGAGGGACGTCGCCGGGGGAGTCCTTCGCCACGGCCGTCGGTGCGCGGATGGTCCTCGAGGAGGTCCGCAGCGAGCTGAGAATAGCTATGATAGATCGTCGTGCATTGAAAGAGCTTGAAGTGGAGCATCAGGCCGACGCGGCTGGGTACGAGGTCATCCAGTGGATCGATCGTGCGCCAGGCGACGTAGTCGAGCAGTTGGCCCAGCTCAGGGCGAGTTTCCTCACCGAGGCGCCGATGGGCGGCCTGAGCCTTGAGCCCGAGCGCTGGAGCATCGCACGGTTCCGCGAATGGGAGCAGGAAACCGTCGACCGCGGACGGCTACGGGTGGCGACCGGTGCGCGTCACGTGCTCTCGGGCCGCCTCGTTGGCTACACCGAGATCACGGTGCCACGGTCCCGGCCGCAGGCCGCCTACCAGTGGGACACGCTTGTCGCGCCCGACCATCGCGGTCACCGGCTGGGACTGGTGATGAAGATCGCCAACCTCTGGCGGTTGGACCGCGAGATTGCGGGCGTCGAGACGGTCCAGACATGGAACGCGCAAGAGAACGCGCACATGCTGGCGATCAACGTCGCGATGGGTTTCCGCGCGGTCGAGAGGTACGGGGAGTGGCAGATGGAGATATGAGCGCCGGCGGGCGGCTGCTCTGGGTTTTGGTAGACCGCCGATAAGGTTCGTTATGTAAGGTTACGGGATTGAGGCGTCGGACGGAGCCGATCGGCCAGCGACGCCGGGTTAGCTGTCCGGGAGCGCGGCATTGACGCGGAGCGGCCCGTCTGGCGCGCGCTCGAGAATCGCATAGCAGGTGAGAGGGAAACCGTGCGCGACGGCTTCGTGCAACCGAGGGTACGGATGGGACTCGAGGAAGCCGAGGCGTTGACCGTCGAGGGAGAGCGTCCAGTAATCGGCTTCCGAAGACAGAAGGGCAGTCCGTTCGGCCCGTGGCGGCGGGGCGCCTCCGTTGAGCGACCGGTCGAGCATCTCGGAACGTCGGCGCGGGAGATCCACGGCTCTCGCGTTGATCGGCGGGAGGAACGGCTCGACCGCGTCCCGGACCGCCGGCTTCGTGTGCAGCAAGACGTGGCCTTCGGCGTCGACGTCGAGTTCGGCGCGACAGGTCGCCGGGAGGCCCCGTCGGTGGAGTTTGTCGATGACGTCTCGAAACGGGCCGGCGGCATCGTACGGGATGGTGGCGACCTGCAAGCCGGCCACAAACACCCGAACCTCACCGGCGAGCTCGCCGGTCGTCTGGATTCTCAGCTCTGCGGTGACGAGCGGACCGTACTGGTGGACGAGATGCCGCGTGTCGTGACAGAAAGAGCCACCGAAAGCGGGGAAAGCGCTGAGGGACTCCTGGAGGGTCGGCCAGGCGAGCCAGCTCGCGCCAGAAGGCTGTGGCGAACGCAACTTCCGCCGCGACAGAGGCATGAGACGAAGCTAATGGCGGCGACGCAAAGGCCGGACGGGGAGACGAGACCAATCACGGTTCTCGCCGGGGAGGGTCCGCCGCGCCGGCCGGGAGAACCTGGGCAGCGCTCATCGGTTGACGGGGCCACTGCCGTGGTGGCTCGACCACGGCCCCTCCCCCGCCATCGTGCCCGCGGGCGAAACTCCGACGTGTCAGCTGCCGGATGCGAGCTGCGCGACAGCGGAGATCGCGGCGGCGGTCTCTTCGGGACGTGACCACATCGGCCAGTGGTTCGTCGGCAAGTCGACGTAGGTGACGTTGCGGAGCTCGGCCAGTCCGGCGAGCCACGGCCAACCTTCCGCGACCGCGACCTTGATCTGGCTTGACGAGAGCGACGTGCAGATCACCGTGGTCAGTACATCGAGACGGGCCTCGTTGGAGAGCTGGGCTTTCTCGCGCAGTGCGGCCCCCGGCTCGGGAACCGCCCGTCGGCGGAAGGTGGCCAGCTGCTCGTCGGAGAGGCCGGCGACACTGTTTCCGTCGGCCTCGAGCTCCTCCCACGACGGCAACGGCAGCTCGACGTCGGCGAAGTCGGGATTGAGGGCGCCCTTGGCCGGTCCGGAGTCGACGTAGACCATCGCGGCGATCTGCTCCGGGATGAGGTCGGAGACCGCGTAGCCGGGAACCCCGGCCCCGCTGTGCACGGCGAGGACGACGGGACGTCCCGTTGCCTCAACCGCGGCGCGGATCGCGTCGATATGGTCGGCGAGCGTGACCGCGGAGCGATCGGTCGCAACCGACTCGAGACCAGGAAGCGTCAGTGCCGTGACATCGTGCCCGTCGGCGCGCAGCGCGGCGGCGACGTCGTCCCACGCCCAGGCGCCGAGCCAGAATCCGGGGACGAGGACAATCGGTGTGGTGGTCATGGCGCGAGGCTATTCGTCCCCGCTCCCCCATCTCGGGGATCAGCGTGAGGAGGTGCGTCTGGAAATCCGAGGACGCCGCGACGATGCGCGCAGGCGGGAACGCCGGATTGCCAGCTCAGGCGCCCAGCGGCACAGCCCGGGAACGCCAACGTCTACCGGAAGACGACGCTCACGGTGTCGAGCTGGGACATCCCCATCGCTACGGCGACGTCCTCGATCGGCACGCCTCGCGCGATCAGCCGGGCTGTCAACAGCCGCACCCGGAGGGCGACCGTCCGTCCGTTGTCGGACCAGCGCCTCAGCTCCTCAAGGTCGCGGAGTTCGCTCCTGGACAGTACCGAGTCGTCCTGTTCAAGGAGTGCCACGGCGAGTCCCCCCTTCGCAATCGAACAATCCCCCGCCGGGATGTCAGGGAGGCGGTGGCGAAATCGTGTCGGGGGTCGCGGGCGCTCGGGCATTTCGGCGACCGCCAGACGACTTGCGGGGGGATGCTTAGGGCTGCTGGCACTCGGTGCCGCTGGAAGCGATCGTCGTCTCGGCGGTCGCGCTGGAGTACGCACTCGACCATTTCGACGCGTAGATGGCGACGACCTCGAACCAGTAGTTGTCGGGGGAAAGCGTCAACGTCGTGTACGGGGAGGTCGCGCTGGTCTTCAAGGAGGTGTAGCTGCCGGGGGTCCCGGTCGTCGACTTCGCCTCGTAGACGGTGTAGCTCGTCAGGTGGGTGCTCGGGCTCGGCGTATTCCAGGAGACGATGATGGTCTGCGCCGACGGGGACGTGCACTTCGCCGTGGCGCCGGTGGGGGGAGAGGCGGTAATTGATTGCGCCTCTCCCCCACTGCCGGTTTTCAGGGAGACCGTCCAGTGCGTGGCGGCTCCCCCGACGGGCTGCTGGGCCAAGAATCCGACCGTCAGGGTGACGGCGAAGACGAGCCATCGAAAGGAGTGTCTTCGCTTCATCGGATCCGTAGCCCTTCAGCCCACCGGTGAATCTCGTCAGCTCTTACGAGGTCCAGGAGTCCGTCGCCGGGCTCGTGGTTGGCGTCGCCGCTCCACCCGTCGCCGTCACTCCCGTGAGCGACGGCATCGAGAAGTACGTCGCCTCGCAGGCGGCCGGGGCGGATGCGGTCATCGACGCGTCGTTCGTCAGCGTGACGGTGAGCGAGCCCGAGGCCGCGACGGTGAGGGCGGACGTGAGCGAGTGCGAGCTCCCGCTCGTACCGGTCGCGAAGTTCCACGTCACGTCGCTCGTCGTGCTCGAGCAGCCTGTTTGGGCAGTCGAGAGCGCGCTCGTCGTGTATCCGGCCGCGTAGCTCGTGTTGACCGGCAGCTGCACGGCGGTGAGCGTCACCGGGAACGGGTTCGGGTTCGTGATCGTCGCGACCACGTCACCGGTCCCGCCCGGGTAGAGCAGGTTGGACGCCGAGGGCGTCGCGACCGCCGAGATCGTCAGGTTCTGGACGCTCGCGGACTGGCTTTCCCCGCTTGATCCCGAGTTCAGGCCGACGACCCAACTCGACGCAGCGAACGCCCCACCGCCGGCCAACAGGGCGCCGACAACGGCGGCGACGATCGTCGACCGACGAGTCCAGAACCGGTTGTGCTTCTGGACCTTTCGCTTGTGGAGTTTCTCTGGTCGTGCAAAGACTCCGGTAGACACGTTCTGTACCTCCTAATCGAGGACCCTTCCAGGTCGCTGTGCAGCGGGGAACTTCCACTTCAGATACATTCACAACTACTGACACAGCTGGCACAGGGGACAATCCCTGCTCAGCTACCTCATGTGTCACTCTTAACGACGTTTGTGAAGCGGATATTTAGCGACCGACAGGAACCAATCCGGGGCGGGCAACCTTGGTCACCATTCGTGGTGACGTGGCCACTTTGAGTGGATGAAATCGAGACGGGCGAGGAGCAGAATTCCGCGTGATCGCGGTCCGTCCCGTCGCGGAAGAAGACCGGACGGCGGACGCCGCGGCGCGCGGTGGGACGGGATCGCGAAGGGGTGATCAGTGCGGGATGCGGTCAGCCGCCCATCACGACGAGCGCCGCAGGTCCGGGCCGAGCGACGCGGATCGGAAGGCGGTCTTCGCGGCCCGCTTCCGGGCGTACAAAGGCCCCGGCCCGTCGGGCCGGGGCCTTTGTACTGGCGCTATCGGGCCGTCGCGGGGCGACGGCGGTTGACACGGTAGAGCAACAGCGACCCGAGCACGACCGCCCCGAGGGAGGCTCCGATCGCGGGGTCGAACGGGGTGTCGGCGCTGCCGAAGGAGAGCTGCCAGGCGACCTGGTCCTTGGCACCGTCGCCGCCGGAGGCGGTGAGGGTCGCCGTGTAGGTCTTGTCCAGCGACAGCCCCTTGGTCGGGACGGTGAAGGTGAGCTCCCAAAGGCAGTCCGATTTCCCGAAGATGCAGCCCGCCGGGTAGTCGGCGTGCGATGCGGCGTTCGGGGTCGGGCCCTTGTACTGCGGGTTGTAGGCGTAGAGGCCGCCCGCAGGGATCGAGGCAATGGCCGCTTCGTGCACGGTCACGGACTCGTTCACCCCGGGCCCGGTGACGGTCAGTCCGAGCGAGGTCCCGATGCCGTACTTGCCGAGCAGGTAGACGGTCGTCGGGGCGCCGATCGTCGGCGAGGTGGGCGTCGTTCCCGCGTAGCCGAGCAGTGACTCGCAGCCGCTCGTCATCGGGCAGCTGCCGCTCGAGGACAAGTCGCCCGCCGACGTCGCTAACCCTGCCGAGACCGCGAAGCCGAGGGCGGTCGCGAACGCGAGCACCGCCACGCCGCCGAGGATCCTTCTCCGCCCTTTTCTCATTGCCCGTTGTCGCTTTCAGCAATGCCCAGCCGCGCTTGTCGCGCGGCCGGGCGACTGGACCGGCAGAGCCGGTCATGATGTCCTACGACGCAGCTGCTGTGTTCTGTCGCCGGATCCGGCGACGGTGCTGCTGGTAGACGAGGACACCGCCGAGCAGCAGCGCGGCGGGGATCGCACCGATCGCACCGATCGGCGTCGGGGTCCCGCATGCACCCTTGGTCGGCGAGGCGGAGGCGAGGTGCGACTCGTAACCGATGCCCGCCGAGTCGTAGCCGGCGACCTCGTAGTAGTAGGTCTTGCCGTTCGAGACGGTCGTGTCGACGTAGGTCGTCGCCTTGAGGTTCGCCGCCTCGGTGACGATCTCTGTCCAGCCGCTCGGGATCTCGGAGTTGGTGAGCGGGATGCTCGCCGCGTTCCACGGCGTCGAGTTCGTCGACGAACGGAAGACGACCCAGCCGGACGCGGTCGGACCGCTCGCCGCGGACCAGTTCAGCGTGACGCTGCTATCGCACGCCTTCGCCGTGAGGTTGGTCGGCGAGTTGGGGCAGGCGCCGGCGGGCAGCGCGCTCAACGCGAGCACCGCGACGGTCGCGAACGCAATTGCCGCTGCCCCTCCGAGGACCCTGTTTCGTTGCTTTCTCATCAGATTGGCCTGCTTTCGGTTGGGGCACCGCGCTCGGCGGTGCGGCTGGTTGAGGAACAAGAGGTGATGGGGCTCATGACGACTGCTCGCCTTCCACGAACCGGCGGACTTGGGGCCAGTCCACGGTGGATCCCTCGCTCGAGGCCTTGTCGAATTCGGCGAGTGTGACGTTCGTGGCGTTCGACCGCTCGGCGACGATCGGGTCCCACAGGAAGCGGTGCGACTCGAAGGCTTCGGCCTCGCGCACCCGGGCGGCGAAACCGCGGTAGCGGGCTTGGGACTCGGTGGCTTCGAGGTCGACGAGACTGCCCATGTGGAGGACCTGCGACATGTGGGCGCGCAGCAGGTTCAGCTTGGACTCGACGAGCCCGGCGATGTCCACGTAGAGCGTCGGGTTGAATCCGATGGAACTCGGCGACTCGAAGCAGAGCACACGGGAGACGCGGCGGGCCGCGGCGAGCGCCGCAGCCGACGTCGCACGGTGGTCTTGGTGCGTGTCTTGCGCCGCGTGCGTGTACACGACGTCCGGCGACGTCACGGCGATGACGTGTTCGATGACGCGAACGGAGTCACCGCTCGCGGGGACCGAGCCGTCGAGAAAGCCGCCCCACCGCAGATCCGCGCCGAGGAGGGTCGCGGCCTGTTCCTGTTCGCGGGTCCGCAGATCCCCGTCGGGTCCCTGCTCGCCCGTTGTCATCACGAGAAGCGTGATGGCGTCGCCGGCAAGTCGGTGACGCAACAGCGTCCCGCCGCAACCGAACTCGATGTCGTCCGGATGGGCTCCGATTGCGAGAACTTTCATCTAACCGATGCCTCCTTGTCCGTAGGGGCGCAGTCCCGCTTCCCGACCGACGGTCGCCGATTGGTGAGGCGTGATGGGAGGCCTCCTGCCCGACGTTGGGCATTTACTGCAATGAGCACGATGAGATCAAAGCAAATCAACCAGCGTGACGGCTAGCCCACGTTGCGTGGCATCTCGGGGCATGGACGGTTCGTGAAGAAGTTCACGTTGTGCACACGTGTAGTCGCTCAGCGTGAGTGATAAGCAAAATGGAGTTCTCCTGTTTTCCGGAATCGTTGAGCCTGGCTGACGGGTTCAACGTCTGGGGTCGGAAGAATGCCTGTTCGCAGGCGTGCGACGGCCGCGGCGTTTCCGCTGGACCGACGGCGGACGGTGCGCCGCAGCCGGACGGAGCTCGTGGCAGGAGAGGGGGCGAGGATCGCGATTCGCGCCGGAGAAACGGGCGATCTTGGCGAGGGAAAGACCCGGACGGTCACTCGGTGATTCGGCGGAATATTCGCACACCTCCTACCAGGACTTTGAGTCTCGCGAGGACGACATGACACATTTGTGCCCTTTACACGCATGACTAGGTCAGTCTTGAGATAACTAACTTGAGTCATCACCCACGTAGCCGATTTCGGTGGCACAGCTCTGTGGTGTACCCGCCTTCGGCGGGACTCCTATCCGTCTCGCCGGATCCGGTGGAGCTGTGGAGGGGCTGGGCGGACACCGCAGGGGAAAATCGGGACGGACGACCGTGGAATGGCGATCACGGGATTTGACGGATCGAAGCGTGGGAGAGGTCGGAGCGCGTGAATTTGGGGCACAGGAGGCGGAACGAGACCGGGAAGGGGACGTGGCAGAAACGGGGCGGCTTCTGATCGGCACGGGGTAGGGAGTATCAGGGACATCCGGGCAGACAGCGGAGCCGCATTGCTCGCGGCGCGCGTCGGCCGGCCAGGGCACGCCGATGAACTACCGGGGCGCGCGGTCGTTGCGGCTTGCCGGCGGGAATTCGGTGGTCGGAGGTCATCTCAACGGCACGGGTGTTTCGTCCTCGTTCGGTCGGGAGTGGGCGGTGATCGGGCGAATCCAAGCCAGGTTTACCGTGGAGGTCGTCGAGGCGATAGGTTGACCGTTGCATGACGAGGCGTTTGGAGATCGAACTGACCTCGGCACGACACGATGGAACTTGGACGTGGCGGGCCGCGGGAGCGCGTGAACCGCGCGGTGTGATCGAGGGCAAGTTGCTCGAGGACGACGCGCGGGTCGGCGCCGTCCTGCGAGTCGAGGCCGAGATCGAACTCGAGGGAATCACGGTTGTTTCGGTTCTTCCCGCCCGAGAACGCGTCGCTTCGCAGGATCGGATCGAGCTCGCGCCGACCAAGCTCGACGAAACAGGCCTCGTGACGACGTCACTTGTCTCGCGCTCTGGACGTGGCGCGCGCGAGCGCCCCTTCGATGGGAACGGCCGTGGTCGCACCCGTGAGAAGACCGCGCCGCCTCGCTCGCGCGGGGAAAGTCGCCCGCGAGCGGATGAACCCGAGCGGCGCAGGCCCTCTCGCGAACGCGACCTCTCTCGGCGTCCCGTTCTCGACGGCGCGCCACGTCGGGTCCGGCCGACACGAGCGCGCCCCGAGGACGTGGTCGTCGACCAAGCGGCGGCGGCGCCCACCCCGGCGGTGGCACCCACGGCGACACGCCGGAGTCGTCCCCGGCCCGAGCGCTTCATCCCGGGGACGCGGCATCGCGACGAGTACCTCGCGGGCCTCCCGCCGGAACAGCGCGCCGTCGCGGATCAGGTCGCGGCCGGCGGGATGCCAGCGGTCCGGCGGGCGCTTGCAGCGGAGCAGTCGGCGGCGCTCGCCGCGGGACGGCCGTCGGTCGGCGGTGAGGCGATCATCGCCCTCGCCGAGCAACTCCTTCCCCCCGTACGCCAGGCCGTGTGGCTCGACCGCGCCGAGGCGGTCGCGGCGCAACTGGAAACGATCTCCCTGCGGGAACTTCGTGCGACGGTTCTCGGGGCGTCGCCGCGTGACGAGCACGGCCGCGAGCTGTTGGGGATGTTCCGGGAGGCCCTGAAGACGCGGCTCGCCAAGCTGCGCGAGGGCTGGGAAGGCGACATCAACCGGGCGCTCGGCGAGGGCCGCGTGCTGCACGCGCTGCGTCTGTCCGCCCGGCCGCCGGATCCTGGGGCGCGTATCCCCGGTTCGCTCGTCGTGCCGCTGAGCGAGGCCGCCGGCGCCGGGTTGTCAGCGGCGAGCTCCGTCGACCGCTGGCTGGGGCTCTTGGCGGCGGCGGCGGCGTCCCCCGTGCGGCGCTCGGTTAAGCCGGCGGGACTGCCCGACGACCCGTCCGGAGCGGTTCGTCGCGCGGCGATCTTGGTCGCCGGGCGGATCCCGGCGCTCGCGCCGCTCCTCGGGCTGCCGATGCCTCCCCCACCGCGACCGGTTCCGGCCCATCCGACGGCCCAGGCCGCAAAGCCGCGTCGGGGGCGCGCGCCGCGGACGAAGTCTCCCCGTAGCGCGGCGAAACCGGCCGGGACGGAACGAGTCGCCGCGGCCGAGGCGACCGCGACGGTGGCGGAGGGGGACGCTCCGCCCGATGAGCTCGGAACGTCGCCGACGAGCACCGCTCTCGCGCTCGTCGTCGAACAGGCCCAGCTCGGCACCGGTGAGGCCGCTGCCGCGATCGCGACGGACGGACAACCGTCGAGCGACGAGCCTCCGGCCGAGGGCGACCGATCACCGCAGCCCGGGGACGAGTCGCTCGGGACATTCAGCCCGGACAACGATCCGCAGGGTCTCGATCCGGCTCCGTCGTCGGACGACGGGGACGATCCCGAGCCCGCGATCACAGGACTGGCGTCAGCTGATGGGGACGCCGTGGTTCCTGAGCCACTCGCCGAGGCCGTCGACGAGGTCTAGGTCCCCGACGGACTGAAGCGGCACGAACCGGACGAGCTCGGCGTCGCTCGCCGCGCGCGGGATCTCGTCCACGTTCCGCCGGCTCGCGAGGAAGTCGCAGATGACGAAGCGCTCCTCTGCGGTGGCGACCTCGGTGGTGCCGAGAAGGTCGCCGATCTCGAGCGCGAGACCGGTTTCCTCCCGCGCCTCGCGTTCAGCCGCTTGGCGGAGCGTTTCGCCCTTTTCGACGCGACCCCCCGGCACTGACCAGCGTCCCGCGCCGGGTTCATGGCCCCGCCTAACGAGGAGCAGCGCGCCTTGCTCGACGTCCACTACTCCGACGCAGAGCGTCGTCGCGCTCACGGTCCGGACTCGGGGTCGAGCAAGCGCCGCATGACGAGGAGTCGGGTGCGAAAGCCCATCTCCTCGAGGAACGATTTCGACGCGCCGTCTCCCGGGAGGGCCGGCGCATCGAGGGTGGTGGCGCCGCGGGCGGCCTCGATCCTCAGGACCTCGGCGAGGATGGCCTCGCCGACCCCGACTCCTCGCATCGCCGGTTCGACGTAGAGGGCGCGCAACGAGGCGGAGAGGTCTTGTGGCGATCCCTTCGGGTTGAGGTCGGCCGGGTGTTCGACGAACGCCAGTCCGACGACGGCGTCGTCATAGGTGCCGACAACGAGGGCGCGGGCATCGGACCCGGCGATGACGCGTTGGAGAGCCGATGCCCGGAGCGTCTCGTCGAGCGCGCGAGCGAGCGCGGCACCGCCCCGCGCGCCGGTGAGCTCAGCGAGGCACTGGGCGGCGAGTTCGACGATGCGTTCGGTGTCGTCCTCGCGGGCGATACGAGCCCCCTCGGGGCCGACCGCCATCGGTGCTAGCGGCCCTGCTCGCCGAGCAGCTGGGCGATCTTGGCGAGGACCGTCCGGCGGGCACGGTGCGCCGCCTCGTAGGACCGGACCCCGGCGAGTTCGGACGGCGTGAGCCCCGCGAGCCGGGCGACGATCTCGGCGGCGGAGAGCGCGTCGTAATCCGGGATCGCCGGGCGCGCGGGATGCGCCGTTGCGGCGTCCGGGTCGGCCGCAGCCGGGGCGTGATCGGGGTGCGGGCGGTCCGCCGGGCGGCGGACGAAGGCCTCGGCGCGCCGGCGCGCCGAATCCGCCGCGAACTTGCCGAGCATCTGGGCGAGGGCGATGCGGGGCCCGAACCGCTCGCGGCCCCGGCGCACGAGCTCGGGAAGCTCCTCGGCGACGGCGATCGCCGCACCCAGCGGCGCGTAGATCGCGTAGTCGATGAGGTCGTCGGCGAGCCGACGCGCGTCCTCGCGCTTCTTGTCCGTGGGATCGCTCATACGCAGTCCCGGCAGAGCTTGCGCCGGCGATCGGCGAGCTGGGTTTGGCTCTTCACGAGGAAACAGGACTGGCACACGAACTCGCCGGGCTGTTTCGGGAGGACGCGCGTCGTCCCGTCGACGCGGTCCTCGGCGTCGGTCGCCTCGGTGTCGTCCTCCTCGTCGGCTTCGTCGGAGACGACGAGACGTTCTTTCAAGATGACGTCGAGGCTCGCCTCGACGTCATCGTCATCGAGGTCTTCCTCTTCCTCCTCGAGCTCGACGACCGGCTCTTCACCCTCGGCAACGACGACGACGGCGTCCGCGTCATCGCCGAGATCCTCATCGTCGACGAGGTCCTCGGCGACGAGCTCGTCGATGCCGAGGTCGTCCTCTTCGAGGAGTTCCTCGTCGGGTGGCTCCTCGAGCTCGCCCTCGGCGAGGGTGTCGGTTTCGAGTTGGCCGTCAGCTTCGCTCGGCATCAGACTCCTCAGTCTCCTGTTCTTGTGGCCCGGTGCACACCGCCTACGACGGTCCAGTCCATCCCGGGAGGTCCTCGAGCGCGGTCACTATACGGCACATCGCCGGTCTTTCAACGGCTGGCCGTACGAAGCGTTCTCGGCGCGTCGCGCCAGCGGGGAACCCGCGGGAGACCGCCGACAAGGTGCGGTCCAGGGAGCCTTTGGCGCCGTCCTCCGCGCCCGCCCGAGCGCAGGTCGCCTGTAGCGGCGATTGACGTTCTCTACTCGGCTCCCTGGACCACTACCTAAGCAACTGCCCCGCCGAGACGACCCGGAGCGACTGACGGAGGCTCCCAAATAGGTGCCCTGTGTGCGGGACCCACCTATTCATGCACTGCGGGCGCAGAGAGTCAAGTGTCACGTGAGGTCTTCGCCTCGGCGATGGCGCCGCCCCCCGGGGCCTCCTCGCCCGCCGCGACGCGCCGAGGCCGTTGTTCCTCGGCGCGGCGCTCGGATTCCAGCCGCCCGAGCCCGCTGCCGCTGTGGTCGATGAACCTCATCGCCTCGGCGATGGCGTGGTGCCCGGCTTTCTCGTCGATGAGACGGTGCATCTGCTGGGCGATCTTGCGGTAGACGGGGTGGCCCTGGGACGTGCTGCGCAGCTCGACGAGGTGCATCGCCTCGCGGGCGTTCAGCTGCATCGAGTAGCGGATCCGGAAGGCGAGGGCGACGGCGTAGACGGCCTGGAGCGGAAAGGTCTCCCGGAGCGTCTCGTAGAGTTCGCGGGCGCGGTCGAGCGAGTCGGCGTAGGCCGCACCGAGCCCCGCCTCGGCGACCACCTCGGGGACCTCGTAGCCGAGGTCGGCGCCGAGCGGCTGCCACTCGATGGTGAGCATGCGGTGCCGCTGCAGGTCCCGGAAGGCCCCGTAGTCTGAGACGATGTCGAAGCGGTAACCGGTCCTTTCGAGGGCGCGGCCGGGACGGTGGCGGCGGTTTCGGCGTTCGCCGACGTAGGCGGCGAGGATCGCGGCGCGTTCGGCCGCGCCGAGGCGGCGGACCCGGCGGGCGAGCTCGGCCTCAGGAATCGACGAGTACGGGTAGCACGCCGCGACGAGGACCTTCTCCTCACCGTCGGGGTCGAAGTCGGTGAGCGTGACCGAGGTGGCGGTCGAGACGGCGTCCCCCTCGCTGCGCTCCGCCGGGAAGAGGCGCCCGACGAGCGCCTCCATCTCGTGGTGGCGGGCCGCGAGGTACTCGGTCCACTCCCCTCCCCGTTCGGGCCGGTCGAGGCGCGTGAGGAACGACGGGATGACCTTTTTCAATTCGGCGTAGATGAGCTCGGCGTAGTCGCGGACCTCCGGCAGCGGGTGGCCGCGCATCCGCAGCAGCAGCTGCTCGTAGGACTGGCCGGAGCCGAAGATGCCCACGTTGGAGAGCGTCGCGGCCGGCAGCAGGCCGCGCAGGGCGTCGAGGGCGCGGGCGCGCACCGACTGGCGGTAGGCGAAGTCCGATGTCGTGCCGTCGCTCGGGAAGGCCCGGACGAGGTGGGCCTGGAGCAGGGGCAGAAGCTCGGCGTAGGTGTCGAACATGCGGTCCATGTCGCCGACGAAGCGCGCCCCGAGGCCGGAGTCGAGGACCTCGGGATCCCGCCAGTAGCGGTAGTGGCCGGTCGACAGGCGCGAGTCGTAGGGGATGTAGCGCGTCGACTGCTCGAGGTAGGCCATCAGGCGTCCCCACTCGAGGACCTTGGTGAGCACGTTCGAGGCCTGTTCGCAGGCGAGGTGGACACCGCCGAGCTGGGCGACGGAGTCGTCGCCGAAGTCGCCGAACACCCGCTGGTAAAGCTCCTCGGCGCGCTTGAGCCCGACCGTCGCGTCGACGCTCGAATCGCCGGAGACATCGAGGTCGCCGAGGAACTCGTCCAAAAAGAGCCGCCGCACGCTTTTCGGCGAGCGCGAGTAGCGGGCGAAGAGCGCCCCGCAGACGACCTCCGGCAGGTTGACAAGCGCGAACACCGGACCGTCGAGGTTCGTGACGTAGTGGCGGAGCACCTCGCGCTCGTCGGCGGAGAAGGCCTCGGCTGCGTAGGGCGTCACCTCGACGACACTAGGAGACCGCGCCCGGCCGGTCGCGGATCGCGCGGACCGCCACGCCCCGCCCGACGGGGCTCAGCCGGAGGGATCGCCGGGCGTCGAGGCGGCGACGATCCCGCGGAGCAGCTGGTCGGCCGCCCGTGCGGCGACCGAGCCGAGCCGCGAGCCGGCTTCAGTGAGGGCGAGCTGGCGCAACAAGTCGACCAGGGTCTTCGTGTTGCGGACGAAGTCGCCGCCGGAGATCGGCCCGACGCCGCGCCGGGTCGGGCGGCCCGGCGGCGAGATGAGCTGGCGCAGTTCGGCGCCGCGGGCCCACTCGTAGGCGAGGCGGGCGAAGCCGGCATCAAGGGGACGCGTCCGCGGGATGTGCCGCGCCCGCTCGGCGTCCCGGAGGTCCCGGGCCAGGCCTTCGAGGTCGGCGGCGCGGCCTGCCAGACGGGCGTTCGGCAGGTCGGCGGGCGGGGCCCCCCGGCGGGACTCGAAGGTGAAAAGCGACACGACGGCGGCGAGGCTCGGGGCGTCGAGCCCGCCGAGGAGCCCGGTCCCGACCGCCTCGGCGACGAGGAGGTCGCAGTCGTGGTAGATGCCGGCCAGGCGCTTTCCCGCCGCGGTCACCCGCCAGCCCGCCAGGTAGCCGCGATCGCCGAGCAGGCCGACGACGGCGTCGAGCTGGCGGGTGAGCGGCACGTCGGAGAGGTACTGGGCGAACGACGAGCGCACCAGCCGGTAGGCGTCGTCGGGTGCGTACCGCCGGACGAGGTTGACGGCCATGTTGTAGGTCGGACGGAACGAGCTGCGCAGGGCGCGGCTGCGCGCCGCGGCGAGGGCGGAGACCTCGGCGAACGTGTGGTACGGCGACCACAGCACGGCGGCGTGTCCGATACGGTCGATCCCCCGCCGTCCGGCGCGCCCGGTGAGCTGGGTGTAGTTGCCGGCGGTGAGGTCCTCGTGCCCGGCGCCCGTGAACTTCGACAGTGCCTCGATGACGACGGAGCGCGCCGGCATGTTGATGCCGAGAGCGAGGGTCTCGGTCGCGAAGACGACCTTCACGATCGCCGCGCCGAAGAGCGCCTCGACGGCCTCCCGGAACGGCGGCACGAGCCCGGCGTGGTGCGCGGCGAAGCCGGCCTCGAGCCCCTCGACGAAGTTCCCGTAACCGAGGACCCGCAGGTCGGCGTCGGAGAGCGCCTCGACATGGTCGTCGGCGACGTCCCGGATGACGCGGCGCTCCTCGGGGGTCGTCAGCCGCAGCCCGGCCTCGAGGCACTGGCGCACGGCGTCGTCGCAGCCGGCGCGGGAGAAGACGAAGTAGATCGCCGGGAGGAGGTCCTCCTCGGAGAAACGCTCCACGAGCTCGGCGCGCCGCGGGCGGTAGACGGGCGAGCGGGCGCCGGGGCGGCCGGCTTTCCCGGAGATCGCCCGGGGGCGCGACCGGGCGTCGAGCGACACCGCCTCGGGGTTCGGAAGGCCGTCGACGAAGGTGGGGAGGATCTCGAGGCGGTGGGTCGCGCGGATCCCGAGGACGTAGAGGTTGCGCAGGTCGACTGGCCGGTGCTCTTCGATGACGTGGGCGGTCGAGCCACGGACCTTCTCGATCCACCCGGCGAGCTCCTCGGCGTTCGAGACCGTCGCCGACAGGCAGACGAGGACGACGTCGGGCGGTGCGGACAGGATGATCTCCTCCCAGACCGAGCCGCGGTAGCGGTCCTCGAGGTAGTGGACCTCGTCGAGGACGACGCAGCGCAGGTCGGCGAGGCGGCCTGCGTCGGCGTAGATCATGTTGCGCAGCACCTCGGTCGTCATGACGACGACCTCGGCGTCGCCGTTGCGGGACACGTCGCCCGTGAGCAGTCCGACCCGGGCCCGCCCGTATTCAGCGGCGAAGTCGGCGTACTTCTGGTTCGACAGTGCCTTCAGCGGTGTTGTGTAGATCGCCCGCGCCCCCGCCGCGAGCGCCCGGGCGACGGCGTACTCGGCGATGAGCGTCTTTCCGGATCCCGTGGGCGCCGCGACGAGGACGGACTTGCCCTCGTCGAGGAGATCGAAGGCCGCGACCTGGAACGGGTCGAGCGCGAAGCTGTGCCGGGAAAGGAACGCACGCCGCGTGGCTTCGGGTCCGCGGCGCGTGGCGCCCTTTTGGTCGCTTCTCGTTTCGTTCATGGGATCGCCCTCGCGCGCCGCGTGCCCCGACGCCCCGGGCGGGTCGCGGTCAAGAGGTCAGGTGCTCGTCGCGCGTCGGCGTTTACGGGTGACGAGCTTGCCGACTTGGATCGACGCCTCGTAAAAGACGAGCATCGGGACCGCCATCCCGAGCATGGAGAACGGGTCCGAGCTCGGGGTCACGACGCCGGCGAAGATGACGATGATGACGATGGCGGGGCGGCGCCAGCGGGCGAGCTTTTGCGGAGTGAGCACGCCCGCGATCTCGAGGGCGACGAGCACCACGGGGAACTCGAAGGACGCGCCGAAGATCGTCATCAACGCGATGATGAGGCCGAGGTACTTCGACGGCGTGAACAGGTCGTTGATGTTCGATCCCCCGACGGCGTGGAGGAAGCCCAGGGCGTGCGGGAACGCGGCCCAGGCGATGAAGGCGCCGAACAGGAACAGCGCGACGGTCGAGAGGGCGAACGGGATGGCGTAGCGCTTCTCGTTCGCCTTGAGCCCGGGGGTGATGAAGCGCCACAGCTCGAACAGAATGACCGGCGAGGCGAGGACCAGCCCGCCGTAACCGGTCATGTTGAGCCGCACCACGAAGGCGTCGAGCGGCCCGAACACCGTCAGGGCGCAGTGGTTGCCCGCGAGGTGGGCCTGGACGCAGTACGGGTGGAGGAAGAACCGGAGGACCTGGTTGTAAAAGACGTAGGTGATGACCGCGGCGACGACGAAGGCGACGAACGAGATGATGAGGCGTTGTCGCAGCTCGGCAAGGTGGCCGACGAGCGTCATCGTCCCGTTCTCCGACGGGGTTCCTGCGCGGCCGCGGATCAGGGTTGCCATCTTGGTTCTGGGGCGGTCCTCGCCGGGGTCAGTTCATGCTCGGGTCGTCGGCCGCCGGGGAGAAGTCGCCCAGCTCGGCGTGGACCGGCTCCGCCGGCGTGGCGCCCAGCCCGTCCGGGTCTTCCCCGTCGGTGCCTGCGGGCCCGGCGGAATCGCCCGGCTTCGCCGGGGAGCCCGCGTCGGTGAGGAATCCGCTCAGTGTGCCGCGCACCGAGGGGATGCGCGGGATCGACGTGAGGTCGAGCTCGGGCATCACGGAACGTACCTCGTCGGTGACCTCCTGCCGGATCCGGGTGATCTCGTGCCAGGCGGCGCCGAGTTGCCGGGCAAGCTTCGGCAGGCGCTCGGGACCCATCACGATGAGGATGATGACGAGGATCATGAGGATTTTCGCCGGGTCGAGGCTGCCCACGACGGATCAGTCTACAAGTCCGATTCCCCTCCGACGAGGTCGGATGGCGGGAGTTCCCGGCTAGAAGATGATGAGATCGGGGTGCCAGCTCCGCCAGACGACGGCGATGACCCGCCCGACGATGTCGGTCCCTGGCACCGCGCCCCAGACCCGGCTGTCGCAGGAAATCGAGCGGTTGTCGCCCATGACGTAGAAGTCGTTCTTCGGGACTTTGTACTTGACGATCGGTTCGCCGATCGGGGTGTGCTTGCCGTCGTCGGGGAAGTAGCTCTCGTCGAGCTCGTGCTTCGTGCCGTTCGCGTCGCGGATCCAGATCACGTTCTGCTGTGACCAGATCGTCTGACCCCCGGTCGCGACGACGCGCTTCACGAGGTCACCGTCGTCGGTCGAGCAGTCGCGGCTCGCGGCCGGCGGGGTGTGGAAGACGACGATGTCGCCGGCGTGCACCGAGTGGTAGCTGAAGTCGAACTTGTCGACGAGGATCCGGTCGCCGATCTGCAGCGTCGGCTCCATCGAGCTCGAGGGCACGAAGTAGGCCTGGAAGACGTAGGTCCGGATGCCGAGGGCGATGAGGACCGCGACCGCGAGACCGATCGCCAGTTCGATGAGCCAGCGGCGACGGGAATGCGTCACCGAGCGGTGGGCACGACGTCCCCGCGCCGGCCCGGCGGTCGCCGCCGGCTCGCCGGCGCCGGTCGGCGGCTCTTTCGTCTCGTCGTCGTCCACGGATCCTCGGCTCCTACATCGACTCGATCAGCCGCTCGACCCGCTCGTCGTGGGCCCGGAAGGGGTCCTTCAAAAGCACGGTCCGCTGCGTCTGGTCGTTCAGCTTGAGATGCACCCAATCGACGGTGAAGTCGCGCCGCCGTTCCTTCGCCCGACGGATGAACTCTCCACGCAGGCGGGCCCGCGTGGTTGATGGCGGTACGTCCATCGCCTCGGTGATCGCGGCGTCGGTGACGACACGTTCGAGGAGCCCGCGTCGCTGCAGACGATAGAAGATGCCGCGCCGCTGGCTGACGTCATGGTACTGGAGATCGAGCAGCGCGACCCGAGGGCTGCCGAGGCCGAGCGAGTGACGGGCGCGGTACGCCTCGACGAGGTTGTGCTTGATCACCCAGTCGCATTCGCGATCGAGCGCGAGCGGGTCGCGCTCGATCGTCTCCACACAGTGCTGCCACATCGCGAGGGCGCGGGTCTCCATCGGCGAAAGGGCGTGCTGGGACGCGTAGCGCACCGCCCGGCTGAGGTACTCGGACTGGATGTCGAGCGCGCTCACCTCCCTCCCGTTCGCCAGGCGGATCTGGCGCCGGCACGTCGTGTCGTGGCTGATCTCGCGGATGGCGCGGATCGGGTCCTCGAGCGTCATGTCGCGCAGCACGACGCCGGGGTCCTCGAGCATCCGCAGCATGATGCTCGTCGCGCCCACCTTCAGGAACGTCGCGTACTCGCTCATGTTCGAGTCGCCGACGATGACGTGGAGCCGCCGGAAGCGCTCGGCGTCGGCGTGGGGCTCGTCACGGGTGTTGATGATCGGGCGCGACCGCGTCGTCGCCGACGACACGCCCTCCCAGATGTGCTCGGCGCGCTGCGACAGGCAGAAGACGGCGCCGCGGGCCGTCTGGAGGACCTTGCCGGCGCCGGCGTAGATCTGCCGGGTGACGAGGAACGGGATGAGGACCTGCGCGTAGTGGACGAAGTCGTCGCGCCGGGCGGTCAGGTAGTTCTCGTGGCAGCCGTAGGAGTTCCCCGCCGAGTCGGTGTTGTTCTTGAACAGGTAGACGACCCCGCGGATGCCCTCGTCGCGCAGGCGCGCCTCGGCCGACTCGGCGAGGCCCTCGAGGATCCGCTCCCCCGCCTTGTCGTGGGCGACGAGGTCCTCGATCGAGTCACACTCGGGGGTCGCGTACTCCGGGTGGCTGCCGACGTCGAGGTAGAGACGCGCCCCGTTCTCCAGAAAGACGTTGGAGGAGCGGCCCCAGCTGACGACGCGGCGAAACAGGTAGCGGGCGACCTCGTCGGGGCTGAGCCGGCGTTGTCCGCGCAGCGCGCAGGTGACGCCGTACTCGTTCTCTATCCCGAAGATGCGCCGCTCCACGACGAGCAAGCTAGCGGTGCCACCTGCGCAGCGGACCAGCGGGGCCGGGGCGGTACCCTCGGCGGGTGGAATCGGCGCAGGATCTCGTCTATCTCACGACGGTCGTCGGCTCAGTCGCCGGCCGCCTCGTCGTCGGGCGGCTGCGGGCCGAGGGCGTGGCGGCGACGATGCGCGGACCGGTCGAGGGGCCCTACCCGTTCCCGTCCGAGATCGACGTGCTCGTGCCCGCCGCCGATCTCGACCTCGCCCGGGAGATCCTGCTCGCCGACGCCGTCGAGGCGACCTTCGATGAGATGGGTCGGGGCCGGCAGACCGGCCCGGCGCGCCCGCGGCGGGAGCGGTCGGCGCGGTCGGGGTGGTTCAGGCGCCGACGAGGGCGCTGAGCTCGGCCCGCTCGATCCGCCGGAACGCCCGCCGGCCGGCGGACTTCTCGAGCACGCCGACTTCGAGGTCGTCGACGCCGAGGGTCCGGTCCGGCCCCGCCAGGCACGCCACACAGCCCCGCACCGCCGTGGCGAGGTCCCAGGCGGGGTCGAGGGCCTGCTCGAGACGGGAGGCGATCGCCTCAGCCTCGCCGCCGAGGACGGTCCAGTTTTCCTCGTCGACGACGGTCCCGTCGTAGGCGATGTGGTAGAGCCGGTGGTCGCCCGTCGGCGAGAGCTCGGCGACGAGGATCTCGACCTCGAGCGGCTTCATCTCGTGAGTGAACACCTGGCCGAGGTACTGCGCGTAGAGGTTGGCGAGCGAGCGCGCGTCGACGTCCTCGCGTGAGTAGGCGTAGCCCTTCGTGTCGGCGTGACGGATGCCCGCCACGCGCAGCTGGTCGAACTCGTTGTACTTGCCGACGCCGGCGAAAGCGACGCGGTCGTAGATCTCGCTCACCTTGTGGAGGGTCCTCGAGGGGTTCTCCGCGACGATGAGGATCCCGTCGGCGTAGGCGACGGCGACGAGCGCCCGGCCCCGCGCGATGCCCTTCTGGGCGTACTCGGCGCGGTCCTTCATCACCTGCTCGGGCGCGACGTAGTACGGCATCGTCATCGGCCGTCACCACCCGTCGCCGGCTGGCCGCGGCGCGCCAGGATCGCGGCGAAACGCTCGGCGACTTCGTCGTCGGCGAGGCGGGAGAACCCCGACGAGTCGACGGTCGCGATGATCGGGTAGATGCCGCGCACCGGGTCGGGCCCGCCGGTCGCCGAGTCCTCGTCGGCCGCCTGGTAGAGCGAGCCCACGGCGAGCTCGATCGCCTCGACGCGGGAGAGGTCCTCGCGGAAGCCGAGCTTGATCGCCGTCTCGGCGACCCGTCCGCCGGAACCCGTCGCGTGGAAGTCGGTCTCCTCGTAGCGGCCGCCGGTGAGGTCGTAGGTGAAGATCCGCCCGGTCTGACGGTTCGTGTCCCAGCCGGCGAACAGCGGCACGACGCCGAGACCCTGCATCGCCATCGGCAGGTGGTCGCGCACGAGCTGGGCGAGCTGGTTCGCCTTGCCCTCCAAGGTGAGCGCCGCGCCCTCGACCTTCTCGTAGTGCTCGAGCTGGACCTGGAAGAGCCGCACCATGTCGATCGCCGGTCCGGCCGCGCCGGCGATGGCGACCGCGGAGTAACGGTCGGCCGGGAAGACCTTCTCGATGGCCCGGTGGGCGATGGCGACGCCCTCGGTCGCGCGGCGGTCCCCCGCCATCACGACGCCGCCCGAGTATCGGAGCGCGGCGATCGTCGTCGCCTGGCGGACGTCGGCGAGCGGGGCCGGCGTCACGGGGAGCCCGACACCCGGGCGGGCGCGCCGCAGCAGCTCGGCGAAATCGGGCCCGGGATCCTCAGCGGGTGGGAACAGATACAGGCCCATCGGGGTGGAACCCTAGTTGCCGGAGAGGGCCGGCCACCTACTGTCCCCCCTTTTGGACGTAGTTGCGGACGAATTCCTCGGCGTTGTCCTCGAGCACGTCGTCGATCTCGTCGAGCAGGTCGTCGATCTCGGACTTCAGCCGCTCGCCCTTCTCGGAGCTCTGCGGAGCTTCCTCTTCGGTCGGCTCGGGGGCGTGGCGCTGCGGTGCCGACCGCCGTTTGAACTCGCGTTCAGCCATTCGTCGCCTCCTCACCGCCGAGTCGCCCGACGAGCTCGGCGGCGCTGCCGCATCGATCAAGAAGGTTAGCGACGTGGGCCGCGCTCCCCCGCAAGGGCTCCATCATCGGCACGCGTCGCAGTGGGTCGTTCCCGAGGTCGAAAACGACCGAGTCCCAGTTGGCGGCCACGATCGAGCTCCGGTAGCGCTTCAGGCACTCGCCGCGGAAGTACGCCCTCGTCGTCGTCGGCGGGTCGTTGACCGCCCGTGCGATCGCGTCCTCGGTGACGACGGTTTCCATGCCGAGCCGGCGGAAAAGCGACCGCTCGGGGCGGAGATCGTGGTACTGCAGGTCGAGGACCTGGACACGGTGGTCGGCGAGGTCGCAGTCGTGGCGGAGACAGTAGGCGTCGATGAGCTCGAGCTTGGCGACCCAGTCGAGGGTGCGCTGCAGCGTGGAGGGGTTCGACTCGAGGGCGTTGAGAACCGACTCCCAACGGTCGAGGACGGCCGCGCCGACGCCGTCGGGACCGAGGGCCTCGAGCCCGTGCACCTCGTTGTACTTGCGGGCGAGGTCGAGAAGCCGCCACTGCGCCTCGATCGCCGTCATCGTCCCGCCGGAGGCGAGCTCGAGCGGGGACGCCAGTCCGAGGTCGTGCGAGACCGTGTGCATCGCGGCCACCGGGTGGGCGAGCACGAGCTCGGCGCTCCCCAGGGCGTCGTCCTCGATGAGGAGGAGGACGATCGCCGTCACGCCGACCTTGAGGAGCGTCGCGACCTCGGCGAGGTTGGCGTCGCCGGTGATGACGTGGAGCCGGCGGTAGCGCGCCGGGTCGGCGTGCGGCTCGTCCCGGGTGTTGATGATCGGCCGCTTCAGCGTCGTCTCGAGGCCGACCTCCTCCTCGAAAAAGTCCGCCCGCTGGCTGAGCTCGAAGGTGGCGGGGCGGTGGCCGGGCTCCTCGCAACCGACCTTGCCCGCGCCCGTGTAGATCTGGCGCGTGACGAGGTGTGCGGTGAGGTCGCGCGCGACCCTTCCGAAGGGCACGGCGCGGTCGACGAGGTAGTTCTCGTGGCAGCCGTAGGAGTTGCCTTTGCCGTCGGAGTTGTTCTTGTAGACGACGATCGCCTCGTCGGTGCGCAGCAATCGCTGGGCCGCGTTCATCGAGGCGAGAAGGACACGCTCGCCGGCCTTGTCGTGGGCGACGAGCTCATCAACCGTTGAGCACTCCGGGGTCGAGTACTCGGGGTGGGCGTGGTCGACGTAGTAGCGGGCCCCGTTCGTGAGCACCGTGTTCACGAGGCTCATCTCGACCTCGGGAGGCGCGCCGCCCTCCCGGGTGAAGCCGCGGGCATCCCTGCCGGGCGATTCGTCCTCGAAGTCCCAGCCGACCCGGCCGGCGAGCTCGGCGACGTAGGCGTTGATGAGCATCGACGAGGCGGCCGTCGGGTTGAAGTCCGCGCTCCCCGTGAGGTGCACCCCGTATTCGGTCTCGATCCCGCAGACCTTTGGGATCGCCATGCGGTCGACCCTAGTGGACCGGTCGCGCCGCCAACCGCCGCCAGTAGGGTCCTCGAGGGCGCGGGCCCCTACAGATACTGACCGGTGCCGACCCGCTCGATCGCCCGGCCCCCGCGTTCGTCGCCGTGGTCGACGACGGTGCGGACGTACACGATGCGCTCGCCTTTCTTCCCGGAGATCTTCGCCCAGTCGTCGGGGTTCGTCGTGTTCGGCAGGTCCTCGTTCTCCTTGTACTCCTGCTTGATGGACTCGAGCAGGTCGGTCAGGCAGATCCCCCTCGTCTCGCCGCCGAGGACGCGCTTGATCGCGAGCTTCTTCGCGCGCCGGACGATGTTCTCGATCATCGCCCCGGAGGCGAAGTCCCGGAAATACAGCACTTCCTTGTCGCCGTTCTGGTACGTCACCTCGAGGAAACGGTTCTCGTCGTCGGCCCGGTACATCTCGGCGACGGTCCGCTCGATCATCACCCGCACCGCCTTGGCGGGATCGCCGCCGCCGAGCGCCTCGACGTCGTCGGCGTTGAGCGGCAGGTCGGCCGAGAGATACCGGGCGAAGATCTGCTGGGCGGCCGCCTCGGTTGGCCGCTCGATCTTGATCTTCACGTCGAGCCGTCCGGGACGCAGGATCGCCGGGTCGATGAGGTCTTCGCGATTCGAGGCACCGATGACGATCACGTCGCGCAGCGCCTCGACGCCGTCGATCTCGGCGAGGAGCTGCGGGACGACCGTCGACTCCATGTCGGAGCTGATGCCGCTGCCCCGCGTGCGGAAAAGCGAGTCCATCTCGTCGAAGAACACGATGACGGGCACGCCCTCGTCGGCCTTCTCGCGCGCCCGCTGGAACACGAGCCGGATCTGGCGCTCGGTCTCGCCGACGTACTTGTTCAGCAGCTCCGGCCCCTTGATGTTGAGGAAGTAACTGCGGACGTTCTCGTTGCCCCGCAGCTCGCCGACCTTTTTCGCGAGCGAGTTCGCCACCGCCTTGGCGATGAGCGTCTTGCCGCACCCCGGCGGTCCGTAGAGGAGGATGCCCTTCGGCGCCGGCAGCTGGTGCTCGGCGAAGAGCTCCGGGTGCAGGTACGGCAGCTCGACGGCGTCGGTGAGCGCCTCGATCTGGTCGTCGAGCCCGCCGATGTCGGCGTAGGTGACGTCCGGGACCTCCTCGAGGACGACCTCCTCGATCTCGGGCCGCGGGAGCTTCTCGAGCAGCAGCCAGGAGCGCGGGTCCATAAGCACGCTGTCACCGGCGCGCAGGCGCGTACCGAGGAGCGCGTCGGAGATCTCGGCGACGCGTTCCTCGTCGCCACGGCCGACGACGAGGGCGCGCCGGCCATCCTCGAGGATTTCCTGGACGGTGACGACCTCGCCGGATCGCTCGAAGGTGCGGGCGAGGACGACGTTCAACGACTCGTTCAACACGACCTCGTGACCGCGTTGCAGGCTTTCGGGCTCGAGCGCCGGATGGAGCGCGACCCGCATCTTGCGGCCGCTCGCGAAGACGTCGACCGTGCCATCGTCGTTGTAGCCGAGGAACGTCCCGTAGGCGTTCGGGGTCTGGGTGAGCTTGTCGACCTCGTCGCGCAGCGCGGCGATGTTCTCCTTCGCCTGCTGGAGGGTGTAGGTGAGCTTCTCGTTGTGCGAAAGCGCCTGGGCGAGCTGGCCTTTTACCTCGAGGAGGCGCTCTTCGAGGACGCGGACGCGTTGCGGGGCTTCGTGGAGCCGGTGGCGGAGCTCCGCGACCTCCTCCTCCGCGGCGACCAGGCGGGATCGCAGTTCCGCGGTCGTCTCTTCGTCCATGTCGGGGCACCTCCTCCCTGCGAAGCCCTGACGTTGGGGACCCTACACCGGCCTCGTCACGCGCCGATCGCGACGGACGCGTTCCTTGACACCTCCTGGCCCACTCGGTACGGTCCATTTGGCCTGGCGAGCAGGCCAAGTCCTCCTGCGGCATCTGTCGCGTCCGGCATTGTTACGCTTGTGGTGCCGGGAATACCCCCGAAAGAAGGCACGCAGCGCGATGAAAGTCTGGATCGATCAGGATCTGTGCACGGGTGACGGCCTGTGCGAGGAGATCTGTCCCGCGGTGTTCACGCTGCAAGACGACGGTCTCGCCTATGTGAAAGACGGCGCCACCGTGATGACCGATCCGGGTGGCGTGAAGGGCATGGTCGTCGTGCCCGACGGCCTCGAGGACGCGGTCACCGAAGCGGCCGAGGAGTGCCCCGGGGAGTGCATCTTCATCGAGCAGTCCTAGCGACGCGCCGTCAAGGCGCAGGCGCTAGTCGGTTCCCGTTTCAGATTTGGCGAGGAACGCGCGCGGCACGACGCGGCGTGCCGCGGTGATGAATCCGGTGTGGGCGACCATGCGATGGTCCGGCCGCACGGACCGCCCCTCGATGTGCCACGTGCGCCGCAGGATCTCGAACGTCTCCATGAGGGCGAACGGGCCCCGAGCGAGCTGGGCGCGCAGCTCGGCGGTCTGGGTGATCGACGGGAGGTAGGCGACGAGGATCCCCCCGGGGGCGAGCGCCCCCTCGGCGTGCTCGAGGACGCGCCACGGCTCCGGCAGGTCGAGGAGGATCCGGTCGAGGTCGCGGCAGTCGATCCCCTCGTAGACGTCGCGCTCTTCGACGACGAAGGGGACGTCGTCCCCGAGGAGCTCCGCGACGTTCGCCCGGGCGCGGCGGGCGAAGTCCTCGCGCAGCTCGTAGCCGGTCACGTGGCACCCGGCGCGCAGCGCCGTCATCGAAAGCGCCCCCGAACCGACGCCGGCCTCGAGGACCCGGGCCCCGGGGAACAGGTCGGCCGCGACGAGGATTGCACCGAGGTCCTTCGGGTAGATCACCTGCGCGCCCCGCGGCATCTTCACGATGACGTCGGCGAGGGTCGGGCGGACGGCGAGGAAGCGCCGGGCGGGACCGGACTGACCGTCGCGACGCCAGGCGACGACCTCGCTCCCCTCGGGCTGGCCGATCAGCGCATCGTGCTCGACGACGCCGGCGTGCGACTGGAACGACGCCCCGGCGACGAGGCGGACGAGATAGCGCCGCTCGTGGTGGTCGACGAGCAGGACGCGCTCACCAGGGCGGAATGGGCCGCGAGGACGCGCCGGCGCCGGCTCGGTCACGAATCGCCTGGGTGGTCCCCCGGGCTGCGCCCCCGGGACGCCCGCCGGGGGCGGACCTCGGGTGCGGGGGCGTGGGTGACGAGCACGGATTCACCCATCCGGAGGTTCTCCCGGGCGACGACCGGCGTCTCCGGCCTGGTCAGGTAGCGGACGACCCAGGCCGCGGCGCCGATCACGATCCAGACGACGCTTCCTTCGACGAGCCCGCGGCGCAACCCGCGACGCAACAACCGCTGGGCGACGGAGTGGAGGATCGAACCCACGGGTTAGACCCGGCGGATCTCGAGCACGCTGGCGCGCTTGCGACCCTTGTGGCGCCCGAGGAGGTAGACGGACACAACGCCGAGGGCGAGCGCGCCGACGCCCGCGGCGGCGGCCGCGATCTTCGCCTCCCCGGCGTTCGGTCCCAGCAGCTCGCGGAGCTGGCGCTCGACCTCGCCGAGCGAGACGCGATCGTCGGCGTGGTCGTTGTCCGCCGCCCGGACGTGCGCCGTCGTCATCGCCGACCCTTGCGCGTCGCCGAAGGGCGCGCGACGACGCCCCGGAACCCGAAGGCGAGGAACCCGACGAGCGCGGCGACGGCGGCCGCCGCGGTGAGGAGGTAGGGCGCGAAGGACCAGTGCCCCGCGAAGGTCTGACCCGTCTCGGTCTGCAGGGCGCGCAGCAGCCCGACGAGCGCGATCACTGCACCGATCGCGATGAGGAGCGCGCCGGCGACGCCGAAGGCGAGGCGCCGTCCGAGCTGGCGGAGGGGCGCGACGGTCTCCTGGACGACGTAGCGGCGGATGACGGAGATCGTCTCGCCGATCGCGGCGCGGCCCTTCGCGGGACCGTCATCCGAGGTCTTCGCCACGGTCGCTCCTTTCTTGCCACGGGTCGGCACCTCGCGGGCAACCCGACGGTGGCAGGCTACCGCGCGCCCCGCCGAGCGCGGGGATGGGGTGCGTGCACCGGGCCGTGTCCGCGTCCCGTCGAGTGCGCCGCGAGGTGGTCACTGACGCGGCGACGCCTTGCCGTAGTCTCGTTGTGTCCACGACGTTGTCGCGCCCGCAGTGGCGCCGGGAGGTGCGTGAGGTGAGCCGGCTTGGGGACCTGTACCGGGAGGAGCGCCAGAGCCCGTGGATCGACGACCTGAGACGGAGCTACGTGGGAGCGGGCGGCCTGGAGGAGCTCGTCGAAAACGGGATTCGCGGCGTGACCTCGAATCCGACGATCATGACGCGGGCGATCGAGGCGGGCTCGGATTACGACGAGCAGTTCGGCGAGCTCGTCGGTGCCAACGTGCCGGTCGAGGACGCCTACTGGGAGCTCGTGCTCGCCGACGTCGTCGGTGCGCTCGACATCCTGCGGCCGCTGTACGAGTCGTCCAACGGTGGTGACGGCTTCGTCTCGCTCGAGGTCGCGCCCGATCTCGCCCACGACACCGCCGGCACGATCGCCGCGGCGAAGTCCCTGTGGGACCGGATCGAGCGTCCGAACGTGCTCGTGAAGATCCCGGCGACCCCGGAGGGCCTGCCGGCGATCGAGGAGGCGATCGCGACCGGCCAGAAGATCAACGTGACGCTCATCTTCTCGCTCGAGCGCTACGAGGCCGTCATCGAGGCGTACCTCGACGGTCTGGAACGCCTTGCTGCGGCGGGGGGATCCCCCGCCAAGGTCGCCTCGGTCGCCTCGTTCTTCGTCAGCCGGGTCGACACCGAGGTCGACCGCCGGCTCGAGTCGATCGCGGCCGCCGAGCCGGGATCGGCGCGGGCGGGGCGCGCCCTCGGGCTGCGCGGCCAGGCCGCGCTCGCCCAGGCGCGGCTCGCCTACGAGATCTTCTGCGAGCGGTTCGCGGCGCCAAGGTTCACGACGCTCGCCGCAGCGGGTGCCCGCCCGCAGCGCCCACTCTGGGCCTCGACGTCGACGAAGAACCCGGCCTACCCGGATCTTTTGTACGTGGACGGCCTCATCGGGCCGGACACGGTGAACACGATGCCCCCCGAGACCGCCGAGGCGTTCAACGACCACGGCACCGTGGCGCGCACGGTAGATGCGGGGGTCGGCGCCGCGAAGGAGGTGCTCGCCGGGCTCGCCGAAGTCGGCATCGAGCTCGACGACGTGACCGAGCAGCTCGAAGCCGAGGGTGTCGCCGCTTTCGCGAAGTCCTTCGACGACCTGCAGGCGCGGCTCACCGAGAAGGCCGCGGCGATCCGCTCCGCGCGGTGACCGGGAAAGGAGTGTCGTGACGACCGGGGAGCTGTCACCAAAAGAGCTCGGTCTCTCCCTTTCCGACATGGACGTCCCCGAGCCCGCCGGCGAGGGCGCGCGGCGACCGGAACCGCTCGCGATGGTCATCTTCGGCGCCTCGGGCGATCTTGCGCACCGCAAGATCCTTCCGGCGCTCAGCCGGCTCGCCGCACGCGGATCGTTGCCCGAGGAGTTCAGCGTGATCGGAGTCGCTCGCTCACCGTTGAGCGATGACGATTTCCGCCAGCGGGCCCTCGAGGCGGACCCGTCCGGGAAATCGTCCGAGTGGAAAAAGCGCGTCGCGCACTTCTCGTACATCGCCGGCGACGACGCCGATCCGACGACGTTCACCCGTCTTGCCCAGAAACTCTGCGACACGGACGCGTCAGCCGGAACGGCCGGCAACAGGCTGTACTACCTCGCCACGGTTCCGGCGCAGTTCGCCGTCGTCGTGCGCGGCCTCGGTCGCCTGGGTCTCAACGTCGCGGGCAAGCCGGGTGGCTTCGCCCGGCTCGTGATCGAGAAGCCGTTCGGCACCGACCTCGACAGCGCGCGGCAGCTCTCTGCCGACATCCACGCCCACTTCGACGAGGCGCAGGTCTTCCGGATCGACCATTACATGGGCAAGGAGACGGTGCAGAACATCCTCGCGCTGCGGTTCGCCAACTCGGTCTTCGAACCGATCTGGAACCGGCGCCACGTGGACCACGTGCAGGTGATGGTGGCCGAGAGCCTCGGCGTCGAGGGGCGCGGGGAGTTCTACGAGCACGCCGGGGCACTGCGCGACATCGTCCAGAACCACCTGATGCAGGTGCTCGCGCTCACGCTCATGGAACCACCCGGAGCCGCGGAGGGCGACGTCATCCGTGACGAGAAGGTGAAGCTCCTCGGCTCCGTCGCCGTGTTTGACGAACAGGAGGCGGCGGCCGCGGTGGTCCGTGGCCAGTACGGTGCCGGGACGGTCGGTGGCGAGCCGGTCCCCGCCTACCGCGATGAGCCAGGGGTCGACGCGCACTCGGAGGTGGAGACGTACGTCGCGATGCGCGTCGACGTCGACAACTGGCGTTGGGCGGGCGTCCCGATCTTCGTCCGCACCGGCAAGCGACTCCCCCAACGCGTCACCGAGGTCGTGATGGTCTTCCAGCGCCCGCCGCACCTGCCGTTCGCCGGCAAGCTCGCCCGCGACCTGCGACGGGATTCGCTCACCTTGCGGATCCAGCCCGACGAGGGGATCAGCCTCATGTTCGGCGCGAAGGTCCCCGGGCCGACGTTCAAGGTGAGCAGCGTCTCGATGGACTTCTCCTACAAGCAGAGCTTCCCGGACCAGACGGTCGACGCCTACGACCGGCTCTTGCTCGACGCGATGGTCGGCGACCCGATGCTGTTCATCCGGGACGACGAGGTCCAGCGCGCCTGGACGATCGTGCGGCCGATCCAGGAGTCCTTCGCCGACTGGCATCCACCGCTCGCCCGCTACGCCGCCGGCAGCTGGGGACCCGAGGAGGCGGACCGTCTGATCGGGACCGTCAACCGGCACTGGCGGAACTCCCTTTGACCCAAGGGGGGCCGATGGTCGGCGACGTGCGCGTGGTCCGTGACGTCGGGACGGCGTTCGCCGAACTCGTGGCCGGCGAGCTGCGCGCGATCAAACCTGGCCGGACGTTCCACCTCGGGTGCTCCGGTGGCGCCTCGGGCATCGAATGCTTCCGTCGCCTTGCCGCCGAACCCGGCATTCCGTGGGGTGCGGTCGAGTGCTACTTCGCTGACGAGCGGTGCGTCGAGCCGGAATCGCCCGATGCGAACGCGGTCGCGATCGCCGCGGCACTGGGCGCGGTCCGCGACGATCTCGCCGGATTCCACCCGATGTCGTGCACTGCGGGCCCCGACGCCTATGCCACCCTCCTGCCGGCCGGGGGCCTCGACCTCCTCCAGCTGGGCATCGGCCCGGACGGGCACACCGCGTCGCTGTTCCCGGGCGCCGACGGCCGGGGCGCCCCGCCCGGGACCCTCGTCATCTCGAACGCGGACCCCTCGGGACGCAACCGCCATCCGCGGATGTCGCTCACTTTCGAGGCGATCGCCCTTTCCCGCCTCGTCGTCGTCGCGGTGACCGGCGCGGACAAGGTCGGGGCGCTCGGGCGCATCGCGGCCGGTGAGGACCTTCCCGCCACGCACGTCCGCGGCGGCCGGGTCGTGTGGCTCGTCGAGGAAACCGCGGCGACCGCGCTCACCTCTAAGGTTGCCCGGTGATCCCGACGGCGGACGCGATCGCCTTCGACGACGACGAGCTCTGTCGGACCCCGGTCGATGAGCTCGTGGCGCTCGGCGGGGCGCGCCGCCAAGCGCGCTTCGGGAGACGCGTCACGTACTCGCCGAAGGTCTTCGTCGCGCTCACCATGCTCTGTCGGGACAGCTGCGGCTACTGCACGTTCGCGAAGCAGCCGGCGCGCCTCGCCGCGCCGTTCCTCCGCCCCGAGGAAGTCGTCGCCATCGCGACGGCAGGACGTGACGCCGGCTGTCACGAGGCCCTCTTCACCCTCGGCGAGGCACCCGAGGACCGCTACCCGAACGCCCGGGCCTGGCTCGAGGAGCACCGTTACGGCTCGACGGTCGAGTACCTCGCCGCCGCGGCGGCGGCCGTGTACGAGGAGTCCGGGCTCCTCGTCCACTGCAACGCCGGGGCGCTCGCCGAGGAGGACCTCGCGGCACTGCGAGCGGTGAGCGTCAGCCAGGGGATGATGCTCGAATCGCTCGCGGCGGACCTCGCCTGCCACCGCCTCGCGCCGGACAAGGCCCCGGCGCGGCGGCTCGCCACCCTCGAGGCCGCCGGCCGCCTCGCCATCCCGTTCACGACGGGCGTGCTCGTCGGCATCGGGGAGACCCGGCGGGACCGGCTCGACGCGCTGCGGGCGATCGCCGACTCCCACCGCCGGCACGGGCACGTCCAGGAGGTCCTCGTCCAGGGCTTTCTCCCCAAACCCCGCACCGCGATGCACGCCACGCTGCCGTGCGACCCCGACGAGCTGCGCTGGACCGTCGCCGCGGCCCGGATCGTCCTTCCCGACGGGATCCACGTGCAGTCCCCGCCGAACCTCGTCGACGACCCGGTCGCCCTCGTCGAGGCCGGCGCCGACGACCTCGGGGGGATCTCGCCGGTGACGATCGACCACGTGAACCCGGAACGGCCCTGGCCGGCGCTCGAGGCGCTCGGCCGTGATCTCTCGGCTGCGGGTTTCGAGCTCGCGCCGCGCCTCGCCGTCCACCCGGAGTACGTCGCCGACCCGGAGCGCTGGCTCGCGCCGGCGATGCGGGCGGCGGTGCTCGAGCACGCCGACGCCGAGGGCCTCGCCCGGGACAGCGCCTGGTGCGCCGGCGTCGACGACGCTCCCCCGCCGGTCGTCGCGACGGACAGGGCCCCACGCGCCGGGCTCCCGCCCGGACCGGTCGCCGACGTGCTCGCCGGGATCGAGCTCGGCGACGACCCCGGTGTCGTCGAGATCACGGCGCTCTTCTCGGCCCGCGGCGCCGAGGTGCGGGCGATCGCCGAGTACGCCGACGCGCGCCGCGCCGCCACGGTCGGGGACGTCGTCACCTATGTCGTCAACCGGAACATCAACTACACCAACATCTGCACGTACAAGTGCCGGTTCTGCGCGTTCAGCAAGGGGCCGTTGTCGCTCAACCTGAGGGGCAAGCCGTATCTGCTGAGCCTCGACGAGATCGCCGAGCGCGTCGCCGCGGCCGAGCGCGCCGGCGCGACCGAGGTCTGCCTGCAGGGCGGGATCCACCCGGATTTCGACGGGAACTACTACCTCGACGTGATCCGCGCCGTGCGTGCCGCGTCGGCCCAGATTCACATCCACGGGTTCACCGCGCTCGAGGTGACCGAGGGGGCGCGACGCCTCGGCGAACCCCTCGAGACCTACCTCCGGCGTCTTTACGACGCGGGCCTGCGCACGCTGCCGGGCACGGCGGCCGAGATCCTCGACGACGAGGTCCGCGCCGTGCTCTGCCCGGACAAGGTGACGACGGCGGAATGGCTCGAGGCCCACCGCACCGCGCATCGCGTCGGGCTGCGGTCGAACGTCACCATCATGTTCGGCTCCGTCGAGTCGCCGGTCCACTGGGCGCGTCACCTCGTCGCGACCCGCGACCTCCAGCGCGAGACAGGCGGGTTCACCGAGTTCGTGCCGCTGCCGTTCGTGCACATGGCCTCGCCGATCTACCTTCAGCACCGGGCACGGCGCGGGCCGACGTTCCGCGAGGTCGTCCTCATGCACGCGATCGGCCGGATTGTCTACGACGGGGCGATCGACAACATCCAGGCGAGCTGGGTAAAGACCGGGCCCGAGGGACTACAGCAGCTGCTGTGCGCCGGGTGCAACGATGTCGGAGGGACGCTCATGGACGAGAACATCTCGCGGGCGGCGGGCGCCTCGC
>Ga0187875_10000394_pt1 | contig 37970 bp, 28 predicted proteins | sample June2016WEW_17_1_2_FD_132978 | JGI IMG/M metagenome (GOLD analysis project Ga0187875, IMG submission 132978) | Peatland microbial communities from SPRUCE experiment site at the Marcell Experimental Forest, Minnesota, USA - June2016WEW_17_10 | ecosystem: Environmental > Terrestrial > Soil >...
CCGCGCCAGGACCTGATATTGTTGCGCCATACCGTACCCTCACGACTTCTGCCCACTGAAAAACGGCCGTGCACCTCGCGTCGACAACCGACACCGGCTTGCGCGCCGCGGTTAAAGCTCCAGTCAGGCGACCCGACGGCACATGGAACATCAAGCTTACCGTTGCTGTCTTCCGACCCTGGCGGGGTTCGCAGGCAACCATTGCATCGGACCCGGCTTTCAACGCCGCCCCGCGGGTTGCTCACCCGCATCGCCGCCTCGGCGAGGAATTCGACCCAGCTATAGCGGGTTGCTGGACAACCCCGAATTGCTTCGGGGTGAAGGAACCGCTACCTCCCCGTCTAGCACGACCAAAACTGTGGGCTTTATATACAACAACAACGGCACTACTCAAGCTCTAACCGTGGTGTGTAGTGTCTGAATCTGGAGGGCCACGCTCTGTCGTGGCCGCTTCTCGACCGTCGCAGGAGCGACGGACGCGACGGAGCGCGTCCCTCCATAACGCGTCTTGCAGGACGCGTGGCCATGCCGATTTGCTTGCACGCGGGCGCAAACGTGGCATAATGACGGACGCCAATTTCGCCGATGTAGCTCAGCTGGTAGAGCAACGGTTTCGTAAACCGTAGGTCGTCAGTTCGATCCTGACCATCGGCTCCAGTTTTTGACGCGCGTGCGTCATTGATTACGGCCAGAAAGCCGAACGGCTGAGCCTCCGGGGTTCAGCCGCTTTTGCTTTGTTGGGTATGGCAAGACGATCCACGCACCGAGTCGCGGCGGGTCGCTGGGCGGTCCTGGTTTATGCCGGGGACGCTATCGCGGTCGGTGTTGCGCGCGCGCCTTCATGCTGCGCAGCAACCGAACCGTTGCTTCATCCTGGGTCGACACCCCATCTTCAATCTTGAGAACATGAAACCCGGTTACGCCGCCCCTTTCCAACAGGACATATGTCCACCGGTCGAATAACAACCCATCCGCAACCGTTCCCAGCAGATTCTCCGAGGCGTCGGCGAACCATTCCACTTCGTTGCCGATGACTCGTTCGAGCAAGAGATTCCCGGCCAGCAACCCGTCAAACCGTGATCGAGGTATGCTGTCAATGCGAATGGCCAGCGGTGTCATAGTGCCTTTCACCACTCAACACGCTACGAGCATTCATGGAGAAAGTGAAATTACTGGACTCCCTATTTTTGGGTAGGAAATCACCCTAGAGGATTCACCATGGAAGACCTGGTGTGCCCGGGGGCGTGGGGGAAAGGAGTCGAGGGCGATCTAGACCGGGACGGCTTCCTTTTCGAGAACTTCGTTCACCGTATCGACGACCTGGGCGATGTTGAACGGCTTGCTCAGCCAACGGTTTCCCGTTTCCTCGAAGAACGCCTGTGTGTCCGGGCTGACGGTATCGCCGGTCACGAACACAATGCGGTGGGCCAAGGCCGGGTTGCGCTTCTTCACGGTCTCGAAGAACTTGCGGCCATCCATGCCGGGCATGCGCATATCGGAGAGGATCAAGTCGTAGGATCGGGCCGTGACGCGCTCCAAGGCTTGCTGGCCGTTGCTGGCGGTGACCACCTCGTAGCCGTTTCGCGTCATGACCATTTTCAGCAGAGCCAGGACGTTCGGTTCATCGTCGACGATCAGAACGGTCCGCCTGGAGGACTCCGCCGCCGGCGGTTCGATTTCGGGCGGGAGCCGATCCGCCGGCGGGGCGACAGCACATTCGATCACGGGCAGTTCCACGGTGAATTTGGCGCCGCCGGCCGGCTGATTCTCGACCTGAATCCTGCCGCGATGTTCCTGAACGATGGTATTGGAAATCGTGAGACCCAGACCCGTTCCCTTGCCGAGCGGTTTCGTGGTGAAGAACGGATCGAAGATTTGGCCGATGATCTCCGGCGGAATGCCGGAGCCGTTGTCCGCCACGATCATCCGGATGTAATTGCCGGCCTCTTCCGTGCGAATGGTCAAGACGCGGGGATCGGGCCGTCCGCTGAGCGCGTGAATCGCGTTGCCGACCAGGTTGACGAGGATCTGTTCGATCTGGTTGGGATCGGCCATCGTCGCGGGCAAGTCGCCGGCGAGCCGCTGTTCCAGCTGAATCCCGGCCGCCTGAAGATTCGCCTCTTGCGTCTCGAGCACGCTGGCGACGAGACGATTGATGTCCACCGCCTTCTTTTGGGGTTCGGACGGGCGGGCGAACGATAGCAGGTCGCGAACGATGCGCGACGCGCGCTCGCTCTCGTGATGGATCCGGTGGATGTCATCGACGGTTTCCTTGTCCAACCCGCGCTTTTCGGCGAGGAGCTGCGCGTAACCGATGACGACCGCCAGCGGATTGTTCAACTCATGGGCCACGCCGGCGATCAATTGCCCCAGCGCCGAGAGTTTTTCCGCGCGGCGCAACTGCTCGCCCACTTTCTTGCGTTCGCTGACATCCACCAGGCTGACCTGCAGGGCCGGGCGCTGACGCCACTGCACCAGCGTGGCGTCGCCTTCGCAGTTCACCGTCGTGCCATCGCCCCTGACAATGGGGACTTCGTTGAACGGACGGAACACGGCGTTGAACAACTTGATGCCGTCCATCCGCACCGCGGTCGTGGCGACGGTTTGGAGCGAGGGGCACAGTTCGACAAACGGTTGTCCGACGACGTCCAGCACCGAGCGTTTGGTCAGGCGCAGCGCGGAGGTGTTGGCTTCCATGACGCGATACTGGGTCAGGTCGATCACGAAGATGGCGTCGGAGGCCGAATCGAACAGGATCCGGTAGCACTCCTCGGCAATCGTCACCTCCCGCTCGACGATCATGCCGATCACGATCATGATGGTCAGCACCGCCGTCAGGAAGTACCCGAGAGTGGTCAGGAGTTGTGAGTCTTCCGCGTAGGGAAAGGCGATGAGGTGGGCGCCCCACAGCAGAAACCCGATGCCCAGAATCGTCGCGCCGTGGTACGTCTTCCGCCGGAACAGGTAGGCGACCCCGGTGTAGATTCCGGCCGCGGCCAGCAGCGCGAAGACCGGCATCGTGATCCAAAACCGGTCGCGCACCTCGAACGCCGCGACCGCGCTCCAGATGACGAGCATTCCTGTCGCGAAGTGGAGTTCCCGCAAGGTGCGCGGACGACCGGCGAGATAAAAGCTGCCATAGAACATATACAGGGCGCTCACCCCGATGCAGCAGCGGCGCATCATGACCAGAACGGGAAACTCCGGTGACTCCTGCAGGCCGATTGCCGCCGCCAGATACCCGGCGTAGGCGGTCCACGAGACAATCCACAGGCTGAAACACGGTCGTTTGGTGCGGTGGTTGAGGTAGGCAAACAGCGCCAAGACCATGCCGATGCTCATGAGGGCGAGGATCAGCACCGCATTCGTCCATTCGACGGGAATTGTGAACCCGGCGCCAGCGGTGATCACATGAGTCTTCAAATCGATTCTCCCAAATCAGCCCACTGGCAACGATAGACACCACGCATCGCGGTGATCATAAGCTGTTCCAAAAAGGAGCAGAATTTGTGCCCCGCAACGATGCAGGGGAGAAACGGGCATTACCCTGTCGGTGAACAAGTTGCTTAGGCTTAGAATGGTCTGGAATGGTTCTGAGCGAATTCGCGCAGCAACAAAGAGTGAGTGCAATGTATCAGGCTCGGGGTGCGCCATCCACCTGCCGGATGAAGGGTCAGAACTTTGTGGGAAAGCGGTTGGTGCTGACGTTTAGCACAACTGAGCTACATCGGCGAAATCCGTGTCCGGCATTATGCCACGTTTACGCCTGCGCGCAAGCAAATCGGCAGGGGCACGCATCCGCCAAGAGGTGCTGAGGAACTATGCACGGTGGGTGGACGAAGCTGCCGGCGTCGAAGTCTGGCTGCCTGAAAACCAGTTGGGGAACCTCTGCTGAGGGGGTGGGCTGGCGAGGCCCGCGTCAAGCGACGTGGGGGTGGGATCGTTGAACGGCGAAGCGGAACGGAAACCGCGATCCCACGTTGGCTGGAGCGATTTTAGGCCACCTCACGGTTTCGTCTTTTTTGGCTGGAACACGATGACGTCACTGGCGGGAGAATATAACTCGAAGCCATCCACCTGCCGACAAACACACTCGGCAGCCTTGGCCAACGTGACGTTCTCGAGGTTGAGCGTAATCTTCGTTCTCGCCGCCACGTTGGCTTTACTTTTGTCGCGGAAATCCATAATAAACTGAAATCCCTTGTGCTCCGGGTCATACTGCTTGCTGGCGTCATGCAATTGCCTGGTTGCTTCTGGGAAACTCACCGCGTCCAACTTGAACTCTGGCAGCTTGATTGTCTTGGCTATTTCGAGCGCCGTGGCGGTGCTGAGCGTGTTCGTGTCCGCAGCAAATGCTGCCGATGCCAGAGAACAAGCAGCTATTAGATGAATGATCCCTCTCATGGTGTGGAATCTGATGGTTGTCGTTCTCAGTGAATAGATAACCTCTGAAAAAAGGCCCTCACGGGCGCATGCTAGGCGTCGCAATAGCAACGCGCAACAACAAATCGATGTTCAGGAGACTGGCCGTGCCGTCGAGCACAGTTGGTCGGCGTGGGCGAAATGCGGCGGGCGGTCCTGGTTTAAGCCGGGAACGCCATCGCGGTGGGCGTAGCGCATGACTTCATGATGCGCAGCAACCGAACCGTTGCTTCATCGCGGGTCAACAGCCCGAATTCAATCCTGAGAACACGAAACCCGGTTATGCCGCCCTTTGCCAACAGGACATATGTCCACCGGTCGAATAACAACCCATCCGCAACCGTTCCCAGCAAATTCTCCGAGGTGTCGGCGAACCATTCCACTTCGTTGCCGATGACTGGTTCGAGAAACCGGTTCCCGGCAAGTAACCGGTCAAACCGTGACCGAGGTATGCTGTCGACGTGAATGGCTTCTGCTGTCAATTCAGCTTTCATCATCGTGGAAGATATGCTGGACGATGAAGGGATGATATGGGGTGTTCACCCCAGTAGGGCCAGTGGCGATGCACATCGTTGCTCGACCCGCAAGTGCTTGGTATGACGCGGTCGAGGTCCGTGGAGGGCGATGCTCTGGGTCGAGTGAAGTCAGGGTGTGATGAGAAACCGATAGAACCCTTGCGACTGCGAAGCTCCACCGAAGTTGGTCAAGGTCAGAACACTGCCGATACTGTTGGTGACCGATACGCCGGGGAGATTCGACCAGAGACCGGATGTCAGGTCAGTCGTAAACTGCAATTGATACGTCTCGCCGGCGATGGACGGGATGTTGAAAACGACGTTCGTAACCGACAATTGGAATCCGGTAATTTGATTAATCGGATAGGGCGGAGGGCTGAGAGGAACAGAAAGCCTGAACACGGTGCCGCTGCCGCCAATACCTCCGTACGAGGTCGTTCCGTAGAAATTGCCATCGCTGCCCTGCACGAGCCCGGCTCCTGGAACGGCCCCATCGCCGGGGGGGCCGGCAAAGGAGCAGAGATTCGTGTAGCTGCCGCCGAGACTGATCTGAAACACGATGCCCAGGTTGTTCGTCCCGCCGTTGAAGGTCGTTCCGTAGAAATTGCCATCGCTGCCCTGCACGAGCCCGGCTCCTGGATAGGCCCCATCGCCGGGGGGGCCGGCAAAGGAGCAGAGATTCGTGTAGCTGCCGCCGGGATTGATCCGAAATACCGTGCCGAAGTTGTTCGCCCCACCGCTGACAGTCGTTCCGTAGAAATTGCCGTCGCTGCCCTGCACGAGCCCGGCTCTTGGATAGGCCCCATCGCCGGGCGAGCCGGCAAACGAGTAAAGAGTCGTGTAGCTGCCGCTGGGGCTGATCCGAAACACCGTACCGCACCCGGCGTAGCAATTGGTGCCCGTCCCGCCATGCTCGGTTGTTCCGTAGAAATTGCCGTCACTGCCCTGCGCGAGCCCGGCATATGGGTTGGCCCCATCGGTGGGGGAGCCGGCAAAGGAGTAGAGATTCGTGTAACTGCCGCCGGGACTGATCCGAAACACAATGCCCAGGTTGTTCGTTCCGCCGTCGAAGGTCGTCCCGTAGAAATTGCCGTCACTGCCCTGCACGAGCCCGGCTCCTGGATAGGCCCCATCGGTGGGGGAGCCGACAAAGGAATAAAGAGTCGTGTAGCTGCCGCCGGGACTGATCCGAAACACAATGCCCAGGTTGTTCGTTCCGCCGACGAAGGTCGTCCCGTAGAAATTGCCGTCACTGCCCTGCATGAGCCCGGCTCCTGGATAGGCCCCATCGGTGGGGGAGCCGACAAAGGAATAAAGATTCGTGTAGCTGCCGCCGGGATTGATCCGAAACACCGTGCCGCATCCGTAAAGGCAATTGGTGCTCCCAGCATACTCGGTCGTTCCGTAAAAATTGCCGTCGCTGCCTTGTACGAGGCCGGCATATGGATTGGCCCCATCGGTGGGGGGGCCGATAAAGGAGTAGAGATTCGTCTCCGTCTGTGCGTCGGCTTGGAACGTTTGACCAGCTAGGACCGATAGGATAACTGCGATGATAAGGCGGAATGTTTTCGCCGTCGCCAGCCGGACTCGAATCCCTTTATTCATGCCCACGCATCTCTCCAAGACGTTGCGTACCTCACCCTTTGGCAGGATCGAGACTAACATTCTGGCCGTGGCAAGTCGAGGCTTTTCAGCCGCCGATCCCGCCAGTTCCCCGCCGCCAAAACGGCCACCAAACCCAGTTTCTATTTCCGCGACTGGGCTTACCTTGCGATGAAGAATCCGGGACATCCTCCCAGAAAGAGCAATCAGCTTGCCAGCCGGTCCCCTGCCAGTTCCCCGGCGCCAAAAACGCGACTATTGCAACCTCGATTCGTAACAAGACGGTGGCAACGTGCCTCGCACAACTTCCCGCCTCGCGCTCGCAGGGTCGGTCGAGGGGAATGTGCAACTTGGTAACCGGGGGCGTTTTGAAGGCCCAGCGGGAGCCGCAACTTTTACAGGTTTCCCTTGGGGACACTGAAATCCGAGTCATGTCGCCGGATCTCGCCGCATGCGCACCGACTGCGCGTAACACCGCTGGATTATGGTTTGCCTGGACTCGTCACGCCCGTGGACTGACAGTAAGCACGTCCGCCACGATACAACTCCAGCCGGGTCCCGATTTCTTTGACCAACTCAGTTTGCCCGGCGGAGCGGGCAAGATCGATCGCTTTCTGGGCCGTGGCGACGGCGGCATCGAATCGGCCGGCGGCGGCATAGGCGACAGCCAGTGTGTCAAGATAACCCGGGGCACGATTCGCGGAAAGGCCGCACGCTCGTTGCGCCAACCCCACGGCGCGGCCGGGGTCGCCGCCTTCCGAGGGCCCCCGCGTTGCCAACAGCCACGCGAAATCGTTCAACACCTCGGGACTATCCGGCCTGAACCGCAACGCCTGTTGGTAATGCGCTGTGGCTTCCGACACTTTCCCCACTTGAGCCAGGGCATTGCCCAGGTTGTTATGGGCCTCGACATAGTCCGGCGCGATCTTCAGCGCCAGCTCGTACTGCTCAATGGCTTCGGGGATGCTGCCAGCGCGGCGAAGAGCATTGCCCAGATTGTAGTGAGCAACGGCCGAACCGGGCCGGAGTTGCACCGCGCGCTCGAAGTGCGCGACAGCCTCTTGGACGTTGCCGACGCGCAACAGGGCCCACGCAAGATTGTTGTGCGCTTCCGCATTGTTGGGCCCGAGACGCACCGCTTCCTCATAGTGAGCCATGGCTTCCTGGCCTTTGCCGGCTTTGGCGAGCGCCAACCCGAGGTTGTTGTGCGCCACCCAGGAATCTGGATTCTTCGCCAGGGTCTCGCGCCACAGCGCTTCACTGTCCGCATAGGTGAGGCTCCGGCTCCAGGTTGCCGCTCCCAGTAGCGTCAACACAACCACGCCCACAGCCATGGTCACCGGCTGGGTCTGGGAACCTTTTGGGGCGCATATCCTCTGCCCGCCAGCGACCACGACGGCAATCACGCCGATGATCGAGAAATACTGCAAATGATCAAACAACAACGGCTGGCCCTGATGTGCATTAAAAAAACCTCGATCGAAAAATCCAAACGCGGGGAAGAGCATCACCACAAAATACCCGACCCCAAACAGGAGCGGGCGTCCCCAGGTTCCGCGTTTCCACCAAAAGGCCAGGAAACAAGCCACCAGCAGCGCCCCGGGCACGTAAGAAACCCAACGTGAAGCGTCCATCTGCCATTTCGGATAGGCAGCCATCAGATGAACGGGCAGGACCGCCTTGGAGAGATAAAACCAGGGTATCCGGCCCACGACGGCCATTCGGTAAGCGAGACTCACCGTCCGTATCTCGTATCCTTGCAGCACACGGTTGTTATGAAACCAGATGGTCACCAATCCCAGGACGAGGGAAGCGAAGAAAAACGGCGCGCTGTACAGCACATCTTTCCACCGCACCCGGCCCTTCGTCCACCAAACGCAGCCGAGGAGCACGACGGGCAGCATGACCACTGCCGTTTTGCTCAGCAAGGCCAGCAGGAATGCCGCCAGTGATAAGCCGTGCCAGCACCGGCCCCGCTCGGGGCGGGGTTCGCGGTCCTCTTCGTAAAACCGCAAGTACAAGAGGATGCTGACCGTGTAAAAGAACATCGACAATGTGTTCTTCTGCTCGCTGATCCACGCTACGCTGGCCACATTCACCGGGTGAAGCGCAAACACACACCCGGCCAGCCAGGCTCCCGGGACCTTCAGCCGCGCCAAGATCATCCACACCAGAACGGCGTTGGCCGCGTGCAGCAACACGTTCACCACGTGGTACCCTGTGGAGTCGTTACCCCACAGTCGCCACTCCAGCCACCACAGGCTTCCGGTCAGCGGATGGTAATCTTCCTGAGCTTCCGTGGTAAACCAGATCCGATAAAGCCCATCACTGGCCCTGATCATCCGGTTGTCCGTGATGAGCAGGTCGTCATCCCAAATGAATCCCCCGCGCATCGCGGGCACGTACGCCCCCAGTGTCAGCAGGATGATCAGGGCCGGGCCGGCCACCAGCGATTTCCATGTGGTTTTCATCGGTCGGGCGATCCTTGCGCCAGGTTGGCGGTCAATCGTCGCACGTGGAACAGGTCAATGTATGCGTCGATTGCCTGCGGAAGGGAAGAAGCAAATGGGGAACCTCTACTGAGGGCACGGGCGGTCGAGGCCCGCAGTACGAAGGTTTTTTTGTCTGGGTGCCAAGCGCCTGCATTCCCGATGGAATTTGCCGCAAAGGAAGTTGCCAGAAAAGCCAGGAACGCGAGGGACACACATTCGTCTCCTCCCCAGCCTTTCGTTCCCAAGCAAAAGGCCGATGGCCACGCGAATGGCCACCGGCCTTGCCGTAAAACACAGCGTCGATGTTAGCGACGTTTCTTACCCGCAAACGCGCGAAGAGCGAGCAAACTGGCCCCCAAGAGTGTTACCGTGCTACTGGTCTCAGGAACGCCGGGCAGCGGCTCGTCAAACACGATGTTGTCGATCGACCAATCCCAAGTTGAGTCGGCAGGCAACCCATAGATGTCAACCTGGGTGCCGGCTGCGGCGAACGTAACCAGAGCGTTGCCGCCTTCGTCATTCGCAGCCAAAGTGACCGTTTTCGAGTCTCCGTTGTTGTCCGTGATTGTATAAGACGTGGCGGTGGTCAGCCCATTCCACAGGTCCAAGTAAAAGTTGTTGATTGACTGTGAGAAGGTAATGACCATGGGATTCGACATGCCGGACATGAGACTCGTGGTAGCATACACTGAGCTTGCATCATAAGGCGACAAGCCAGCTTCGTCTGTGAGGATCACGCCGCCACTGAACGTCGCGGTGAGTCCGGCTGCCACAGTGACAGTAATTGTTTGTGGGATCGGGCTGGCATCGGCAAACAGCGATGGGCCGGTCAGTCCTTCTGAATCAAAGTTGATCTCATACGCCTGTGACCGGAAAGAGACTCCCGCAACTACCATCAACGCCACAACCGATACCTTAACACCACACGTGCTAAATTTCATAGCTTCTCCTGTGTTTTGTGTTTCCCTACCCTAACACGCCGAAGCATAAATTAGCAGGGTACGTGCCACGGCTAGGGCGTGAAGTGAGTTCGCCTGTCGTGCACAGTTGCAACATACTGATGTGGAGTATGTTGCAAATCATAAAAGTAAGCAGAGTTTTCAGTCGTGGATGGAAAACAGACTTGAGCCCTGTTGCCGCATGTAAAGGTTTCCGGCAAACTCTTGGCTTCCATTACATTCACCGAGCGTGTTTCTGGTTGGTTGACAATCTGTTACGACTACGACATCTCGACTGTAAGAAGACCTGACGTTCTTCAACGACTGCGCGCCCAATACCAAGCCGTTTCAAGTGTGGCTGATTGACGCTTCGAATCACACGACCATGGGGCGGTTGGTCGGGAGTCGCCGGGATCCAGCAGCGAAGTCGAGCATTTCACGCATGTGGCGATTGGGAGCCGGTGAACGAAGGTACAAAGTGCAAGCCTCGCAAATCTTCCAACGCGGAAACGCGGTCGGAGCGGTTCGGTGTGGTAGTTGTTGGTGACGCCGCGTGAAGCGCAGGTGGTCGGCGTGGTCGGCATGCGCCGGGTGGGGTGGAGAGGGGCGAAGCACTGAACGTAATCCCAGCGCGTCCGGCCAGGACGATCCATCTGCGCGGTGGCGAGGGTCGGGGGAAAGGAGTCGAGAGAGAAACCGGGCCGGCAGTATCTCAAGTGAATTGCCGACGCGGTCCTAGAAGGCGCTCGAATCAGCCGCAAGCGGGACGAATTCCGGGTGAGACCTCACAAATTGCACGCATCCGGCTGCGCCGGCCCACGCGCCTCGCGTGGCAATCACTGGATCGCGCCACACTAATTCAGTAACGTATACGGGCTCCCTGTTGTGCCGGAGTACGCGGCGTCCATTGTGTTAATCTGATCAATCGTGCAGGATTCCGCGTGATTATCGCCAAAAAGCACTGATACGCTCGACGCGTGTCGATTTATCGGAATGACAGGATCGCTGCTGGTACCCACCGTGGTCACCGCGTCGCGGAAGGCGGTGCCACCGGGGTTGATAGTGTTGCCGTGACATTCGAGGATCAATACGAATTGCGCCGGGCTGGGGCAGCTCTTCAGGTTCGGCCAATAAGGAGAGATGGTGGTCCCGAAAAAAGGACTGTCTGACGAACTCGCGGCGACAACGCCCCCTTTGTAGTGGACCACGCCGATCGGCATGTTGTACTCGAGGGGGCCGACATTCAGGTCGATCATTCCCAGTCTTGACGGACAGGCTCTCATGGTACGCAACTTTCGAGTGGCGTTGGCTGTTCCAAAATACGGTTGAAGCGGAGTATGGACGTCAGAGAAATGCAACCCCCCCGCGTCATAGTACATGGTTCCGTTCCAATCGTCAGCGTACATTGCCTCCGCCATTCCCCACTGCTTGATATTGGAGAGGCAAGACGATTGCCAGCCTTTCTGGCGCGCTTTGTTCAGGGCGGGCAAGAGCAGGGCCGCCAAGATGCCGATAATCGCGATGACGACCAGCAGTTCAATGAGCGTAAACGCTTTGTTTCTGGATTGATGGTGCCGCATTTGCGTGTTCCTCCACTTCGAAAACGGCTCGGATTTATCCCGTCTCCGCATGATTCTCTTCGCTGAACAAGACGCGCCTCTCATTACTACCAAGTGTTAGGCTGCGCTGTCAATTTGCCTGCACTGCGCTACTGTCCAGAATACATTGAAAATAATGCACATCCTCACAAGCCTTTTTCAGAGAGCCAACGGCGTTTCCCAACAGCAGGAAAATCAGAGCCTCGGCGCGTGTTGGCGTGAGGTTCTTCGCAGTTTTCTGAGTGGACTCTTTTCAAACATTTATGCACAGTAACCAAGTTGACCCGGCGGCGAGATGGGCCAATTTAACTTGTTCCAACGGGAAGTGCGTGAGGAGAACTGGCAATGGTCACGCTACTTGCTCAAGTGTATTTCGCGTTATGCGTTTTGGTCTGCGACGGCTGCACGAACTCAAGCTTTGTCATTTGTCGATCGGGTGTGAGGCGTGATCCATGAGATCCTTCGGGGATAATTTTCCGTAGCCGGGCCATGTGTGGAAGCCGCCAACAAGCATGTCCGAGCAGATCAAATGATGATTTGAACAATGCGGAAGAGCCAAAAGCAGGTTCTCATTGCCCTGGGGTGGTACGATTACCGTCTTCACCGGGGTATTGAGAAGTACGCCCAGGAACATGGCTGGCACCTGTCTGAGGATCTCGCGAGGGAGAATGTCATCCCCTGGGGGTGGGAGGGGCATGGCATTCTCGCGTGGCTGGCTGGCGACGACGATCTGGCGGACTTCGTGGTGCATGCCAAGAAGCCAACCGTGGACTTCAGTTTCCGTAGATCCAGTCTTCCGTTTCATCGGGTCTTGGAAGATCACGCCGTGCAGGCTCAACTGGTGGCCGACCACTTTTTAACCCGGGGCTTGAGGAATTTTTCTTATTACAGCGATGCGCCCAATTGGGTGTATGAAGAAAGAGGTCGGGCATTTGTCAACGCGCTGAAACAGGTTGGTCGCGAGTGTACATGGATTCGCTGGCATCGATCCCCATCCTTTCGGAAAGATCGAAAGGCATGGCAGCGGAAACGAGACTGGCTTGCCGAGCAATTGAAGGGTGCGCCCAAGCCATTGGGACTCTTCGGCGCGGCCGACGGCTTGGCACTCGACGCGTTCGAAGTCTGCGAGCGTGCTGGCATTGCGGTTCCGGAAGAAATCGCCATCATCGGCGCAGGAAATTCACTTCTGGCGGTCGATGCGATGCATACGCCGATCTCCAGCGTGGACGGCAATTTGGAATTGGTGGGCTATCGCGGAGCCGAATTGCTGGACAATTTAATGGACGGACGCCCGGCCCCCAAACAACCCATCCGCATACCTCCGGCGGGATTGATCGCGCGTAAGAGCAGCGATCTTATGGCGCTAAGACATCCGGGTGTCGCCAGGAGTTTGTGCTTCATCTGGGAACATTGCCAGGAGTCGATCGGCATTGAGGATTTGATGAGAGTCAGTTCAATGTCACGTAGTGGACTGCATCAAGCGTTTCTGGAGCACATCGGCCGTCCACCGGGACATGAACTCCACCGTGTGCGAATCGAGCGCGCCAAACGACTGCTGAAGGAAACCGACCACAAAACGGAAGTTATCGCGCAACTGTGCGGGTACCAAAGTGGCAACAGTTTTTGGGTCGCATTCCGGCAGGCCACCGGGATGTCCCCCGTGAAATATCGAAAAACACTCCTGCGTTGATCGAAGTCAACTCCATTTGCGCGGACGAGTGAGCACTGAACGGCAGGGTCGCAGCTTTTATCCCTTGCGTCCGGTGCTGGTGGCTTGCGGAACCAGAACCGTCGTGGTATTCCATCACCCGTGCTCCTGCGCGACAGATGCCGCGTGCGCCGCGGTTGACGTCAGCGTTCGACGAAGGGGTTGAGGAACCTGTTTCAGGTGGCGAGGTAACAGAGCTTGCAAGCCGAATCTCAATCAGGCGCGGTGGCCCGTCCCGCCACCGGCGGTTTGCTGGGGATATTCCAACCCGCTTCGCGCGCGGCGGTCATGCTGACCGATCCGCAACAGATTTCGGCGAAGTATCACTCGTGGCAGAAGCGCGTCCTGGTCGCTTCCATCATCGGCTACGCCACGTTCTATTTCGTGCGCAAGAACCTCAGCATCGCGATGCCGTACATGGAAAAGGACGGCATCGACAAGGCGCACCTCGGCATGTTCCTCACGATGCACGGGTTGCTGTACGGCGTCTCGAAATTCGGCAACGGCTTCCTCGCGGACCGTTCGAGTTCGCGCGCGTTTCTGACGGTCGGCCTCGTCGCATCGGCCATCATGAACATCTTGTTCGGTTTCAGTTCCGCCGTGATCACGCTGGGCATCATCTGGATGCTCAACGGTTGGTTTCAAGGCATGGGTTTCCCGCCCTGCGCGCGGTTGATGGCGAACTGGTTTCCGCCGAAAGAACTGGCGACCAAGTTTTCGATCTGGAATTCGTCCCACTGCATCGGCGGCGGGCTGATCCTGGTATTGTGCAGCAACCTCGTTTACTTCGGCCTTGGCTGGCGGTCGTGCTTCTTCGTCCCGGCGGGTATCGCGCTGGTTTGTGCCGTGTTCATCTGGTTCAACACCCCGGACACCCCTCCGTCCGTCGGGCTGCCGGAAGTGGAGGGCACACACGTGGCGGGGACGCCAGAGCAGTCGCGCGCGGAGTTCCGCGCCTTCGTGATCGAGCGCGTCTTCAAGAACAAATACATCTGGCTCGTCTCCATCGCGAATTTCTTCGTCTACACCATTCGTTTCGCCGTGCTGGATTGGGGGCCGACGATGCTGATGCAAGCCAAGCACATCGAGATCCGGCACGCGGCGTGGATGGTCGTGGCGTTTGAAGCCTGCGGCCTGATGGGCGCGTTGATCGGCGGACGGCTCACGGACCGCTGGCTGGCGGGACGCGCCGCGCGGATGTGCCTCATCTACATGATCCTGGCGGGTGTCGCGGTCCTGGTGTTCTGGAAAGTGCCGGTGAAATCGGAATTACTGACAACAGTCATGCTCGGCGCGGTGGGCTTTTTCGTCTACGGCCCACAATGTCTCCTGGCGGTCACGGCCGCCAATCTGGCCACCAAGCGGGCCGCCGGTACGGCCGTCGGGTTGACCAGCATTTTCGGTTATGCGAGCACGGTGCTCTCGGGATGGGGACTGGGCCGATTGGTGGAGGACCATGGTTGGGATGCGGCATTCCTCGTGCTCCTGATTGCGGCGATCCTCGGGACACTGCTTTTCGCCGCCGCCTGGCCGGCCAAGGCCGACGGCTACGCCGATTGAGCCAGCCGTATTTCAACCGTCCGCCAGTGTCGGAAAGCCGAGAATTTGACCGGACCTTGTCCCTACTTTACAACCGGGGAATTGGGGTCATAATTCACAGCGGATTTATGCGCAGGCTCACGTTGAGTGTTGCCGCCCTGTTGGCCAGCGCGGCCCTTTCACTGGCTCAGGAGGCGAAGGCCCCGGTGTCGTTGCCCGGCCAGCGCCCCGACGGCTCCGTTTTGCTGCCGAACCAGTGGTCGCTTCGTCCCGTCGGGCGGCAAATTGAACTGGGCGATTTTCCCATCCATATTGCCGTCGATCCCACGGGCCGTTTCGCCGCGATCCTGCACTCGGGCTACAGCCGGCATGGCATTATGATCGTCGATTTGAAGACGGAAAAGATCGTGGCCAACACGCGGCTTCACGAAGGCTTCTACGGAATCGAATTCTCCCGCGACGGTTCACAACTGTTTTGCAGCGGCGCCAGTGATGAAGTCATCCACAGTTATCATTTCCAGGACGGCCTGCTCACAAATCCACACGACATCCGACTGCGCGGCACCAACAACGTCGGGATCGCGGCCGGGTTGGCCGTCGATTCCAAATTGAAGGAGCTTTGCGTGGCGAATCTCTACGGGCAAAGCGTTTCGCTTGTCGATTTGCGCACGAACACCGTCGTGGACGTCCCGTTGACGCCCGACTCGTTGACGAACTCCTACGAAACCGTCACGGCGGCCGGCCGCTCCACCGAAGGTGAATTGAATCATCTGGGCGTGTTCCCGTACGCCTGCCGCATCGACGAGAAACGGCACCGGGTCTACGTCAGCCTGTGGGGGAATGCCGAGGTTGCCGTGGTCGATTTGGATTCGCAGAAGGTGATCGGTTACTGGCCCACCCAGGAACATCCCAACGAAATGGTCCTGACCGCCAGCGGCAAGACGCTGTTCGTCGCCAACGCCAACCGCAACACCGTCACCGTGTTCGACACGGAAGCCGGCAAGACGCTGGAAACGCTCACCGCCGCGCTCTATCCCAACGCGCCCTCCGGCTCGACCCCCAACAGCCTGGCCCTCACACCCGACGACAAAATCCTCTTCGTGGCCAACGCCGACAACAACAATCTCGCCGTGTTCGACGTGAGCGCGCCCGGCCATGGTCACTCGCTCGGTTTCATCCCTGTTGGATGGTATCCGACCTCCGTCCGCCTGACGCCCGACGGCCGGCGCCTGCTTGTCAGCAACGGCAAAGGCATCGTCCCGATGGCCAACCCGAACGGCCCGCAACCCGGCCGCAAGAGCCGCGCGGAAACGCTCCCGCAGTATATTGCCGAACTCCTCAAGGGCGCCCTGAGCGTGATTGATGTGCCGCGCTCGCGCGACGAATTTGACAACCAACTCGTGGTCTACACCGCCGCCGCCTACCGTTGCAGCCCGCTCAAGGCGGACACCTCGGTGACCGCCGCGCGCCCCGACGATAGCCCGATTCCGCAGACGCCCGGTGACCCGAGCCCGATCAAGTATGTCTTTTACGTCATCAAGGAGAACCGCACGTACGATCAGGTCCTGGGCGACATGAAGGAAGGCAACGGCGACACGAACCTCTGTTTGTTCCCCGAAGAAGTGACGCCGAACCAGCACCAGTTGTCCCGCGACTTCGTTCTGCTCGACAATTTTTACGCCGACGCCGAAATCAGCGCGGATGGACACGAGTGGACCATGGGCGCGTACGCGAGCGATTTCGTGGAAAAGACCTGGCCGCTCGAGTACGGCCACAATCAGAGCAGGAAATACGTCTACCCCGCCGAAGGTGTCGTCCCCATGGCCACGCCGGCCGGTGGCTATCTCTGGGACCGGGCCGCGGACGCCGGCCTGAGCTATCGCAGCTATGGCGAATTCGTTGCCAATGGAAAAACACCGGAGGATCCCTCGGTCCCGCGCGTGAAAACGTTGCGCGGCCACGTTGACGAAGGCTACCGCGGCTTCGACCTTGATTATCTGGACGCCAAACGCGCCGACCGTTTCCTCCATGAACTCAAGCGATTCGAGGACGCCGGCGACATGCCCCGGTTGCAGGTGGTGCGACTCCCCGGCGACCACACCTACGGCGTGCGCCAGGGCAAACGAACGCCCAGCGCCTGCCTGGCCGACAACGACGCCGCCCTTGGCCGCATTGTCGAGGGCATCAGCCACTCGAAGTTCTGGCCGCAGACCGCCATTTTCATCCTCGAAGATGACGCGCAGAACGGGGCTGACCACGTCGACGCGCATCGCACGCTCGGCTTCGTCGTCAGCCCGTACATTAAACGCCACACGGTCGATTCCACCCTGTACTCGACCAGCAGCATGCTGCGCACGATCGAGTTGATCCTCGGCCTCAAACCCATGTCGCAATTCGATGCCGCTGCCGTGCCGATGTATGCCGCTTTCCAGGGCAAGCCCGACCTGACCGGTTACACCGCGCTCCCCGCGCGCATCGACCTCAATCAGCTCAACACCAAGGTCACCTGGGGCGAAAAAGTTTCCCGTACGATGGATTTCACCAAAGAAGATGCCGCTGATGACCTGCTCCTCAACGAAGTCATCTGGCGCTCTGTCCGCGGTGAGAATTCCCACGCCCCCGCCCCCGTCCACGCCGCCTTCGTTGTCATCCACGGCCAGCCGAATGCCAAAGTGGATAACGACGATTAGAGACGGCGCGTGGAAGCTGCAATTACTGCTGCGTTTGTCGAAGTGCAATTCAGTGGCGGAGTGCTCGAGACACCGCCGGGGCCTCGTCCACCACCAGGACATCCGCCTCCACATTGATCGCCACAGCGAACGCCAGGCGGACCATCATCCCCGTGCTGTAAGTCTTCATAGGTTGATCGATGAATTCGCGCTTGCTTTCCCGTCGCGCGCGAGTAAACCATCCCGACCAAAGTCGCCAGGGAGGGCTGGCCCGCCACCCCCGGGGAGTCACAGGAAATCAAGTGCCGTTTGACAGGAGACAGAATCGAGCATGCAAATGCGCAAACAGTCCACGGGCATTCGTGACTGTGAAGTTTTGATTCCCGAGGTCTTTCAGGATGGCCGCGGGTTCTTTCTCGAGGTGTTTCGCGCCGACCAGTTCCGAGAATTCGGACTGCCGGAGACATTCCGCCAATGGAACCATTCCCGGTCCAGCCGGAGTGTGGTGCGCGGCCTGCATTTCCAGACCGATCCGCCGATGGCCAAGCTCATGCGCGTGACACTCGGTGAGGCGCTCGTGGTGGCCGTGGACATTCGGAAAGGGTCTCCCACCCTCGGCCAACATTTCGCAATGATCGCCTCAGCCGAAAACAAGAAGATGGTTTACGCGCCGGCCGGGTTCGCCCGCGGATTCTGCGTTCTCTCGGACTACGCGGAACTGCAATACCTGTGCACGAGCATCTACAATGTCAAAACGGAGTCGGGAATCCGCTGGAATGACCCGGCGTTGGCCATCCCCTGGCCCGTAACGAATCCCATCCTGTCGGCGAAGGACGAGAAAGCTCAGACACTGGCCGAGTGGTTGAAGCGCCCCGAATCGGATGCTTTCCGGTACTAGCGTCGTGGGCAGGTTCATCGCGTGGCCGATCACGCACGAAACACGAAATAGACCGCGCCAACCATGCACAAGCCCGCCCAGACAAAATCGAGTTTGACGGGCTGGCGCATGTAGAGGACGGCAAACGGCGCGAAGACGGCCAGCGTGACGACCTCCTGAATGATCTTCAATTGCGACAGACTCAGGGCGGTGTAGCCGATACGATTGGCCGGCACCTGGAGCATGTATTCAAAGAAGGCGATTCCCCAACTGAGCAGGGCGGCGATGTACCATTTTTTGTCATGCCAGTTTCGCAGGTGGGCATACCACGCAAACGTCATGAACGTGTTCGAGCAGATCAACAGCAAAACGGTCTTGAGCGCAATGGAAGTCTTCATCCGGAAAGCATAGCAAACAACCGGATGGCTGCAAGATGCCGCGTGACCGCGCCAACCGGGCGGCGCCTAGAAGCTCGCGCTAAACGCGATGTTGCCGTCGGCGTCTTCCGCGGCAATCGTCGACAGGCTCGATGGATCCGTGCCTTTCGGGAGTTTGTTAACGGTCAGGCGGCCGCGGCGATCGGTCTTGATGGTGCCGGCCTCGACGCCATTGACAAAGAGGTGGAGCGTGGCCTTTGGCGGCGCGCCCGAGGCTGTGAGAGAAAAGCTGCCGTGCGTGCCGCCCTTGCCGGCTTCGATATGCAACCAAGCGGTCCCAAGAAGATTGGCGCAGAGCGGACCCGGCACGAGCGAAATCACCGTGTCGAACACACAGGGGAATGGCCGTCGCGCATTGGCGAAGTCGCCGGTCAGGTCGGGCAATCCGTTGGTGTCGGAGATGGAGATGGTCGTCACATTTGTTGGATCGAGACCCGTGGGCAGTGGGAAGCTGGCTCCGCCGACCGTGTTGGACCAGAACGGGAGAATGGGCAGCTTGATTCCACTGACGAGGTTCGACCAGGTGTGGACGTCAAACGTGCCAAGCGTGTAGGTGTTCGTACCGGTCGTGTCGGTAAGGGTCGTCGTGTAGGTGCCCACCAGCAGACCGAGGGTTTCGACCTTGACCGTCACCGTGTTGGTGGCGCCGGTAATCTCGCCCTCCATGGCGGCGCGTCCCATCGCCCGGGCCGGGGCGTTCGTAGTGTCGGCGAGCACAATGAACTCCTGGATCACGCGCGGCGGAGGCGGCGGAACCTCGAAGGTTCCAGTGAGATCGACCACATCGTTGCTGTCGGAAATTGAGATGCCGACGACGTTGGTCGGGGCCAATCCGGCCGGCAGCCCGAAGATTCCGCTCCCGATGAGGATGACCGTCGGTGGCGGCAGATCCGTGACGATCGTGGCGGCGAAAACGGGGAACCGGTTTGTGCAGGTGACGATATCGATCGTCCCGAGGACGTAAGTATTGGTGTCCACATCGGTGATGCTGACCGTGTAGCTGCCGCCGAGCAATCCGTCCGTGGTAACGCGGATGGTTGGGGCGAAGACGGCAGGGATATCCTCGATGGAGGCGAGCGGCTCGGAGCACGGTCCCGAAAACAACTGCGCCATGCCCGTGGCCGCGGCGGGAGCGTTTGTGGTGGCAATCAGTGTCGCATCCTCGCGCACTCCGCATGGGGGCGGGGGAGGCGGCTGGTGAAACGTCCCGGTGAGATCCACGAGGTCGTTGGTGTCGGAAACCGAAATGCCGACCACGTTGGTCCGGTTCAATCCGGCTGGCAGGGAGAAGTTACCGCCGCCGACGTTGACGATCCTGAGCCACATGGGGGTCGCGCCCGACGTGCTGACCGGTGGCCTGTCCGTCACGGTCGCGACGTCGAACGTGCCCAAGGCGTAGCTGTTGGTTTCAGTATCGGTCACGACAACCGAGTAGGTGCCGGTGGAAAGGCCTTCGGTCGAAACTTGAAGGACGGGCGCGTTGGTGCCGGGAAACATGACGTCGGCCGGGCCGGCAAAAACATCCGGCAAAAGCGTGGCCAGACCCGTGGCACCCGCAGGCGCGTTGGTGGTGGCGGACAAGAGAGCGACCTCGCTGAGAAAGACAGGTTCAACAGCGACGGCACGCCCGGCGGTGATGGCCGCAACAATCCCCGCGAGCAATAAAACCCTGATCTTCACCTGAACTCCTTCCCGAGCGCCCAGTATACTGCCGGGTACGCCCCTGTCAAGTGGATTACCCCCATTGAGTTGACTTCCGCCCGCAGGGGACTACATTTTCTCAGAGGAGTTCGATGAAAGTGCGGAACGTCCAACACGCCTTTCTGACGGGAGATCGCCCGCTGGCACGGACGCTGTGGTTGCTGTTGTGTGTCTCCATCTGGGTATTGGGATTTGCGCTGGCGGAACTGATCATCGAGAAACTGTACTTCCGCTGATCCGCTGTGGTCGGAAGCAACTGTCCATAGCCGTATGAGGCGCGGACGGCTTGACTGCCGGGAATCATTCCTCTAGCCTTGCGCCAAAGCATAGGAATTTATCCGGCGTGTTTTCCCGCAAATCCAAACCCATCATCGAGCGGTGCGAGTCCGACGTGAACACGCGACTGCGGCTGAAGTACGCGCCGTACTACCGCGTCGTCGATTCCGCCGATGGTGTCAACATCGTGGTCGATGGCCGGCCAATGGTGATGATGTCGACGAATGAGTACCTCGGGCTGGCCCGGCATCCGAAGGTCGTGGCGGCGGCCAAACGGGCACTGGATCAATGGGGCGCGAGCGCCTGCGGTTCGCGCCTGGCCAACGGCAGCCGGGCGTATCACATCGAATTGGAGGAGACGCTGGCGGCGTTCCTCGGCAAAGAGGCGTGCCATGTCACCTCGGCGGGTTACCTGGCGTGCGTGTGCAGCCTGAGTTCACTGGTCCAGCGCGGGGACATCCTGCTCGTGGACCCGAGCATCCATTCGTCGCTGTGGGACGGCGCGTTGTTGAGCGGCGCGAAAATCGAGCGGTTCGCGCATGAGGACATGGATTCGCTGGCGCAAACGCTCGAAGGCCTCGACCCGAAACAGGCGAAGGCGATTGCCGTGGACGGCGTGTACTCGATGGAAGGACATATCGCGTCGCTGCCGCGCTTGTGCGAGTTGGCGGAACAGCATCACGCGGCGGTGGTGGTGGACGACGCGCACGGGTTTGGCGTCCTCGGCCGCGACGGGCGCGGCGTGTGCGACCAGTTGGGGGTAACGGAGCGCGTGGACCTGATTGCGGGCAGTTTTTCCAAGTCGCTGGCGAGCACGGGCGGGTTCGTGGCGGGAAGCCGGGCGTTGATCGAGTACCTGCGCACCAGTTCGCGGCAAATCATTTTCAGCGCGGCGATCGGTCCGGCGGCGGCAGCCAGCGCGTTGGCGGCGCTGCACGTGATGCAGGAAGAACCGCAGCACCGCGAACGGCTCTGGGCGAACCACCGTCATCTGAGCGGCATCCTGGATCATCTCGGGCTGGACTACTGGCAGAGTCCGACGGCGGCATTGCCGATTGTCGTGGGCGACAGGGAAAAATGCTATTGGATGTGGAAGACGCTGTGGGAGGAAGGTTTTTTCACCGTCATGTCGATCGCGCCGGGGGTACCGCCCGGCAAGGATATGATCCGTTCCGCTGTCACCTCGCGGCACACCACGGAACAGCTCGATCGTTTCGGTGAAGCGCTCCAGATTGCGATGAAGAAAGCCGGCGTCAAACCGCGGGCGTAATTTCCGTGACCGGCGGAGCGTATGCGTCTGACGGAGCAGATCCAGCTTTCCGCCTGGTTGCCGGCAGTGCGGGTTACGCACTGCCGGCCGCCGGCTCGCCACTCAACTGCGACCACACACAATGGATGCGGGACGGATGGCCAATCCGCCCGCCAAGGAGAGCCTGGGAAAAGGGAGGAGGGGCAACAGTTGCGGGATAGGGTTCGCCGTTGCCCCCGATACGGGATAATCATACGCCCGGCGATCGGGCGGGAGACCTGGAAGAAATGGAAGGAATCGGCGCCTGGCGCCGCGTGGAACTTCGCCACGCTGCACGTCAAGACCAGTAAAGCTCCAATGTCGTTTCATCGGCGTCATGTCTCTCGCTACGCCGATTACTTAAGCACGTTGACGTGTGGCGGGCTACGCCCGGTTTGACAATTCCTTCTCTCGGATTGGACGGGCCTGGCACTTCCGAAATTCCGATGGTGAGCAACCTACGTGGCGGCGGAACGCGCGATTGAAGTACGGAATGGAATCGAACCCGGATTCGTACGCCGCCTCGCTCACGCGCCGGGTCGGGTCCAGCAGGAGCCGTTTCGCGGTTTCGATGCGTGACTGCGTGCGATACGCGGTGAACGTCAACCCCGTCTGCTTCCGAAACAGTTTGCAGAAATAACACGGACTGATGTGCAGGCGCTCGGCGAGTTCGCGCACGGTCAACGCCTGGTCGGAGGGCATGGCCAACTGCGCCTCGATCTTCTGCAACAACGGCGATTGCTGCCCGGCCTCATGCAACAACAATCGTTGGCCGCACTCCGCGAGGTACTGCGCGAACATCTCCAGCAGCGTCTGGACCGCGCGCAGTTTTTCGCGCGTGATGACGGGGCTGCTGTCCCAGTTTGCCTTCGCGATGTTCGCCCGCGACGCGAGCCCGTTCGCTTTCAACTGGCTCATCAGCCGGCGGCGTCGCGGCCCGGTCAGCGGTCCGACGCAAAACGGGCCGGCCAGCAAATTCCCCACATGCCGTCCGCCGATCATCACCGGCATCAGCACATTCGTTATGCCGGTGGGACAGTGGAATTGGGCCGGGTGGCCGGTGTGGGAGGCGTTGTGTTCCGCGGATCGCAGCTCGCCCCGGCACAGTTGGCCGCAACGAGCGCCCAGACAGCCGTCGACACAGAACGAAGAAGCTGCGGGCGCCCGGGCGACTTCGTTTGCGTGCAATAAGGTAAGCGGCAGCCCGGTCGCGCAACCAAAAGCGACCTGCTGCCGGCGCACCGCGTCCGACTCAGCGAGTTGCTGCCAGATGTCCATTTAGCCCTGTATCCCGGGTCCACTTGTCGCGCAGACCTATCGGCATGACGACAATTGACCGAAAATCCAGCAGTGACGGTGCCACATCTCGCACGACAAGCGCAACCTGTTGTGCTGCAAAGAAAAGCTGAGTGGAGTTGGTTAAGGTTGGAAGACCTCCAGCCTGACGTTTTGACGCAACCGCCAGATCCCGCTCGACAAGTTGTCGGCGCTGAAGGTCAGAATCAGCGGGAAGCAATGTTCGTATGGCGCGGGAATGAGCCAGGGAACCAGCCCCTCGCCACTCGGGACAAGCTCCTACGGGACGAACCGAACGCGGTAGTAGCGGGCGGGCACGTTCGTTGCCCCACCCACGTCAATGTAGTTGGTAGTCTGAGATCCGATGCCGGGAAGAATCGTTTGTGAAGCGGTGATGTCCGCGAAGTTATCCGTGTAGTTGCCCGAGGCGTCGCCATTGGTAGCTTGCACCACATTCGTGCATCCGCCGCACGCCGTCCAGGTAATGTTCATGTCGGTTCCCTGAATGAAAGCGGATACGATGGCGAACGGGATTTGAAGCTCGTAGGCTCCGATATCGACGTGCGCACCTGACTTCCGTGGCAAGCCGCGCTGGTCCGTGGTGAGATTGTAGGGAGCGGACAGCACCGCGTCGTCGCCCGCGTCGATGGCGGGGCTGCCGGGCAGCAGGGCACAGGTGGGAGTGGGACCGCCGTTATTGGCGAGCGGACCAAGTTGTGGATCGACGTTTAACAGATCGCTGGGTCCGAAACCGCTGCTGCTGCTATCCGTCGTTCCGATCAAGTTGTGCCCCAGCGAGGTGAAGCTGCCGGAGACATCCGGTCCGCTTCCCGCCGCTGAGTTGCTGGCGATGATGGTATTCAGAAGCTGTGAGCCACCGCCAAGGCCGCCGGCGCTGCCAGGGCTGCCGTTGACGCCCGCGCTGCCGCCGCCCGCCCCACCACCGGCTTGACCGCCTTGGGCTGTAAAATTGCTGGCAATGGTGCAATTCCAGAGGGTGGCTCCGCCGGTCATACCGCCCCCGCTACCACCGTTGCCGCCGTAGCCACCATTGCCGGGCTGGCAGTTGAAAGGACAGCTGGCGGGCCCGCCACTGCCGCCACTGCCCGTGGAGTTGCCATAGATGGTGCAATTGACCAACATGCCTCCACCGCAAATCCCACCGCCACTGCCACCGCTACCGCCGGGTGCGCCGTTGAAGAAGAAGGGAGAATATCCGTATCCCTCGCCCCCACCCCCACCGCTACCGGCGGAGTTGGCGTAGATGGCGCAATTACTCACCGTCAGTGTGCCCCCATTGTAAATTCCCCCACCGCTACCGCCGCTCCCACCGGGGTTGTCAAAGTCAGAGAACCCGCCGTTACCGCAGGAGTTACTGCTGATCGCACACCCACTCATCGTGAGTGCGCCAATGTTATAAATCCCCCCACCAGAGCCGGCGCTGCCGGTTGGGTAAGCCTCAGCCCCGTCGTTGCCCCCGCCTGTGGCGTTGCCGCTGATAGTGGAACCGTTCACCGTCAGCACACCCGCATTGTAAATCCCCCCACCGTTGCCGGAAGAGGCAGAGTAATTGACCGCTGGCTGGTTGCCAGGGCCGGTCGAGTTGCCACTGATGATGCAATTGCTCACCGTGAGCGTGCCTGTGTTGTAGATTCCCCCACCATCGCCTGTTTTGCCGGTAGGCAGGTAAAGCGGGTTGTGCCGCGTGGCATTTCCGATGACAGCGAAATCGGTCAGGAACAGGGTGCCCGCGTTGTATATCCCGGCGCCACAAAGCTGCGTATAATTTTTATAGGGATAATCGTCGGGATTACCACCTGAGATGGTCAGCCCCGAGATGCTGACTGTGACCGTGTCGTTGGAGATGGTAAACACGCGGCGGGCCGGAAACGAACCCTGAACAATGGCCAGATTGGTTGAGCCGGGACCCACAATACTCATGGTATTCGTGATCACCAAGTCGCCACTGGATAATGAGATGGTGCTGGTGACATTGGAGAACAGGATGGTTCCACCGCCGCCACCCGCACTTGCATCCGAGATCGCTTGGCGAAGGGATCCGGGTCCGGAGTCGGATGTATTGGTAACGAAAAATGTCTGTCCCCAGGCCGTATTCACCAGGAGCGCCAAGGCAACAACAGGCAAACTCACCGTACCGAATCGGGATGCAGCAAGTTTGGGTTTCATCGGTTAGCCCTCATCATTCGTCACGGAAAATCACGCGCTCCCAGCCTCGCGCAGACAGGACGTGTCAGGTCGGGCATACGGCCCCGCAAACTCAATCTTAGCTGACTTATAGGCCTGCGGGTATCAGGACTGCAAGACATTTCAACTGGCGATCTCGACGAGGAAGACCGCACAGGGAGGTACGTCCGCCACGAGCGAAATTGGGATGCACGGACTGCGAGCGAATCACCTATTGGCTACCGCTCCGGCCGATGGGCGGAGCCGGGAAGCCGAGTTGCCTCTGAGCGGCTGGATGTCGGCCTCAGCGATTGACGGCGCTGCTGGCTGGGATTGGCGGTCGCGAGGGGATGGCGATTCTTTTCAGCCTTCGCGCCCCGACATCCTGCTGGTCGACGAGAACGAGTTCCCTGGTTTCCAGAGCAAAGCGCCACTCTTGGCGGACGGTCTTCACGAAACCTCCCGAACGATAGGCTGGCAGATGGCGCGAGATGGAAAACTCGACCCCGACCGGAGTTTTCTTCCACGACGCACCCCGCTCTTCGATCTTGGCCTGCGACAGTTTCCCGGGCATCCCGCCCGCGGCATAGAGGCTTTCGACATGACGACTGAACAGATTCTTGAACAGGTCGGTCGGCTCGCCGAGGCCATCCCACGTGGCGCAGGCTTTCCGGAAGGCCTGCTCGAGTGCAGGAAAATAGTGCGACCCGCAATAGAATCTTCCTTGCACGCCCCAACCGGGGCCCGCGTCTTGGCCACAGTCCGGCCACTGACAAAGCGTGTCGCTCATAATCGTCTCGTCGGGGTGACGCGCGAAAGCTTAGCCCTGTCCGTCTCCGAATTCAACGGCAAACCGGGCGTGTGCGTCTGACTTGAGGAGTAGTATCCCGTCTCGCGTCGGCTGCGGCAGCGTCTGCCGCCAGGTCGGGGTTGTGAAACCCGGTCCTTCTCGACCTCAGGGCAGGTTCGCGTTGATCGACGATAACGTGTTATTTATGTGCTTGCCGAGGCCCTTTAATACGGTAATCGCCACGATGGCAATGAGAGCCAGAATCAGCGAGTATTCGACCAGACTTTGGCCCTTTCGCGATCGGAACATTCTGGAGATCTTCTGAATCGTCCTCTTCATAAGATATGTTACCAACACTGTAGCGCAGGTGATGCGGGCCGTCTGTGGGGGGAAACCCTGTTTCCTCTGTAGGGGAAAACCCCTACACACGGCCGGATACGAAGATGGGCAGGGCCGAGACACTCCGCAAAGACGCCGCCTCGCCTCCCGCCTACTGACTGCCTTGCAATCGCGCCAACGCGTCTCTCGTCGGGGCAAAACCCGGCCGGAGTTTCAGTGCTTGCTCGTAGTGCTCGATAGCCTCGGTCGTGCGGCCCAGTTTCTCCAGCGCGAGCCCCAGATTGTCGTGCGCCTCGGCGTAATCCGGGTTAATCCGCAGGGCCAGTTCGAAGTGCGCGATGGCTTCCTTGATCTTGCCCGTCCGCGCCAAAGCCAGCCCCAGATTGCCGTGCGCCTCCGCGTCATCGGGCTTCGTGTGCAACGCCTGTTGATAATGCCCGATTGCCTCGCTGGCCTTCCCTTCCAGCAAGAAGGCATTTCCCAAATCGTAGTGCGCCTCGGCGTAATCGGGGCTGATCTGCAGGGCCAGTTCAAATTGTGCGATGGCATCCTTGGTTCTGGCCGTTCGCGCCAAAGCCAGCCCCAGATTGTAGTGCGCCGTGGCGGAATCCGGTATGGTCCGCAACGCCTGCTCGTAATGCCTGATGGCCTCGCTGACCTTCCCCTCACGGAGGAGGGCATTTGCCAGGTTGTTGTGCGCCACAGCGTCATCGGGCGTGATCCGCAGGGCTTGCTCGTAGTGTTCCACCGCTTCCCGCACCTTGCCCAACCTCACCAGGATCCATCCAGAAGAGAAATTCGCACTGGCGGAATAGGGATTGATTTGTAACGCTTGCTCCTCCTGCCGGATGGCCTCTGGAAACCGGCCCAACTGACCGAGCACATGCCCCAATATCACGTGCGCCTCACACACTTGCGGCGCAATGTCGACGCCCCGCTGGGCGTAGGGGAGCGCCTCACCAGCCCTCTCTTGGTCTGATAACTCGGTCGCGAGCGACCGGTTCGCCTCTTCGGAACCCGGGAACTCCGCCAAGGTGGCTCGGTGCATGGTTTCGTCATCGCGCCAGTCCGGAATCAAGCGGCGGGTGCTGATAGCGAAGGCGCATAGCTCACACGCCAGCAGCCCGACCAGCAGGCCCCGTACCGTCGGCGTCGAACGCCGCCACAGCCACACTCCCGCCGCGCCAACCAACAGCAATAGCGGCACCGTCGCCTCGTAGGCATAGCGTAGCGCGACCACTTGCCGACCGTTCGGCATAAGAGGAGACATGGGAAGAGCCAGCGCCAGGTACGCTCCCCAAGCCACCACCAGCGTCGGCAGGCGCCGTCTTTCCATGACAGCCATCGCCGAGAGGATGACAACCACGAGCACCGATGCCGACACCGTCCACGAACCAAGCGGCACGTCCGAAACGTAGTTGGGCGACAAATGAGACGGCCAGCCCAGTTTCAACGGATAAAACGCCAGACTCTCGAACGCGCGGGACGCGCGCGCCGATAGCGAGATTGCCGCCAACGGGGTCATCGGACCGCTCCACCGCGACTCGGTGATCACCGTCGCCGCACCCACCATTCCCGCGATGCCTATCATCACCGCCTTCTCCAACACCAACTGGCCCCAGCCCAGCCGCTCGTGGCGCCGGAGTGGGAAGTAATCGATGGCCAGCATGACAAACGGCAGCGATACCACCGTCGGTTTGCACAACAGCGCCGTCACATATAATCCCCACACCACCCGCCGCCGCACGCCAGCCGTGTAGGCCCAAAGGCAACTGATCCCAAACGTTGTGCACAGTAGTTGCGTTCGCACCGCCATCCACGCCACCGATTCCGTTTGCAACGGATGAATCGCGAACACCACCGCCCCCCACACGGCCATCGACAGCCGCTCGCTCGTGGTCAGGGATGTCGCGCCCAGGAGCGTCCACAGGAACCCGAACACGAGCGCGGCATCGAGCGCGTGCAAGAACACGCTGGTTACGTGGTGACCCGCCGCATTCATTCCCCATATCTGGTAGTCCAGAACGTGGGACAACCGCACCAAGGGTTGATAGTACGCGTCGGTGGATGTGAACGCCCATTTCACGGCGTTCCAGGTGAGGCCGCCCCAGCGTATCGACTGGCGCAGATACTCTGTATCGTCTACTTTGAGAAACCCCCCGCGCGTGCTCGGCCAATACAGCCACAGCGCGCCGGCAAAAATCGTCAGCGCCATTCCCACCAACGCTGTCCGGCTGACATTCTGGCAAATCAAGAGCCGGGTGAAGATAAAACGCTTCACGCCTTCCGAGTGCCCCGAGTCCGGATTGCGCAACCCGACCCTCGTGCGTCTCACGGCAGCTCCGCGTTGATCGGTGACAAGATGATGTTGTTGATGCGCTTGACGAGGCCTCTTCATACGTGGATTCGCCCGCTTCAAGGCGTATTTCCGAACGACTACCGCACTGTATGAATAACGCAGGCGGTGCAGGCTGTCTGTGGGGGAAACCCCTGTTTTTACTGCCGGGGAAACCCCCTACGCGTGGCGGGACCAACGGCAGAAGGCGGCGTTAGCCACCAATGCCAAATCGGATGAGGAGAGGAACGAGAAGTGAAATCTGGAGCCGGCGGGAGGAATTGAACACTCCATCTGCTGATTATGGTTCAGCCGCTCTACCGTTAAGCTAAGCCGGCGCACAAAGCGATCAATCGACATCTTCTAAATGACTTGAGCCCGCAACCATCTTGCCTTCTCAGTCTGGCGGTGTGGACGGTTGCCGTGACCCTACCACCGGCAAGCGGAACGCTTGCAGGGCTTGCGGTAGGTCGTTGTAGAACTCCATCAAGTCGCTCATTGCGACAAGGTTGGCCAGTTGCTGGATAGCTTGAGGGAGTCCGACGTACTTCAGGTCCCCACCGCGAACCCGCGCGTGGTGGGCGAAACTGATCAACTCTTTCAGTTGCGCACTGCCGATGTAGGTGACATGCGAGCATTCGAGGACGATGCAGGGCGTGAACTCCTCCATTCTGCGCATCAACATGGTCCCGAATTGTGTGAAGGCCACGGCGTCGAGCGCCCCAGTCATCTCGATGACTTCCACACCGCTGACGTGATTCCACTTGATTTGCAGTCCTCTCATGCTCGATGTCCAGCCGGTTGAACGGCATGGCGCAGAAACCCGACCCTCGCGCACCTCACGGCAGCTTCGCGTTGATCGATGACAAGATGTTGTCCCTGCGCTTGCCGAGACCTCTTCATACCTGGATTCACGCTCTTCAAGGCGTATCTCCGAACGAATGCCGCACGATATAAGTAGCGCAGGCAGCACGGGCTGTCTGTGGGGGAAAGCCCTGTTTTTTCTGGCGGGGAAACCCCCGACACATGGCGGGACACCCACGGCAGTAATTGGGGACATCCGGCGGTGTCAGCCACCGATGCCGAATCGGACGATGAGAGGAACGAGGACGCAACTCACAAGCTCGTCTTGATTGGTTTTCTGGCGGGTCGCCCTTGTTGGATGGCGTGCTGCCGGAGCGTCCTCGCGTCTCCGATATGCAGTTTCTTCTTGATGCGGGCCAGGTAACCTTCCACCGTTTTGACGCTGACCTGTAGTTCCTCGGCAGTCTGGCTCGGGCCATACCCGCAGCCGAGAAGTTGGAAGACCTCCCGTTCGCGCTGGCTCAGGCCGGTAAAGGGAGCCATCGTTTCGGTGGGACTCCCGGTGATTGCAGCCTTCTGCATGCATGTATTTCTAGCGCGAACGAGGAGGTATGTCTGTGAGGGGAACCCCTGTTTCTTCTGAGAGGGGAAAGCCTGACACGATGGTTGGCGTCGTCAATCCGGAAACAGTCGGGATTACGAAGCGTCGGGCGGCTGTCTTCGCGGGCGACGGCTGGATGGAACAGGGGGCGGTTGTCGCGAAGAGTCCGCGTTCGCACCGGTCCCGCCGAGCCTGTTCCACTGTATCGCTTGCTGGAGCAATTGCCGCCCGTCTTTCAGGAACAGCTTCTCCTTGATGCGCGCCATATAGCCTTCCACCGTTTTCACGCTCAGATGCAACTCATCCGCGATCTGGCTCGGGCCGTAACCGGTTCCGAGGAGTTGGAAGACGACCAATTCGCGGTCGCTGAGATTGTCCACGGAAAATCCCGCCGCGGTGGAATGGCCGACGCTGGCTTCCTTGAGGATCCGTGCGTCAACCGTCTCGCTCACGTGGATCTCGCCTTCCAGCACGCGGAGGATGGCCTGTCGGATCTTCGCCGCTCCTTCCCGTTTGGTGACGTACCCGCGTGCGCCCGCGCGGAGGGCGCGCTCGGCGTACAGAGGCTCGTCATGCATGGACAGAACCAGCACCGACAAACCTTCGAAACGGGTCGTGATGTCTTTGATCAGGTCCGTGCCGTGACTGCCTTCCATGGAAAGATCGACAACCGCCATGTCGGGGCGCAAGGTCTGGATGGCCTGCAGGGTCTGGGCCGCGTCGGCCGCTTCCCCGCAGACGGTGAGATTCGGCTCGCGGTTGATCAGTTGCGTCAGCCAATCGCGCACCATCGGGTGATCGTCCGCAATGAGAATGCGCGTCTTGGGCGTTGGTTTGTTCATCGGTCACTCCTCATCCGGGCGCGAACGTCCCTGGGCAGGGACAGAACGACAGCGGTGCCTCCGCTCGGGTTGCGGCGCACGGTGAGAGTTGCCCCAATCATACACGCCCGGTAGCTCATGGAGTTGATCCCCATGCCTTTGTTCTGCCCGAGTTCTTCCGGAAACCCGAGGCCATTGTCGTTCACCGTCAGGATAGTTCGCTCACCCTCAGCGTGGAATTCGATCAGGATTCGCGAGGGCTTGCCGTGCTTGATCGCGTTCGCGACGGCCTCTTGGACGATCCGGTAAATCTGGGTCGCTTCGTTGTCATCAAAAACGTCGACCGCCCCGTTCGCCGTCACGACACAGTCGATATGGAACAAGTGTTGCACCGATGCCGAGAAATCGTACAGCGCGTCCACCAGTCCGCCGGGCCCGATTTCGACGGGGTGAAGTCCGTGGGCGATTTCGTGTGCCTGAGTCATGGCTCGCTGGATGAATTCCACAATCTGCCTGGCCTCGGTTGCTTGTGGCAGCGATTGTTGCGCCAGGTTATCCGTCAAGAGTTGGGTCGCGAACTCGGTGGCGGCCAGGTGCTGGCACAGCCCGTCGTGCAGGTCCTGTGCGATCCGCCGTCGTTCCTGATCCGAGATTTCGAGCACTTGCTTCTCCAGTTGTCTGCGCTGCGTGATGTCACGTACGGTGGCGGCAAACAGCCGCCGGCCACCCAACTGGACTTCGCCGACGGAGAGTTCCATGGGGAAGACCGAGCCGTCTTTGCGCGAGCCGAAGATTTCCCGACCGACGCCAACGAGCTTGCGTTGGTCAGTCCGGAAGTAGTTGCGGATATAGCGGTCGTGTTCATCGTCCCGGGGCGGGGGCACCAGGAGGCGTACATTTTGACCAACGACTTCGTCCGCGCGGTATCCAAAGATGCGCTCGGCGGCCGCGTTGAAAGAATCAATAATCGCTTGATCATTGATCGTAACGATGCCGTCTAGCGCCGTGTCAACGTATGCGCCGAGCAGCGACTGACTGGCCTGGGCGACATCTTCTGCCTGTCGGCGCTCCGCGCCCGCCTTCTTCATCGCCAGCACCAAGAAAGAGACTGCCAAAAGCACCGCAAAGTCCATTGACCCGTTCCAACAGGCACTCAAAAGCTGGTAAGTAGTAACTGGCGGATACAGGTTGGCTACGAAGGCCACGACTCCAGTAAAAATGGCAGCGATAATCCCATATCCCAAGCCTGCGAACCAGGTGACGAAAACGACCGCAAACACGTAAAGGATGGGAACTCTACGCGAAGGCCCCAGCCAGTAGTCAAATAGACCCACTGACAAGCCATAGACCGCGCTCGCGCCGACCACCCAGAGCTTGGATCGGCTGCTGAGCCAGAGAATCAACCGTTGCATGATTGCGCTTCTGCCAGAAACCCGAGACGGGCTCGCGCCTACAGGATGTCGGCCCGCAGTTCCTGACATGGGGGGTTTATCACCAGATCAATCCTCCTGTCCAACGAATTCAAGATTTCCAAGGTTGGCTCGATAAAGAGGGGCTTCGCAAACCCTGTTCGGGCACATTACGGTTTCGCAAGAGGAGCGGCGGTAGCCCGACCTCGACATTCGCACACTACGGCACCAACCCCTACGGGACAAGCCGCACGCGGTAGTAGCGGGCGGGGCCGTTGGTCGCGCCGCCGGTATCGACGTAGTTGGTCGTCGATACGGCCCTGCCGGGCGCGGTCATGACCGGGCTGAAGTCGGCGAAATTATTGGAGTAACTGCCGTTGGCCGGCGGGGCGTTGGTCTGCAACGCGTAGCTCTCGCCGCCGGCCGTTGTCCATGTGAGGCGGACGTTGTTTGTTTCCAATGCGATGGCCACCATGCGCAATACCGAGCCGAGACCGCCAATTTTCGCCACGAACGCGTTGCCCCACGAGCTGCGAAGGACGGTCTGGAAAGCATTGGTCGTCGGGAAGTTGCCCGAGGTGGTGGTTCCCGTGACGTAGGCGTTGCCCGCGGCGTCGATCGCGAGGGCGTAGCCCAGGTCAACGCCACTGCCGCCGAGGTAGGTCGAATACACCAGGTTCGAGCCGCTCGAACCCAGCTCGGTGACGAAGGCGTTGGCCGTCCCGCCAAGGGTTTTCTGGAAAGCGTTTCGTGTCGGGAAATCGGTGGAGAATGTGTATCCAGCGACGTAGGCGTTGGTCGCGGCATCCACGGCGATGCCGAAGCCCGCGTCAATGTAGTTGCCGCCGAGATAGGTCGAGTAAACGAGGTTCGAGCCGTCAGGCCCGAGCTTCGTCACGAAAGCGTTTTGGCTCCCGCGAAGGGTGGGCTGAAAGGCATCTGTCGTCGTCGGGAAGTTGGTCGAGCCGGCGAGTCCCGTAACGTAAGCATTGGTCGCGGCGTCCACCGCGATGGCGTAGCCATGGTCGCTGTAGTTGCTGCCGTTCCCGCCGAGGTAGGTCGAGTACACGAGGTTCGAGCCGCCGGGCCCGAGCTTTGTCACGAAGCCGTTGCTGACCGGGCTGCGCAGGGTGGTCTGGAAGGCATTTCGTGTCGGGAAGTTGGTGGAGGAGGCGTAGCCCGTGACGTAGGCACAGCCTGCGGCGTCCACGGCAATGCCGTTGCCATTGTCGCCGGTGTTGCCGCTGCTGCTGCCGCTGCCGCCGAGGAAAGTGGAATACACGAGGTTCGAGCCGTCGGGCCCGACTTTCGTCACGAAGGTGTTGCCGGCCGGGCAGCCAAGTGCGGTCTGGAAAGCATTTCGCAACGGGAAATTGGTTGAGGTGGTGGATCCCGTCACGTAAGCGTTTCCTGCGGCATCGATCGCGATGGCGTTGGCCCAGTCGTTCAAGTAGCCGCCGTTGCCGCCGAGGAAGGTGGAGTAGATCAGGTTCGAGCCGCCGGGCCCGAGCTTGGCCACGAAAGCGTTTGTGACTCCGCCGATGGCGGGCTGGAAAGCATTTTTTGTCGGGAAGTTGGTGGACAAGGTCCATCCCGAGACGTAGGCATTGCCCGCGGCGTCCACGGCGATGCCGTTGCCGCAATCGCGGATGCTGCCGCCGAGGTAGGTCGAGTAAACGAGGTTCGAGCCGCCGGGCCCGAGCTTGGTGATGAACGCGGAAATGCTCGTGCCTTCGTTGGCGGTCTGGAAGGCATTGGTCGTCGGGAAATTGGCGGACTCGGTGCCACCGATGACGTAGGCGCAGCCCACGGCGTCCACCGTGATGCCGTTGCCATAGTCACCGTAGTAGCCGCTGTCGCCGCCGAGGTAGGTCGAGTACACGAGGACCGGGTCGATCACCAGCGGCCGGCGCCGGTCGTAATCGGCCACGAGGAACCCGACGCGGTCTTGGCCCGTCATCACGTAGCGGCTCGGCACCTCCTGTAGCTGGCCGTCGTGCGATTGGTACGCGCGTGGCGCGTGGAAGCGCACCTCGCCGCCGGCCATGCGCAGCACCAGTTCGCCGTTGGGATCGATGCGGGTCTGGCGCACGCCGTCAAACGCCAGGGTGATGACGCGCGGGTCCGTGCCGGGCGCCACGGTGAAGTCGTATTCGAGCCGGCCCTGCGTACCGTAGTACGTCAGGTCCACGCCGGGATAGACGCGGTCGAAGCCGGCGCGGGCGTACAACGGGAGGTTCTGGCGCCAGCGGGAAGGATCGTTGCCGATAAAATAGTTCACGGTGCCGGGCAATTGGTCCGTGGCCGTGGCCGGGGCCTGTGGATTCCCGCCCGGCAACGTCATGCGCACGACATCCACAGGCGGCGCGGATTGGTCGCGGCGGAGTTGGGTCGGCGACGTTCGGCCCGCGCCGTTGTGCAACGCGAGCACCGCCTCGGTGGGGGTCAGATACAGGATATAGCCCGGTCCGCGGGAAATGAAGTTCACGCGGGCATCGGTCTGTCCCGTGTTGGTTTCAAAGCTCAAGGGCAGGCGGCCGTAGTTTTCGACGATCTGCGCCCCGGTGGCGGCGCGAGCGGTTGACGCCACGCTGAGGATTGCGGCCACCACGATGACCATTCGATTCCGTTTCATGGTCAGGTTGTCTCCGTGGCGGAGCTTGAAGCATCCGACCCGCTTGATGCCCTGATGCGTTGTGCCATGGACGCCAATATGGTTCTGGAGGGAATACGCCGAGGAGACGCGACCGAGACGCCAGCCTCTTGGTCTCTCCGAGAGAGACTAGAGCAAAGTGTCGCCCGGGTGTCCAGCGGATTCGGATTTTCCGGGACGGCGATGCGGCATGTGCCCCGTTCCCGCAAGCCCGTGAGAGAGGATTCCGACGCGGCTGCCGGGATGCCGCGCCCAGGCATCACAGTTTGATGTTGACAAGCATCATGGTTATAGGTATTGTCGCCGCCATGAAGAAGACCAACCCCAGTTTTTTGAACGGCGTCCCGGAGTTGCTGGTGCTGCGCCTGCTGTCCCGGCGGGAGATGTACGGGTACCAGATCGTCGAGGAAATCCGCACCCGAACCGGAGAGACGTTGTCGTTTGGCGAGGGCTGCATCTACCCGTACCTGCATTACCTGGAAGCGGAAAAGCAGGTGAGCAGTCAGCGGCGTGAGGTCGATGGGCGAAGCCGCAATTATTACAGGCTGACGGCGCGCGGACGGAAGCGGCTCGAGGAATTGACCTCGGAGTGGCAACGCGTGACGACGGGCATCTCGTCGTTGATGGAGGAACAACATGCCTAGGACGAATTTCCTGGAACGATTGCAGCGTCGGCTGGTGGACCTCGGCTGCCCGATGGCGCATGTGCGTCGGCTGGTTCAAGAAGTCGCCGATCACCGCGAGGACTTGACGCAAGCCGCGTTGTCGGAGGGATTCACGGAATCCGCGAGCGAAGCCCGGGCGGAGGCGCAACTCGGGAACCCGGTTGATCTGGCCGACCGCCTGGCGATGGCGTTGCGGCAATCATCTTGGTGGGGCCGGCATTTCATCATTGGGTTCTGTCTGGTGCCGTTGTTGGCCGTTCCGGTGTTATGGGGCTTGCTGGTGGGTCTCGGGTGCTGGCTGGAGTTCGCCCTGGGGTACGGCTTGGACTCGAACCGTCTCCACATGGCCGGCGACAGGCCGGAGAGTTTTCATCATATTTTTCTGGCGGTACATTGCACCGACTACATCGCGATTGCCCTGGTGACACTTCTCTTCTGCTGGTTGGCACGGAGATCGGCCCTGGGTTTCAAATGGATGGCGACGTCATGCGTAATTTGTTCGCTGTACGCGTTATTCGTTCGGGTCACCATCGTCCCACACTTTTTTGCTCTGGGCGCCTCGTCGAGTCCGCAATGGATTCGATCGGCGGTCCCGCTCGTGATCGCCGCCGCCATTTACGCTTGCCGGCTACGAGCGACGCGTGATTTCGACGAGAGTGTTGCCGCTTAGCCGGCGGCGGACAGAAGAGTCAGGTCACAACCTTGCGTTGACGCGATGAGACCGTCAGAAGCCAATGGCGGCGATGGGGGGAGCTGACGCCGAAGATTCTGTGCCGGTTCAACTTTCCGGTTTCGAGTTCTGCCCCGTGACGGCTGCGTGCTCTCGCCTCAGCGGGATACTATCGACCGGCCATCGACCGACAGCCTGCCAAGACAGGAGCGCAGCCGGGGATTGTTCACCGAGTCGTGAACGAGGCTCGTCGCGAGTGCTCCTCGCCACGAGCGGCTTCGGTTATTGTTTGATTACCGTTTCGTCCTCGCGGCTGCGCTCCCGATTCTGAATTCTCAGGGCGTAATACCGACCCGATAGAACTTTTGCGGTGCCGAAGCCCCACCGATATTTGTCAGGATGATCAACCCACCGGGGCTGTTGCTCAGGACGACGCCCGAGATGTTCGCCCAACTGCCCGCGGTCATTGAATTCCGGGATTGCAGTTGATAATTGTCCCCCGCGACAGATTGGACGGAGATGGCCACATTAGTCCCTGCAGTCTGAATTCCACAAATCTGATTTGTCACCCCGGCGGTCGGCGCGAAGTTGGCCGTCAGGGTTTCACTGCTCGATGAGGTGAATGTGTAGCAGGGTGACGTGCTGACCACAGTGCCATTCAGCGTCCAGTTCGTGAAGTTGTAGCAAGATTCTGGCGTTGCACACACCGTCACGGCGGAGCAGCAGGTGAATGTGCCGCCGCCGCTGGTCCAGCCGCCGACCAATGGTGAGGAAGTGGTGCTGATCGTGGCGTAACACTCCCCTATTATGCAGGTGAGCGATACTGAGTAGCTGCCGGTGCCTCCATAATTGCTGGCATGCACCAACAGCGTATAGTTACCGGAGCTACTGAATGTAATGTTGGTGGCCGTGCCTGAGCCAATGCTGAACAGCAGGTTCCCGGTTGGATCGTAAAAGTCGAACTGCGAACCACTAAAACCGCCGGCAGAAATGAGCACCGACTCGCCACTGCAACCACTGATAAGATAGGCGTCAATCTCCGCCTGCTGGCTAATGTTGGTACTGACGCCTTGCCCACAGGCAATCGGCGTGGTGTTACACCCGCCGCCGGTTGCCGTCTGAAGATCCAATGAATAGCTGGTGGTAGCGCTGTAACTGCTGCTGTGCACCAGAATCGTGTAAGCGCCGCTGTTGGTACACGTCAAATTCACTGCCCCACCGCCGTAACAGTTGGCAGGCGCGGTACCTAAAAGCTGTCCGCCGGGATTGTAAATGTCAGCCGCCACACTGTAGTTGCAGTTCGGAACCGATGCGGCAAGCGAAACCGAGATTACCTGACCG
>Ga0187875_10000396_pt1 | contig 37939 bp, 27 predicted proteins | sample June2016WEW_17_1_2_FD_132978 | JGI IMG/M metagenome (GOLD analysis project Ga0187875, IMG submission 132978) | Peatland microbial communities from SPRUCE experiment site at the Marcell Experimental Forest, Minnesota, USA - June2016WEW_17_10 | ecosystem: Environmental > Terrestrial > Soil >...
CTCCATCCTTTCACATCCCTTGTTAAAACTGTTGCTGGTATGTAATTTGATTTCTCGGTGTGGTTGGTTCAAGGTCACCGAATCGCCCCTATTCCTCCCCTTCTCTCTCTGCCATAATCATTTTGAACAGCTCCAGTTGAAAAATATAAATATTCTTGCATATCGTCGGGTTAAAAAAATGAAGAAAACCGACCTCCGACTTCGGGTTTAGGCTTAAAAAATGCCCGATATCCTACGTAGTTCAGTTCAAAGCATCTATGAGCGTAGTCATAGTGTGTTAGAAATCGGGCTTCGTACAGCCGACACTAATGACCGATGGCTTAACGTTATTGGCTGACGGCGGTTGTGCACTCAAGGTTCAACGGGCATGCCATAAGTGAAGCCGAAGCAGCCTTGTCTTCCACTTTTTCTGAAACAATTTTGATGCTGATTTGGGGTAGAACAAATGAAATGAAAATACAAACGAGTATTGTTGATAATAATGAATATTACTTACTATCCCTCAGGAAACCAAGTCGAAAGGAAACAAATGTAAATAATCAGAATATTCAAAATTAGGATATTCTCACATTCACCTCTGATCTCCTGAAGCATCCCTCCACATGATCGTCCACCATCCCGATCGCCTGCATCAAAGAATAACAAATGACCGTTCCCACAAATGAGAACCCGCGTTTTTTCAGGTCTTTGCTCATGGCGTCGGATTCGGGCGAATGAGTGGGAATCTCCTTTAAAGAGCGGTATCCGCGCCGCTTGCGCAGGGTTTTGTAATCGGTAAATTGCCACAGATACCGGTCAAACGATCCGAACTCCGTTCGCACGTCGATGAATCGCCGCGCGTTATTTATTGTCGCGGTAATTTTCAGCCGGTTGCGGATTATCGACGCATCTTGCATCAGGCGTTCGATATCGTTCGGTGAAAAGGCGGCAACCTTCTTCCAATCCCATCCGGCGAATGCACGGCTGAAGTTTTTGCGCCGTTTGAGAATGGTGAGCCAGGAGAGCCCCGCCTGGAAAGATTCGAGGGTAAGCATCTCGAAGTGCTTCCGGTCGTCATGCACCGGCACTCCCCATTCATGGTCGTGGTAGGCAATATAGGCGGGATCGCTCCCGGCCCACTCACATCTTTTCACGGCGTGCAAGCACTGCCTCCGCAATGGCAAGGTCGGTTGGGGTGGTGATTTTAAAATTCGCCGGGTCGCCGCTGGCGATTCCCACCGGGACGCCCATACGTTGCACGAGAGCGGCTTCATCGGTCGGCGGGAAGGATGGGTCAATCGGAATTGTGTAGGCTTCCAGCAGCGTGGATCGCTTGAAAAGCTGCGGGGTTCCTGTCCGGACCAGCTTCGAGCGGTCGATGACCTCGCCCGCTCGATCCCCGGCATGCATCCGGATGGTATCGACTTCGGGCGTCGCCGTGATAACGCAATCGAAAGCCGCGCGTTTTTCGAGTACGGCATCGATGACCGTACTGCTGACCAACGGGCGGGCGGCGTCGTGGACCAGCAGCCAATGCGCCGAGGTCGCGTCGACGCCGTTTCGCACCGATTGCCATCGTTCTTTACCGCCAATAATAATTGAAACCCTTGGCGCGCATCCGGCCTCTCGCAGGATCAACCGGGCAGGGGCTTCAAACCCGTCGGGAATCACCAGAACCGCGTCCTTTATCGCATCGTGGCGCAGGAGTACCAGCAGCGAATGAAGAAAGAGCGGTTTTCCGCCGAGCAGGACAAACCCCTTTGGCGTCGTCGTACCAAGTCGCGCTCCGGCGCCGCCGGCGACGACAATTGCGGCGATCGATTCGTTTTTCATTTTACCACTGCGTGGTCGAGCGCGTGCAGCGCGTAAGCATAGGCGCCTACCGCAACCGCTCTGCTCGTACCGAGCCGCGACAAACCTATACCCATCCGTTTGAGCGGATCGTACGAAAGCCTCCTGCCGCTACCGGGGACCGTGATCGTCCTGGGTTCTCCCTTGAGAAAGAGCGAGCGCTCCCCGGCATCTTCCAGATTGAACGCCCTGGTTTCCATTCTCGGGACCGTACCGCCATTCAGGCTCTTAAGGACGCCGTTCATCTCTTTAACTATGGCGGGCAGAAACAATTTTGCCGCCCCTGAAAGCCCGCCGCCGATCACTACCAGGCCGTCGACCAACGTAACCGCATTGGCGAGCGCATCGCCGATGACTTCGCCCATCGTGGCGAATGCCGCTGTAGCCGCCTCCCTGTCGCCGGGCCGGCTTCCTTCGGCGATCCGGAAAATATCCTTTGGCTCGCCGACCTCGGCAAGCGGCGTCCCGCTCTTCTGGGCATACACCCGTTTGATCGCCCGGATGCTCACCCCCTCTTCGGCAAAGCAATCCCGTTCGAGCTTATGGCGCATGAGCCAGATCTCGCCGGCGGCGGAATTGTCACCGATGAAAAGCTCATTGTTGCGGACGATGCCGCCGCCGAACCCGGTCCCGAGCGTGATCCCAAACAGCACTTTATAGCGCTTTTGACTGCCCGCTTTTGCGAGTTGTTTATTTACTTCAGGTAATAATCCCGCAATGGATTCGCCATAGGCGAACAGGTCGCCGTCATTGTTGATAAACACCGGAATCTTGAATGTGTCTTCAAGCATGGGGCCGAGCGCCACGCCGCCCCGATAGCCGGGCAGGTTGCCGAGATCGCCGATGATCCCGGCGGGATAATCGGCCGGGCCCGGAAAGGCGAAGCTTATCGCCTGCGCCACGCCGCCAAGCGCATCGTTTATATGGGCGAACCCGCTTTTGATAGCGGCAAGCGATTTGTTAAGGTTTTCCGCCTCGGCAGGCAGGGTAAGGGGCGGCACGATCTCCTCACCCCCCCTGATGGCGGAGAACACGAAGTTCGTTCCCCCGGCATCGAGCGTCATTACTATTCGATGGTCATTACCGTAGTTCATGCTACCCCTTTCATGAAAGCTTCACCCCTCCGCTTACCGTGCTGGAACAGCGGCGATGGCTTTTTTCCCTCCCCTGAGCGAAAGCAGGAGCAGGTAGGCAAAACAGATTACCGGTACGACAAATGACATGGATTTCATGTTCAGGTCCACGAGCCGGCTCATAACGAGGGGAATCAGGGCGCCGCCGGAAATGGCCATGCACATGAGACCGCTGAGCTCGTTGGCGCACTCTGGTTTTTCCTCGACCGTGATGGAAAAGAGCAATGGCCAGATATTGGCGAATCCGAGGCCCCCCGCAATGACGCCCACGATCGCCAGCGGCGCCGATCCGGTCATGAGGAGAGCCGCGCCGGCAAGGCCGAACAGCGCGGAGATGCGGAAAAAGTTACGCGGGCTGACCGCCGTAAGGACCACCCCGCCGAGAAGACGCCCAACCGTGAGCAGAAGGAAAAACAGAGCCGGGCCGAACTTGCTTGCCATTTCGGCGCTCATGCCGATGCTCTCCTGGACGGGTTTCAGGAACCTAGCCATGCATACCTCGGCGCCGACATACAGGAATATTCCGAGCACCGCCATGAAGAATACCGTACTTTTCAGCAACCCGAGGCTTGAACCGAGGCTGGGCGGAACATCGGCCTTGGTTTCCTTGACCTTCAAAAAGGCGACAAACAGGAATGAAACCGCCATGAGGATGCAAAACAAAGGGAACGAGGCGCGCCATCCCATGCCCGTGAAAAGGGCGATGCCGGTAACCGCGGTGACGAGGTACGTAGAAGCCGTGCTGCCGATGCCCTTGATCCCCTGGGCAAAGCTGAGGTTCCGGCTGTAAGCGCCCGCCGGACTCACGTCCCGCATGATCGGATTACCCGAGACTTGCAGGAAGGTTGTTCCAATGCCAAGCAGAAAAATGCAGCCGAGAAGCAGCGGGTAAGAATACAGGGAGGTAGCAGGAAGCTTCAAGACCCACGGCACCAGGCATGCGGCGGCATTGAGTCCCAGGCCCAGCAGCAGCAGATTTTTCTTGCCGATGCGCGCCGCGAGAAGGCCGCTCGGGACGCTGAAAACGGCGAAGGCGATAAAAACGAAAAAAGACATCAGCGTCGCCACGACATTGCTGATTTGAAATTGGGTTTTTACTGCATCCGACAACGGGCCCATCGCATCGGCGATTCCCATTGCCAGAAAGGCAAGAAACACCGGCAGCGTCCTGAACTTCATGCAACTCCTCCTTGGTTGAAGCCTGCGTTGGAGCACAACCCGCGTTTTACGCTGCGCCCCGTTTATTGTTTTTTCCGCGCCACCATCCCCGCCACCTTCATCGGCAAGCCGAAGAGCCGGATGAATCCGGCCGCGTCCTTCTGGTCGTAGAGCGGCGTATCGGTAAATGATGCCAAGTTCTCAAGGTAGAGGGATTTTTCGGCTTCAGCCCCGGCTGGAATGACATTCCCTTTGTATATTTTGAGTTTGACCGTTCCGGTAACGTTCTCCTGCGTCCGCGCCACAAAGGCGTCGAGGGCCTCGCGCAGAGTCGAAAACCACTGGCCGTTATAGACAAGCTCGGCATAACGGATCGCCAGCGCTTCCTTGCAGTGCATGGTGTCGCGATCGAGGACGAGGCGCTCAAGCTCGCGGTGCGCCGCGTAAAGAATCGTGCCGCCGGGCGTCTCGTACACCCCGCGCGATTTGATCCCGACAAGCCTGTTTTCTACCATGTCAACATGCCCCACGGCGTGCTTCGCGCCGATCGCGTTCAGCGTTTCCAGAAGCTCGACGGGCGGGAGTCGGCGGTCGTTGACCGCGATCGGAATGCCTTTTGCAAAAGTCACCTCCACGTATTCGGCCTTTTCCGGCGCGGTTTCCACCGTGGCGGACAACGTGTACACATCGTCCGGCGGCTCATTGCCCGGGCTCTCAAGAACCCCTCCCTCGTGGCTGATATGCCAGATGTTCCGGTCTTCCGAGTAGATCCGTTTTTTGGACTGCGTGATCGGGACATGGCGCTTCTCCGCATAGGCAATACAGTCTTCGCGCGAACGCAGCTTCCAAAGCGGGTCTTTCCATGGCGCGATGATGCCGAGCGAAGGATCTAGCGCCATGATCGTGAGTTCGAACCGTACTTGGTCATTTCCCTTGCCGGTCGCCCCATGCGCCACGGCGACCGCCTTCTCCTTATGCGCGATCTCCACCGCGCGCTTCGCAATGAGCGGCCGCGCGAAACTCGTGCCGAGCAAGTACGACCCTTCGTACACCGCGCCGGCTCTGAGGGTGGGGTAGATGAAATCGACGATGAACTCCTCGCGAAGGTCTTCGATGTAACATTTCGAAGCGCCGGTTTTAAGCGCTTTCTCCTTGAGGCCGATGAGCTCTTCCTTCTGCCCGAGGTCCGCGCACATCGCGACGACCTCGCAGTGATAGTGCTCCTTCAGCCAGGGAATCATGATTGAGGTATCCAATCCGCCAGAATACAGCATGACCACTTTGTCCATCGTGCAACCTTTCGTTGTTCCCATGATACGGGGGCGCGAGCCGTCCTCCTCATCCGTATTCCGGCCGTTGGGTCGCGCTAAAAATTACAATTGCCGCAATGCCTTCTCGAAAATCGCCGTTGCCTTGTCGATATCCTCCCGCGAAACGATGAGCGGCGGAAGAAAACGGATGGTATTATGTTCGGCTTTGATCAGGAGAAGTCCGAGTTTCCTGCACTTCATGACGATAGGCGAAGGATCGACGGCCGTCCGTACGCCGACCAAAAGCCCCAGACCCCGGATCTCCTTCACTACCGGGTGTTTCGCCTTTACCGCATATAGTTTTTTTGAAAGGTAATCCCCCGTCACCCGTACCTGCTTGAGAAAACTCTTTTTTGAAATCCGGTCGAGTACGACGCAGCCGAGCGCGCAGGCAAGCGGGTTGCCGCCGAAGGTGGTGCCATGATCGCCGGGCTTGATACAATCGACCATTTCTTCCCGGCACACGATCGCGCCGAGCGGAATGCCACCGCCGAGCGGCTTGGCCACGGTCATGATATCGGGCTCGATGCCGAAATGCTCGTAACACCACAGGGTTCCGGTCCTGCCCATGCCGCACTGCACCTCGTCGAAAATAAGACAGATTCGGTTCTCATCGGCATAGTTCCGCAGGTTCCGGAGAAATTCTTCCTCGATGACGTTGACGCCGCCCTCGGCCTGGAGGGGTTCGACCATGATAGCGGCAAATTCGTGCCGTTCCAAGAGCTTGAGCGTCGTTTTCGAGTCGTTGAACGGCGCATAGTGAAAACCCGGAACCATCGGCTCGAACCCGTGGCGGTAGTGCGCTTGTGCGGTGGCGGAGAGCGCCCCATAGGTCCTGCCGTGAAAACAATCCGAAAAGGAAAGTACGTGATACTTCTCTTCTGAAAACGTCCGCGCCCATTTTCGCGCGAATTTGATCGCCCCCTCGTTGGCTTCGGTCCCGCTGTTGCACAGGAAAACCCGGTCGCCGAAACTGTGCTCAATAAGGAGCCGCGCAAGATTGATCTGCGAAGGCGTAATATAGTGGTTGGAAACGTGCAGGAGGCTCGACCCCTGTTTCTTCAGTTCTTTGACAATAAGTGGATCGGCATGGCCGAGCGCGTTCACCGCAATGCCGGTCCCGAAATCGAGAAATTTCTTCCCCGCGGCATCGTAAAGGTACATGCCCTTTCCTTTGACGAAAGGCGGACCGCTCCGGGAGAAAGTATTGACGAATAATGAATTATAGTTAAGAGTGGTCATATAAAATCCCGTGAGAAAAAACGACGACGTTAAACAAAACAGCGCGCAAGTGGCGTTCCCCGATTGCGCCTGCTTCGCTGCGGTTCAGCAGGCAGGCTCCATCCATGCTAATCGCGAAATCAAATACGAACTATTATCAAACACTGTCAAACTATTACAAGGCACATCTACCTGACTACTGCGCTCATCACTCCCGTATAACCGTCCCCGACGACGTTTTATTCATCAATTGCCGTTCGAGTGTCGCTCCGCCCTCCCACCCGCAGATATGCACGCGGCCCACGCCACGGCGAACCGCCTTGGCGGCGGAACGGAGCTTGGGCACCATCCCGCCAGTAGCCTGGGCGAACGCAATGAGTTCTTCGATCTCGGATATCCTGATCTCCCTGCGGACTGATCCGTCGACCCTCACGCCTTCGATATCGGAAATGAAGATCAGGTCATTCGCCCGAAGCGCCATGGCGAGTTCGGAAGCGGCGAGATCGGCATTGACATTGTATGTATTGCCCGCGGCATCGCGCGAGATCGGCGATACCACCGGGACTATTCCCTTCTCCCGGAAGAGTTCGATGATTCCGGGAGATACGCGGTCGATTGTGCCGACAAATCCGATGTCGTTCCCGGCCATGAGTAACTTCGACGCCTGAAAGAGATTCCCGTCAACTCCGCTGATCCCGAGCGACGTAACCCCTTCTGTCTGCAACGCATTGACGATGCGCTTGTTTACTCCTCCGGAGAGCACCATCTGCACGATCTCCACGGTGTCGGCATCGGTTACCCGCATCCCTTCGACCCAGGTAATTTTCTTATTCAGGGAATCGAGAAGGCGAGTGATGTCTTTGCCGCCGCCGTGAATAATAACCGGAAACGCATCGGACTTTTGTCTGGATCCCGATCTGGATATGAGCCCGGCAATACTTTTACTCAGCTCCTGCAGCAGGCCCGGCGTGTCTATGATCGCCCCGCCGATTTTTATGCACACGGTTTTCATGGTATACGGTAACTCCGTCCTTGTCCATCGTCCCTCCCCGATGCATGAGAGATAACCGGACGAAGAAAAAGTTGAAGTTATATAAAATAATTTTCGTCAACCTCTGCCGGGCGAACTCATTTATGAAAGACCTTTCAGAGAACACCCCCGGATCTCCGAGTCGATGAGAGCGACAATTATTTTTTGATGGAGAGTCGATTCCGCCCCGACGATAACAGGGGAAGCGTCCATAGTGCGATACCTCATGAAAAAGGGATCGACCGTGAATCGAAACGCCACGGTTCAGGGCGATGACCCTTCCAGAAGTATTCAGAACGTTGTAACCGAGTTCGGTTTTGACCCGGACACGATTCCTTCATACGGCCTATGATCTTATACCGCTACATCATCAAGGAGCACATTTTTCCCTTCCTTGCCTCACTCAGCATCATCGTATTCTATTTCATCATGCAACAGGCGGTGATGCTCCTTGAACGGATCGTTTCCAAGGGTCTGGATGGCAAAATCGTTCTTGAGGTCTTCATCATCCAGCTCGGTTGGATCATCGCTCTCGCGATCCCCATGGCTATTCTTACCGCGACGCTGTGGGTCTTCGGGCGGATGTCCGGCGATAACGAGATCACTTCCATAAAGGCTTCGGGTCAGAGCATGTTGACCCTGCTTTCTCCGATCTTCGCCGCAGCGGCCGTTGTGACGGTGCTCCTGGTTTTTTTCATGGACCTTATTCTTCCTGATGCAAATCACCGGGCCGCGAACCTCCTGTCGGACATCTCACGCAAGCGCCCGGCGGCATTTATCGAGCCGAAGATTCTTATCCGGGACTTCCCGGGTTACACGATTTATATCGAGGATGTCAACCCAAAATCCGGCGAGCTCAAAGGGATCCGTATATTCAGCGACCAGCCCGGACAGGATCCCTCTTCCACGGTCGCGGCAAATGGAATCATCCGCATGACTCCGGACCAGGGGTTTCTGGAACTCACGCTTTTTAACGGCGAAACTCACAGCATCTCTCGAAAAAACCGGAGCGACTATTTTCTCTGCCGATTTGCGCGCCAGGTAGTGTATATCCAGAATATCGATACCAAGCTCGAACGAACTAATTCGAGTTACCGGAGCGATCACGAGATGAGCTCAGCCATGATGCTCGATGAGGTGGCTAAAATTCAGGCTGACAACAAATCCTGCCTCACCGAATACCGCTGCATGCTCGATTCACTCGCGTTGCAGGTACGATTTCTCGACTCCTTGGAAAGAAATGTCCACGATTCGGCGGCCCACGGTATACCGACTCCGCCGGGCACTTTCTCCCAATGGGCTGCGTCGCTCCCCTCCCCCCAGACGCCCTCACCTTCATTGAGTATGGAGCCTTTTCCCAAGGGGCATCCTGCGCCACCCGGTCAATTGATCCATCCTTTGCAGGTCAAGATTCAGTCGACAAAGGCTTTATCGACGCGGGGCCAACGGTCCCGAAGCCCATCGAGTCGCGGTCTCCCGCCGTATGGTCCAGTCGTCAAGCGTCCCCCGCCGATCGCACCCGTTGGCACGAGCGGCGGTTTCGGCGCCCCGCTTGCCAGAATCCGGCAATCAGAGGAAACCGCCGAGAGCGCTATCCGCAGAATTCATGCGAATCAATCCGTGATCTGCCCATACATGGTTGAGGTACATAAGAAATTCGCGGTCCCCATGGCATGCCTCATCTTCGTACTTATCGGCGCGCCGCTTGGCATTATGGCCCGGCGGGGAGGGCTGACGGTCGGCGCAAGCTACAGCATCTTTTTTTTCATTGCTTATTGGGCATTTTTAATAGAGGGAGAGGACCTTGGCGATAAAATGGCCCTGCCACCATGGGTCGCGATGTGGGCGGGCAATATCACCATCGGTTTATGCGGTGTCGTGCTCCTTGTTCTCATGATGCGTGAAACGACTATCCGGTTCGACGGCCTTCTTGCCTTTTTCAAGAAAATATTCGGAACCGGATTTAAAGGTATTGCATCAAGCAGGGCGAGTCGCGTCCCCGCGCTCCTGTTCAAGGGACCGAAGTGGCTGATGAAACGGAGCATCGGCACCCTTCCCATGTATCTCGTCTGGCTCTTTATCGGGTATGTCGTCGGGGTGCTGCTTGCACTCATCGCTATATTCGTGGTAATCGATTACGTCAGCAACCTCGGCCGATTTGAAAAGGCGACGTTCCCCGAAATCGGACTTTTTTACTGGTACTACCTGCCGTGGATCATCCAGATTTCGTTTCCAATCGTTCTGCTTCTGGCATCCCTGTTCTCAATGGGCAAGCTTGCGAAGAGCAGCGAACTCATCGCCATGAAGGCAGCCGGCGTGGGGATTCGCCAGTTGACCCTGCCGCTTCTCTTTCTCGGCGTGCTGCTTTCCATCGGCACCTTCTACGGCGGGGAATGGATTATTCCTAAAAGTAATTTCCTGCGCAAGGAGCTGGCCGAAAGTTTCAATGAACCCCGCAACGTATCGCAGCGGAATCGCAAGAACCACGATGCGGCGGGCGTCACCAAAGAATTCCGGCGGAATTTTTACTACTTCGGTAATAAGAACACCATGTATATGTTTCAGGAGTTCAGTACGCTGCCGCAATCGGCGCGCGGCATTTGGCGGGAGTCGTTCGACTCCGCCGCGATCCGGGAGCGGATACAGGCGGATTATATGCTTTACGACAGCACCGGATGGCGGTTCATTCACGGCACGGTTCGGACCTTTTCGGCAGACGCCTCGACGGTAACATCCTTCGATACCTTATACGATGCGATTTTAAAAGCGACGCCAATCGATATGGTCGCGCAAATCAAGAGTCCGGAGGAAATGAGCTACTGGGAACTGGAACGTTATATTGAAGCTGCAGCGCGCCGCGGCGAGCCGGTGCGGAAATACGAAGGCCAGCTTGAATTCAAGAAAGCGCTCCCCTGGATGAACTTCATCGTCATCCTTCTGGGCATTTCGATAACCGCACGCGCCGGGCGCAAAGGCTCGGCCGCGCTCTTTGCCATTGGGCTTATGATGACGTTTGTCTACTGGCTTATTTCGCAATTTGCCATTGTTTTCGCCCAGAACGGTCACCTGCCGGTCATGGTCGGCGCCTGGATCGGCAATCTCGTTTTTTTCATTCTGGGTTTGTTTCTTTTCAGAAAGGCATCCCGATGAATTCCCGCCTCAAGATACTGCTGGTCGACGACGACCATGATACGCTCGATCTGCTGGAGATCATCCTGTACAAGCATTATGATGTCATTACCGCAATGAACGGCTTTGAAGGGTTGAAAAAAGTCGATGAAGAAGCCCCCGATCTCATCATAACCGATATCATGATGCCGGTTATGAACGGTATAAGTTTTTTCAACAGCCTGAAAAAGAGTTCCGTTGCCCGAAACGTGCCGGTCGTGGCCGTCACCTCCTTTTCGCGGGAATACCCTGCGAAAAGCCTTGCCAACATGGGGTTCAGCGGCATTATTGCCAAACCGTCGGACAAAACGGCGGTCATCGAGCTTCTGGCGCGGTTGCTGTCCCGCAGCAAAACCTCCGACACCCCCGCGTCCGCCGAAGAGCCGGATTCATGAAAATTCCCGTTGATTGGAAAAGACTCTTTGGCGGCAAGGAGCCGTGGCTCGCGCTCTTCCTGACGGCGATTATTGGCTGTCATCTGATCGGCGGTGCAGCTGCCGGTATCGGCGTACCTCTCTGTGCCGCAGTCTCACTGTTCATTCTCTTGGGTCGCATGTCGGCCAGAAGAAGAACCCGGGCAGACACCAACAGCGCCTCGGAGCAGCCGCTTTGGCGATCCGCCCGGAACAGCGTTGAAACTTCCATGAGAAAGGTCGATGTTTCCGCACTTGGGAGCGCATTCCGCAAAGAACAGTGGGAAGAGGCCGAAACGGGAGTGAACGCCCTTCTCGATTGCTGTCTGCAGGTAATCCGCATGCGCATGGAACCGCACACGGTGGCGGTGTTCTTTCCCACGCCTGACCATGGTTACGGAATGCGGCGGTACTGGTCGCAAAGCAGCCATGTCAATGCCGCCGCCCTTATCCTGCCCGGTCGGGGAGTGCTCGGGGGGCTCCTGAAAAACGCTCCCAAGAAGCTTTCTATTGGAGAGATCCTCAACGACAGCACCACCCTGTTTTACTATAAAAAGGATGCCGGAGTACGATCAGTCATCGCATGCCCCATTTTCACCGGCGATGCGGTGCGGGGCCTCCTTCTCGCTGACAGCACGACGCCCCACGCCTTCGACGAAGGACAACTTGCTTTCCTGTCCGTAATAGGCGAATTGCTCGGAAGTGCGGTTTTCAGCGTCTATCTCGGCACTCAGCATGAGATCGAGCACCGCCGGCTTGCCGCGGTTTCGGAAATTGAAAAGGAATTTTTCAAGCATAGTACGGTCGATGCGATTTTGGACATCCTCACGGAAATCGTCCCTTATGTTGCTCCGTGTGAGCGCATGACCATTTCGACCCGCATGGACGATGGCGAAAGCGGCCATATCCGCCGTGTTTACGGTGCATGCACGGAAGGACTGCTCCGAGCCAGTTTTTCATTGGTCAAAAAAAATCTCGCGGGCGTCCTCTATGTGAAAAACCTCTGTTTCTCACGTAATTTTGCGACCGACCGCGATGAAGTACGGTACTTCGACAAGGAACCAAAGAGCGACCGGTTTGCCTCTTTTCTCGCTGTTCCTCTGGGTATGGAGGACTGCATGGGAATAATCCTGCTCGAATCATTCCATAGGGATGCTTTCCCCGAGCCGCTTCGCCAGACCATGTCGCGCATTGCAACAAGCGCATCGCTTGCGATGGAGCGGGTCATGCTTTTAGAAAGCGCTAACTCCCTTGCCACGCACGACAGCCTTACCGGTCTGGCCAACCACCGGCAGTTCCTGCTGCTCGTGAAGGATGAGATCGTCCGGTCGAAACGGTTCAAAGATCCCCTTGCCCTTGTGCTCTGCGACATCGACTTTTTCAAAAGAATCAACGATACGTATGGCCATCCTTTTGGGAACACGGTGCTCAAAAAACTCGGTAACCTCCTTGAGGAAAGCATCCGGAAACGAGTCGATACCGCGGCGCGCTATGGCGGCGAGGAGTTCGCCTTGATTTTTGTCAAAACCGATGTGCGCCAGGCGCGCGAAACCGCGGAGCGGATCCGCGCGCTGATTGAGACGACACCCTTCACCTCCCCCACCGGCAGCGAGGTGCATATGACCATGAGCTTTGGCATCGCGGTTCTTGGTGACATCGTTGACCTCGATGAGTTGATCGGAAAGGCGGATAAAGCGCTGTATAGGGCAAAGGAACTCGGGAGAAATAGAGTAGAAATATTCTGAATAAAAGTTCGGCAAAGGTACCAGAATTATAACCATGTATAAATATGGTCCATGTCTGAACATTTCCCCGGCCTGCTTTGGTACTATTTGACAAAATCTCCGCAGAAAGCTATTTTTTAGTGTCTAAAAATTATCATTATCGGGATCGGGCGCATGGCTCAGCTGGTTAGAGCGCCGCGTTCACATCGCGGAGATCGCTGGTTCAAATCCAGCTGCGCCCATTTTTTAGCTGCCGGACTTTTTCAACGGCCATATCTTTGAAGAACCCCATGAATATCCGACTTTGCATTCCGGTTTTTCTTCCGGCCCTTGTTCTCCTGATCTGCGGTCGTGTTCCTGCTGAAGATCTTCAGCAGTGTGTCCGTTTTCTTGCGCCCGAGCAGAAGTCCGTCATTCGCGCCCCGGTTTGCACACTCGGTATTGCCGCATCGTGCAAACCCATTTCTCAGGTCGAAATCATGGTACGGTATATTCCGGCCCATGCCAACAGCGCCATCGTCGATACCATCGCCCGATTGAATGGACCGTCATTTCGCTATCTCTGGCGCCTCTCCTCCATCCCGAATCAGCTCACCATGGGAATCGGAATCATCATTGAGGTAACCTTTACCGACGGTGAGATGTTCGGAATCCGGCGTGAAGGCATTTTCCTGGCTCACCAGAAAATCGACTACCCGGCACTGAGGCCGTTGGCCTACGATTACCCTTCGGCGCGTTTGTTTACTCAAGATACTCTGGAAATCCCCGTCGCCGATCTGTCATGCCGTGAATTTGCCCAGATGTACTGGAACGAGCAGTCGATTACAGTGCGAGTTATTGTCAGCGATCCCTTCTTTAACAGCGGTCCGGCTGACAACCAACTTGATCGCATGGGAATTCAAATCTGCGCCGACCCAGAAAAAAAACGAAGTCTCTACCCCTCGGACAAGGTTCTCATCGTCTCGGTCCCGCTTTCCGGACAGCCGTTTCTCCAAACCTTTCAGCCGACTTTTAACGACGATGGCACCTACCAACTCGACAGTATAAAAACCCGTCTCAGACTCTCCTACTCCGTTGATAAACAGACCAATAAAGGATTTGTCGTAACGGTCAAAATTCCCGCCTACCTTTTCGGAAAATCCCTGCCATCCGATATGGGATTCAACATCGTCGTCACCACGAACGACGCGTACGGAAATTTCGTCATTTCTTCGTTTGTCGACGCAGAGGGCTACAACAATTTCAGCCCGCTTCTCTGGCCCACTCTCTCGCGTCTGCCGAAACCGATAACCAAAGTTTACTGGATCACTTGGCTGGCGTATTTTCTTGCCGGCATCGTCATCCCCCTGGCCGTTTACCTGATCTTCTCCCTATTTACCAAAGCCCCGCCTGAGATGGTGCACAGCCGCCGGTCAGATGCTGAACAAAAGGAGTTCGGACGCTTCAGGAAGGTTATCGACCTTTTCATCCTGCAACCCGATATAAAAGGCGCCGAGATTGCCGGGGAACTTCAAATTTCCCTTCAACACTTGACGAAACAGGTAAAACGAGCGACCGGCCTCTCTTTCAAGAACTATTGCGCATACCTCAGAACCGAAATCGTCTGCGAACGGCTCCGCTCCTCCGATGCGACCGACGAAGTCATTGCCGCAACCAGCGGTTTTCGCGATGTCATAGAGATGCGCCGCTGCTTCCGGCAATTCTATCGCATGTCTCCGGGGGATTTCAGGGAAACGCAGAAGATAGAGCACGTATAACCCGGTTTTTCCTTCACGTCGCAAAGCGATGCCTTCGTCAAAAGCATTTAAATTTAAAACCCCGTAAATTTTAATGGGCCTCACTCCAATTCGCTCCTATTCCGGTGTCGACCTTGAGTGGCACCGAAAGTTTAATCGCGGAGTTCATCTTTGTCGCCGCCCATTCGACAAAGACATCGGCATCCGCGAGCGGCACCTCAAATACCAGTTCGTCGTGAACCTGAAGAAGCATCTTCGCTCGTTGATTTACTTCTAGCATTGACCCGGCGATATCGATCATGGCGATTTTAATGATGTCGGCGGCGGTCCCCTGGATCGGCGTATTGATTGCGATGCGCTCGGCGCCGGTTCGAATATTGTGGTTATCGGAATTGAGTTCGGGCAGGTAGCGTCGTCGACCGAACATTGTCTCGGTATATCCGCGCGCGCGCGCGCGTTCGACGGTAGAATCGAGATAGTGCTTCACGTTAGGAAACTGCGAAAAATAAACTTCAATGAATTTTTGCGCATTTGAAAAGGAAATGCCGAGCTGGCGGGCGAGATTGATCGGCCCCATGCCGTACATGAGCCCGAAGTTGATGGTCTTTGCGGCGCGGCGCATCTCATTGGTCACGAGTTCGGGCGCCGATTGATATATGGCTGCTGCGGTCTGCAAATGGATGTCCTTGTCCTCGAGGAACGCTTCGGTGAGCTGTCGGTCTTTTGACAGGTGGGCCAGGATGCGTAGTTCGATCTGCGAATAGTCGGCCGACACGAGCGTATAACCCCGTGGCGCGATGAATGCTTCGCGAATCCTGCGGCCATCCTCGGTGCGTACCGGGATGTTTTGCAGGTTCGGACCCGCACTCGACAGCCTGCCGGTCGCGGCCACAGTCTGGTTAAAGGAGGTATGAAGGCGGCCCGAGGCGGGGTTCACCGCAAGTGGCAGCGCATCGATGTAGGTCGAAAGGAGTTTCGAAATCTCGCGATGGTCAAGTATCTTACGAACTATCGGGAAGTCGTCGGCCAGTTTTTCGAGCACATCGACATTGGTTTCGAACGACCCGACCTTGGTTTTTTTCGAACGCGGCAGCTTGAGGTCGTGGAACAGTACGTCGCTCACCTGCTTGGGCGAGTTCAGGTTGAACTCTTTTCCGGCTAGCTTCCACACCTCCGCCGTGATAGCTTCAATGCGCGCCTTGTAAATGGTAGAGAGTTTTTTCAGGAGCCCGGTATCGATGATGACGCCCTGCCATTCGAGTTCGGCAAGCACCGACACGAGCGGGATTTCAATGGTCCTGAACAACTCTTCGAGCGACCGGTCGGCAAGTTGCGGCTCCAGGAGTTTCTGCAACCGCAGCGGTAGCACCACATCCTCCCCGGAGTAGCGCGCGGCCTCCCCGATCGCGGTTGCGGCAAAGCTCTTCTGGTCACGGCCTTTACCGATAAGTTCTTCAATTGGTGTGGTGGCGCAGGCAAGGTACTCCCCGGCCAGACGGTCGAGGTTGTATTGTCGCTTGCCGGGATCGATAAGGTAAGCGGCGATCATGCAGTCGAACTCGATCCCGGCCATGATGATATTATAATTTTTAAAAATCTGGCAGTCATACTTCAAGTTCTGCCCGATTTTTTTAACCGCCGCCGATTCTATCATGGGCTTCAGGAGGTGGAGTGCTTTTTCAAGCGGCAAATTATCCCCTTTCGCGTGGCCGAGTGGAACATAGAACGCCTCGGTTTCATCGATAGCAAGGGAAACGCCTACGATTTTCGCCCCGCGCGGTTCGGTGCTCGTCGTCTCGGTATCGATGGAGACCCGGCCATTCTGCTGCACCTTTGCGATAATAGCCGCGAGTTCGTCGAGTGATTGCACGATGACGGCCGAAAATTCGAGTTTTGCCGATTCCTCGGCGAACAGCGGATTTTTCAGGAATGAGTGCATCTCGAGCTCCCTGAAGAGCTCCCGGCACTCCGACCGGTGCATGGGTGCTCGATGAAGCGATTCGATTGGGAGTTCTATTCCGGTTTCGCAGTGCAGGGTCACGAGTTTGCGGCTTAGGATAAGGTTTTCGCGATTCTTGACGATCTTCTCGCGCAGCTTGGAATTTGTAACAAGCTCAGGGTGTTCAAGCAGGCGTTCCACGCTGCCGGCTTCCTCGAGGATCTTTATCGCGGTCTTCGGCCCCACTCCCTCGACGCCGGGGATGTTATCCGAAGAGTCTCCGACAAGGGCAAGGTAGTCGGCAATCGATTCCGGAGCTACCCCCATTTTCTCCTTGACCTCCCGCGGCCCCATGACCATCAACTCGCTCCCGTTCTCTGGAGCAAGCAATTTAACGCGCTCCCCGACGAGTTGCATCAGGTCTTTATCTTTACTTACAATAAATACCTCAAACCCCTGGTTTTCCGCCTTCTGCGCGAGTTCGGCGATCAAGTCGTCGGCTTCGAGACCCGGTTGCCGCACGATGGGAATGTTGAACGCCTCGATGAGGCGGTCGATAATCGGCATCTGCGATCGGAGATCGTCCGGCATCGCCTCCCGGTTGGCTTTGTACTGGTCGTACATTTCATGGCGGAAGGTTGGAACCGTGCTGTCGAGCGCCACGATCCAGTAGGTGCAGTCGTAGACTGCGAGCAGACGAAGGAGGTAGTTGGCGAACCCGAAAATTGCCCCGGTCGGCTGGCCTGCGGCGGTGCTCATGGGCGTCTTGAAGAGTGCAAAGTAGGCGCGGTAGATAAGCGCATGGCCGTCGATAATGTAAAGCCGCTTCTGCGACATGTGGGGTTCTTTCGATGAATGGATAGGCGTTTTCTAAAATAACTATTTTTATGTGCTATGGGCGACAAAGGAGGCGGAACTCTTGCTTCGGCCACTTGCCAACGTTATTTTAATCACAGTACAATAATTGCTTTTACTATATAAGGACCCGATCGGGAGACTTTTGGTGAACGCCGGTGAACCTTTCTAAAAGGAAAATCATCATGGAATCATCGTTGTATATCGGCAGGAAAGTCATTAAACAGGTCTTAAAATCGTTGCTTGCCGCTGCGTTCGGCAAAAATCCCGGTCAGGGAACCGACTCCGCGGTTCCGCGCCTCTTTCTTTTATATGGAGCCGACGGCGCCGGGAAATCGACCCTCATCGATATCTGCATGCGAAACATCAACGAGCTGGGAGCGGGCAGCGACAGACCGGCGGCGTGGGTGCTCGTGGATCTCGATGTCGCGCGATTCCGGACAGGCGAACTCCCCTTCAAGCCCGGCGTCATGCTCGATGCCATCTTTAAAACCGCTTTGGCAAGCCACGAACACATTGCATCCCTGCTGTCGCCCTTCGAACGGTTACGTCAGAAAATCAACGACATCAATTGGAGAAAGCAGCTTCTCATCGATACCGAATGGCCGCGTGAACTCTTTTTGGGCGCCACGCCTCTGAAAACAGCCGGCGACAAAGGAACCGATGGCATGGCCACGGCGGAGAGCGCTCCCGTTTCCCCTCCCGAGGCGAGGTTTACCTCCTGGATCAAAACGAAGATCGATCCGGGCGATCTGGCACTGGCCGATTCGGCCGACGAGTCGCTCACGGCGCTATTGGCCGATTGTCTCGTCAATGCCTCGCTCAAGATTCCATTCGCCATGATCATCGATGGAATAGAGCTGATCGAGGGCGAAGTGGAACGATGGCTGCGTGACACCTTCCTGCCGCTTCTTGTCAATCGCGACAGCGGCCTGGCCATCATCCTTTCGGGAAACGACCGCGGGGTGCGTTCGTTCAGGAATGCCTTTGCCGAACAACTAGTGTTCACCTATCCCCTTGCTGCGCTCTCCCTGACCCTTTCCGACATCGTTGAACTGGCGGCGGCGAGGAACATTGCGCTGGCGCCGGTGCAAGCGGCGCAGATTGAACTCGCAACCGCAGGAACGCCGATTGCCGTTCAATCGTTCCTCGATTACGCGGCAATGAAAGTGCCGATCACCGATATCCTTCCTGCACAGGCGGATGTCGATTCCGGCCGAATGGTCGATTCGCTTGTCGACCGGTTCACCCGGCAGGGCGATGACGTCACACGGGTACGCATCTTTTCTCTCACGTTGTGCTATAGGTTCGATCAAAACCTCTTCGCGAAACTCTGGGGAATTTCTGCTGGTGAAGTCGCACTCGCCGTGGCCGACATTGCGGACCGTCACTCGTTTCTGCTAGCCGACGGCAGATTGCATGAGGCATTCAGGAACCGACTTCGCCCATATCTGATAGCAGAACTCGCGCGAGGCGCAGACTCCCCGCTCTCGACATTTTTAAAAAAATTTGCCGCGGTGCAGGCCGAACACCAGGCCGCGGAGGTAGAACGGAAAGCTTCGCAGATTACCGATCCCTTTGTACGGTATGCCGACCAGACATTTCAAAGCGCGCTTCTCGGGTATCGCTACAGCCTTGCGCTCTCTTCGCCAATCGATCTGCTGCACGCACTCCCCGGCTTCTTCATCGAAGCGCTTGTTTACAACGCTGAACTCGCCGCGCGGCTCCTTGAATTTGAAAAGGAGCTCAAACCGCTGTTGCCCCATGATCTTCAACCGATGATCAACCAGCTTCGCGTCGGCCTTCCCATCGCGAAAGAAGTATTTGCGCCCTTAATTCCCGGGAGCCGCGACAATGTGAAGGCTTTAAGTTTCATGGAAAATTTTCAATCGTCACTCGGTGAAACGCAGCGGGCCCTCCTGCACCGCCTGCGAGGCAGGCTTCTCAGTCATGCTGGCAATTTCCAGAAGGCGGTTGAGGAGTTCGAAACCGCCATGCGGCTTCTGGGCGAGTCAATGCCCGGTCGGAGCGCCCTGTTCGGCGATTTCATGGCTGCGGGATACGCTTTCATCAAGGCGAACGACACGAAAAAGGCGATCGACGCCTTTACCACGGCGGTCTCGCTACGAAGCGGCGACTTTTTCGCCTGGATGGAACTTGCTCGCATGCAGCAGTTGATCGGCAAGCATCGGGCCGCCATCGAATCCTACGAGGCGGTGGTCAGGATCAATCCGGAGGCAAAGGAGGCGTGGTTCGAACTCGGCAGAGAGTGCGCCTTTCTTTCGGAACATAGCCGTGCGGTGGAGGTCTTCAACCGCGTCACGCAACTCGATGCCAAGCATGCGTTGGCATGGTTCAACTGCGCGGTCTCCCTCGAATCGCTGTCCAGGTATGCCGAAGCGCAGGAGGCGGCGAATAAGGCGCTTGCCGTGGCATCCGATCACTGGGAGGCGCTTTTTGTTCTCGGCCGTGTTCTGGCCGCACAGAATTACTCGCGCGAAGCAATCGATACCTTCAACAAGGTCGTCGCGATCAAACCCGATTGCTGGGAGGCATGGGAGGCGCTCGGACGCCAGCTTCTGGGCATCGAATCTTTCGAAGATGCCGCCGGCGCACTGGAAAAGGCTGCCGCGCTCGGCGGGAAAAGCGCACAGCTGTGGCATGCAATCGGCACGGCCTGGTATGGCGTCGCGAACTACGAGAACTCCGTGCGTGCTTGTCAAAAAGCAACAGGGTTGCGGATGGATTTTTTCGACGCCTGGGTCATGCTCGGTCACGGCTTTACCGGCATGAAGGATTTCAAAAGCGCCTGCGCCGCCTTCCAGGCCGCCGCCCGCATCAACCCGGCCGACCCGCAAATCTGGGTAGAAGTCGGGAACAGCCTTTATACCCTGAATGAATTCCAGGCTGCCATCGAGGCCTTTCTTAAGGCTACCGAACTGCGTTCGGATACCGATGCCATCTGGCTGAGCATCGGAAAAGCCTTTCAGGCCCAGAAAAAGTTTACCGAAGCGGTCGATTCGTTTCAAAAATCCATTGCTCGCAACCCGAACGACTCCGAGGCATGGTTCCAGCAAGGGTGGTCGTACGCCATGCTCGGCTGTTACGACGACGCGGCGGCGAGCTTTGCAAAAACCGTGGAGCTCACCCCGGATGCGGGGGAAGCATGGTACCAGCACGGCCTCTCCCTTGCCGCAACGGGCAAACATGCTGAAGCCATTACCTCATTTTTCAAGGCAACCGAATCGCTCCCGTCGGACAGCGAGGTCTGGTTCCAGCTCGGGCTCTCCCAGATGGCCACCGGCAGCGGAGAATCGGCGGCGGCGGCATTCTTGCGGTCGATCGAATGCGGCGCAGACCGCCCCGAGGCGCATCACCAGCTCGGACTTGCCAGGGAGTCCCTCGGCAGTTACGAAGAAGCAATCGCCTCATTTCAGCAGGCGATTCTGCACTCCCCCAACTTTACCGACTCGCTGCTGCATCTGGGAATTTGCTTCAACACTGTCGGGCGTTACGCCGAAGCCGCCGACAGCCTGGGCAAAGTGAGAGAAATCGATCCAGGGAACCACGATGCGCTTCTGCCGCTTGCTTTTGCCTTCCACGCGTTGGGCAACTACGCCGATGCCATTGAACTCTACCGGAAGGTGATTACGTTCCAGCCCGACTCCGAGGAGGCGCTGTACAATCTGGCGCTTGCGCTGCATGCCATGAACAATTTCAGCGAAGCGTTTGAGGTCTATCATGCTGTTATTCGTCAATGGCCCGCCAAAGACGAAGCATGGTATCACCTCGGTCTCGCCTATAATGCCGTCAAGGATTTTCCGCAGGCGATATCGGCGTTTAGCGAGGCTTCGCGGCTCAATCCTGAATCATCCGACACATGGTTCGAGCTGGGCAACGTATACTATACGACCGAGCAATACGGCGAAGCGATCCATTCGTTCCGTAAAGTCCTCGCGCGCAATCCCGCAATGGTCGAAGCGTGGTACAATATGGGTAACGCCTACTTAATATGGGGTGAATTCAGCGATGCAATCGATGCTTATACAAAGGCGGCGGAGCTGCGGCCGGACGACTATTCGGTGTGGCAATCTCTTTGCAGCGCCTACTATTCGTCAGGCGCATATAGCAAGGCGGTCGATGCGGGAAGCCGGGCGCTCACGCTCAAAGAGGACGATCTTCAGGTCATCGGAACGCTCGGGCTTTCGAAGCTTCTTTCCGGGGATTCCGCCGGGGCGTCGAGCCTCTTCAATCAGCTGGTTGCGATCGATAGCGCGGGCGGGACGATCGAATGGACCGCTACGGAACTGAGGAAGGCGATCGCGCAGCGCAGGACAATCGCCGGCGCGAAAAAAGCATTGCAGAAGCTGACCGGGGCGTCCTGATCATTCTCTCGTTCGCGCCATCCCGGGCAGTGGGACCCGCACCGGCATCGTGAAGTTGATTAATCAGACTGCTTCGGAGCCGTGTGAACCACGTAGAATGTTTTCACCGCATGCGGACGAGTCTTGAAGTACAAAAATTTCGGCGTCACCATGGTCACCCCGAAATTGGGAAAAAGGTCGGCGCTGCGGATAATTGCCCCTGTCTTCGCTATTTCGCTGTTTCCTGTTGAATCGGTATAAATCCATAGTTCCCTGCTTCCCACCGCTTCCGCAAGACCCGCGCTATCGATGGCGGGAAGTGCTATACCCGTGTAAAAATCGGCTGAGGCGCCGCCTGCGCGGTACGTCCGGACGGCATCGAGCGGCGCATGGCGTTGCCGCAGGATTTTCGCCGCGGTGCTCCCTCCCTGAAAAGAGAGAAGGTGAGGGTAAAACCATATATTTAACAGCAGGTTTACTCCGAGACTGGCGAAAAATGAACTGACGATTGCCCTTTTAAAAAGGCCGTGTCGCGGGAGGCCGGCGTAGCCGGTGAGAAGGAGCATGAGAGCGACGATCAGCCATACGGCGATGTTCTTGCAGGGAAAAACAAGCGTCAAAACAATAATGCAGAATGCCCACCCGAGAACGCAACAACATAGTTGCGTAAAGAGAAGAATACGCGCCCCTTGCCGACCAGGCCGATCGAGAATGCCAAGAACGGTGCGGGCGGTGAGAATAGCGGTCAGGGGAAAGAAGACAAAAATGTAATGCGGAAGCTTGTAGTGGGAAAATGAGAAGGCAATGAAGGGAAAAATCGTGCCGCCCAGAAGGAGAAGATCGGGAGCGCATCCCGCGTTGCATCGTCTCTTTACTGAAGCGATGCAGCGTTCCGCAATGCCGTAATAGGCGACAAATGCCCACGGCAGGAATGCCCATAGAAAAGTGTGGACAAAGAAAAAATGGTCCGATCCGTTGTTCCAGTGGCTCTCGCCCGTGATCCTGCCGAAACTTTGCGTCCAGAAAAAGAAACGGATGCCGTACCAGCCGTACTGCTGGTACAACCCGACAAGCATGGGAGAGAGTATCGCCCCGATAAGCAGGATACCGGTAAGCCAGTACCATTTAAAAAGAATGCGCCACTCGCGCATCGCGGCAAGGTATGAACCGATTGCGAGAGCGGGCGCCATGAATCCGATCGGCCCCTTGGCAAGCATGGCAAATGCAAGTCCACCGACTGCTCCGAAGAAATAGCGGATTTTTTTCTTCCCGAGAAACTCGGTTATCTGCCAGATGGCAAATATCACGGCGCCGGCCAGAAGTGCATCGGTACGCACATCGTTCGTGAAAAAAATGTAAGCTTGACAGCAGCAAAGCATGCATGCTGCAAGGAGGCCGGTCCGCTTATCATAGAGTAACGTTCCCAGGCGAAAGGTGGAATAGAAGCCGAGCAACGTGGCACAAAGCGAAGGTAGTTTGTAGGCGACATTTGATACGCCGAAGAGTTTGAAGGTGAGGGAGGAGAGGAAAAAGAGAAGCGGCGGCTTATCGAGGAATCCCTGCGGTTCAAGCAGGGATTTCCAGAAATTTGCACTTTCCGCAATCTGTCGGCTCATGAAGGCATAGGTTGCGGCGTCGATGTCCATGACCGGGACAAAAAGCCCGGCAGCATAGACGGCCGCTGTCAGGAGCGCAAGGGTGATCCACGTTCGGGTCGAAACAGTTTCCATGAGGTATTCCAATATAATTTATAGCCCGTCCGTTTTAAACGCAAGTGGGAGGGCGATGGAGATAGAGCTATGCTGTTATGTATTTTTTTGCCGAAGCAGTCGAACTTTTAAATAAAGGGAAAGGCGCTCATGCCGATTTTTGAGTATCGTTGCAGCAGTTGCGGGCAAGTCTTTGAGGAACTGGTTTTCGGCGACCGGGACAAGAAAATTCCCTGTCCTGCATGCGGAGTGGACGTCACGGAGAAAATTCCATCGGTTATTGGCGGAATTACCATGGGCGGCTCATCGACGCCCGCTTGCGGACCTGCCTGCGCAGGCGCCTCGGCCTGCCCGGCGTCGGGTGGCGGCGGTTGTTGCCCGCATGCAAATTAAGAGGCGCTGAGAAAGGCGAACTGTAGTATGCGTTGGCAATGAACACCGGTGGAGAGGTCATGACAAAGGCTATCGTTATCCATGAAACAGGCGGTCCGGAAGTTCTGCGCTACGAAGATTGCCTCGTGCCGACCCCGAAAGCGGGTGAGGCGCTCATTCGCCATTGCGCGGTAGGGCTGAATTACATTGATATTTACTATCGCAAGGGATTCTACCCGCCTCCCGCCCTTCCTTTCGTGCCCGGGGGCGAAGGAAGCGGCGTTGTAGAGGCAGTGGGACCCGATGTCACAGATTTCAAGCCGGGCGACCGGGTCGCCTATGCAACAGGCCCCATCGGTTCCTACACGGAGCTGCGGGCGTTTCCCGTCGACAAACTTGTCAAGATTCCGGAATCCATAGACTTTGGCGTTGCCGCGGCGATGATGCTCAAGGGCATGACCGCGCGCTATCTGCTTCACGCGACTATAGGAATACAACCGGGCGACCGCATCCTCTTCCACGCGGCGGCAGGCGGCGTGGGGCTCATTGCCTGTCAGTGGGCCGCGCATCTCGGCGCCGAGGTGATAGGCACGGTCGGCAGCGATGAGAAGGCGGAACTTGCCCGACGGAACGGCTGCAGCCATGTCATTAACTACCGTAAGGAAAATTTTGTCGCCCGGGTCAGGGAAATAACCGGTGGCGCGGGAGCCCGAGTTGTCTACGATTCCGTTGGCCGGGATACCTTCTCGGGATCGCTTGACTGCCTGCAGCCGCGGGGAATGCTGGTGAGTTTCGGACAGTCCAGCGGACCGGTTCCGCCGGTTGATATCCTCCAGCTCAGCGCAAAAGGCTCTCTTTTTCTTACACGGCCTATTCTTTCCGCCTACGTTGCGACGCGCGTCGAACTACAGCAGACCGCCGAGGATCTTTTTGGCGTGGTTGCGTCCGGAGCCGTGAAAATCGCGGTAACGGCCCGCTATCCGCTCGCCGAAGCCGCGAAGGCGCATGTTGAACTGGAATCGCGTGCGACTACCGGGTCAATTATTCTCATACCGTAGATAAGGAACGTCGATGGTTTCTCGCGACAGTATTCGCCGGAATCTTGGGAACTGCCTTGACGACACTTCGTTTCTCGGCATCGCGGGAAAGCAACAAGGGAAGGTGCGCGACCGCTACGATCTGGGGGATCGCATCATGCTTATCACCACCGATCGCCAGAGCGCCTTCGACCGCGTGCTGGCGAGTATCCCGTTCAAAGGCGCGGTATTGAACCAGGTAAGCGGTTTCTGGTTTGACAACACGGGCGGCATCGTTAAAAACCAGGTGATCTCAATCCCCGATCCGAATATCACCATCGCGAAAAAGTGCAAAGTTTTTCCCATCGAATTCGTCGTCCGCAATTACCTCACCGGCTCCACCGACACATCGGCATGGACCCAATATGCGGGGGGAGCGAGGGAGATCTGCGGCAACCTCCTGCCGGACGGCATGGTTAAAAACCAGAAGTTTATGCGACCGATCCTGACGCCGACGACCAAAGCGGAGGCCCATGACGAGTCCATCTCCGCCTCAGAGGTGGTCAGGCGCGGCATCATCGAGAAGGAAACCTGGAGTCGGCTCGAAGCGATCGTCTTCATGCTCTTCGAACACGGAACAAAAGTCGCCGACCGTAATGGCCTCATTCTCGTCGACACCAAGTATGAACTGGGCCTCGACGACAAGGGCGAAATCCTACTTATTGACGAAGTACATACACCCGATTCATCCCGCTACTGGCTGAAGGAGAGCTACGGAGAACGGTTCGCGAAGGGCATGGAGCCGGAAAATATCGACAAGGAGTTCCTGCGCCTCTGGTTCAGGGACCACTGCGATCCCTATAAGGATGCCGTCCTTCCTCCAGCACCCCCGGAGCTCGTCATAGAGCTTGCGGCCCGCTACATACGACTGTACGAGATGATAACCGGCAAACCGTTCCAGGTACGGGAGACCATGCCGGTGAAAGAGCGCATGACGAGAAATTTAAAGAAAGCGGGAATTCTGTAGGATACCTATGAATCTTTTCGTCTTTTGGCGTTTCCCGTTCCGCTCAAGGGAAAATTTCTCGGCGATATGAACTTTTAATGGATACAACATAACTATCCCGTTTTTTATGTAGTTCAAGCCTCCCTCTGAAAACATCCGTTTATATCATTGCCTATTGCGCTATAATCGCCCGGATGCTGATCCTCCGTTGCGCAAAACTGATAAATGCCATATAAATGCCCGGCGTTAACCCCGGGCCCGGTAGTGCAATCCGTTCGTTTCCACCGCGTGACGCGCCTGCTGCTTTTGCCATCGTGCGGCCGCACATATCGGTAACGATAATCTCGTAATTTCCCGGGCGGTTAAATGCCAGGGAAATAAAATGCCGCGCTACCCTGCAATCATTGACCAGCGCCATCCCGGCATTGTCTATAGGCCGGCCGATTGTTTCCGTGGAGGGATTCAGCAAACCGTAAACGACCAGGGAGTTTGTCGTGGGAACATAAACCTTGCCGTTGGTTACGATCGGCCTGGCATACTTCTGCACCGGGCTTCCCAGAAGATCACGCTTTTCCATCGCCTGTCCATCGTTCCACAGCATCGTGGCGACATTTGTCGCATCAAAAGCATAAAAGTGGCCGGTACCGACATCGGTTCCCCATACGATTCCGCTGGAATCGCCCTTGGCGGATAATGTTATCGATCCCGCATCGTTCGATTGTAAAATGGTATTTGATGATTGCGGAGAAGTGCCAAGGGTTGCACCATTGAAGCTGAAGTTCTTCAGGACATCATCGCCGGCCCAGAGATAAAAAAGATTGTTCCAGAATACCGCCACCGGGTTGCTGCCGCTGCCATCGAAGGAATAAGCTTTGTCGATACGCTGAACGATACTGTCGCCCCAGGAATGACATCCGCCAAGGTTGTCCTGGTTCATGAGATAAATGGAGCCGGTTTTTCCCTGCATCGTGCAGAGGGAGGTACCCGGAATCAACAACAAAGTGCTAGACATATCCCAATCGCTATCGTTCATTTCGGCGTAATTATAGGGCGTGAAAGAGCTTAACAGGGTAAGGTTGCAGTCAAACTTCAGCGACGACATTCCATAATTATTTTCTGAATCGTTGTATGATCCATTACCCGTAACGCAGAAAATATTTTTTCCATCGCTGCTGATTCCGCCTCCATACTGCCACAATCCTCCCTGAATGCCGTTAGGCGTTATACATACGGCAGCTGACAAGGTCAGATCCGATTCCTTATAGGCAAACAGCCAGCCATGATAATTGCCCCTGTCGCAGTGGGAACCGCAACCCAAATAAATTTTATGATTGACAAGAAGAAGTCCGGGGCGACAGAACTGCAACAATCCGTCGAACGCTATTTTCCCGTCCGAACTACCGCTGCCGGAACCGCTTACGGTATCCTGAATGGTAACGGGCGCTATCAAATCGGCGCCGCTCGTGAGATCGATGGCGAAAAGTTTTTGGTAATATATGCTATCTACATCGGTGGGCGATTCCACATATGCTTCATAAGTTGACGCTTCCACGTATAAGGCTCCGGCGGTCCGGTCAATCACCGGGGTTGCGGTAATGCCTACTACCGGTTTCAAGGCGCCGCAGTTACTCGGTTGCGGCGTGGGCAGCGTCCGGTGCCAGTAGGCGGGTACGGTTCCGTTATCGGCATCAAAGGCATAAATGCTGTTATTCTCCGTGCAGATGATTACCACATTGTGGACCCCGCCGCCGATCGGGAAATTTTGAAGGTATAACGGCTGCGCATACACCTGACCATCGACGGACTTCGTAAAGAGTTTGCCAAAGGTCGCGGTGTTGACATTGCCGGGCGTTAAAATTGTTTCAGAGGTATTGGCGCCCGTACAGGCCAAATCATATTGGCTCTTGGTCACGTCACTTGCATGGGCAACCCCGCATAGCGACAGCAATATCAAGTAAACAAAGTGTGAAGTAGTGGAAATATTCATAGCCCTCCGCTTTCTAATAAAAAATGGTTATCCGGACTACCTGATCGGTTGATAACAAAGCCCTACGGTTCCGGATTTAAAGGTTTGAGAATTTAAAAGTTTGAAATTTATCCTGTTTTTGTTGTCAATAAATAGAGGCTTGCCATTTCCAATGATTACCGGATGGACATTAATCCAATATTCATCAATTAAGCCGAGGTTCATCAGTGTTTGAGGGAAGTCGGCGCCGCCCCATATAATAAAATTTTTCCCGGATTGTTGTTTCAACCGAGCGATTTCTTTTCCGACATCACTTTTAACCAACCGTGAATTCATCCAATCGACCTTTTCAAGGGTCTTTGAAAAAACAATTTTGGGAGTGGCATTCAACCAGTTGGAAAAATTTTTCTCGTATTTCGGGCTCGATGGGTTCGCCGCCACGGGCGGCCAATACTCCTTGAAACCCTGATAAATTACCCGAGACATTAAAACGGTATCTACCGTACTCAGCATATCGAAGACATGTTCCCAATTTTCTTCCGTAATGTTCGCACGGACCCAATCCATTTCTCCTTTGGGTCCTTCAATGAAGCCATCCAGGGTCAGTTCAATTTTAAAAATTACTTTTCTCATAAGTTGTTCCTTCTCTTTTGAGAGATCTGGTATAACCGGTAATTCTCGTGCCACTCAATTGATAGCATTATTATTCAACTTCAGCCATAGCACACATGACATTTTCTCATTAATGATAAAACACTACGGAAATGTACTCCTCCGCAGCAAGATTGACTACGGTCAATTCCGACCTCACCGATAGTCTTGTCACCTGCTGCACGGTGAGCGGCGGCGCTGTCTCGGACGGGATTGATAGCGGGGTATGGCGCGGTCTATAATAAAATCGTCCAATGGTTTTCGGTTGTGTTCGATGTTTCCCGCGACTTATGTCACCATAGTTTCGTCCAATACACACATCCAGCGGAATCCGAATTTATCGACGAAATCTCCAATGGTTCCGAAAAATTCTTTTCTCAACGTATGGCCGACCTTTCCTCCAACTGAAAGCTTTGAAAAGCAAGCTTCGAGTTCTTCCTTATTCTTGCAGATCAGAGCGAGCGTAACGGTATTTCCCTGGACAAGGTCTCCAGCCCCCATCATGTCGGATGCCATCAGCGTGAACCCATCTTTTTTCAAAACCGAGTGCAAAATACTCTTATGCGTCTCTCTGGGCATTTGGGCGGCAACGTGAGACTCCCCTACGGTTTGCATTTTCAGCTCCCCTCCCAGGCACTCCATATAAAATGTCATCGCTTCCCGACAGTTTCCCTTAAAAGTTAAATACGGTTTCAATTGTGCCATGATCGATTCTCCTTTAATGCTTTCATTTCGTATGATAAGTGATACTTCCTTTTCAAGTTGATAATCATCTGCGCCTATATGAGCAAAACTTATGCCATATTTCGACGAATACGGGGCGCGTGGACATGGCAGCGTGCGGGGGTCCAGAAAAACCGGTCAGGATCTTCATTTTCCGGGTTATGAGGAAATTTCTTCAAGAGAGAGCGCAGATTGAGAAAAAATCCTGCAAGAAGTTTCTCTTCGTCACCGTAACGATTGTAAGAAATGAATGAAAAATTACAAAACGATACCGTGCCAGATAAAGAGTATGCAGAGCAAGTATTCGGGGTGAGATCGAGCGACCGTTTGTCAGGTCACGGCGCCATTATACGCGTGATATTTCCGGTTACCTGAAAAGTATCTTGTTTATGGCGTTTTCGGATAGTATATTATAAAAGTTTGCATTATCTAAAATCCGTATTAGTTTAGTTTGTGACATAACTTCTCAGGAAAGTTAATAAACTCCCAGCGTAAGATTTCAAGGATTCATGAGCCACGCCGAAACGGTAGTCGAGTGGCAAGGAAGTTCATCAATCAACAGCAACCAAGGAGATTGAAAATGGTTCGACTCTTGACATGTCTGTTTTCAACGGCGTTTCTTATAGGGTGTGCATCCACCGTTCAATATGTCCCTTTTCCCGATCAAAAAGTTTCCATTGCTGACTCGTCAAAATGCCGCATATATGTCTATAGGCCTTCAACGTTGGGTAGCGCTGTCGCGATGAATATTTCGGATAATGGCACGACAATCGGTAAAACGGGGCCACATGGATTTCTATGCTGGGAAAGAGACCCGGGCACCTTCACCGTAACGGGATCGGCGGAAAATACCAGTTCAGTGCAGATCAATTCTGAGCAAGCGAAATCCTATTATATCTTGCAGCACGTTATGATGGGAATTTTAGAAGCCCGCAATAGATTGGAAGATGTCGACCTGGCCACGGGAAGCCAAGGCGTTATGAATTGCTCTCCACCAAATATGTCTGGTGCGGCGCTCCCTGCAACGGCGAATCCGCCGGTAAGTATGCAGCCGAATGCTCCAAGCATGGCAGTCTCGGTGTCGTCGCCGCATTTGACCGATACGGTATATATGAAAACCGGCGAGATCATCCCGGGCGCTATTATTGAGGAGACTCCCGGTAACAATCTGAAAATCAGGTTAAAAAACGGCAGTGAATGGGTTCTCTATTTCACTAATATTGATAGAATCGTTCACAATACAGGAAATAATCCGCCGGGAAATGACAATAGTCAGAATAGCTCTTATAATGAAACTCCCCGGAATAGCCCCGCTGCGGTCCCCGTTGTACCTAAAATCCCTTCTCCGATCTCCGCATCGTCATCGTCAACTATAAGCCTTGGATTTGATATCGGGTTGGGCATTTTTAATCAATTGGCTAATGGGTCCAATGGCGGATCGCCATGGTTTGGTGATGATAGAACCGGTTTCGTGGGAGGCGGCGTTATTGAGATCCAGCCGAATCCCTATTTCTCAATACAGCCCGGCATCGTGTATTCATCGCGCGGCTGCACGAGTGGCGACAGTATATCGTTGGCGATGAATTACCTTACCATTCCCATCGAAGCTCGGGTAAAGTATCCGCTCTCTCCTACGGCCTCGATATATAGTATCGTCGGATTGAATTTAGGAATATTGTTGAGTGCAACTTACACCTATAACGGTATAAATGAAGATTGGGGCAGTTACACTAATGCGGTTGATTTCGGCATTGAATTGGGAGGCGGGATGGAATTCCCGACCGGGAAAGTAACCCCTTTTATCGAAGCCGACTATTACTTAGGACTTACCAATGTCTTTGAGCAGTCTTTTCTTGATGCAATGGGCGGCGCAACCTCCTTTTATATGCGGGGATTGGAGATCAAGGGCGGCCTGAAGTTCCCTCTGTAATTGTCGCAACAGGCATGAAGATGGACAGATGGTCTGTATCTTTTTACAGCAACGGGCGGGTTTGGAACCCGTGGAAGCGCCGAAGGCGGGTGTAAACCCGGCACTGCGATTGATTCTTACATCAGCACTTTCTTTGAGAATGCTGTCACCTTTTCCCTGACGCCGGGTATTTCCCTTATATTCCCGGAAATGCCCGCGTTCGATATCAAAAGGGAAGCGTACTTCATCGCGGAGTAATCAGCGGTAAGCTTGAATGGTTTCTCAAGAGCGTCCAATCCGATATCTTCATACGCGCTTGCGAGCAGGCCGAATGTTTTTCCTTGCAAGATGGTCTTCATGGCGCCAGCATCGTTGTCCCATTTGTATAGGGAGAACATCCTGTCGACAACGGATTTTATCTGCGCCGAGGCCGAAAAAAAATACAGAGGCGTAGCCATGATTATAACATCCGCACCGATCATTTTTCCTACGGCGGACGATATGCCGTCTTTCAGCACGCACCCGTAAGTTTCTTGCTTCTGGCAAGCCCTGCAGGAAATACAACCGGCATTACCGTCGAGCCCTGCGGCATTGATCACCTCCGTAACAGCGCCGGCGGATCGTGCGCTCTCGCAGAACCACTCTACCAAAGCAGCGGTGTTGCCGTCTTGTTTCGGGCTGCCCGAGATTATCACTATCTTTTTTATGTCCATATCGGTTTCCGTTATTTCCCGACAAAGATTTTCTGCACCGTCATGCATTTCGCAACCCGCGTCGTTACAAGACAGATGCCGGCGGAAAGGCCGTTGCGCCCATAGAAAAAATGCTGCGGGTGCATACCACTGAAAAATGCCAGGCGTTTGCCGTCAAGGCGGGATACTTCGATCGAATAAGGTTCGTTTATCTCTGCCGCAATAGCAAGGGAACCGTCAGGTCGAAGCGTAATGCGCGTATCGCTTTTCTGGAGCCGGAGGGCAGGTCCGTTCCCGACAATGCCCGCCGCCGATAGAGCAACCGAATCCAGGTTTCCGATGAATGTTCCGCCGATGGCATAGTCCGCAAGATACAATGCCGAGGAGTTCGGAGGCACATCGAGCTCTTTGTTGAGGACAAAGGAATCCAGCGGCGTTACGGCGCTACTATCGACCATCGAAAGTTTTGATCCCGAAGCGTCAACAAAAACCAATTTTATATATCCCGGATAAAATACGCCCCACGAGCCATGCACATCGACCGAATCACCGGACGGTTGTGCGGCCAACCTCCTCGTGACAACGCCGGCGTTATTAACCGAGGCGATGGGGCCGGGCGACCGGGCCGCATACCAGTCTTCAACCATGGTGATGGAATCGCCGGGAGCCAGTGTCGATATCGGGCCCTTGACTTCGACTTCAAGAAACGAGGCGTTGTTTTCCGTATAGACCGATATCGATGAACCGGAATCGGGATAGGTCGCGCCAGTTACATAAGTAAATCTTTTCACGAAGGTGTATCCGTCGCGGCGATCGACATAGCAAATCCATCCGGCGATATCGTCGGCGCCCACAAGCGATTCCGCCTTGCCCTTATAGCGGATGCCCATGATACCGGCCCCGCCCGCGTTTTTTACCCATTGTGTCGTATCGGTAAATCCATTCAGACAGACATACCCTCTTCCATCGCCGAGTTTACTCTTGGGATTAAGGGGAAAATAGACCCATATCATCGTATCGTAGGCGATCCCCTGCGTTCCGCCGGTGCATTCGGTGATATCCCAAATCCCGTGCGGGACCGGCGTCGTGGTTCCCTTGTTCACGAGCGTCATGGCGATGTTGATCCGTGTCGATGCCGCGAACATCGTCACAGTTCGCTTGAACTGAAGGCCATCGACGTTAGGGTAGCTTGACGTAGTTTCCACCGGGCCTTGTAACAAGACGGAGCAGGTATCTGCGGTATTTCGAATGATGGTTGGCGTATAGGCGCCCATCGTAAGCAACGGGGGAGGCGGCCAGTTCCAGCTCGATTGCGGAGAGACGTTGGTGAAGAAGCCTCCCATGATCGTATAGGTTGTCGGCGTCTCCCCTACCTCGCCGCTGGCCACATAAATCGGGGCATGGGCGCCGAGATTGTATTGCATCGTCCTCCCCCCTATTTTCGGCACCACCGTAAGGGTGCAGAGGGAATTTGTCATCACCACCTCCGAATCCCAGTTCGTTCCCCAGGAGTGGTAGTTGGATTTTTTCGATAGTGAAACATTGTCAGTCTGGGCAAAGAGTATTCCTACCGATAAAATCACATAAATATTTAAAAGAATTATCCTGGTCATCATGCCTCCATTAATAAAGAATTTTTTGCTGTTGCGATGGATCCGCTAATTTCCATGATATTAATAAACGTACAAACGATAATAAAAAAGAGGTTAGAGGCAGGTAATAGAGCCGATCATCCGGCAAAATATAGCACCTCGAACTCACTACGACTATTACTATCTTTTTAATAGCCATAGCAATTTTGAGAAATTTACAGGCAAATAAGTATGGAATTATCTGTTTTTAATTTCGGACAGTTTAATTTCCGAGTGATGATACCTTTTTTTCCCTTCGGTCTTTTTCCCGTATTGTATCGCTTCAACGGGACAAAACTGAATACAAGCCATGCACTGCTCGCATTGTCCCAGCCAGACGGGTTTGCCGTTCTCGATTTTGATATTCTCCACGGGGCAGACTTGATAGCAGATGCCGCACGTCGTGCAGGAATCAAGCGCGATAAATGATTTGTCCATCTTGTGGATACGCGGCATGCTTACCTTATAGACCAACGACAACAGCGTATTGAATAGAAACCCGCTTGTCTTCGGTTTACACGAACCGCACATTCTTATAATATCAACAAATTGTTTGACTTTTTCAGCGGCTTTTGCAAATTCCTTTTTCTGTTTTCCTTCAGGTAACGCGCCGTAAAGCGGGATATAATTGCCCGGCATCTGAATACCGAATCCCGCGCTGAGCCGCGCTCCATTTTCCTTAAGCGCTCTCGATAAATTCAAAAGGGTGCCGCCGGGCGTCCCGCCATACGTCGCCACGGCAAAGACATATTTTTCTTTTCCCATTTTTATTTTACGCGCGAACTCAGCGACAATGGAGGGCATACCCCACATGTACACCGGGAATATCAACCCTATTCTGTCCGCGGAAAGATCTACTGTTTCTTTAATCGCTTTCTGGACAGGGACTAATGCCGTATCGCCGAGTTGCAAAGCGATATCTTTGGCTATTTTCAGCGAATTACCCGTTCCGGTGAAATAAAAAATCGTCGTTTTCATGACCATTACTCCTTACGAGGTTGTTGGAAGATCCGAAAGAGATGCCATTTTTGCGCGGGTGCGACGATTCCGATCACAGGTTTACTCCGAACGTCACATCGAGCATCCCGAAAATCGTCGTCTTGCCTTGATTCCAATTTTCCGTGTTATCGGGATCATTGGGATGAACGGTTGGTTCCGCGTCGAGCGGGAAAGCGGCGCCGAACGTCGCGCCGACATTCAGATAAAAACTCTGCGAGAGTTCAAATTTGTAACCGCCATCGCAGGCTATTGCCAGGTAACTGGTAGTATTCTCATACTCGCCGGATGACCCTTGATAATATGTCGCCGTGCCCCATAAGAATTCCAGGAGACCGCCGCTGTAAAAGCCACTTCTTACCGACAGCGGATAATATTTTACATCCGCTCCCATCCCCAATCCGCTGACGTTATCGGCGTCATCACCATTATCGTTCGATGTTATTGCATAAGTCAATAAGCCAAGTGACGCGATGCGCACGTGAGCGCCAACGGACACGTTGGGGGTCGCGGCGTATTCCGCGCCCAATACGGGACCGAATTCGAGAAATCCGAGAGGCATTATATACAGGCTCGTGGCGCCGGGAGTCACCGCCGGCGGCGGATTTACTACCGGCCATGCATTCACGCTCGGGGCGCTCACGGGAGAAGTATTCGAGGCCACTACCTCCTTGGTCCCATTTGCATACTTGATCATGAATACGTCGGATTTCAGGATATCAATGGTCGGGCCCCCGAGATTATCGAACCTCTTGTATTTGATCTCCGTCGGCGTAATTTCAATAACCTTCGACTTGATCTCGTCCCCGTTCTTGAGCACGATAACGTCCTGCGCAAAAGCGGTGGCGACAGAAATGGACATCAACAGCACGATCATCGCAATAAAAATTTTCATGGTCCTCCTTATAAGCATATAAGTTATGATTTTGAAATGATGCTGGTAACCCAGCGAGGGAATGTTCCGGAATTAGCCAAAAATAGTAAAAGAGAAACTATTCCTACTATAACTTATTGATTATAAAACAATTACTACCTCGCATAGAAGACTCCTCTTATCTTCCCCGCGTCAGATATGGCAACACAATATAAAATGTCGCATAAGGGGCTGTAAAGGAAATTGAAAACAAGCCGGATACCCACCATCCTATCTCAGCGACATCCTCTTCTGCCTACTGCTGATTTATCGCCTGCGAAGTGTCTCTCTCGATCACCGTAATGATGCTACGAATGGAAAAGAAATAACAAGGCAATCCTAAGACAACAGGCAAAGGAATATGCGGGGACGGTTTCGGGGTGGGATCGAACGGTCATTTTTCAGGCTATGAGCAAAAAATTTATCGAAATCTTTTTAGTTACCTAAAAAGTACCTTGCGTGAGGTGTGTTTCGGATATTATTTAACGTCTATTGCATTTCTATGCGGGATTAGCTCGTTGGGAAGTTGCCCACACTTCATCTTCCCGGTAGTTCAAAGAATTATTTCGAAAGGGGGTCCAAAAGATCAGAGGGGGTACTACAAGATTAGGATAGCCATGGCGTGGTAGTTTCCCTGATGTAATCCAGATAGAATACTTTTACATTGTCAGTTAGTGGCTTTATTTGAAACCTTATGGTATTCCGGCGATATCAATTTACATGGGATATTCCAAGAAAGAGGAGAAATTATGACAGATATTTTTATTGATCCAACCAAATCATCTATTACCGTTAAAGTCACCTCGAAATCCGTACATGCGGTTGGCTTCGAAATTACCGTATTTGATTCAGACGGCAGTACTGTAATGGAACAATTTCCAGGAAATACGCAAAACACTAACCCATATGTTAAAACTCTTCAACAAGGTCCGTCCAGTTATAAAGGGAAATATATCCGAGGCACTTTTACGGTACAGTCACCGGATGGCACGGACTACCCTTATTCCGTCATCTTCTCAATATTAGAAGACAATATCGTCGTAAATCCAGAAATACCCTTGGCAGGTTCGACAACTAACGGCCAAGCCCAAACGATAGCAGTTTATCATATTAACTAAAGGAGTAATTATGAAACAATTTATTGCATTATTTATTGTTTTTATTAATTTTTCATTTATATCTGCGCAAACAGATACTAGTAACATTAGCGCTGGCTGGGGCAATTTGGATTTCGCCATTCCAGAATCACCGGCCTTTAAATTGCTGGGTACAAATCCAGATAACATTCTTCAACCTACATCAGTGAGAAATGCAGCTATCAGTATTGGCAATTATTTTGCTGCTAATAGCAATGTAATTCCCAAAAATCTAGCGGTTGAAATATCCCCTCTTTTGCTTAATGGTAATGCATCTTTGAATGATTATAATGCTGATAAATTCCTCTATCGCACGCGCCTTTCTTTGGGAACGAATGTTGGATCAAATGGCGCAAATGAGATCGCGGAAGGCATTAAGATGACCATTTTGGATAATACTGATTTGCGAAGTAACAAGGATATTTTAGGCCTTCGTTACTTGGATGCCACAATAAAATCGCATTTTCTTGATCGTGCCATACAGTGTTATGCACAGAATAGTTCAAGTAAAACCTCTATTATTATACTTTCCGACAATTATAGCGATACAAGTAATAAAATATTTAGGCATACCATAGATAGTATTGAGAAAAAACTATATTATGATTCGGTAAAAACCTCTATTTCAGATAGCATTTCAAAATTTCGTGAAGAACTTTGGAACGCACCTATTTGGGAAATAGGAGCGGCTGCTCTGCAGTCTTCTGCTGATTCGCTGATTAAAAATCTGGAGTTTGCTAAGGCTGGAATTTGGTCAACTTTTGGCACTCATTTTATGAAAAAAGACCAAATACTAATCGGTGCAAAGGTGGAATTTGCAGACAGTGCTAAATGGCAAACTAATCTTTCGATAGGTTCTCGATATTATTATGGAATCAATGAAGTCAAGGCTTTTGCGGAGGTAGAATACAATTATATAAACAGTACCAACGGGGGTATCGGCAGCCTTGGATGCCAATTCAATATTACGAATGGGTTGTGGGGCCAATTTTCTGTTAATGCGGTAATTGATAATAAATGGAATGTATCATACAATCCAAGTTTCAATATTGGCTTTGGGACTCCGGATAAAGGAAAATCCATAAACGGAAACTAATACGATTTCCAATAAACTACCTCGCAGCAAGATGTGGGGAATTCGTTCAATTGAGATTAAAAAGATTAGGAAAGAGATAGCGTGATAATTTACCCACTGTAATCAGGCAGAAAATTTTGACTGTGTGACGTCAGCTGAAAGTGGACAGATTAGCAGCGTGAAATAAGAGATGGTTTTGGATATTTTTAGCCCTAATGCAGGAGGTTAAAATGGTATCCAAAGCTGAATCAAACCCAGAGGCA
>Ga0187875_10000399_pt1 | contig 37684 bp, 31 predicted proteins | sample June2016WEW_17_1_2_FD_132978 | JGI IMG/M metagenome (GOLD analysis project Ga0187875, IMG submission 132978) | Peatland microbial communities from SPRUCE experiment site at the Marcell Experimental Forest, Minnesota, USA - June2016WEW_17_10 | ecosystem: Environmental > Terrestrial > Soil >...
ATTGATGGTGACGTTCACGGACACGTCGACCGGCTCGATCACGAACCGTCTGTGGCTTTTTGGGGATGGGACATCGGCCAATACGTTGAGCACCACGACGGTACACCAATACACGACGCCGGGTACCGATACCGTGCAACTGGTTGTTACCGGTCCGGGAGGCGCGGGTGTCAGCACGCAGGGCAACCTGATCATCGTCAGCCCAAGTTCACAATCAGGCGGCGGTACCAACGGCGTCCCGCAGGTTGGCGGTCATTACCACTGGCGGTTCCTGACCGCTCATTAGCGCCCCTGACAGAACGCCGGGATCGTGGAAGGCCCGCTCCCGCATGGTCGAGAATATCCGGGGAATATCACGGTGGCGCAGAAACGCTACCCACCCAGAGAAGCCTTCGTAGGCGCGCGTAGTCTGTTCCAGAAACGGTCTCGGCAAGCAAATAATCTACATCGGTCTCGCCCACGGTGTTATCACAGCACCGCGCGGCGGCGGTGGGAGGGTGATTTGGAGATTCCCGTTGACAACGACGCGATGCTGAACCGGTTGATGAGGTAGCAATGGGTATCGGAACGATAGAATGGCTTGACCACGCCCGGTCGCGGGTTGTGACGAGATTGTACACGCTGCTGTTCGCGAGCCAATTCAAGGAATTCGGCGCGGGATCCAGGATTGCGCCGCCGTTTCGCTATTACGGCTTGAACCAGATCAGTGTGGGGGAAAAGGTAATCATCAACCGCGACTGTTGGATTCAGGTATTGGGTGGCCGTCAGGACGACACATCCGCGAAGATTGTCATCCGCGCGCACGCCGGGATTGGAATGGGCGCCAGCATTTCCGCCGCACAGCAGATTACCATTGGCGAGTACGTCCTCTTGGCCCGCAACGTGTACATCTCCGACCACGCCCACGCGTACGAGAATCTGGACGTGCCGATCATGCGTCAGGGGATTGACGGTATCGCCCCCGTTTCCATCGGCCGCAATACGTGGCTGGGGGAGAATGCGGTCGTCCTGCCCGGTGTCACCATCGGCGAGCATTGCGTCATTGGTGCCAACGCGGTGGTAAATACGTCCATCCCGGATTTTTCCGTCGCGGTCGGCGCGCCGGCGCGCGTGGTGAAGCAGTTCAATAAGAACAGCGGACGATGGGAACGCGTCGGTTGACAGCTCGGGGAGCGCCCCGAAATCGAGTGTGCGATCCGGATGTCTCCTGACAGGCACGACAGGGCGGAAGGCCATTGAGCAAGACACTGAAATCGAGAGCGCTCGGCGCTGTGATGTGGAGCGCGGCCGAGCAATTCAGTTCGCAGGGCGTGCGGTTTGTCATTGGGATTTTTCTGGCCCGGCTTCTCCTTCCGGAACAGTTTGGTTTGCTGGGAATGATCGCCGTCTTCCTGGGAGTCGCCCAGGTGTTTGCGAGTTGCGGTTTTGGGCAGGCCCTGATCCAACGACAGGACGCCACCCAATTGGATGAAAGTTCCATCTTCTACGTAAACGTATTCCTGGGATTGATCGCCGCACTCGGTCTGTTTCTGGCCGCGCCATGGGTCGCCGCGCTCTACAAGCAGCCTCCGCTGCTATCGCTGACCCGGATCATGGCGGCGGACGTCTTGATCAACGCGTTCGGGGTTGTGCAAACGGCGCTGCTCACGAAGAAAATGGACTTCAAAACCCAGCTCAAGATCAGCATAACGGCAAATTCGGTGTCGGGAGTCGCGGCGGTGTTCCTGGCGATGCGCGGGATGGGTGTGATGAGCCTCGCGGCACAAATCTTAATTGCCGACACGTTGCGGACGGTGATGTTGTGGACGTCGCATGTATGGCGGCCGTCGCCGGTGTTCAGCCTCGCTTCGGTTCGCCGGTTGTTTTCCTTCGGATCGCGCATGTTCGCCTCGGGCATGCTGTACGTGGTGTTTCAAAATCTCTATCCCTTTACCATCGGCAAGCTGTTTGCTGCGGCGTCCCTCGGTTACTACACTCGGGCCAGTTCGACACAGGAAATGGTGTCGTCCAACCTGGTCAACGTGGTGGGGCGGGTTTCGTTTCCGTTGTTTTCGGCGCTGCAACACGACGTGGCAAGCATGAAACGGGCGGTACGGAAGGCGTTGATGTCCATCGCGTTTGTCAGTTTTCCCGCCCTCATGGGTCTGGGGTGTACCGCGGTGCCGCTGGTGCGGGTGCTGATCACCGACAGGTGGCTGCCGTCGGCAGGGCTGATTCCCATCTTTTGCGTGGCGGGTGCGGTGACCGTGCTGGATTCCATCCATTTGAACGCGTTGATGGCCTTGGGAAGGTCTGACCTGTTTTTCCGTTTGGAGATGATCAAGAAGGGCCTGATCATCTTGGCAATTATCACGACGTATCACTACGGCATTCTCGGACTGGTCTGGGGGCAGGCTTGCGTGGCTGTGCTCTGCTATTTCATCAACGCGTTCTACTCCGTCCGGCTGTTGTCATACTCGTGGCGAGAGCAATTCGTGGACCTGCTTCCCTATCTGAGCATCTCCGGGTTGATGGGACTGATCGTGGTGGCGACCAACGTGCTGCTCGGCATAAAGAGTCCCGCGGTATTGTTGTGCGTCCAAATTGCGCTGGGTGGCGTCGCGTACGCCACCGGGTCCGTCTTGTTGCGTGTCTCGGCGCTGGTCGACACGTGGAAGTTGGTCCAGGAGCGAATGGTTCTTTCGTGACCGCATAACGCGGTGGGGCGTAACGCGACAAATCGATTGCTTTGGCAGGACAAATGAACGTGGTGGGTCGTCTGGTGAAACTTTCGGTAAGTATCGTGGTCGCGGCGGGTGACATGGTGATCAGGGGATTGCGCGTTGGCCGGGTGCCAGGGTATTGCGTGGTCATTAACTATCATTCGGTCTCCGACAAGTCCGCACCGTTGTTGCGCAAGCAATTGGACGCACTATCGCAAATGGCGCGGCCCCTGCGGGCGGCCGTCCCGTCGACTCTGGAAATCGGGGCGCGTTACGTGGCCATAACGGCTGACGATGCGTTCTGCAGTTTCACGGAGAACGCCTTACCAGAGCTTTGCACGCGCGGGATACCGGTGACAGTGTTCGTTCCGACGGGGTATGTGGGACGTAAATCAGCCTGGGACGATTATGGCGGCGAAAACCGCGTCGGGGAATGGGTGGCCACCGCGGAGGACCTCCGTCGTCTGGCCAGTTGGGAAACCGTGGATTTCGGTTCGCATTGTGCGTCGCACCCGGACCTGCCACGGCTATCGGAGGTGGAAGCCGCCCGAGAACTGCGGGAATCGAAGGCCGCGCTGGAAGCGATGGTGGGACGCAAAGTTGTCGCCGTGAGCTTCCCCTATGGAAACTATGGTTCGCGGGAATTGAAGCTCGCGGCCGAAGCGGGATACGAATTCTTTTTTGATTCCACGCCGCAGAGCGTGTCGTCGGCAATGCGGGGAGGTCTCATGGGACGGGTGTCCGTGCAGCCAACCGACTGGGGTATCGAATTCCGGCTCAAGTTGTTGGGCGCATATCGGTGGGTGAGATGGGGCTCGGCCGTCAAGCGGCGCGTGTTGACGTCGCTCGGTCGCCAGCCGATACCGGTGGTGAGAAACTAGGGGTTCCATGCGCAGTCAGGTGGAAATTGATCGGGTGACGGCGGCGGAATGGGCCGAACTGTTGGAATTGTTTGTCGACGCCAATGTGTACCAGACCTGGAGTTTCGCCGCGATTCGCTGGGGTGAGGGCAATCTGAGCCATGTCGTGCTCAAGCAGGGCGGCGATGTGGTCGGGATTGCGCAGGTCCGGATCGCTTGTGTGCCGGTGGTGGGCTGTGGAATCGCCTATCTCCGCTGGGGGCCGTTGTGCCACCGGCGGGGACGGGAACTTGATCCCGAAGTTCTGCGAGACATGGGACAGGCGCTCCAGACGGAATACGTCGAGCGTCGGAGGTTGTTTCTGCGGGTTCTGCCGAATGCATTCATCGGATCGCCCCGTGCCGAATTGTTCCAGACCGAATTCTCCCAGTTCAAGGCAGAACCCGCCAACAAGGTCAACACGTACCACACCATCGTCGTCGACCTGTCGGGCACGCTCGACGAGTTGCGCAAGCGGCTCGATCAGAAGTGGAGAAACCAATTGAACCGGGCCGAGAAAAACGGCCTGCAGATCGCCGAGGGGACCGGTATCGAGGAATACCGGGTATTCGCGGCAGTCTACAAGGAAATGTGGGAACGCAAACGGTTTGATACGTCGGTGGACGTGGACGAGTTTGGCTGCATTCAGGAAGGACTGCCCGAAAGCCAGCGGATGAGGGTGTTGATCTGTCGTCAGGGCGACACCCCTGTCGCCGGGATTGTTTGTTCCGCCATGGGCGACACCGGAATCTACTTGCTCGGGGCGACCAGCGATGACGGCTTGCAGTCCAAAGGCGCTTACCTTCTTCAATGGACCATGATCCGCTGGCTCAAAGAACACGGATTTCGCTATTACGATCTGGGGGGAATCGATTCCGCGTCCAATCCAGGTGTCTACCATTTCAAGAGCGGCCTTTCGGGAAGCGACGTTCGCCACATGGCCCCATTTGCGGCGTGCAACAGCCTCCTGGGATCCGCGTTCGTGAAGGCGGTCGACCTCGTGCGCCAGCGGCGGGGCGGAGATCGTCATGTGGCCCAAAGTCGACCCCAACGCCCGAAGTCGGAACCCCTGCCCGGAACAGAACCTGTCCGCTAGGCCGGCGAGAAGAATTGAACCTCGGAGTTTCGTCATAGCTGTCATGGATGTATCGGTCATCATTGTGAATTGGAACGCCCGGCGGTATTTGGAGGAATGCCTGGCCAGCGTGTACGAATCGAGTGCGCCGTCGGTGCCGGAAGTGATTGTCGTGGACAACGCCTCGACGGATGGGTCGCCGGAAATGGTGGAAGAGCGCTTCCCGGACGTGAAGCTGGTGCGATGTCGAGAGAACCTCGGGTTTGCCAGGGCCAACAATATCGGGATCAAAGAGAGCCAGGGGCGCCATATCGCGTTGGTCAACTCGGATGTGAAGCTGTTGGGACGGTGTTTGGACACGCTGGCGACGTTTCTGGATCAGAATCCAAAGATCGGGCTGGTGGGTCCGCGGATTCTCAACGCGGATTTGACGTTGCAGAGCAGTTGCCGACAATTTCCCAACCCGTGGAACACCTTGTGTTCGGCAACCGGCCTAGCGCGGTTGACGAGCCGCCACAAAGTTCTCAGCGGCGAACACATGCTGTATTTCCGACATGATCGGGTTCGCCCCGTGGACGTGCTGGTGGGCTGCTTCTGGATGATGCGCCGCGAAGCGTGGGGGACGGTGGGGGTGCTCGACGAGCAATTCTTCATCTTCGCGGAAGATGTGGACTGGTGCCGACGCTGTTGGAACGCCGGATGGGAGATTGTTTTCTGCCCCGACGCGCAGGCGATCCATCACCGCGGAGGCAGTTCGGTGAACGACCCCGTCCGGTTCGCGGTGGAACAACAGCGCGCCGTGCTGCGTTACTGGCGGAAACATCACGGGATTCTGGGCCGCCTGTACATGGTGGCCCTCTTGGGTTTCGGACAGCTCCTGCGATATCTCTCGGCGTTCGTCTCGACACTCGTGCGACGGTCGGCACCGTCAGACGGTCGGCTGCGCATGCGCAAAGCCAGCGCGTGCTTGCGGGCTTCTTTTGGCAGGGATTGCTCCCGGGCGTCGGGGGGCGTGGGAGCATCCGGGTGAGCGTGGCTCGAATGAGATTTCAGGATCCGATGAATCGCGCTCTCTCGTATTGGCAGCGACATGGCGTCGCGGCGACCCTCCGCCGCGCGTGGCTGGGGCTGGGCCGGGTGGTCTGCGGCAATGGGCTCATTCTATTCTCCTGTGATTTGGCGGTGTTGCCGGCGCGGAAGAATGGCCCGATGGATGATCTCAAATTCGAGCGCAAAACCCGGGAGGCGGACCTGGACGCGCGTGACCGGGAACAGATCGTCAATTTCTGGAACCCGGACGCCACCGGGCGACAGATCACGGAACGGTTTGCAAAGGGGGCGTCTCTCTGGCTGGTCCGGGCCGAGGGCCAGTTGGCCGGATACGGCTGGACGCTCGTCGCCGACACGATGGAACCCCACTACGTTTCGCTGGGACCGGAGGACGTGCATCTTTTCGATTTCCTCGTGTTCCCAGATTTCCGCGGGCGGGGAATCAACCCCGCTCTCGTCGTCCATGTCTTGGAAACGGTTGCCGGCGAGGGAAAACGCCGGGCGTTGATCGAAGCCGCCGAGTGGAACACCGCGCAATTGTCATCCCTGCGCCGGACACCATTTCAGAAGTTGGGTGTGGTACGGAAGCGCGGTTTGTTTGGCAAACCGTCGGTGGTGTGGAGTAGCCAGGACCTGCCTCGGCGCGCGGTTGATGATGCGGCGATGAACAACGGGAAGGGCCGATCATGACGAAACCCCGATTCAGTGTGGTGGTTCCCGTGTACAACCGCGAGCGGCTCGTCGGTCCAACCATTGATTCGGTGCTGGCGCAGACGTTCACGGATTACGAACTGATCGTGGTTGACGACGGATCGACCGACGGCACGCCTGAGGTGCTGCGATCGTATGGAACGAAGATCAAAGCCGTTCGTCAGGCGAACCAGGGACCGGAAGTCGCCCGCGGCCGGGGCATCGCCCTGGCGACCGGAGAGTACGTGGCGTTGCTGGACAGCGACGACCTTCTCTGGCCCCACGCGTTGGAGATCTACGATCGAATCATTCGCGCCTGCCAGTCACCGGGGTTGATCCTGGGCGCCACGACGTACTTCGAAGATGGACAGATCCCGCATCCCGACGGAGACGGAGCCGGCGACATCGAGGTCTTCCAGTACCGCGACTACATGGCAAAGGACGTGCCGGTCGGCCTGTACGGCAGCAGCGTGGTGACGAAGAAGTCGGTCTTCGACCAGGCGGGCGGACTGCGCCAGAGTACGCCCACAACATTTCACATGGACATGCTGGATACCATGCTGCGCATCGGGGTTTACGGGCCGTGCGTGGTGGTGAAGCGGCCCGCGACCATCGCGTATCGGGTGCACAAGACGAATTCCATCCGCGATATCCAGGGAGTGGCCAACGGCGTTTTCCCGATTATTGACGCCGAGCGGCGCGGACAGTACCCGGGCGGTCCGTCTCGGCGATTCGAGCGGTACGCGTGCATTGGCGGCGTAGCGTGGTGTTGGTTCAAGTACGCGCTGGCGGATCGCCAGATCCGCATTGTTGGCAAATACATGATCCATTGCAGCCCGATGATCGCGGCGGGTGCCCTCAAGAAACTTTGGGGACGCGTACGCGGGGCGAGTCGCCCTGTGTGCGTGCCTCGTGGCTAGAAGACGCAACACAGGGAAACCGGGGTCAGCGAAGTTATGAGCAGCTCATCAGGAAAATTGCGTCCCGGCGATGTTGTCGAAGTGCGACCGTGGCCGGAGATTCGCGCGACGCTGCATCAGGGCCAGGGACAACATAGGGACATAAACACCGGCAATTCCGATGCAAAAAGTGAGCCCAGGTAGGACAAGGCAATGAAACCACGGTTCAGTGTGGTGATCCCGGCCTACAACCGGCAGAAGCTCGTCGGTGCAACGATTGATTCCGTGCTGGCGCAGACGTTCACGGATTACGAGTTGATCGTGGTGGACGACGGATCGACGGACGGCACGACCGAAGTGCTTCGATCCTACGGGGCGAGAATCAGCGTCATCCAGCAAGCAAATCAGGGGCCGGAAGTCGCCCGCAACACGGGAGCCTCCGCGGCGAATGGCGAATACCTCGCGTTTCTGGACAGCGACGACCTTCTGCTTCCCTGCGCTTTGGCGACCTACGAGCGCGTCATCCAGGAGTTAGGTTCGCCAGCATTGGTGATTGGAACCGTGACCCATTTCGAGGATGGGCAGGCCGTGCATGCGGACGCCAGCGCTACCAAGGCCATCGAGTTACTGCGATTTCGTGACTACTTGGCCAAAGATGTGGCCATCAGTCTGTACGGCAGCAACGTAGTGATAAAGAGGTCCATTCTCGACCAAGCAGGCGGATTGCGAACAAGCACGCCCACGACGTTTTATTTGGATATCTGGGATATGATGCTCCGCTTGGGAACCTACGGACCTTGCGTGTTGGTGAGACGGCCGGCGACGGTGGCTTATCGGTTTCACAACACGAACGCCGTTCGCAACGTGGAAGCGATGGTCAAAGGCATGTCGCGTTTGATCGAGGCCGAGCGGAGAGGACAATACCCGGGCGGGCGATCCCGCAGGTTTGTCCGATATGCCTGCCTTGGTGGCATGTCTTGGAGTTTGTTCAGCTATGCGCTGAAAAGCCGTCGTCCCAGATTGGGGTTTGGAGCCCTTCTCCGGAACAGTCCGGTGATCTTGGCCGGCGTGATGAAGAAATTATGGTGTCGACTTCGCCGAACCAGCTCGGTGTTGCGGCTGCCGGAAGCCTGCGAAACAGAGAGAACGATGAAGAGTGAGAACCCTCCCGGGGGCGGCTTTGATTCCGTGAAAGTTGCGGACGGGCGCTGATGATGGGCCGGAAACCGCGTTTTGGCTGCTGCCAATGACAACATCCTGCGCAAACATGACTGTCTCGGGCGTGGAATTGATCCAATCGAACCTGAAGAGTCGGTATGTGTTAGTGTGCTCTCGGAAGATTGATGGACGTGTGGCGGCCGGTTGGATGTCGCGTGAACTGGAAGACTCCGTCTGGGACAACTTTCTTCAGGGGACTCCACTGGGGCATTTTGAGCAGTCGAGCTGGTGGGCACGAGCCAAGCGCATCGAAGGCTGGCGGCCAATTCGGATGATACTCACGGTGGATGACCAAATCGCCGGGGGCTTCCAAATACTGGCGCGGGACACTCGCTTTGGCGGTGTTGGGCACATTTATAAGGGGCCTGTGGTTGCGCCCGAAGAACCCGCTTTGCTTGATTTTCTGATCGAACTTGTTGCCTCGGCCTCCAAAGCCAACCATCTGCGGGCGCTGGTAGTCCAACCTGCGGACGGGAGCACGATTGAAGGGGCGCGGTTGGCGTACCATCGGTTTTTGCCCAACTATCTTGCCACTGTCATTTCCGCCACGCTGGTTGTGGATCTCTCTGGTGGGCTGGACGAGATCAAAGGGCGAATGCGTCGAGCCACTTGGTCGCAGATCAGACAAGCCGAGGAGAGAGGGATCACGATACGTGAGGGCGGTGAACAGGATATCGGGACATTCTTCTCGTTGATGGCAGCGACGTGCCAGCGGCAGCGGACCAGGCCCGCTCCGGCGACAGAATCGGCCATACTGGAGATTTGGAAGGCGTTTCACCCCCATGATTGTATTCGGCTTTCTTTCGCTCAGTTCGAAGGAAAGTCTATTGCCGGTGCGCTCTGTCTCTGCTTTGGTCAGAGGGTTGTCGCTTGGAAAAGAGGATGGTCAGGAGAGCATCGCGAGCGGCGTCCCAACCAACTATTGATGTTTGAAGCGATTGAGTGGTCCCATCGTCATGGCTACAAGGTATTCGATTTTGGCGGACTAAGCCGTGAGATCGCCGTGACACTGTCGCATGGTGAACCTCTTTCAGAAAGCCAAAAGAATAGCGGTGACTTCTTTCATCTTGGTTACGGGGGCAGGCCGGTGTTGTTCTCGAAATCACAGGTCTACATCGACAATTCCTTCGCCCGATTCGCCTATAAGACTGCAGGTACTAACGCATGGCTTCGGGCGCTGGTGGGGAACGCGTTGAAATGAAGACATTCACAGGGATCCAGAGTCGTGGCAAAACGGGAGGCCTTTGCCTATCGGGTGCACCAGACCAATTTGATCTGTGACATCTCGGGAGTGGCCAACGGTGTGTTCCCGATTATTCGTGCGAAACGGCAAGGGCAATACCCGGGTGGTTCATCACGGCGATTTGAGCGCTACGCGTGCATTGGTGGAGTTGCTTGGTGTTGGTTCAAGTACGCGCTGGGAGTGCGCCAGATGCGCGTTATTGGCAAGTACATACTCCATTGTGGACCAATGATTGTGGCGGGTGCACTGAAGAAAATGTGGGGGCGCATACGCGGGGCCAGTCGCCCCGTGTGCGTGCCTCGTGATTGGGAAACATAACACAGGGAAACTGGGGTCAGCGAAGTTATGAGCAGCTCATTAGAAAAATTGCGTCCCGGCGATGTGGTCGAAGTGCGACCGTGGCCGGAGATTCGTGCGACGCTGGACGAGAACGGCCTGTCCGAGGGCCTCACGTTCATGCCGGAAATGTTGAAGCATTGCGGTCAACGATTCGTGGTCAGTAAACGAATCACCGGCGCGTACGAGAGCGCATTCGGCGGCTCACAAGCCATTCGGGATGTGGTTCTCCTGCGCAACGCGCGATGCGACGGATCCGGCCACAACGCATGTGCGAAAGCATGCATCCTGTGCTGGAAACAATCCTGGTTGAAACGGGTGGACAGAAGCGCCGTGGAACAGGCGATTGCCCCGCTGCTCGATCAATCGCCGACAGCGTTTCCTTATCAGCTTGCGGACGGACGTTATCGCTGCCAATACGAATTCCCGGCAGCGCTGGGGAGCAGTGTTGTTCAACCCAAAGCGCGCGCGGAAGGGACGGGCCGGCTCTATCGAATGTCGGTGGATGAGTATGCGGGTTTGCAGCAGGCGGTCGGCGAAACACTCGTCTGCGTGGATGGGCACTGGTGGCGGCGGGTGCGGGCGTGTTTCTATCGGCCCTTGCTGCCATTTCAAGAATTCCCAGCCAGCTCACGAGCGATTCCGTGGGCGGCCTGGTGGGGAGTCGCGCAGCATGCCGTGCCGTGCGGCCAACAAGCCAACTCGACGATGAGTTTTCTGATGTTCATCGATGGCGCGGATTATTCCATCGACGCGCTTCGAAAGAAGCCGCGCCAACAGGTGCGCTGGGCCGAAAGAAAGTTTGTCGTCCACGATCTCGCCGACCGTGACGAATTCAAACGGCAAGCCTTTCCAGTGTACACGGAATTCTATGCCCGGACTCAATACTATTACCTGGCGGGACGGTCGAAACGGGAGAATTTCGACCGCTGGGCCGACGCAATTTACGACTACAAGTCTTCGCTCATTCTTGGAGCGTATCGAGGGCCGCAACTTTGCGCGGTCAGCATTGCGCAGGCGGTTGAGAACACCTTGATTTACTCGACCATCTTTGCCACCGCCGAGGGGTTGCGGGATCACGTATCGAGTCTTTTATTGCACACCGTAAGAGGCAGGGCGAGGGATGATGGAGGTATCACCCAGGTGTACGCGGGAATGCCCAAGACATCCGAGGCGCACGGGATCGATGAATTTTCGATGCGGCGCGGGTGCCAGTTGGTGACCAAGCCCGCGTTCATGTGGTTAAATCCCGCCAGCAAGCTGCTGTTGCGCAGCCTGTTTTGGGGCCAATACGCGCGTTTGCGTGGCGACCAGAACGGGTCGGAGCCGGACTCGGTGAGCTCCGGCGAATCGTCATTAGCGGAATAGCTTCATCGTAGGCCATCACAGAAGAACTACGGGCAATTCCCGAGATCACACCGAATTGTTAGCGCACCCGCTCAAGTAACGAGCAACAAACCTTCATGATACTGCTACTGGGAGCCAGCGGTTATATCGGGCAGGCGTTTGCTGCGGAGCTGCGGCGGCGGCGCTATCCGTTCGTCCCGCTCACGCGGATGGCGATTGATTACACCCAGTTCGACATCCTGTTCGATTACGTGCGCAAGATGAGGCCGAGCTTCATCATCAACGCGGCGGGATACACCGGCAAACCGAATGTCGACGGGTGCGAATCCGCCCGAGCCGAGACGCTGGCGGCCAACGCGCTGCTTCCCCAAACCATTGCGCGTGTCTGCCTGGTGACGAACACGCCGTGGGGACACGTGTCCTCGGGATCGATTTACAATGGGGCGAAGGTGCTCGATAACGGGGGCACCCGAATCGAAAGCGACCTGAGCCGGCCGGAGACTCGCTGGCTGTTCGAACAGCACCCCGAGAGGTTCTCCGGGTTTACGGAGTTGGACGAGCCGAACTGTTCGTTCTTAAGGCCGCCCTGCAGTTTCTACAGCGGCACCATTGCCTTGGCGGAAGAAGCGTTGCGGACGGTCAGGGAATGCTATGTCTGGCGCTGCCGCATCCCGTTCAACGAAGACGATCAGCCGCGGAACTTTCTATCGAAAATCCAGTATTATCCCAAAGTCCACGACAGCGTGAACTCGCTTTCCCACCTGGACGATTTCGCGCAAACCTGTCTGAATCTCTGGGAGCGGGGAGCGCCGTTTGGCATCTACAACGTGACCAACCCCGGCGCGGTCACGACGCGCCAGGTGGTCTCTTTGATTGAGCGGATCTTGAAACCCGGCCGAACGTTCTCGTTTTGGAAGGATGACGACGAATTCTACCGCGACGGTGCCACGGCGCCTCGCTCCAATTGCATCCTGGATGTCTCGAAAGTCCAGGCCACCGGGGTGCGGATGCGCTCCGTGCACGAGGCTCTTGAAGAATCGCTGCGGAGGTGGCACGTCAGCAGCCCCATGACGTGGCCGGTCCGCCGTCCGTTGCAACCTGTTCGCCATCAACCTGTTCACCGCTAAAATAAAGTGATAGAATCAATGACTGGAATACGATCGGAACGGATTATCATGGTTGGCAAAAGATGGATTCTAAGCGGGTGGTTCGGGGGAGCGTTGTTTTGCCAGTTGACCCTCGTTGGCGGCACACAAGGGCAAGAGGTACTGACCCCGCGCCCGGTGATCTCAACGACACCACCGGCGGTCGAGGACGTCCAGACCAACAGCGCGGGGTTCATCGACTTCGGAAATGCGGTTCCCGCCGCCGCTCTTCAACAACAACCGTTTCAAGTGGGTCCGTTGGATCTGCACCCGCATTTTTTTTATCAGTTTCTGTACGCGACCGGGATCCAGTCCGCGCCGGGTTCGCCTCACGATTCGGTCATTCAGGACGTTTCCCCGGGCTTGCTGGTGGATCTCGGAGAACACTGGACCTTGGATTACACGCCGACGTGGACATTCTATTCCAACAGCCAGTCTCATAACACCAACCTGTTTCAGAACACCCTCGACCACGCGGTCACATTGAACGGCGGGCTTGCGTACGGCGACTGGCTGCTCGGATTCAACCAAACGTACACTCGATCGGACACGCCCTTGATTGCGACCGGCGCGCAGACCCTGCAAGAGACGTTCGGCACCGCCTTGACGGGGTCGTATCGGTTCAACACCGTCATATCCATGGATTTGAGCGCCAACCAAAACTTCACGTACACCGACAAGCTGACCAACTCGCGCGAGTGGTCGTCGCTCGATTGGTTGAATTACCAGTTCTGGCCCCGGCTGGATGGGAGCCTGGGCTTGGGTGGCGGCTATGACGCCGTGAGCGCGGGCGTCGACTCGGTCTTCGAACAGTACCAGGCACGGGTGAACTGGCGGGCGACGGACGTTACCAGTTTCCTGGTCCATGGCGGTCTGGAAGACCGGCAATTCGTCGATACCAGCGTGGGCGATCTGATCAATCCCATCTTCGATGCGCAGGTCAAATACGCGCCGTTCGCGGTTACGGCGATCGTGTTGGATGCCGATCGCGTCGTGTCTACGTCGCCATTTGAGAATCAAATCGTCGAAAGCACTGATGTCACGGCGACTCTGAGTCAGCGGCTCTTAAAGAAGCTCTTTTTGAGCGCCGGCGGCGGGTACCATTGGGACACGTATGTGTCCACGTCAAGCACCCTGAACACGAGTCGCCGTGACCAGAATTATTCGATCAATGCCAGTCTAACCTGCGTATTTCTCAAACACGGCACGGCGGCGGCAACGTACCAGCACAGCGAGAACTGGTCGACGCAGTCCGTCTTCGGATACAGCAGCAATCAATACGGGTTCCAGCTTGGATTCCAATATTAAAACGGTTCCCTCATTGGAGGCGACGTCGGCGGCGGAGCAACACCCGGTGTCACTCGACCGCCCGGGATGGCCGAAGAATCTTGTCTGGGCGACGATCGTTCTCGTGGCCTGTTTCAGCGTGCCGTTGTTCCGTCTGGTGTGGTTCGCGGCAACCAGTGAGTTGTATTCCCAGTGCTTGTTGGTGCCGTTCGTGAGCGCGTACCTGGCGTGGTTGAACCGGGGCAACGTGTGGGGCTCTTCCGGGCCGAACCGGCGATTCGCCGTGTTCGCATGGTCCGCCGGGTCAGTTTTGCTGGCCGGATACTGGCTGGCCATTTGGTCCCGTTGGCCCATCACCAATCAGGATGGCCTGGCATGGACAATCTCGGCCTTCGTCTGCCTCTTTTTCGGCATGTGCGGCTGGTTCGCCGGCCGGGAAAGACTCCGCACCATGCGGTTTCCCTTGTGTTTCCTGGTGTTCATGGTGCCGTTTCCGATGGTGGTACACAATTGGCTGGAAGGCTTTCTCCAGCGAGGATCGGCGCTGACGGCCTATGGGTTCTTTCAGTTATTCGGGACGCCGGTCTTTTACAGCAACTTGAATTTCCAATTGCCGGGCTTTGCGTTGCAGGTGGCGCCGGAATGCAGCGGCATCCATTCCAGCCTGGTGTTGTTCCTGACCAGTCTGGTCGCGGGCCACCTTTTCTTGCGATCGCCATGGAAGGGGGGAATCCTGGCGCTGGCCGTGCTTCCACTCGGACTGTTGCGAAACGGGTTTCGCATTTTCGTGATCGGCCAACTATGCATGCATATCGGGCCCCAGATGATCCATTCCGTGTTTCACCGGGACGGCGGCCCCGTCTTTTTTGCGCTGTCCCTGGTGCCGTTCTTTCTTCTCTTGCTTCTCCTGCGGCGATCCGAACAGGCGCCGGCGGGATCGACAGACCAACAACGGAGTTCTTGACCCACACCCGTCCATGACCACGACACACCCGAACACGCTTTGCTCCGGTTTCTTGCAGTCGGTCGAGAGGGTTCCGGACCGCCCGGCCCTGGAGGTCTCCGGCCAGTGCCTCACCTACGCGCAACTGTTCGACAACGCCGCGTCGCTGTCGGCCACGCTGGCCGCGCTCGACACGGCCAACGACCCGCCGTTGACCGCCGTCTTCGCGTATCGCTCGGTGACGGCATTCGCCGGTGTGTTGGGCGCGTTACTCCGGGGCCATGGATACGTGCCTCTCAATCGCACCTTTCCCCCGGACCGCACCCGAACCATGCTGCAACGCTCCGGTTGCCAGGCCGTGATCGTCGATGCCCAATCGGAGAGCCAGTTGACCCAGGTGTTGGAGGGAGTTGACCAGACCCTGGTCATCGTGCTGCCGGAACGGGACGACGTGCGCGCGCTGGCCGCGCGCTGGCCAAACCATCGATTCATTGGCGCCCGTCAGCTGGCGTCAAGTGATCAGTGGCGCCCGGTGGAGACGTCCCCGAATTCCATTGCGTATCTTCTGTTCACTTCGGGCAGCACGGGTGTGCCCAAAGGAGTCATGGTCGCGCACCGCAACGCGAACCATTATGTGGAGTTCATCGCCAATCGTTTTTCGATCACCCACGAGGACCGGTTTTCGCAGACGTTCGACATGACGTTCGACCTGTCGGTGGCGGACATGTTCGTGGCCTGGGAACGGGGAGCCTGTGTGTGCTGCCCGTCGGAGAAGACGCTCATCAACCCCGGGCGGTTCATCAACGACTCGCGCCTGACCATTTGGTTTTCCGTTCCATCCACGGCCGTGTTCATGAAACGGCTGGGGACCCTGAAACCGGGCCTGTATCCGCGGTTGCGGGCCAGCCTGTTTTGCGGCGAGGCGCTCCCGGCCGAGGTGGCGAGGGCCTGGTCGGAAGCCACTCCCCATTCGATCGTGGAAAATCTGTATGGCCCGACGGAACTGGCCATCGCCTGTATGTTTTACCGGTGGGACCCGGCGCGGTCGGCCGCCGAGGCGGAAAACGGGATTGTCCCTATCGGCGAACCGTTCCCCGGCATGATCGCGCTGGTGGCCGATGAGACCTTTCGCGAAGTCGCGCCGGGCGAGGACGGCGAATTGCTCATGACGGGTCCACAGATGTCGCTCGGATACTGGCGCGATCCGGAAAAGACCGCGGCCAGCTTTGTCACGCCGCCGGGCCGGAGCGAGGTGTATTACCGCACCGGTGATCGCGTTCGCCGACCCGTGGACGGCCAACCGATGGTGTACTTGGGGCGAGTGGACAACCAGATCAAGGTCTTGGGCCACCGCGTCGAGCTGGGCGAGGTGGAGGCCGCGCTGCGCGAGCTGTCGGGCATCGATGGCGTGGCGGCATTTGGATGGCCGCTGGTGTCGGGTGGGGCCAGCGGAATTGAAGCGTTTATGCAGACCGAGAGCGTGGAAGCGGACGAACTCCTGAAAAAGGTCAGCTTGCGGCTTCCGCTATACATGGTGCCGCGGAAGATCCATTGCCTGCCGGTGTTCCCGTTGAACCCGAACGGAAAGATCGACCGGAAGGCTCTCCGGAAAGTGTTGGAGACTACCAATGACTGAGATCCGTTCCGAACACGTGCGCGCGTTTCTGGTGGCGCAATATGCCGACCAGATCCAGGGAAAAGGGTTTGACCCCGACGTCTTGCCGGACGATTTCGATTTCTTGCTGAAGGGGGTCATCGATTCGCTGGGCGTGCTCCAGATGGTCGGCGAATTGGAAAAGAAGTTTCAAATTGAGCTGGATATGAGCAGCCTGGACCCGGAGCAATTGACCGTGCTCGGCCCGCTCAGCCGGTATGTTGCCGAGGCGGCCGGCCGCGACGGCAAAGGCGGTGCGCGCCCGGGCAACCAACACACGGGAGCGTCCTGAAGGCGGCTTTCCCGTCCGTCCAAGGTATCGCACAATGATTGTCCGTTATCCAACTCCCGGTGTGTTCCTCTGGGGACTGACCCAGAAGCTCGGGTCCGTCCGTCGGGATTTGTCCGAGTTGAAGGCGTCCGATCTGATCGGCAACCCGGTCGAAGAGCTGGCGAAAAACGGCTACCAGTTCAACCGCGGGGCCGGCAAGACCGAGGACCTGCTGTCCCTGGCGGCGGGGCCATTCGGGTTTCTGTTGAAGTGCTGTACGAACCCGAGCGCGGTTGTCGTTCACCACTCGTATGGGGAGAACGCGTCGCTCCCCAGGGAATCGGAAGACCGGGATTTGATGTCTCGGGCGACGTATTTCCCCGCGCTCCTGCTCCGGCAATTTGATGTGGATGACGTCCCGTACTTCGGTTCGTTTGCCAGCGGCTGCACCGGTTTTTTGTCGCTGGTGACGATGGGGGCCGGATTGCTGGGATCGGCCGAAGACCCGCCGGTCATCTGTCTCACCGCCGACGTGCGGCCCAAGGGAATGTGGTTTGACGCGGGGCGGGAGAAGATCCTGACATCGGATGCGGCGTCGGGTTTCCTCATGGGCCGTGAGCGAAGAGGTTTCCAGGTTCTCGGGGTCAATCACTATTCGACGGGTCGACGGCTGGTCCCGCTGGTGGAAATCGTCAAGCGCACCGTGCACATGACCCGGGAGTTGGCGGACCGAGTGGGGGTAGGCGGGCGGCTCGGCGAAGCCGTGGTTCATTACCCGAATATTTTCCCGCAGGCCTGGGACATGGTCAGCGGCTACCTCAAGGTCAGCCCCGAGCGACATATTCTCGACCAGTTGGCCGAGCGGGCCCACTGCCTGAGTTCGGATTCGGTCATCTCGTTGGGAAAACTTCACTCCGGCAACGAGGGTCGGCTTCACGTGGTGGTGAATTTCGGCAGCGGGGTGCATCTGGGAATCTGCATTTTGAGCGAGGTCAAGGCACATGCACGCGCCGATTGACGCCATGCTCCTGCGGGTGCCGGAGTCGGCCCGTCCCGCGGTGTCGGAAGCGCTGGGGGAGACGCCGACGTGGGTGAAACTGCGCCGGGCGAATGCCGCGCTGGAGAGGACCGAAGCCGGGCTTCGGGGACCCGAGGTGGCGGTCAATCTTCTGGCCAGCTTCAACCTGGAACCGATCGAGCCCGCGTTGCGTTTGGGATTGCAGTGTATTCCCTGCCGGCCACAATTGCGGATTGCGCCGCTGAACACCATCGAGCAAACCTTGCTCGACAAGGGGTCGCCAGTCTATCAGGAGAGCAGTTTGGCCACGGTGATCCTGTGGCGGATCGAGGAACTGCTGCCAGAGGTATTGCTTCCGTTCTCGTCCGGTGGCGCCGACGTCTTGAAGGGTCAGGTCGAACTCCTGTGGTCGAGAATCGAACGAGTGTGCCGCGCCCATCGGGAGACGGGGAAATCACTCCTGTTTGTGTCGACGTTTCCGTCGCCACGCGTGGTCTCCGGGCTGGTGTTGAACTCCCCGTCGGTTCCGGGACCCACGAGCGCGGTCGCGGAACTCAATCGTAAACTGTATGAACTGGCCGCATCGGCACCGGGGATTCACGTATTGGATCTGAACTGGTGGGCCGGGCAGGAAGGGGCCAGCGCCTTCGACCCGTTGATGGAGCACATGGCCCGGCAACCGCTGAGCCTGCGGGGAGCGTTGTCGTTGGGGTTGTTCGTGGCGCGTCATCTGCGGCCGTTGCTGGTGCCCCGGCGAAAGGTGCTGGCGTTGGACCTGGACAATACCTTGTGGGGCGGGATCCTCGGCGAGGACGGCATTCATCATCTCAAACTAGGGCACGATTTTCCCGGGAACATTTTCCTGCGCATCCAGCGCGAAGCCCGCGAACTCAAGAGCCAGGGTGTGCTCCTGGCCTTGCTATCCAAAAATGACGAGACTGAGGTGCGGCAGGCATTCCGGGAATTGCCGGACATGGAGCTAAAGTGGGAGGACTTCGTTAGCCGACGGGTCAATTTCAACCACAAACACGAGAGCCTCCGCGAGATGGCGGAGGAATTGGGGTTGGGGATCGACAGTTTCGCGGTGTTGGACGATTCCGACTACGAACGGGAACAGATCCGCATGTTTCATCCGGAAGTGCTCGTCATCAACCAACGGAGCGACCCGCTCCACATGCTTCAGGCGCTGCAATCCACCGACGCCTTCGACGCCTACGCGGTGACCGCGGAAGACCGGGGACGACATCGGGAATATGAGTTGCGGGAAATGCGCCGCACGCAGGGACGCGAAACGAACCTGGAAGAGTTTCTCCGGTCCCTGCATCTCCAGGCGACAATCGAATCCATCCACGACGGGAATGTGGACCGCGTGGTCCAGATGCTGTCGAAGACGAACCAGTTCAATCTGACCACGCGAAGACATCGACTGGAAGAGTTGAAAGCGCTGGTGGCGATACCCGGCAGCGTCAGCCTGACACTGCGGTTGTCCGACAAATTCGGCGACCAGGGGATCGTCGGCGTGTTACTGGCGGTTCCCGCCGATGATGGACGGCGGCTGCGAATCGACAGCTATCTGGTCAGTTGCCGGGCGTTGGGCCGCGGGGTGGAGGAGTTTCTCTGGGCCGAACTGGCGAGACAGGCGCTGGACCACAAGATTCACGGGATCCTGGGCGAGTACATTCCCACGCCAAAAAACGGTCTGGCGAAGGGATTCTATGACAAGCTGGGGTTCACGCGGGTCGAGGAAAACGCGTCGATGACCCGATACCTCATAGAACCGCTGACACCGGTCGAGCCACCGGTCTGGTTGGCCAGCAACGGAGGACAATGAACGCGGAGACGGATCGATTGCGGGACCTGTTGATTGAATTTTTTGAGCTTCCCCCGGATACGATGGCGTCGGACATCGTGCAGGAGCGGATTGCGAAATGGGACTCGCTGGCCATGGTACAATTGATCGCGGAGCTACAAACGGTATTCGGCGTGGAATTTGACGTGGACGAAATCGACCGGCTTACGAGCTGCTCGCAGATCGGTGAGGCGCTCGGCCGCAAAGGGGTGAAGGTCTCACGATGAGAATTGTTCTGCTATCGGGATTGAAGAATCGAATCCTGCAAATCCTCGCGAGAGTATCGCCGGGGGCCAGCAGTATTCGCGTCTGGCTGCATCGGTGGCGCGGCGTGAAAATGGGCAAACGCGTGTGGATCGGCTACGATGCGATCATCGAAACTGAACATCCGTATCTGGTGGAGATCCGTGACGACGCCGTGGTCGGGATTCGGGCAACCATTATCGCCCATTTTCGAGAATCAAAAGGGGTCGTTATTGAGGAGGGCGCGGTGCTCGGGCCGGGAGTGATTGTGTTGCAGGGAGTCACCGTCGGCAAGGGCGCGGTGGTGGCCGCCGGCAGCGTGGTGACCCGGTCGGTGCCGCCGATGACGATGGTGCAGGGCAATCCCGCCAAGCCCATCGCCAAGCTCGGGCAGATGTTGACCCGGACCACAACCCTCAAGGCATTCTCCACGAGTCTTCGGCCACTGTCGTAACCCGCCTGGCTATTCCCATGGAAGGATTTACCAAAGAGCCCCGTCTCGTTGTGCTTTCGTCCGAACCCTCGGCCGTTTCGGACCGGGCACTGGCCAAGTTTGCCGGGTTTTTGGGTGTGACAGCGCCGCTGGTACCGGTCCACGCTGAACTTGCCGGGCCTCCACCGGAAGCTCTGATGGCGCCCGCGACCGAACGCTGCCTGGCGCTGAGTCTGGCCACTTTCCGAATTCTCAAATCACAGTCGTGGTTTCCGAGCCTGTTGCCGCAAGCGAAGGCCATCCTCATCTATGGATTTGGCGTGACGGAAACGGAATGCGGCGACTTGAAAGAACTGACGCGGGGGGCACTGGCTTCTGTGGTCGCAGTCGACGCGAAAACATTCGAGTATCACATTCATGGGGACGGCAAACACAAGGCGTTTCCAATTTCCGGCAGGTCGTACACGGTCGAGTTACCTGCAGTTCCTCTGGCATTTGGTTCCCCGTCTGTTCGGGATGGCGTTGACACCCTGATCTCGGTGAACCACCAGCCCTGCTTCGTATCGGTGCCGAGCGGCCGGGGCACACTCTATCTGTTGTCCAGCCCCACGTTGGTGGACATTGACGTTCCCCTCCCATCGAATTGCCCGTCGCGGCAATGGTATGCCGAACTGCTGGGCTTATCCATTTTCCTTCGCTCGGTGTTCGGCCGGTGGTGCTGGACCGCTCCGGCCCGAACGGCGACGATCGTGATTGATGATCCCTATCTCAAAAAGCGATACGGTTTCCTGCGTTACGAATCGCTGGCCCGTGAACTCCAGCAAACGGGTTGTTCCCTGACGGTGGGATTCATTCCGTACAATTATTGGCGCAGCGACCGGCGCGTTACGAACATGTTGCGCGGCCAGCGGGATCGTTTTTCCATCGCGGTCCACGGTTGCGACCACACGACTGCCGAATTCGCCAGTCGGGACGAAATGTGGCTGAATCAAAAGGCCCGGTGGGCCTTGGAACGCATGGACACCCACACCAAACTGACCCAGATGCCGTATGACGAGGTCATGGTGTTTCCACAAGGGCGATTCTCCACAAAAGCCATTCAGGCCTTGAAGGAGTGCCGGTATCTGGCGGCCGTGAACACGACCGTGTGGCCCGTGGATGCCGCGGAGAACCCGCTGACGCTCCGGGACATTCTGGATGTCGCGGTCACAAAGTACGACAACTTCCCGATCTTTGGTCGGAGGTATCCGCAGGATGTTTTCGACTTCGCGGTTGACGCCTTGTTTCAGAAGCCGTTGTTGATCGGGGAACACCATGCGTTTTTCAAGTCCGGGTTCGAGCCGCTACGGCGGGTCGCGCGCGAACTGGCGACGCTCGATACGCCGCCGGTGTGGATGCCGCTTCAGGGAGCGCTGACATCGACCTTTGTCGTCAAGCGCGCGGGGTCCGGTCATTACGATGCCAGGTTCTTCACGTCCCTGTTGAGATTGCGGAATGCCACGGGTGAGCCATGTCTCTACTCGCTGACGAAGCCCGAGGCACCCGGGCTGGTGGAAGCGGTGACGGTGGGGGGCAAGAGCGTGCCGTTTGAATGTCGGTCGGGCTTCTTAAAGTGCGACGTTCAGCTTGGTCCGGAGGACGAGCGTGACGTGAAGGTGTTGTACCGTGCCGCGGAACACAGGAGCAATCACTACCGGCGCTCTTGGAACTTTCGCTCGCGGGTTTTTGCCAGAAGGATGTTGTCCGACATGAGGGACAATTATTTGTCAAAAAGCGACCGGCTGTTGGCCGCCGCGGAGAAGGTAAAGGATCGCTTGTTCAAAGACGGCATCGTCTAGATGCATCCGCGATTGCGCCACGATTCGAGCGGACGCGGATGGGTTGACGCGTCTGACATGGACATGGCACAATGCACGATGTGATTCCCCGCTTATCGAGGACGCGCATACATTCCGTTGAGCCGGGGGAATCCGGTACCACAAACCGATGAGGGCATTTCATGCGACAGTTTCTGTTTAGAATTCTTGCGTTGGCGGCGTTGTTTCTAACCGTCATAGCCGGAAGCGGTTGCACACAAGCAGCCAGACGAGCCCGGCACTTGGCCCGTGCCAATCAGTACTTCGATTCCGGCGAGCTGGACAAGGCCGAGATCGAGTACTTGATCGTCCTCAAAACGGATCGGACGAATCCCCGGGCCATCGGTCGACTCGGCATCATTTATTACGAACAGGGGCGATATGGGCGCGCGATTCCGTTCCTGATCAAGGGGAAGGAGCTCGCGCCGGAAGACCTGGACCTGCGACGGAGGCTGGCCGCCGTCTATTTGTCAGCGGGCAAGACAAAGGATGCAAGGGATGAGGCCATCTTCGTTCTCGATCGAAATCCGCGCGACGATGAGGCGCCGCTGTTATTGGCCGAGGCATCGGCAGCCACAAACGCCGTGGCCGAGGCACAGGCGAGATTGAAGGCGGCGGTGCAGAAGGCGGGTGAGACCGCGGCATTGGATGTGGCCCTGGCGCATCTGGAACAGAACCGCGGAGATTTTCAGGCAGCAGCAGCCGATCTGGAACGGGCCAAGGCTCTCGACCCAAAATCGAGTTCGGTGTTTTGGGCGTACGGGAACCTGTATTTCGCGCAAAACGACCAGAAGCAAGCCGGGGAGGCATTCCAGACGGCGGCCAAACTGTCTCCTCCCCGATCTCCGAGGCGATTGCGATATGCCGAGTACAAAATCCGGGCCGGGGATCTGGCAGACGGCAAACAGCTCTTGCAGGACATCACCCGGAAGACTCCGGACTATTTGCCCGCATGGAGGTGGCTGGCGGAGATTGCCCTGGCCGAAACGAACTATGACCAGAGCGCGGACCTTGTCGGCAAAATGCTCGCGCGGGATTCGCTCAACTACGACGCGCTGCTGTTGAATGGCCGGATCTATCTGGCGAAAGGGAACGTGGACAGGGCGATCGGAGAGTTCAAGAAGGCGGTGACGGCATATCCACAGGCGCCCGAGACGCATTATCAACTTGCCGTCAGCTATCTGGTGAAAAATGAAGTCGGTCAGGCGGTGATCAGCTTGAATCAGGCGTTGAGCGTGGCGCCGAATTTTGCGGAGGCCACGGTATTGCTGGCGGGAATCAAAATGAGAACCGGCGAAGTGGGTGCGGCCATCGCTTCGCTGAAGCCGCTGGTGGAGAAGCGACCGCACTTTGTTCAGGCCCAGCTTCTTCTGGCCGACGGGTATCGCGCCCAGGGCGATTTCGAGTCCGCGATCGAGATCTACCGCGCCATGGAGAAGTTGGCTCCAAAGAATCCCGATGCGCCGCTCCTCATGGGGATGACATTTCTCCAGGAGGAAAAACGGGATGAAGCCCGCGCGGCATTCGGCAAGGCCGTGGAATTATCTCCCGATTACCTGGCCGGGGTGGAGCAGTTGGTGGACATGGATATCGCGGACAAACAGTATGAAACGGCCCTGCAGCGGGTCCAGCCGCTCCTCGATCGAAACCCCAAGTCGGCAGAAGCGCGGCTGGTCCAGGCGAAGATTTTCCTGGCGCAACAAGACGCGAAAGGGGCGGAAGCCGCGCTGGTGAAGGCCATCGAGTTGAAGCCGGAATCCCGGGCCGCCCATCTCATGCTCGCGCGGTTGTACGTCGACACTCACCAGCAACAGAAGGCGTTGGATGATCTCCGGCCGTTCGTCGAGAAAAATCCAAAGGACGCCGGGGCGTGGCTGTTCATCGGCATGATCCAGGAACAGCAGAAGGATTACGATGCCGTCCGCGACACCTACGAGAAATTGCTGGCCGCCAATCCGCAGTACACGCCGGCCATGAACAATCTGGCGTGGTTGTATGCGGAAGATCTTGGACAGACGGACAAGGCATATGAGATCGCCAGCAAGGCTAGGGAATTGCAGCCATACGACCCGTTTGCCGCCGATACGCTGGGTTGGATCCTCTATCGGATGAAGCAGTATCCGAAGGCCCTGAGTTTGTTGCAAGAAAGCGCCGGCAAGATCGGCAAGCAGGCCGACGTCCAGGTTCATTTGGGGCTGACGTATTACATGTTGGACGAGGAAGAACCGGCCCGAACGGCGCTGCAACGCGCCAAGGAATTAAAGAAGGATGTTACCGGCCACGAGGAAGCTGATCAATGCCTGGCCATTCTAGCCATCGATCCCGCGTCGGCAGGGCCCGAAGCACGAACCATGTTGGACAAACGACTGGCGGCGACAGCGGATGACCCGGTGGCCCGAGCGCGGCTGGCGGCCATTGACGAACGCGAAGGGAAATTTGACAAGGCGACCGAGGGGTATCAGACGATACTGACCTCCAATCCTGACGACGTCAGGGCGTTGGTCAGTCTCGCCCGGCTCTACTCATCGCATGGGAATGACCCGCACAAGGCCATCGAATTTGCCAAGAACGCGTACAAACTTGCGCCGAACGATCCTGCCATCCCCCTGATCCTTGGTCGGCTGGCGTTTCAAACCGGTGATTACAAATGGGCGGCGAGCCTGCTCCAACAGGCGTCGAGCCAACAACCGCAGAATCCCGAGGTGCTCTTTGATTTTGCGCTGGCCTCCTACAGCGTTGGCCAGGTGTCTGATGCCGCAGCCAATGCGAAAAACGCCTTGCAAGCCGGGGCTGGGTTCTCGCGCGCGGATGCCGCGACGCGGTTTCTCGACATGATCGCACTGGCGGGTGACCCGGAGCGGGCGGTGACGTCGTCGTCACGCGTTCAGGAGATATTGAAATCGCAACCAGATTATGTGCCCGCGCTCATGGCGATGGGAGCGATTGAAGACCAAAAAGCGGATCTTCGCGCGGCGGAGCAGGTCTATGAAAAAGCGCTGTCGCTGTATCCTGACTTTGGACCAGCGAAGAGGCGACTGGCCATCCTGTACGCGGCGGACCAACCCGCTGACAATCAGCGGGCGCTACAACTCGCCATGCAGGCCCGAGAGGCATATCCAGTCGATCCAGAAGTTGCGAAAGCTTTTGGCATCGAGGCGTATCGGCAAGGGGACTACGCGAGGGCAGCCGGACTCTTGAAGGAGAGCGCCAACAGTCTGACGGCGGATGCGACTTTGATGTACTACCTGGGGATGGCGCAATATCGGAATAACGACCCGGCAGCCTGCAAGCTCTCGCTACGACGAGCTCTCGAATTGAATCTGAACGGTGAATTGAGTTCGGCGGCGAAACAAACGCTGGTGGGATTGAAGTGACGAGCAAAACAACTGGGCTTTGCGAGTGGGACAGATCGCAAGTTGCGGGTCAAACGTGACCCGGTTGTGATATCTGGAATATGGCCGCAATTCAGTTTCGGGAGACTCCGGCGGGCCAGTGCTTGCCGCACCGTCATTCCCCCTGCAAGGGAGAGTGTAGTAAGCTATCTGCGGCCCGACTGACCGTGAACCGAACAGAAAGGCGCGGCGGGACACGATTCCGACCGTGAACCAGCGATAGACCATGGGCTTGGCCATCACACTGGCCCTCACCAGCGCAATTCTTGCGTTTGGGATGGGAGTGACTGTTGCCGTCCGGGAGCGAATCTCCCTGGCATCCTGGACGTTCTTCGTCGGGATGACCGTATTGGCCGCCGAAGGCTTGCTGGCCGGACTGGCCGCGCAGGCGACCGTGCCGGACGAAATGGTCTACTGGGAGCAATGGAAACTTGTCGCAACATCCGTTCTTCCAGGCATCTGGCTGTTGTTCAGTGTGAGCTACTCGCGGGGTGATGTTCGAGAGACCCTGGTGAAATGGTGGTGGCTGATCGTCGGAGCGTTTGTCCTGCCGATCGGCCTTGCGGTGTTGTTTCGCGGGAACCTGATTACGGTCGCACGTCAGGCGTCCCCGCCGGACCATTGGATGCTCCATCTGGGCTGGCCGGGCGTGGCGTTGAACCTTCTGTTCTTGCTGGGCTGCATCCTGGTCCTGGCGAACATCGAGCGCACCCTCCGCGCGTCCGTGGGAACGATGCGGTGGCGCATCAAGTTCATGATCGTCGGCTTGGGGATCCTGTTCGCCGTTCGGGCGTACACGAGCAGCCAGAATCTGTTGTTTGGGATGGTGGATCTTTCCTGGGGAAGCGTGGACTCGGGAGCGCTCCTGCTGGCGGCTCTGCTGATCTTGCGTTCGCTGTTGCGGGCCGGACATTTCGACGTCAGCGTCTATCCGTCACAGTCGGTCGTGTACAATTCACTGACCGTGCTGTTGGCGGGGATCTACCTGTTTCTGGTCGGGGTGTTCGCCAGGGTGGTCACGTTTCTTGGCGGCGACGCGACGTTTACCGTCAAGGCGTTCGTGATCCTGCTCGCGCTGGTCTTGCTGACGGTCCTGTTGTTGTCCGAGCGGGTGCGGCTGCTTACCAAGCAGTTTGTCAGCCGTCACCTTCAACGGCCGTTGCATGACTATCGTCTGGTCTGGCGAAAGTTCACCGAGGGCACCGCCTCGCGCGTCGACCAGACGGAACTGTGCCGGGCGACGGTCAAACTCATCGCGGAAATCTTCCAGGCGCTCTCCGTGACCATCTGGCTCGTCGACGACACCAAAGAGCGCCTGACGTTTGCGGCCTCCACGTCGTTGTCGGATACCGCGGGCACGAATCTCAGCCCGCACGGCGCGGAGGTGGTGGAAGTCGTTCGTGGCTTGCTCGAGCAGACGATGCCGGTGGACATCGACACATCGAAGGAACGGTGGGCCGCGCTGCTGAGGCAGTGGCATCCAGACGAATTTCGCAAGGGAGGGAACCGCATTGCCGTGCCGATGATCACCAACGGAGAACTGCTCGGGCTGATCACGCTGGGTGATCGCGTTGGCGGGGTTCCCTTCTCGCAACAGGATTTTGATTTGCTCAAGTGCATGGGCGACCAGGCAGCCGCCAGCCTGCGCAATGTCGAGTTGTCACAGAAGCTTCTCCAGGCAAGGGAACTCGAAGCGTTCCAGACCATGTCGGTATTTTTCATCCACGACCTGAAGAACACCGCCTCGACGCTCAACCTGATGCTGCGCAACCTGCCCGTCCACTTTGACAAGCCCGCCTTTCGTGAAGACACGTTGCGCGGGATTTCCAAGAGCGTGGATCACATCAATCAACTGATCGAGCGGTTGAGCCTGTTGCGTCACGAATTGGAAATGCAGCCGACGGAAACGGACCTGAACGAGGTGGTCTCCCAGGCCGTCGGCGGCTGGGCCAAAACCGGCGACGTTGATCTGGTACAAGACCTGCATCCGCTGCCAAGGTTGTCTCTGGATCGGGAGCAAATACTCAAAGTGGTGACAAATCTGGTACTGAACGCGACGCAAGCGGTTTCCGGCAAGGGCCGGGTGGGCATCGAGACGACCCACCGAAACGGCTGGGTTGTGCTCGCGGTGACGGATAACGGCTGTGGCATGAGCGCGGAGTTCCGGAATCGATCACTGTTTCGCCCGTTCCAGACCACCAAGAAACAGGGCTTGGGCATCGGCGTGTTCCAGAGCAAGATGATCGTGGAGGCGCACGGAGGAAGGATCGAGGTGGAAAGTGAACTGGGCAAGGGTACGACGTTTCGTGTATTGTTGCCCGTCCGAAGGCCAGGTGAATGAATCCAAAACTACTGATTGTTGACGACGACGAAGAAATCCGCACCCAGATGAAGTGGGCGCTGGCGCAGGATTACGAGGTGTTGCTGGCGGAGGACCGGGCCAGCGCGGTCGAATGTTTCAAGTTCGATCGACCATCGGTGGTGTTGATGGATCTGGGCCTGCCGCCCCAACCGAACAGTCCTGACGAGGGGTTGGCGGCGATGGCGGAGTTGGTCGCGCTGGATCGGTTGGTCAAGGTCGTGGTCATCACCGGACAGGAAGAGAAAGAGGTGGCGCTGAATGCGGTGGGGGCCGGGGCCTACGATTTTCTCTGCAAGCCGGTGGACGCGGAGGAACTGAAGCTTCTGCTGAAGCGTTGTTTCCACGTCGCGCGGCTGGAGCGGGAGTACCGCGAGATGCAGCAACAACTTCAGGGGGATGCTTTCGAGAGCATGCTGGGCACGAGCCCCTCGATGCAGACCGCGTTCGCCTCGATTCGCAAGGTGGCCGTGACGGAAGCCCCTGTCCTGATTCTGGGGGAAAGCGGAACGGGAAAAGAAATGGCCGCGATGGCGATCCACCGGCGGAGCGCGCGAAGGGACGGTCCCTTTATCGCGATCAATTGCAGCGCGATCCCGGAAACGCTCCTGGAGAGCGAACTATTCGGGCATGAAAAGGGCGCGTTTACCGGCGCGCACATGCAACGGAAGGGGCGGATCGAAAGCGCCAGCGGCGGCACGCTGTTTTTGGACGAGATTGGAGAGATCCCATTGCCGTTGCAGGTGAAGTTGCTTCGATTTTTGCAGGAACAACGCATTGAACGGGTCGGTGGCCGGCAGGAGATCCGGGTGGATGCGCGCATTACGGCCGCGACCAACTCCGATCTCAAGAAGGGGATGGCCAACGGCAGCTTTCGGGAAGACCTGTACTATCGGTTGGCCGTGGTGCAGATGACGTTGCCGCCGCTTCGTGACCGGGAAGGGGATATTCGCCTGCTGGCGCAGGCGTTCCTGCAGCGATTTATGCGGGAGATCGGAAAACAGGGCCTGGCCTTCGATCGCGAAGCGGTGTCGGCGATGCGTGGTCACATGTGGCCGGGCAACGTGCGGGAATTGGAAAACCGCGTCAAACGAGCGGTGATTATGGCCGAGGGCAAGTGGTTGACAGTACAAGACCTCGAGCTGGCCGAATCCAAGGATTCCACACGCGCCACCACATTAAAGGAAGCCCGGGAGAACCTGGAGCGAGAGATGATTCTTCAGGGCTTGCGGAAACATTCCTGGAAGATCGCCGCGGCGGCCGCCGAACTCGATGTGAGCCGCCCCACGTTGTACGAGCTGATGGAGAAGCTGAAGATCCAACGGCCCGCGCAGGAGCCGCAGTAATACCGCCCGCAGTGTCCCCCCACCCGTCATCACGGCCGGCAACCGCCGCCGTGAGACATCGGAAGCATCCCGCCTCCGGCCGCCGCTCGTCTTGTGGAACCGTAACATCCCCGAACTCGGTCTGCGTGACTCATCGATCTTGAACCAACCCCGGAACCCCTGAATTGGTTGGACAGGAGGATCGGCTTGGTGATATTTTTCCAATGGTGAGGGGCATGTAGTCAGGACGCTCGTCTGCCCAGTCTCGGGTTCGAGTCGGTGCGAGAATGGATTCGAACCATGGTTCCGTCATCACGGGCGTGTTCGGTACCGAACGCGTCCCGAAGTTCTGTAACCTTTTAGTGAAGGCGAACGTGCGCCGCCAGCGCTCGCTACCCAGTTATCCATCCACGAAGTCCAACAGCCTGCCTCGCTGCGCGGAGAACACCATCATGAAAACATGGACCCCGAACACGATGGCCGGGCATTTCAGAACTGCCTACACGGCGAAGCTGCTGCCACTGCTGCTGCTCCTCTTGCTTCCACCGGCCGCCGTACAAGCCCAATACTCTTACAAAACCAACAATAACACGATCACCATTGTACAACCCTCCTGTGGCACCGGTGCTCTGACCATCCCAAGCACAATTAATGACCTGCCGGTCACCAGCATCGGGGAGGATGCGTTGTACGGCTGCACCGTCTTGACCAGCGTCACGATTCCAGCCAGCGTTACCAGCATCGGGGACGGGGCGTTTTCCGGCTGCTTCAGGCTGACTGCGATCATGGTGGACACAAACAATCTCATCTATAGCAGCGTGGATGGGGTGTTGTTCGACCAGAGCCAGACCACACTTATTCAATACCCGGGAGGCCAAGCTGGCAGCTACTCGATTCCCTCCAGCGTCACCAGGATCGAGGACGATGCGTTCTATGGCTGCGCCAGCCTGACCAATGTCACGATTGGGACCAGCGTCACCAACATTGGGAACTATGCGTTCGCGGACTGCACCAGCCTGACTGGCGTGACGATCCCCAACGGCGTCACTAGCATCGGGGACGATGCGTTCTTCAACTGCGCCAGCCTGGCGAACGTTACGATTCCCGCCAGCGTCGTTTACATTGGGTACAATGCGTTCGCGAACTGCACCAACCTGACAGCAGTGTATTTCCAAGGGAACGCCCCCGACCTTGATGGTTGTTGTGTGTTCTCAACTGACACCGGCACGTATGTGGGCTTTGACCCGGCGATGGTCTATTACCTGCCGGGGACCACGGGCTGGGGCACAACGTTTGGCGGTCTACCAACTGTTGACATGGCCTTCACTTACACGACCGCTAACGGTACGGCCACCATTACCGGGTACTTATGTCCCACCAACGGCACTGCGTTGACCATCCCCAGCGTGCTCGGTGGCTTGCCGGTCACCAGCATCGGGGACGATGCGTTCTATGGGTGCGCCAGCCTGACCAACGTCACGATCCCCGCCAGCGTCACCAACATTGGGGACAATGCGTTCGCGAACTGCACCGACCTGACAGCAATCGATTTCCAAGGGAACGCCCCCAGCATCGGGACGAATTCGACGGTGTTCTCCGGTGACACCAATGCGATGGTCTATTACATGCCGAGGACCACGGGCTGGGGCACAACGTTTGGCGGGCTGCCGACTGTTGATGTCGCCTTCACCTACACGACCACTAACGGTACGATCACCATCACCGGCTACACCGGTCCCGGTGGGGCGTTGACCATCCCCAGCGCGCTCGGCGGTTTGCCGGTCACCAGCATTGGGAGCGATGCGTTCTACTATACTGGCCTGACGGGCGTCACGATTCCCGCCAGCGTTACCAGCATCGCGAGCAATGCGTTCGCGGATTGCAGAAGCCTGATCAGCGTCACCATCCCCAACAGCGTCACCAGCATTGGGGACGGTGCGTTCGCGGATTGCGGAAGCCTGATCAGCATCTTGTTCCTGGGGAACGCTCCAAGCGTTGGTTCGGATGTCTTCGGTGGTGACAGTGCGACCGCCGTTTACTTGCCGGAGGCCACAGGTTTTGGCGCAATGTTTGGCGGTTTGCCGACGGCCGCAGAGTGGTCGTCGCCGCAGGATGAGGTGAAACTCACGGAGGCTTGCCAGGATAAACTCTTTTGCGATGACCTAGGCAATGTTGACGTTGATCCGACCGGCTCGTTCACCGTCCACGCCGTTTTGTTCACCAGTGCCGGACTTAACGCCACCAACCTCAATCCGAACACAGTGGTCGGAATCATTATCGGCGATTGGGCGTACCACGGTACATTGGGTGACAATCCCAAGTACAAGGACATGGCCACTAAGGCGACGTTGCGGCTGACTTACCAATATTATCCTTCTTCACTTAGCGATGATCCCATGACGAAGTCCGCCGGTGCCGTGACCCTCGGTTTTGGCAAGACGAACACGACGTTGGCGATCACTTCCAGGGCCGGTGACGCCATTAACAGGGACGGAGAGGATAACACCATTCAGAACTTCATTGCTGCCGATACTCTGACTGGCCAAGCCGCGCCCGGCAAATCAGTAGTCGTCAGCAATACGATCAGTGCGATCATTATCATTGACGACAACGCGGAGATGTTTACCAACATTGTCATAACCGGCACCGTTGCCGAGAAACTCTCGAAACGTACACGCGGTGGCCAGTGGTTCTTGGACACGGTGAAGATCAACGGCACGTCGCCGTAGCGAGAATCCAGGCGTACTCCGTCAGCCAAATACATACGATCCGCAGTGTCCCACCCGTCATCACGGCCGGCAACCGCCGCCGTGAGACATCGGAAGCATCCCGCCTCCGGCCGCCGCTAGAACCAGGAGAATTTCTCCGGCACGTACACGATGTCCGAGGGCTTCAGGTAGAAGGGCGTGCTCTGCTTGGCCTCGAGGGCCTCTTTCAGGTTCAGCGTGTAGTTCTTCGTCCCGTCCTTCTCGTTGCGGACCACTCGGACATGACCGAGGTTGGCTTTCGTGTAGTCGAAGCCGCCCGCTTCCATGATGGCTTCCAGCGCGGTGATCGGGTGGTCGGACATGATCTTGCCCGGCCGGATCACAGCCCCGGTCACGAAAACGGGAAACGAGGAAGACGTCACGGTCACCGTGACTTCCTTGGTGACCAACTGGGACGAGTAGAGTTTGAGAATCTCTTTCTCCAAATCGGCCGGCGTCAGCCCGGCGGCGACGACTTCCCCGACCATGGACAAGACAATCTTGCCGTCTCTTCGGATCTGCTGCGAGTCATTGAGATTCGGGGCGCCGGGAAAGGTGATCTTCAACACGTCGCCCTCGCGCAGGATGATCGCATTCGACTGTTCGGCGGCGGTATCGACGGGAGCGTTTGTCTGGGTGGTCTGACAGCCGGCCATGGCGGTCAGGATTGCGACCACCAGGGTCGCGAGCATCGTTCGCGAACGGCCGCCAACGAACACGCCTCTGTTGTTTGGCAAGCGGTCGAGATCAGTTCGAATCGTTGAACCCTTGGTCATTCGTCAGTCTCCTTCGGATGTTATACGCGGCTCGCACGGGAATGTGTGGCAAGTCCCGTGCCTCTCATGCGCGGGTCATTCTATTCGTGTGCGGTCACGGCGACAACATTAAAGCCGAGCTTCCGGGCACGCATCGTAGTACAGCGAGAGGCTGTACAGCGGGTCAACCCAAGCGTAATCCAACGGTCAGCATTGTGTAAATTGGCGTCGGAATACCTTACACTTATTGGCAAACTCTCGGAATCTCACGAACGAGAGTGTGATTTATAATAGCGTTATTACCAAGCACTTGGCGTGGTAACCCAGCCTGAATTTTGTCCTCGCGGCATGGGTAGTGCTAGGTAAGTGATTGATTCTGCAACGGGTGCCGTCGTTTGGTTCGACGGCAAGCAGAAGGGGAAGAAAGGGTATAGGGATGAAAGGGAAAATGTTGTTCTCGCCCCGGGTGGGGCTCTGTTTGGCGGCCATCGGGCTGGCCATTATCACCACGTCAGCCAGTGCTGTTCAATACACGTTTGAGGGTGAAACTGGCGGCGGGCTGGTGATGCGGATTCAGACGTCCGAAGGGGATATGAATGCTTTGGTGGGTCAATTGATCATGACCACTTCGGCACCCGGCTGGCAATCTCCATTGTTGACGTATTGCACCGATGTCGATGCGACCCTCGCCTCGACGTTCAACTACAGCCCGTACGCGTTTACGGCTCCACAAGCGACCGGGGTGGATCCGAAGTGGGTTTCGAACGGTATTCAGGATGCCGCCGCGATCTGGTACGCCTTCAGCGCGACCGCGGGAATGGACGCGACCGGCGTGAAGGAGGCGGGGCTCCAACTCGCGATCTGGGAAGCGTTGTATAACAACCAAGCCACCTACACGAGTAGCAGCTTCTTCAATTCGTCAAACGGCGGTTTTTACATTACGTCATATGATTCAGGGGACATCGCCTTGGCGGCGAATGACGCCGCGGCCTGGCTGAACAGCCTGGACAGTCTCCCTGCGGCCCCGGATGGCGATTGGCTGGCTCCGGTTGACTCCGACGACGTGATTTGCGGATCTCAGGGGCTGCTTTATCCAATTGCGGCACCCTGTGAAGTGCCCGAAGGAACATCGACGCTGATGTTACTCGGCGCGGCCCTCACGACGCTGAGCTTGGCAGGCCGTAAACTCCACTCGAAGTAAGCGGGGATTCAGCCGAGCGCTACGCGCGGGGCGGTTCTGACTGGACATCGTCCAATCGGAACCGCCTTGAAGCATGGGGAACGACTGCGGGCGGTCGAGCGAGCGGACAGGGCCCGGAAGCTTCTCTCGGGGTGTTTGCCGGGGATTAGCTGAGCTGGCCGGTGAAGGTCAGATGGCCCGTGGGAACCAGCACCGTGTTCGTTTGACCATTCGAGATCACGTCGAGCACACCCATGAAATGCGCTTGTCCGGAGCGCTGGGTAATGCCTTTGTGGTTCCCCGGAGTCAGCTTGACGATGTCCTCGTCCCCCATCGCCTTGTCGAGAGGATCGCGATCCTGGGCCGCCAACACAGCCGTGGCGCAGCCATTGGTGTCCAGATGCAGACGACCGGCAACCGTCAAATAACCTCCTGCGAGATTCCCGACCGGTTGAACATCAAAAATGGCCACAAACCGCTCCAGATTCGTCATTCCAGTCGTGAGGTCTGCTTCCTGCACGGTGTCGAAGCTCGTGGTCTGCGCAATCGTCGTTATATTCGAGTTGACCGTGTCGTAGACGACCAAGAGACCCACCGAGCTGTCGCAATTGATCGCGAGGGCCAGTACCTGGTTGTTCGTGGGTTGCGCGCCCGACGCGAGTGCGACGATGTCTGGTCCCCACCAGGACTGAATGTCATACCGGGGAATACCCCCGTCACTTGTCTGCGAAACCGCGATTGTGTAGGCCGCCGAGCCAACCGAAAGGAAGCCCGATGATCCGCCCCACACAGAGGCTACAGCCGCAACGAGCGATCCCACTCCCAGAACAGTCCACTTCTTCACATTCACTGCGCAACTCCTTTCACTACGTTACTTTCGCCCGAATGAATCATCGACTGGCGAGATTCAACTACATCATGATAGGCGAGCGTCTCGGCGCATCCGGTGCCAACCTGCTGGCGCGTTCGGTCTCAGGCACCACAATCCGGAATGGGGTGGGAGAGTGGTGGGATTGAGACTTATGAGCAACCGAGAGAACAACATAATTCAACATCGAGAATGGGTTTGAGCAGCTAACGTACCAGTAGCGGTCCGGCGGCTTTTCTGGCAGCTTTACATGGAAAATCCGACCCGATGGTTCTCAAGCGAGGGCAATCTTTCGTAGGATAGATACCCGTTTCTCTTTGCTGAGTGGGCTGATTCTCTCTGGTGCGGACAGCTGGGTCGCCGACTGTTCCGGCGGCAAGAAAACGCACGTCGCGAGGTTTAATGGCGCAACTCTGGCTTCCCTATGGACTTACCGCTATTCGAGGGGTTGAACGCAAGGCGGGCACGGCATGGCTATTATCTTGATAAGGAGGATGTTGAGATTGGGCCGTGACAAACGGGAAAAATCACTACCGTGTGCTTGTGACCGCTGCATCGGGAGCGGGTCAGACCCGGGGAAGGGCTGGTGGCATCGGCGCGTTGACTGACCACGCGTCGAGGGGGTTTACTTGCCCGCAATCGACACATCGGGTGACATCGAACCGTGCCCCGCAGTGGGGACATGCGGCATGCGTCACGAACGTGTCGAATACAGTCCCGCACTGGCCGCACTTCCAGAGCGCGCCCTGTGGCGGAGCCGCGTGGCAGGACGGGCAGGCAAACCCTTCATGACGGGGCGCCGCCGCCAGCCGGGCGAGCACACGGGCCTGTTGCAGGCCGCGCCAACAATTCATGAGGATGAACGCCGCCATAATGCCGAACCAGATCGATTGAGCCCGCAACGCCAGCACCACCAATCCTGCTACGCCGACGAAGCCGATGATCACCGCTGCCATCAAACTGCGCGCCCGGCCCATGACAAACCATAGCAACGCGCGCAGAATCTGCCCGCCATCGAGCGGATATACCGGCAATACATTGAAGATCAAGAGCACGAGATTGATGACCCAGACGGCGTACAGCAGTCCATACACGTCGGGCGCGGAATTCGGCCAGCCCCAGGAGGTCGCCGCCACACGCGCGATCGTAAGCACTGGGAACAGCACAACGTTGACCAGCGGCCCGGCGGCGATGCTCCACAGAACGGCGCCGGGACGGGGCGGAGGATCCACGTACGCCACGCCTCCGAGGGGCCAGAGCACGATTTGATTGGCGCGCCCGCCAACGCTACGGCAGGCCAGCGCGTGGCCGAACTCGTGCACCGTGACGATCACGAACAGCGCCAGATATTCCAGGCCGTTCCACAGCAGCGAGGAGTAGTCATGCCCGCGGTTGCTGATTTCGTATGCGGCCACGATGAACCACGACCAGTGCAGGAACACGGTGATGCCCGCCACTTGGAAGAGGCGGATGGAACCCTGCCGGGTCGGCATCATTTGTTCTGATCCCCGCACAAGGGCCCGTCCGTCATCGAAGCAAAATTCACGGCGCGGTTATAACATAGTCGTGGCCCACCACAAGCGTATTGCGGTCGCGTGTCTTCCATCAAAGGTGCTCCTGTCCGTTGAAACAATTGGCGTTGGAGCTTGTGGCTTCGCTGGAACGCAATGCGATGAATGAATCAGATGGCGGCGGGTTTTCCACCCGGCGCGCAGACGCGGCGATACAACGCTTCGTAGCGGGGCACGATGGCCTCCGCGGAAAATAGCTCGCGGGCGCGGTGTTGCGCCGCGCGCCCGAGCGTGGACCGGCGGACCGGGTCGTTGATCAGACTCTCGACCGCACGGGCAAGGACATCGGCATCGCCCGAGGCTACCAGCAGTCCAGACACGCCGTCTTCGACCACCTCCGGAATGCCGCCGGCGCGCCGGGCGACACTGGGACAGGCAAAACACATCGCCTCGAGAATGCTCAGACAAAAGCTTTCCGATTCAGAAGTGAACAATCCGAGGTCAGCCGCCTGCAGATAATCTTCGATGTCATTGACCCGTTCGCGTACGACCACCCGATCCTCAATGCCCAGCCGGCGCACGTCGGCGGCGAATGGCGCGAAATCCCCGCCGGCGAGAATAACGAGTTTGAACGCGGCGCGGGGACGGATGCGCGCGACGGTTTCGAGCAGTAGATCGATGCGTTTCAGCGGACGAAGATTCGAGGAATGCAGCACAACCACTTCATCGCGCACACCCAGGTCGCGCCGCACCTCTTCCCGCGTGCGCCGAGTCGGGCGAGGCGCAAAGAAACTGTGAATCACTTCGATGGGACGATCCACCGCGAGCAACTGTTGGGTCTCCTGTTGCAGAAATGCGGACACAGTCGTAATGGCATCCGAGCGGGCGAGAGCGTGGCGGATCGCCGGCCCATAGCCCGGATCACGGCCCAGCAACGTGGTGTCCGTGCCGTGCAGCGTCGTGACGACCCGCGGCTGTTGCTCTGGTGGAAGCATCGCCCGCGCAAGGATGGCCGCGGTCGCGTGGGGCACGGCGTAGTGAACATGCAGCACATCGAGCCGGTGGTCGCGGCTTACCTCCGCCATCTTGACGGAAAGCGGCAGCGTGTAGTCGGGGTATTTGAACAAATCGTAATCGTTGATGATCACCGGGTGGAAATGAATCCGTGGCGCGTCCACCGGCAGACGGAACGGACGTTCGTAGCTGATGAAATGCACCTCGTGGCCGCGACGCGCCAACTCCTCGCCCAATGCGGTGGCGAGGATGCCGCTCCCTCCCACCGAGGGATAACAGGTGATGCCGATCTTCAGTGGGCGCCCGGTCGTCATGGCAGCTCAAAAATGACGCGCACCCCGGCTCGCTTGTGCGAGCGAATCGAGAACGAGCGGA
>Ga0187875_10000400_pt1 | contig 37507 bp, 42 predicted proteins | sample June2016WEW_17_1_2_FD_132978 | JGI IMG/M metagenome (GOLD analysis project Ga0187875, IMG submission 132978) | Peatland microbial communities from SPRUCE experiment site at the Marcell Experimental Forest, Minnesota, USA - June2016WEW_17_10 | ecosystem: Environmental > Terrestrial > Soil >...
ATCATCAATTCGCTGCGCACCGAGACCCAGTACCTCAACGGCAGCGGCTTCTCGACGTCGAGCTGGTCGGGTCTCTTCAGCGCCCTGCCGGTGGGCTCGGAGCTGCTCAACTCGACCCTGATCTGCGCGGGCTCGATCGCGATCATCCTGATCGGCTCGAGCGCGGCGGGGTTCGCGTTCGCCAAGCTGCATTACCGCCGGCAGAACGTGATCTTCCTCGGGATCATCGGCAGCATGATGATCCCGGTCCAGTCGATCATCATCCCGGAATACGTCAACCTCAGCAACCTCGGCCTGGTCAACAACTACCTCGCCCCGATCCTGGTGTACTCGGCCCTGGGCATGCCCTTCGCGACCTTCCTGATGACGGTGTTCTTCCGGGGCCTGCCCGACGAGCTGATCGAGGCCGCGCTCTGCGACGGCTTCGGTTACGTGGGGGTCTTCTGGCGGATCGCGGTGAGGATGGCCGCCCCGGCGCTGGCGACCGTCACCGTCCTGCAGTTCATCCAGATCTGGGACGATCTGCTGGTCGCGCTGCTCCTCCTCCAGGAGCCGGCCAACCGGACCATCACGGTGGGGCTCGGGGTGATCTCCTCCGGACGCGCGGTCAGCATCCCCGCGCTGATGGCGGGGTCCCTGATCAGCGCCCTCCCGGCCATCATCGTGTACCTCATCTTCCAGCGCTATCTCATCTCGGGTCTCACCATGGGGGTGAGTCGCTGATGCGTGGGAGGCAGACGTCCTCGTTGCCGGTGGGGAACCGGTCCATTCGCTGCTGGCCACATCCACGGCCGGAGCCAGGGGAGTACAGATGGCGACAGTAGAGCTGGACGCGGTCAGCAAGGTGTACCCCAATGGTGTGGAGGCCGTCCAGAGCGTGAGCCTGGAGATCGGCGACGGTGAGCTGATGGTCCTGGTCGGCCCGTCGGGCTGTGGCAAGACCACCGTGCTCCGGATGGTGGCCGGCCTCGAGGAGATCTCGTATGGGGAGGTGCGCATCGGGGGCCGGGTGGTCAACGACGTCTCCCCGAAGGACCGCGACATCGCCATGGTCTTCCAGAACTACGCGCTCTACCCGCACATGACGGTGGCCCAGAACATCGGGTTCGGGCTCAAGATGCGCCGGCTCCCCCGCGCCGATGTGGACCTCAAGGTGCGCAACACCGCCAAGATGCTGGGTCTGGGCCAGTGGCTGGACCGGAAGCCCGCTCAGCTCTCCGGCGGGCAGCGGCAGCGGGTGGCCATGGGGCGCGCCATCGTGCGCGAGCCGAAGGTGTTCCTGATGGACGAGCCGCTCAGCAATTTGGACGCCAAGCTGCGCGTGCAGATGCGCGCCGAGGTGTCCCGGATCCAGCGGCGGCTGGGGGTGTCGATGCTCTACGTCACCCACGACCAGACCGAGGCGATGACCATGGGTGACCGCGTGGCCGTGCTGCTCGGCGGCGTGCTCCAGCAGTGCGCGGCGCCCCAGGTGCTGTACGAGCGGCCCATCAACATCTTCGTGGCCGCCTTCATCGGCTCGCCGGCGATGAACATGTACGAGGGCGCGCTGACCCAGGATGGCACGGCGATCAGCCTGGGCTCGCAGCGACTGGCGCTCTCCGAGGAGGTGCGCAGGGCGCGCCCGGCCCTCGCCGCCTACCGGGGCAGGCCGGTGGTGGTGGGGATCCGGCCGGAGCACATCTCCGCCGCCGGGCCCGGCGACACCGCGGTGCTGCGGGGCAACGTCGAGCTGCTCGAGGCCCTGGGGTCGGAGCTGCTGGTCCACTTCAGCCTGGATGCCCCCTTCGCTGAGGTGCCCGGAGCGGCGACCAGCGGCGGCGGCGACCAGGCGGACGGGGACGATCCGGGCACCACCGCCTCCACCTGGGGAGTCGCGCGGGTGGACTCGGGGACCCGGATCGCGGTCGGCGAGCTGGCCGGCTTCGCCGTCCGCCCCGGCTCGGTGCACTTCTTCGACCCGGACACCGGCATGGCGATCTGGGATGAGACGGCGGCCGCCGCGGGCGGCGCCCCGATCCCCGCCGCCTGACCGGCATGAACGACCTTCGCGCCGGCTCCGAGCCGGCCCCCGCCACCCCGTCACCCCGGAGGAGAGATTCCCAGATGTCCGTCCACCACGAGTCGTTCCAGGTCAGGTCAGACCGGCTCCCCACCTTCCACGACGTCACCGCCCAGGCACAGGAGGCGCTGGCCCGCTCCGGGATCAGGGAGGGCATCCTGATGGTGTACTCGCAGCACACCACCTGCAGCGTCCTGATCCAGGAGGAGTCGCACGACGTCAACTACTGGGGCACCCCGCTCCTGATGCAGGACCTGGTCAACGTCTTCGAGCGTCTGATCCCCACCTGCCGGACCGAGGGACAGTATCTTCACCCGGGGCCGAAGCACATCGATGTCGCGGTCTCCACGCTCAATGAGAAGGCGGCCTGGGGGTTGAACACCGACGCTCACCTGAGGTCGGTGATGTTGGGACGCTCCGAGAGCGTGCCCGTCATCGACGGCGCCATGGCGCTGGGGGAGTTCGGACGATTCTGGTTCGTCGATTTCGACCAGGTGCGGGCTCGGGAGCGGACCGTCCGCATCCAGATCGTCGGGGAGTAGCCGCCATGGGCCGAGAGCCGATCGACAGAGTCGGGGGTTAGCGAAGGTGTTTCGGGGAGTCCGGATCACCCCTCCGTTCTTCGAGCTCGGGCCGAAGGCATACACCTACGGTGATCAGATGCTGGAGATCGCCATCCGGGCCGATCAGGTGGGCATGGAGTGCGGCGTTCAGGTGATCATCGATCCCCAGTACGTCGACATCCCGATCATCGCGCCGAGGATGCGGGGTGCCCTGGTGTTCGCTCCCCACATCGACTCGATCGAGCCTGGCCGAGGGCAGGGTTCGGTTCTCGCGGAGGCGGTGCGCGCTGCAGGGGCGGCCGGAGCCGTCCTCAACCACGTGGAACGACGGCTGAGCCGGCTCGAGCTGGCCCGGAGCATGCAGCGCGCCGATGAGGCGGGCCTGGCAACCATGGTATGCGCGGACGACGCCGCCGACGCGGTGGAGGTGGCGGCGATGTCCCCGAACATCATCGTGGTGGAAGCCCCGGAGTCCATTGGCACGGGCGCCGGCGCGGGGGCGAGCGAGGCGATGATTGCGAGCGTCGATGCCGCCATATGGCGGGTCGATCCGGACGTCTTGATCCTGCATGGCGGGGGCATCGGCTCCGCCGAGGACGTGTACGAGGTGATTCGAGGCGGTGCGCAGGGCACGGGATCGAGCAGTGGCGTCTTCTGCGCCGTGGATCCGCTGCAGACCGTTGAAGCCATGATCCGGGCGGTGCGGGAGGCCTGGGAGGCCAGGAAGCCCGCGTCCGTCGAGGGCATCGAGCGGGCACGATGAGAAGGCCTCCGCTCTATCCGGGCATGCTCTGAGGCTGGTCGATGCAGGAGAGCATGAGTGCGAGCGGGCGAATCTGGGAGCCGATCGAGGCGGAGGTGGTCAGCAGCCTCCGTCGAGTGGACCCCGTCGCCGTTCGGGACCTGCGCGATCTGTTCGCCGCCTCCGAGCCCCGGTACTTCTTCACCGGGCAGGGACGTTCGGGGTTCATCGCGCAGATGGGCGCGATGCGGCTCATGCAGGTGGGCAGGCGCGCCCACGTCGTCGGGGAGGCGACGGCGCCGGCATTCTGCGCCGGGGATGTGCTGGTGGTGGTATCGGGATCGGGGAGCACTCCCGCCTCCCTGCTCCACGCGCAGCAGGCGTCCCGGTTGGGCGGGAGGATCGTCTGCCTGACCGCCGTTCCGGATAGCCCGATCGGTGTTCTCTCGAAGCCATGCGTGCGCGTGCCCACTCAAGGGACCGGCCAGCTCCCGGGGGTCCTGTTCACGCAGGTCGCGATGCTGCTGCTTGACGGAGTGATTCTCGACCTGGGTGGACGGGACTTCGCTGTCCAGCAGGGCAACCACGCCAACCTTCAATGACCGACCGCTCATCGACCCCAATCTCGGAGCAGCTCATCCCCCTGCCGGGACACCGCCCCCACTCCAATCGCACCACCGGGGAGCTGGCCCGACGGGCCCGTCTGGGAATCTGAGCCAGCCGGCCGGGGCGCGGCCGCCCTCACGGGCCGGCGCGAGGAGACCCGCCCCCCCGGGCCTGACAGCGCCCGCACGGGTGCCCTCCCGGCCCTGCCACAATCGCGGGGATTTGGAGGCCGGAGGCTGAGCGTGACCACGGCAAAGGCGCGTCGCGATCTCATCGTCAGGATGATCCAGGAGCGCGACAGCCTCAGTGTGTCCGAGCTGATGGCTCAGTTCCAGGTCACCGACACCTCGATCCGCCATGACCTGAACCTGCTCGAGGAGCAGGGCAAGCTCCGCCGAGTCCACGGCGGCGCGGTGAGCCGGCCGACCGCCCAGGTGAACGGCCTCTTCGCCCGCCGAGCTCGCGAGAATCCGGCCCAGAAGCGTCGCATCGGGCTCGCCGCGGCCGGACTGGTCCAGGCCGGCAACGTCGTCTTCTTCGACTCGGGCTCGACCGTCGTCGAGGTCGCCGCGCACCTCCCCGGGACCCTGCGGGCCTCCCGCTCGATCACCATGGTCACCCACTCGCTGCCGGTGATCCAGGAGGTCGGAAGCTGGGAGCAGTCCCACCTGATCTGCCTGGGGGGGCTGTACCTGCCCGACTACCAGGCCATGGTCGGCCCGGTGACCCTCGCCGACCTCCGCGAGCTCAGCGCCGACATCGCCTTCCTGGGCTGCGACGGCCTGACCGTCGACGGTGGCCTCAGCACGCCGCACATGCTGATCGCCGAGGTCGGTGCGGCGATGGCCGCCCGGGCCCGGAGGGTGGTGGTCGTCGCCGACTCGACCAAGCTGGGCCGGGCGGGGTTCACCCCCATCGTCGGCCTCGACGCGGTCACCGTGCTGGTCACCGACCGGGACGGCCACCCCGACCAGCTCGCCCAGATACGCGACCTGGGCATCGAGGTCGTGCTGGCCTGACCCCGGCGCCCCCCGCCGGCTGCGCGGGGGAGAGCCGGCCCGCGGTGAGCGGGGACCTCGGGACCTCGCAGGCACCCTCGGACCGCGGAGCCGGGCGCCGCTCTCAGCGTGACCAGATCGCCGCGGACTCCGGGCCGAGCCGGACCCTGCCGCCGGCGCAGGCGGCATCCCCGGTTGAGGCCAGCGGCCGGGCGGCCGCCCATCCCGGCGCCTCGACGTCCGCAGGGTCGGCGCCGAGGTTGGCGCCGATCAGGTGGTCGCCGCGCTCGGCGACCACCCACCCCGATCCGGCCTCGCCGATCACCCGGCTCTGGCGGAAGTCGCCGCAACCGAGCCCCGGGTGGTCACGCCGCAGACGGGTGAGGGTGCGGTACCAGTCGAGCATCGCGGCGTGGGCCGGCTGGTCGCGCTCCTCCCACCGGAGCTGCGATTGGATGAAGGTCGACTCCGCCTGCGGATCGGGGATCTCGGCAGGGTCCCAGCCGAAACCGGCGAACTCGGCCCGGCGCCCCTGGGTGACGCTGCGGCCGAGCTCGGGCTCGTGGTCGGAGAAGTAGAGGAAGGGGGTGCTCGCCGCCCACTCCTCCCCGGCGAAGAGGAGGGGGACGTAGGGGGAGGTGAGCAGGAGCAGGGCCGCGACCCGCAGCCTCGACGGGGTGGTCAGCCGGCTGAGCCGCTCCCCGCGGGCCCGGTTGCCCACCTGGTCGTGGTTCTGCAGGCAGACCACGAAGTTCTCGCCGACGGTGCCGGCCGGCTCGCGCCCGTGCCGGCGGTCGCGGCTGGCCGAGTGCTGACCGCTGTAGAGGTGGGGGGAGCCGAGTGCCCGGACCACGTCCGGCCAGCCCCGGAAGTCGGCGTAGTACCCGGAGCGCTCGCCGGTCAGGGCCACGTGGAGCGCGTGGTGGAAGTCGTCCGCCCATTGGGCGGTCGCGCCCCACCCGCCCCGGTTCCGGGGCCACACCCCCCGCGGGTCGTTGCGATCCGACTCCAGGATCAGCCAGAGCCGCCTGCCCAGCTCGGCCTCCAGGGCGTCGACCGTCGCGGCCAGCTCCTCCACGATGTGCCGGGCGGTCTCGTCGTGGATGGCGTGCACCGCGTCGAGGCGCAGGCCGTCGAGGTGGAAGTCGCGCAGCCACCGCCGCGCGTTCCCGGTCACGAAGTCGCGGACCCCGTCGCTGCCCGGGCCGTCGAAGTTGACCGCCGACCCCCAGGGGGTCCGGTACGCGTCGGTGAAGTAGGGGCCGAACTCGCCGAGGTGGTTGCCGGCCGGGCCCAGGTGGTTGTAGACGGTGTCGAGGATCACCGCGAGGCCGCGCCGGTGGCAGGCGTCGACCAGCCGGCGCAGCCCTTCGGGGCCGCCATAGGCGGCGCGGACGGCGTAGAGGTTCACCCCGTCGTAACCCCACCCCCACCGGCCGGGGAACTCGGCGACCGGCATCAGCTCGACGGCGTTCACCCCCAGGTCGGTGAGGTGGTCGAGGCGCCGGACCACGCCGTCGAAGGTCCCCTCGGGGCTGAAGGTGCCCACGTGCAGCTCGTAGACGATCGCCTCCCGAAGGGGCGGCGCCGACCAGCCCGCGTCGGTCCACGCGAACTCCTCGTCGATCAGCTCCGAGGCGCCCTCGACCCCGTCGGGCTGGTGGGGGGAGCGGGGGTCGGGCAGCCCGGGCCCGCCGTCGAGGCTCACCCGGTAGCGCAGGCCCGGCACCAGGCGCGGGCTCTCGAGCCGGAAGCAGCCGTCCTCCCCACGCTCCATGGCGAGGCGCTCGCCGTCCTCCAGCACCAGCTCCGCGCGCCCGGCCCGCGGGGCCCAGACCGTCCGGCGCATCAATCGCGCTCCAGCAGCGCCACCGGGAACCCGTCGAGGAGCTCGGAGAGGTGAACCACGCCCTGCCACGGCCCCCCGCCCAGCAGGTTGATCCAGCGGCCCTCGGGCAGCTCGACCGAGGTGTCACCCCAGTCGCCCCCCAGCCCGAGGACCAGCCGGGGCACGATGGTCACCGCGCCGGGGACCGCCCCGCGGGCAAAGGCGACGGCGTGGTCGCGCCGTGCCCCGTGCACCGGGAGGGCGAGGTAGTCGCCCTGCTCGCCGAAGAGCTCGGGGCGCCGGCGGCGCAGGTCGAGGGCGGTGCGGATGGTGACCAGCTTGGTGACCCCCTCGGCGTCCACCGCGATCGCCGGCGGTGGGCCCACCGGCGAATCCAGGAGCCGGCGCCGGCCCCCGTAGTCGACCGGGCGGCGGTTGTCGGGGTCGACCAGGTCGAGCTGCCAGAGCTCGGTACCCTGATAGGTGTCGGGGATGCCCGGCGAGGTGAGGCGCAGCAGGGTCACGGCCAGCGAGGTCACCCGCCCCGGCTCCACCAGCCGGGAGACCAGGTGGCTCAGCTCGGCGACCAGGTCGGCGTCGCCGAGGAGCGCCTCCACCAGGCCGGCGAGCGCCTCGTGGTAGTCGCTGTCCGGCTCGATCCAGGAGGTCCGCTGCTTGGCCTCGGAGGACGCCTTGAGCATGTAGGCGGTCAGCCGGTCGGCGTCGATCGGCCAGGCGCCGACCATGGTCTGGAAGAGCAGCTCCGACATGGTGCGGCCCGGCATCCCCTCCCGGAAGGCCTCGGCGTGCCTCTCCCGCCAGCGGCGGGTCAGGATCGGCCAGGCCGCGGCGACCTCGGAGAGGAGGTAGAGGCGGGCGCGCACGTCCTCGCCGCGCTTGCTGTCGTGGGTGGCGGTCGCCAGCAGGGATCGAGGCCACCGCCGCTGGCGCTCAGCGTTGGCGGCGTGGAACTCGCCCACGCCGACCGCGGGGTGCTGGGGCGACGCCCCGACCTCGCAGGCGGCGCTGAGCACCGGGAAGCGGTAGAGGGCGGTGTCCTCCACCCCCTTGGCCTGGACCACGGTGCTGGCCTGCTGGAGCCGGAGCACGAGGTCGTTCTCCAGCCCCGGGTCCCGGGGCTCGAGCAGGAGGGCGCCCAGCACTCCGAGGGCCTCGGCATCGCCGCCGCCGGTGGCGGCGCGGCCGAGCGCGGCGCAGATCCGGGCCCGGTCGGCGGCGTCGGGCTCGGCGTCGGCGGCGTCGATGTAGGTGCGGTAGACGTCCAGGCCCAGCAGGTACTCGACGACCCCGCTGCGCAGCCGGTCGGGTGCGGCTGAGAGCGCCTCCCGGTCCCGGTCGCTGCAGACCGCGCCGAGCATGCGCACCAGCCGGTCAACGTTGGGCCGGAGCGCCCCGTCCATCACCTCGAGCTTCGCGTGCCGGATGATCACCTCGAAGTCGTCGGGGTGCCCGGTGGCGTCGGCCCAGCTCTGGCGCAGCGACACCCAGCCGGCCGGGTCGATGAAGAGGCCGCCGGCGAGGGCTCCGAACTCGTAACCGGTGGTGCCGTCGACCGGCCAGGAGTCGGGCAGCGGCTCGTCGCGGGCCAGGATCTTCTCGACCCAGAGCCCGTGATCCGGGTGCCGCCGGCGCATCCGCTCCAGGTAGGCGCGGGGCTGGCGCAGGCCGTCGACGTGGTCGACCCGGATCGCGTCGACGTCGCCACGGTCCAGCAGCGAGTCGATCAGCACGTGGGTGGCGTCCAGCACCTCGGGGTCCTCGACCCGGACGCCGACCAGCGACGTGATGTCGAAGAAGTTGCGGTAGTTCATCACGGTGGCCGCCTCGTGCCAGTCGGTCAGCGCGTAGTTCTGATCGTCCAGCAGCCTGCGCAGGGCGTCGGGGTCGCGGTTCCAGCCCTCGAGAGCCGGGATCAGGGCCTCGGCCTCGCCGTCCGCCGCGAGCCGCTCCGCCAGGTCGTCGCCGGCGGCCATCCGCTCCTCGGCGAACTCGGCGTCGTGGAGCCGCGCGGCGAGCTCGGCCAGGCCGGTGCCCGCGACCACCGTGGGAAGGGTCTCCCGCGAGAGCGGCAGCCGGCTCTCCCCGTGGGCCACCACCACCCCCGCGTCCACCACCAGGCGGACCAGATGACGCTCCAGGGCCTCCTCGAGTGGACGGTCCAGGAGCGGGGCCATCACCCGTCCCCGGACCAGCGGATGGTCCCAGTTGATGTCGAAGTAGCGGGCGAAGGGGCTGCTCCGGCCCGCCACCAGCACGTCCCACCACCAGCGGTTGCGCCGGTCGGAGACCGACATGTGGTTGGGGACGATGTCGAGGAGGATGCGGAGGCCCCGGTCGTGCGCGGCCTCGAGCAGGCTGCGGAAGCCCTCCTCGCCCCCCAGGTCGTCGGAGATGCGGGTGGGGTCGATCACGTCGTACCCGTGCGAGGACCCCCGGGCGGCCTGGAGGATCGGCGAGCAGTAGAGGTGGCTGATCCCCAGGCCGCTCAGGTAGTCGAGGCTGGCGGTGAGCTCGGCGAAGCCGAAGCCCGGGCCCAGCTGGACCCGGTACGTGGCTCTCACCGTCGCGGGGCGAGCAGCCGGAGCACCACCACCGACCGGGCCCCCACCCTCAGCGTGCGCCCGCGGTTCAGCACCCGGGTGCCCGGCTCCTCGTCGGGGGCGGCGGTGTCGAGGATGACCTCCCACCTCCCCGGTGGCAGCCGCCAGTCGCGGTCCTCGTCCGAGGAGTGCAGGAGCACGGCGAGGGTGTCGTCGGTGATCCGCTCGCCGCCGGCGGTGCGGTCGGGGATCAGGCCGCCGTCCAGCACCATGGTCAGGGACTGCCGTTCGTGGCTGGCCCACGCCTCGTCGGTCATCTCCTCCGCGTTGGAGCGCAGCCACTGCACGTCCCGGCGCTCCCGGCCCACCACCTCCCCGGTGAAGAAGCCCTGGCGGTGGAGGACGTGATGGCCCGCGCGCAGCTCGAGCAGCCGGCGGGTGAAGTCGACCAGCTCGCCGTCCACGCGATGCCAATCGATCCACGAGACCTCGTTGTCCTGGCAGTAGGCGTTGTTGTTGCCGCCCTGGGTGCGGCCCAGCTCGTCGCCGGAGAGGATCATCGGGCAGCCCTGGGAGAGCAGCAGCGTCGCCAGGAAGTTGCGCTGCTGGCGCCGGCGCAGGTCGTTGATCGCGGGGTCGTCGGTCTCGCCCTCCACGCCGCAGTTCCAGGAGCGGTTGTCGTCGCTGCCGTCGCGTCCGTCCTCGCCGTTGGCCTGGTTGTGCTTGCCGTCGTAGGAGACCAGGTCGCGGAGCGTGAAGCCGTCGTGTGCGGTCACGAAGTTGATGCTGGCGCTGGGCGCGCGCCCGTCCTCGGCGTAGAGGTCGCTGGACCCGGTGAGACGGTAGGCGAGGTCGGAGACCCCGATCGGGGCGCCCCGCCAGTAGTCGCGGATGGTGTCGCGGTACTTGCCGTTCCACTCCGCCCAGCCCACCGGGAAGTTGCCCACCTGGTAGCCGCCGGGGCCGACATCCCAGGGCTCGGCGATCAGCTTCACCTCGGCGAGCACCGGGTCCTGGTGGATGATGTCGAAGAACGCCGAGAGGCTGTTCACCTCGTAGAACTGGCGGGCCAGCGCGGCCGCCAGGTCGAAGCGGAAGCCGTCCACCCGCATCACCGTGACCCAGTAGCGCAGCGAGTCCATGACCAGGCGCAGGGTCTGGGGGGCGCCCGCGTTGAGCGTGTTGCCGGTTCCGGTGACGTCCCAGTAGTGGCGGCGGTCATCGGGGGAGAGGTAGTAGTAGGCCTCGTTGTCGATGCCCCGGAAGGAGAGCGTGGGGCCCAGGTGGTTGCCCTCGGCCGTGTGGTTGTAGACCACGTCCAGGAAGACCTCGAGGCCCGCGTCATGCAGCGCCTTGACCATTCGTTTGAATTCGACCACCTGGCCGCCGGTGTCGCCCGACGAAGAGTAGCGTCCCTCGGGCGCGAAGTAGCCGATGCTGTCGTAGCCCCAGTAGTTGCGCAGTCCCAGCTCGCTGAGGTGGGCGCCGTCGACGAAGGCGTGGACGGGCATCAGCTCCACCGCGCTGATGCCCAGCTTGCGGAGATGCTCGATGGCGGCGGGGTGGGCCAGCCCGGCATAGGTGCCCCGCAGCTCCGGGGGGATCTCCGGGTGGCAGATGGTGAATCCCTTGACGTGGGTCTCGTAGACGACGGTGTCGGCCCAGGAGGTCTGGGGCGCGACCGACTCCCCCCAGTCGAAGCTCTCGTCGACCACCACCGCCAGCGGCACCCGCCCGGCGGAGTCGAGGTCGCTCGGCTGGTCGTCGTTCATCTCCCCGTTCCATTCGTAGCCGAAGACCTCGGGACCCCATCCGACGCTGCCGGTGAGGGCGCGGGCGTAGGGGTCGATCAGGAGCTTGCTGGGGTTGAACCGCTTCCCCTCCGCCGGGGCGTACGGCCCGCGGATCCGGTAGCCGTAGAGCGTCCCCGGGCCGACGTCGGGGAGGAAGCCGTGCCAGGTGAGGTCGGTCCGGTCGACCAGCTCGTAGCTGGCCCGGGTGCTGCCGTCCCGATTGGCGAGGACGAGCTCGACGCTCTCCGCGTTGGCGCTGAAGAGCGAGAAGTTGGTCCCCCGTCCGTTCCATCGGGCCCCGAGCGGGAGATGCCTCCCCGGCCACGCGATGTCCCGGGCCGCGGCCGGCGCTGATGCGGGCGCCGCCTGGCTCCTGCTCATGGTCCACTCCTGATCGAGTGCTGGGGTGACCTCATGCGGTGTCGGGGGCGGGCGCGCCGCTCTCCAGCGGGATCGCGCGGACGGAGGTCGGACTCAGGTTCTCACACCGGCCGCGCGCGGCGACCTCGCGCCGGCCCGGCGGGCGGCGCATCCTCAACCCACTGGTGCCCCGGGGCCATCCATATCATGTAAGAGTACATCATCACTATCATATGAAAGCAACATGGCGGATGCTGGTTTCCCTGCTCCGGAGGTTGAGGTCCCCCTCGAGGTCAGGCTCCGCCGGCTGCGCCGCCGTCGGGGGTTGGGGGGCCTCCGGGCGGCCCTCGCCCTCGGGCTCACCGTGCTGACCCTGGCGTGGGCCGTCCTCGTCGGTCTCGGGCTGCTGATGCGCTGAGGTGGCCACGACCGCGCCGCGGCGATGCCCGCCGGCTGATCTGCCGGCCCCGTGGCGGGGACTTGACGCGCGGGCCGGCATGGCCAAAGATGTCGGTACGCTGCCGAACAGATCGGCAGAGAGAGAGCCTCCTGTTCCGTCCAAGAAACCCTGCTTCGTTTGGACAACGCCATCAGGCACTCGCCCCGGGGTGGGGAGATCGAGCTGCGCTGGGCGGCCGATGCCCGGCGGGTTCACATCCGGGTCCGGGACCGTGGCGTCGGTCTCGGACCCCATCGGCTCCCCTGCTCATCACCCGCTTCGGCAGGTTGGTGACGCCGGAGACCAGCCACAGTCCGGAGAGCGGAGCGGGTCTGTACCTGGCCCGCGAGATCACCCGCCTGCATGGGGGCGACATCAGCGTCGAGTTGCAATGCGAATTGCCTGCCCTCTGAGCAGCGGCTTCGAGGACTCCGAGTTCGGCGTCCCATACCGGGCCTTCCGAGAGGCCGGCCACGAGGTGGTCGTGGTGGGGACCGAGCCCGGCGAGCGGATGAGGGGCATGCAGGGCGAGGAGATCGCCCAGGCCGCCGTCGGGATCGACGACGCGCGGCCGGACGAGTTCGATGCGCTCCTCATCCCCGGCGGATACTCTCCGGACCACCTCCGCGCCGACACCCGCTTCCTCCAGTTCACCCGCGCCTTCGCCGACGCCGACAAGCCGATCCTGGCGATCTGCCACGGGCCTCAGCTCCTGAGCAGCGCCGACGCGATCCGGGGGCGGCGCCTCACCGCCTGGCGCACGGTGCAGCAGGATCTCCAGCGAATGGGGGAGAGGGTGGCCGACGCCGCCGTGGTCGTCGACGGCCAGCTGGTGACCTCGCGCCAGCCGGCCGACCTGGACGGTTTCGTCCGCGAGAGCCTCCGCACCCTGAGCAACGTGCCGGTTCAGCGATGAGCCGGGGCGCCGAGACGCCGATACCACCTCCACGGCCCGGGGACCCGCCCGCGATCCCCGGGCCCGACGACCCGCGGCTCCCCGACGAGCCCGACCCGGAGCTCCCCGAGCGCGATCCCCAGCCGGTGCCGCCCCTCGAGCCGCTGCCGGGACCGCTGCTCCCGGGGCCGGGCCCGATTCCCGAGCCGCTCCCCATCTGACCTGAACCGCTTCCGTTCCGAGCTGAGACCGCTCTCCCTCGTCACTGGCGGCGGTCAATGCCGGAGACCAACTCGGCGCAGCACCGCCTCCACCGGGTTGCCGTTGAAGAGGCGGTACTCGCGCAGGAGCCGGCGGCGGCGCCCCTCCACCGCCCTCGCCGCGGCGTTGGGGCGGCTCTCGAAGAGCTGGGGACGCTCCGCCCGGACGTCGCCGATCACCACCCTGAGCAGGACCGCGCCCAGGCTCGCCATCGGCACCGCCACCAGGGCCCCGAGGAAGCCCCCGGTCTCGATGCCGGCGAAGAGCGCGAGGAAGGCCACCACCGGGTGCAGGCGGACGAACCGGGCCTGCAGCCGGGGCACCACCAGGTACCCCTCGATGATGTGGATGCAGACGAAGAGGGCGATCACCTCGACGACGAGGCTCGGGCCCACGGTGGTCGCCAGCAGGACCGCCACGGCACCGCCGATGAAGGGCCCGACCATCGGGATGAGCTCGAAGAACCCGGCGGCCACGGCGATCACCAGGGGGAAGGGCACGCCGAGAATCGCGCAGCCCACCCCCGAGAGCGTTCCGACCAGGATCGCCAGGGTGACCTGTCCGCGCACGTAGCCTCCGATCACCACGGCGAACGCGCTGAACGCGAAGTTGACGTGAGAGCGCCAGCTGGAGGGCAGGTTGTCGACGATCAGATGGCGCAGCCGGTCGGAGTCGCGGAGGAACCAGAAGGAGGCGACCAGGACCACGACCACGTCGACGATCACCGAGAAGGTGCCGGTGACCGCGCTGATGACGAAGCCCCCCGCGCTCGCCGGGGATCCGCCGATCAGCTGCCCCAGCAGCTTCTCCAGGCTCAGGCTCCCGACCCTGACCCCGCGCTGGTCCAGCCAGGCCTGGGCGGCGTCGAGCCGGGTCTGCAGCGCGGGCAGGAAGTGGATCAGCGACCTGCCCTCGGAGATGAGCGGCCCGGAGACGATGACGATCACCCCCGCCACCGCCGCCACCAGCGCCCCGAGGCTCACCAAAACGGCGACGGTCCGGGGCAGGTGGCCGCGCCCGGAGAGCAGATTCGTGATCGGGGCGCAGAGCACCGCAACCACGCCGGCGATGACGGTGAGCAGGACGATGGCGAGCATCGCGACCACCAGTCCGCGCAGGACCAGCAGCAGCTCCCAGGTCAGCAGAGCGGCGCCGAGCATGCAGACGGCGCGCGCCCACCACCAGGACGAGCGCCGGAGGCGCGCGTCGGTGGGGCTCATCCGCGCCGCCGGGCGCCGCTGCGGCTCGACCGGCACCTCTCGCCGCGGCGTCCGCCGTGCGGGCATTTCACCGTTCCCCCGCCGCTCCATCATCCCCATGCCCGCACCGGGATGGCGGGGGATGCGACCGGGAGGTCGCATCCCCCTGTCCCAGCCCTTCCCAGCCGGGTTCTCAGTAGTCCGGCGGCGGCCCGCCGGAGTAGGGCCCGCCCCCGTATCCCACCGGGGGCCCTCCGCGGCGGCGCCAGTAGCCCGGGCCCGCCCACGACGACCAGAAGATCATCGACAGGAACGTGCCGACCGCCCCGACGATGAGCAGGATGATCCCGATGGTGTGGACATCGATCGCCCCGGGTGCGACGTGCACCCCGAAGGCGAGAATCGCGCCGGCTGCGATCAGCAGGATTCCGGCTCCCAGGCCCATCTCTCCGTCCTCCCGTGGGGTCGCCGCCCCACGCGGTGGCCGCCCGAGTATCAACGGCCATGAGTAAGATTCAATGATAGCGAGACTATCACATAATGCTGTTCGGGCAGGGTGACCAGCAGCCGCGCTCGGCCGGGGGTGCGCGATGAACGCTCGACCGTCGCCGGTGACCGCCGGCGCGACTAGCCGATCGGCGCGGGGGACCGCCGGTTCAGGGCGTGATGGAGGCCGTGGAGCCGGCGGTACGCGTCCCGGTACTGGTCGAAGAGGAAGTCGTAGACGGGGGGCCGGTGACCGGCTGGCCCGGGGGCTGACCGAGATCGTCGAGCGCCGCGGGCTCCCCTACGTCGTCTACAACACCGGCTCGATCGTCCATCTCGAGACGTCGGGGGTGATGCTGCTCGACCTCCACCATCCGCTCCGCCTGCTCCGCGAGCTCAAGCCGCGGCGGACCATGATCGAGCAGATGGGGGCCGCCTACATGGCCAACGGCATCGTCACCCTGGCCGGCTCCCGCATCTACACCTCGATGGCGGACACCGACGAGGTCATCCAGGAGGCGCTGGACGCCTTCGACGAGGTCTTCTCGCACGTCGAGGGCGCGCGGTGACCGCCCCGGCGGCCGTGACCACGGGCCCCGCCTACCGCGTCTACGGCTACCGGTGGGTGGTGCTGGCCGCCTTCGTCCTGGTCAACATCACGATCCAGCTGCTCTGGATCTCCTACGCGGCGATCACCAGCCAGGCCCAGCACTACTACGGCGTCTCCGGGCTCGAGGTGGGCCTCTTCGCGATGCTCTTCATGATCCTCTTCATCCCGGTCGCGCTCCCCGCCGCCTGGCTCATCGACACCCGTGGCTTCCGCCTCGCGGTGGGCTTCGGGACCGTGCTCATGGCGGTGTGCGGCATCGGCCGGGGCCTGGCCGGCAACAACTACGGCCTGGCCATCTTCGCGACGGTCGGGATCGCCATCGGCCAGCCCTTCCTGCTCAACGCCTGGACCAAGGTGCCGGCCAACTGGATGGCCCCCAACGAGCGCGCCACCGGGGTGGCGCTGGCCACCCTCGCCAACCTGGTGGGGATCGCGCTCGGTGAGGCGCTCACCCCGATGCTGATCTCCAGCATGTCGATCGGTGCCGTGCAGCTCCTGTACGGGGTGGTGGTGCTGATCTCCGCGGTCATCTTTCTGGCGGTCGCCCGCGAGCGTCCGGCCACCCCTCCCTGCGCCCCGGAGATGGAGGTGCGCGCGCTCATGCTCGACGGCCTGCGCAGCGCGCTCCGGGTCCGGCCCTTCCTGGTCTTCCTGGCGGTCTGGTTCATCGGCCTCGGCATCTTCAACGGCGTGCTCACCTGGGTGGACGGGATCCTCAGCCCGCGCCACTTCACCTCGGTGGACGCCGGGATCGTCGGGGCCCTGGTCATCTTCGGCGGTGTCCTCGGCAGCGTCTCGCTGGCGCCGCTCTCCGATCGCCGTCAGAAGCGGGTGCTCTTCATCCTCATCGGGCTGCTGCTGGCCATCCCGGGGCTGCTCGGACTGACCTTCGCGACCACCGGGTGGCTGCTCTACGTCGCGTCGTTCGCCTTCGGCTTCTTCCTGATCAGCGTGGCGCCGATCGGGATGGAGTACTCGGCCGAGGTCACCCAGCCCACCCCCGAGGGGACCTCCCAGGGGGTGGTGCAGCTGGTGGGCCAGTGCTCGGTGGTCATCGTCTACCTGATGGCGGCCCTCAAGTCGGGGAACGGCTCGTACACGCTGTCGCTCCTCTTCTGCGTCGCCCTGCTGGTGGTCGGCGCCGTCGTGGTGGGCCGCCTCCACGACCCGCAGGCCGAACCGTCACCCCACCACCACCCGACCGCGGGGCGGAGCCAGCCGACCCCGGCCTGAGCCTCCGCCGGCGCCGCCGGCATACGATCGGGGTCATCCGCTTGTGGGCGGCTCGTAGAGCTTTGCCATGCGTGACAACGGGGGTGACGGCCGGCCCCGCGCAGCGATCGGGGACGGCACCGGTGAACCCGACGACCTCACCGGTGACGGCGCCGTCGACCTGCGCGCCGACCGCGAGGCGGGCGATGCCGCCTGCTGGCTCCCCCTGGTCTGCCCGGAGTGCGGGGAGCTGGGAGGCCATCGCCCGGGCTGCTCGGTAGCCGCCGGGACCGCCGGGGAGGAGAGGCCGCCTCGGTAACGGCAGATCCTGACGAATTTGTCCGTGGCGATCACGCGCCCGGCCCTAAGCGCCCACTCCGCGAGGCCGGTCAGGCCAGCTCTGCCCCGGTGGCCCGCCTACCTCCATGCACTCGGGGCAGATCCGCCCGCTGCCGTGCCATCTGCGGCGACCAGGCCTGCCACAGAGGGTGCGCGGCCTGATGAGGCGCTTGGCACCCCTGTAGTGGATGTAACCATCGTCTGGCCGCGCCGATGCGTATGACCCCCCGAGGCCCATGAACGCCACCCAGGGCAGCCCTGTCCGCCGGCCGGCCTGGCTTCCAGACGAGGGTGGGCGTTCGGACACGCGGCCCAGTATCTCGCGAGCCGGTGGGTGTTGGCCCCGAGGTGGTTCTCAGGAATGATGGGGGTCCGAGGATCGCAGGAACTGACTTTGGAGACCCGCCGGTCGGGCCCTGGCGATGTGGGCGAGCTCGCGCGCAGCGCGGCGTTCCTGATCGTCGACCGAGGGCGTGATCGGAACTCCGAGCGTGGCCGCGCGGGGCGCCGGCGTCGTCAGACCGTCGCCACCGCCAGGCGCTCGATGCCGGTGAGCGGGGCGTCGGGCCAACCCTGCAGGTACCGGTGGCGCAGCACCTCGTCGTCGACCTGCACGACCGCCCCGAACCCGGCTTCTCGCATCGCCGCCGAGATCTCGCAGGGGTGGAAGAGGCTCAGGAACGGCTCTCCACGGGCCTCCGCCTGCGACCTCGTCCACGCCAACCCGGCCTGCGCCAGCTCCGAGAGCTGGTCGGGGGCACGACGTAGGTGAGCACAAGCCGGGACCCGGCGGGGAGTTGGGCCGCCCACCGCAGGGTGCGATCGATCGCGCCCCGGCCCAGGTACTGGCTGACCGCGATCCAGGAGACCACCGCGGTCGCGGTCAGGTCGAAGCCGCCCCGGCTCAGCTCACTCCCGACGTCGCCGGCCTCGAAGTCGACGGGGACGAACACCAGCCCGGCGGGCACAGCGACACCGAGCTCCGCGAGCCGCGCCCGCTTCCAGGCCTGGGCACCAGGCCGATCCACCTCGTACACGCGCAGCCGCCCGGTGAGGTCGCTCCGTCGATACGCGAAGGTGTCAAGGCCCGCACCGAGGATCACGTACTGGGAGACGCTGGCGTCGGTGGCCTCTGCCACCAGGTCCTCGACGAAGCGGGCGCGCAGCGCGAAGGCCAGGCTCAGGCCCTCGAGTGCCGCCGGCGGGGCCTGCGCGGATAGCTGCGCCATCAGCGCCGCGCCGGCCGGCCCGGCGAGGTCGAGGGCCAGGTGGTCCTCGATCAGCCGCTCGTGCTCCGTCGAGAGGTGGAGCGCGCGCCCCACCGCCGCCAGGGTCGCGGTGTGACCGGGACCGTCAGGAGAGGCCATGGGCGTGTCCTCCGAGTTCTCTTCCGGTGCGGCTCGGAGCTCGCGGACGTCGCGGGCGAGCCCCGGATTGTAGCCACCGGGAAGCGTGAAGCCCGGCTCCGGGTCCCCGCCGGATCGGCACCGGGCTAGGATCGTCCTCGTGCTCGCCTGGATGGACCTGGAGATGACCGGGCTGGACCCGGCCCGCCACGTGATCGTCGAGATCGCGACCCTGATCACCGACGACGATCTGAGCGTGGTCGCCGAGGGCCCCGACCTGGTGGTGCACGCCGACAGCGTTCAGCTCGACCGGATGGATTCCTTCGTGCGCGCCATGCACACGCGCTCGGGACTGCTGACCGCCATCGAGACCTCGCCGATCTCGCTGCGCGAGGCGGGCCGGCAGACCCTGATCTTCCTGCGGCGGCACATCCGGGAGGCCCGCACCGTTCCCCTCTGCGGCAACTCGATCGGGACCGACCGGCGCTTCCTGGCGGGACAGCTCCCCGAGGTCGAGGGCTTCCTCCACTACCGGTCGATCGACGTCTCCAGCATCAAGGAGCTCTGCCGGCGCTGGTACCCCGACGTCCTGGCCGCGGCCCCGCCGAAGACCGAGACGCACCGCGCGCTCGACGACATCCGCGAGTCGATCGCCGAGCTCGCCTACTACCGCTCGACCATCTTCGCGGCCCCGCCGGCGGTTCCTGATCGATGACCGAGGTGAGCCGGCCGGCCTTCCCCGCACGCACGGCGCCCGTCCTGGGATGGGTCCGCCCGTGACCGCGCCGGCGCGGACGCTGCGTGTCGCGGTCGCCCAGTACCAGCCACACATCGGCGACGCGGAGGGCAACCGGGCCGCGGCGGTGGGATGGGCCGAGGCCGCGGCGGAGCAGGGCGCCCAGCTCGCCGTCCTCCCCGAGCTCGCCTCCTCCGGCTACGTCTTCGCAGGCGAGGAGGAGGCCGCGGCGCTCGCCGAGGACGCGGACACCGGGAAGACGGTCGCCGCCCTGGTCGACGTCTGCCGCCGCCGCAACCTGCACGTGGTCGCCGGGCTCAACGAGCAGGGCGACGGCTGCCGCCACAACAGCGCGGTGGTCCTCGGGCCCGCGGGCCGGCTGGCCACCTACCGCAAGCTCCACCTCTTCTACGACGAGCAGACCTGGTTCCGGGCGGGGCAGGAGGTGGTGGTCGTCGACCTCCCCACCGCCCGGGTCGGAGTCGCCATCTGCTACGACCTCTGGTTCCCCGAGCTCGCCCGCGCCCTCGCCCTCCGCGGGGCCGAGGTGCTCGCCGTCCCGACCAATTGGGTGGCCTCCTTCCGGCCGCGCCTCCATGACGAGCACGGCTACTGCCAGGGCGACATCATGGCGATGGCCGCCGCGGCCGCCAACGGGACCGCGGTCGCCTGCGCCGACCGGGTGGGGGAGGAGCGGGGCGTGACCTTCCTCGGCGCGTCGATCATCGTGGGGCCCGACGGCTGGCCCCTCGCCGGTCCCGCCAGCCCCGACGCCGATCAGCTGCTGGTCGCCGACGTCGACCTGGACGCGGTGGAGCGCACCCGCTGGCGGACGCCCCGAAATCACCTGCTCCGCGACCGGCGACCCGACGTCTACGCGAGAGACCTCCCTCCGCAGCCGGTCAACCTGATATAGTCACTATAAGGTGATGTGATAGTCATCTCTGGGTCAAGACGGCGGCGACACCGCTCGCGCCCGGAGGCATCACCAGGGAGGCCCCGCATGCTCGCTCTGCTTCTGTTCCTTCTGCTCGTGCTCGTCCTCTTCGGAGCGGGTACGGCTGCCCACCTGCTCTGGTGGATCGCGGTCATCCTGCTGGTGGTCTGGGCGGTCGGGTTCCTGGCGCGTCCGCGCGGTGGCCGCTGGTACTACTGGTGATCAGCGGCTGATTCAATCAATCGCCACGGTCAGGCCTTCCCCCTGACCCGCCGGTGGCGCGAGAGCGCTCTATCGCGAGAGCCGTTATTATGGTACCTTGGTACCATGATCACGGTCGAACGGGTTCAGACGGGCGTCCGGATGGAGCGCCGGATGGTCAAGGTCCTCAAGGGCCTGGCCGAGTATCTCGACATCTCGCTCGGGGATCTGCTCGAGGGCATCGTGCTCCACGCCTTCGAGCAGAAGCCCCCCTTCGGCGAGGCGACCCTGGTGGTTGTCGGACGGCTCAAGGAGGTGTACGGGCTGACCCTCACGGCCGCCGACAGCCACCACCTCACCAGCCTGGACGAGGGGGAGGCGGGGTGACCGCCTGCACGCACGTCCGGGTGGCCGGCAGCTTCCCGGTCGGGCTGGCCCCCGAGGAGGCCCTGCCCCTCTTCACCGCCACCGGCGAGCGCTCATGGGTGGAGGGCTGGGACCCCGAGTTCCCCAGCCTGCCCGCCGACGAGACGGAGCCCGGCACCGTCTTCACGACCGCGCATGGGCCGCACCGGACCACCTGGGTCGTGACCCGCCATGAGGGAAACCGGCTCATCGCCTATGCCAACGTGACGCCTGGACGGCGCGCCACCCTCGTCACCGTCGGCCTCGCACCTACCCCGACGGGGACCCTGGTGACGGTCACCTACGACGTCACGGCGCTGGTCCCGGCCGCGAACGCCGAGGTCCAGGGGTTCGCTGCCGGATACGCCGAGTATCTGGACGGCTGGCGGGACGGCATCGCTCGCCGCGGCCTCCCTGCGCGGCCGGCCGGTCCCTCCTGATCCGGCCTCGCCTGACGTCCCCGCTGACGTCCCCGCCTGGGTTCCTCGCCCGCCGGACCTGGCCCCGGTCTTCTCCTCGCGGCCCTCTCCTCACGTTCCCAGCGGACCCGCGACCCCCGGATGGAGGCCGATAATCGACGCATGGGGTCCGATCGTTCCGGGTGGGGCAGAGCCGGCGAGCAGCCCCACCGGGGGCTGGGCACGGCGGCCCTGCTCCGGCACACCCTCCTCTGGGCGTCTCGGCGGCGCGGCGTGCAGCGGGTGGTCTCCCGCTCTCCGCTGACCCGGCGGCTGGTCCGCCGCTTCGTTGCCGGCGAGACCGTGGGCGGCGCCGTCGACGTGGTCGGGGGGCTGACGCGCCGTGGTCTCGCGGTCACCATCGACCATCTAGGGGAGGACACCCGGGATGCCGAGGACGCCCGGACGGCGGTCGCCGTCTACCGCGCGCTGATCGAGCGGCTTGCCGCCGACGATCTGGCGCCGCGCTCGGAGGTGTCGCTCAAGCTCTCCGCGCTCGGCCAGGGGGTGGACGCGGAGCTCGCCTACGAGAACGCGCTGGAGGTCTGCCGGGCGGCGGCGGCGGCTGGGATCGCGGTCACCCTCGACATGGAGGATCACACCACCACCGCCTCGACGCTCGAGATCGGCCGCCGGTTGCGCGCCGAGCATTCCTCCACCGGTCTGGTCATCCAGGCGTCGCTGCGCCGCTCCGAGGATGACTGCCGCGCCCTCGCCCATCCGGGCTCGCGCGTTCGGCTCTGCAAGGGCGCGTACCAGGAGCCGGTGGCGCTCGCCTGGCAGGGCCGCAATGAGATCCGGGTCGCGTACCTCCACTGCCTGCGGATCCTGCTCGACGGCGGCGCCACGCCGCTCATCGCCACCCATGACCCGGCTCTGATCGATGGCTGCCACCGGCTGCTCGCCGCCCGTGGAGACGGCATCGCCCACGAGCACCAGATGCTCTTCGGGGTGCGCGGCGACGAGCAGGACCGGCTGGTCGACGCCGGCGAGGGGGTGCGCATCTACGTGCCCTTCGGCGAGCGGTGGTACCCCTACCTGATGCGTCGGATGGCCGAGCGGCCGGCCAACCTTGCCCTGGTGCTGCGCGCGCTGGCGAGCGGCGGCTCGAGCTCCACCGGGCGGCATAATCCCGAGGCATGAGCAGGGGGGCGGGCGCGCTTCGCGTCTCCTTGGAGGCGGGCTTCCGGCTCACCTTCGCCTCGGCGCTGGACTGGCCCGGGTGGTCCCGCTCGGGGCGCGGGGAGGAGGCGGCCGTGGAGGCCCTGCGCGACTACGCGATCCGCTACGCCCCCGTCGCGGTCGAGGCCGGCCTCGAGGCCCCGGATCCGGCGCGGATCGAGGTCGTGGAGCGGCTCGCCGGCTCACGGACCACCGACTTCGGGGTTCCCGGCGCCATCGGGGCGCTGGACGGCGAGACCCTCGGCACGGCTGAGGCGGCGCGGCTGGTCGCCATCCTCCAGGCGGGCTGGGCGTTCTTCGACCGGGTGGTCGCCACCGCGCCGCCCATCCTGTGCAAGGGGCCGCGCGGCGGTGGGCGGGACCGCGACGCGATCGTCGACCACGTGGTGGGCGCCGAGGTGGAGGCGTACGCGCGGAAGCTGGGCATCCGGCTCCCGCGGCCGGCCTGGGATGACCTCGAGGCGCGGGCCACCGAGCGCGAGGCCATCGCAGCGGCGCTGCGGGCGGCGGGCGCGGGCCGGCTCGCGGAGCCGGCCACGGGGGCGGAGCCGGCCGCGGGGGCGGAGCCGGCCACCGGGAAGCGCTGGCCACCGCGGTACGCCGCACGGCGGATCGGCTGGCACGTTCTCGATCACGCCTGGGAGATCCAGGACAAGAGCGTCTGAGGCGCTCGCTGCCGGCGTTGCGTGCCCGGCGGCACCCCGTGAGCGAGCCCGCCGGCCGCGGGCGGGCCGCGGCGATCGCGCCTCACCGGTGGGGCCCTGTCCTCCAAACGGGTTAAGGACATCTGCGTCCTTAACCGCCATGAGGGTGCGGGGGTGCCGGAGCGCCTCCGTGGCGCGCGGCCGCCGGAGGGCTGCAGCGCTGAGCGCGCAGCGTCACCGCGCCGGGTGGGTTCCCTTGGCCACGTAGTCGAAGAACCGCTCGCTGGTCCCGTTCGCGGTCCAGGTCGCGCGCAGCCGGGTTCGCCGCTCCTCCCGGCGCAGTGCCGAGAGCAGGTCGCGGTTGAGTTCGCGGGCACTCTCGCCGGTGAGCTCGATCTCGACGTGGAAGCCGTCCGCCGTCGCCGTCACCCCGGTGGGGAGGAGCCGGCCGATCACCGGGCGGATCCGCTCGGGGTCATCGCTGCTCACGTCGGCGACGAGGCGGAAGGTCGGCATCCTGGCGGAGGGTACTCTCCCGGAAAGGGCTCGTCCAGCACGATGGGAGCCTGCGTCGCGGTGCGGGCCGTGGCGCAGCGGACTCCGGGTGAGAACCCCCCGGCTAACGGGGCGCGGTATCCGCCTCCCGTGGCGGCCGCCCTCGGCGGGGGAGGGGACCGGCGGTGGACGGCAACCGTCCCGCCGCCTCCAGCCCCCGCCGGAGGAGGAACTCGATCTGGGCATTGCTGCTGCGCAGCTCGTCGCCCGCCCACCGTGCGATCGCGTCGTGGACGGCCGGGTCCAGCCTCAGCAGGATGCTCTTGCGTTCGGGCACCGGGTCAGAACCCCACCATTCCGAGCCGTCGCGATCACTGGTACAGGGTGCCGGCGTTGACGATCGGCTGCGTGTTCTGCTCGCTGCAGAGCACCACCAGGAGGTTGGAGACCATCGCCGCCTTGCGCTCCTGGTCCAGCTCCACGATCTCGCGCTCCTCGAGCTTGTCGAGCGCCAGCTCGACCATGCCGACGGCGCCTTCCACGATCGTCTTGCGGGCCGCCACCACCGCGCTCGCCTGCTGGCGGCGCAGCATCGCCTGGGCGATCTCGGGAGCGAAGGAGAGGCGGGTGAGCCGCGACTCGATGATCGTGACCCCGGCCGAGGCCACTCGCTCGGCGATCTCCTCGGTGAGCTGGGTGGTGATCTCCGCGGCGTTCTGACGCAGGGAGAGCTGGCCCTCCACATGGGCGTCGTACGGGTGGATGCTGGCCACGTGCCGGACCGCGGTCTCGGTCTGGATGTCGACGAAGCGGGCGAAGTCGTCGACCTCGTACAGGGCCTCCGCGGTGTCCTCGACCTGCCAGACCACCACCGCAGCGATCTCGATGGGGTTGCCGTCGGCGTCGTTGACCTTCGCCACCTGGGTCTCGTAGTTGCGGATCCGGGTGGAGACCTTGCGCCGCTCGGTGAAGGGGTTGACCCAGCAGAGACCGGGCTTGCGGATGGTGCCCATGTACCGGCCGAAGATCTGGACCACCCTGGCCTCGCCGGGAACCACCGAGGTCAGCCCGTGGAAGGCGATCGAGTCGGTGATGGTGACCAGGGCCGCCACGCCGATCAGGATGCCGCCAGCGGGCTCGCCGCCCGAGCGGTTGGTGAGGATGATCGCGAAGACGTAGAGGCCGATGTCGAGCAGCGCCACCACGATGAGCGTGGTGAGCGCCTGGGCCCCCCGCGTGGCCGGCTTGACCCGCTCGGTCGTCTTCACCCGCGCCCCCGGCGGGACCTCGGCGGAGATGGTGTCGGCTGTCATGGTCACTCCTTCGGACTTCCCCGTTCAGGTTGTTCCCGCCCCTGGACTCTCCGTGGCGGCCCTTGCTACTATCATAGTGATATCAGATTTCAGGAGGCGGCGCAAGTGGTGGCCGACGGGGTGCTGGAGATCGACGGGTTGTCGAAGCGCTACGGGAGCGTCCTGGCCCTGGACGGGGTGAGCTTCGATCTGGGGGCGGGCGAACTGTTCGGCTTCGTCGGGCCCAATGGCGCCGGCAAGACCTCCACAATGCGGATCGTCCTCGGCGTGCTGGCCGCGGACGCCGGGGAGGTCCGCTGGCGAGGCCGGCCGATCACCTTCGCCACCCGGCGGCGGATCGGCTACATGCCCGAGGAGCGCGGCCTCTACCCGAGCATGGGGGTCACCGAGCAGCTCGTCTATCTCGCCGAGCTGCACGGCATGCGGGCGCCCGCCGCCCGCGCCGCTGCGGCCCACTGGCTGGAACGGCTCGGCCTCGGCGATCGGGGTGGCGAGCAGCTCCAGAAGCTGAGCCAGGGCAACCAGCAGCGGGTCCAGCTCGCCGCCGCCCTCCTCTTCTCGCCCGAGGTGCTGGTCCTCGACGAACCCTTCTCCGGCCTCGACCCTGTCGCCGTCGACGTGATGAGCGCGGTGCTCCGCGAGCAGGCCGACGCCGGGATCTCCGTCCTCTTCTCGAGCCACCAGCTCGAGCTGGTCGAGCAGCTCTGCGACCGGGTCGGGATCATCCGCGCCGGCCGGATGCTGGCGGTCGGCTCGGTGGCCGAGCTGCGGGCCGGGTCGGCGCCCCGCTACTGGGTCGACGCCCCCGACGCGCCCGCCGGCTGGGTGGAGTGGGTGCCCGGAGCCACACTGGTCCGCCAGGAGGACTCGCGGGTGCTGATCGAGCTCGCCACCCCGGCCGCGGATCAGTCCCTGCTCCAGGTCGCGCTCACCACCGGGCCGGTCCGGGAGTTCCGCCGGGACCTCCCGTCGCTCACCGAGCTCTTCCGCAACGTGGTGGCGGAGGAGCCCGGCGCCGAAGGCGCCACCGCCCACGCCCTGACCGAGGAGACCGCCTCATGAGCAGCGCCGCTCCCGACCGCTCCGGTCTGAGCCCCCGGCGCGCCGTCTACCTGATCGCGCGGCGCGAGTTCGCGACCCGGATCCGCGGCAAGGTCTTCGTCATCGGGACCGTCGTCGCCGTCGCCCTGCTCGCTCTGTACGCCGTGCTGCAGCTGGCAGTCATCGACAGGATCAACACGACGACGACCTTCAGGGTCGCCTTCTCCGGCCCCGCCACGGCGCTCGCCCAGCCGCTCGAGACGGCGTCCCGGTCGCTCGGGTTCAAGCTGCACGTCAGCGACATCGCAACCGAGGCGCAGGGCCGGGCAGATGTCCGCGCCGGCAGCCTGGACGCCCTCGTCGAGGGCACCCCCGGGGCCCCCCGCGTGGTGGTCCAGACCGGGATCGACCCCACGCTGCAGGCCGCCCTGGTCTCGATCGCCAAGCAGCACGTGCTCTCCACCGACCTGAGCGCGGCCGGGCTGAGCCCGACAACCGTCGAGGGTCAGATCAACGCCGTCTCGCTGCGCGTCGACACCCTCCAACCGGCCACCGCCGCCCAATTGCAGGGGCCGATCATCGGCTTCGTCATGGCCTTCGCCCTCTACGTCTTCATCGGCATCTACGGCGGGGTGATCTCGCAGGGTGTGGTGGCCGAGAAGGCGAGCCGGGTGGTGGAGATCCTGCTCTCAACAGTGCGGCCGGGGCAGCTCCTGCTCGGGAAGGTGATCGGGATCGGGCTGGTGGGGCTGCTCCAGCTCGGCATCATCGCCCTCTGCGGGCTGCTCTTCACAGTGCCCACCGGAGTACTCGCCCTGCCCGGCGCGGCGATCGGGGCGGTCCTGATCGGTGTGATGTGGTTCGCACTCGGATTCATCCTCTACGCGCTGATGCTCGCCGCCACCGCGTCACTGGTCTCCCGGGTCGAGGAGGTGAGCAGCGCGACCGTGCCGGTCACCATGCTGATGATCGTCACCTGGCTGCTCGCCTACGTGGTGGCCATCCCGGCCATCGACGCGGTGACCGGGGGTGGCTCGACGCCCCACGGGCTGGCCACGCTGACCACGGTGCTCTCGCTGATCCCCCCCTTCACCCCGGTGCTGATGTCGATCCGCATGGCCGCCGGCGAAGCGCCGCTCTGGCAGGCGCTGCTGGCGCTGGTGCTGGTGCTCGCCAGCATCTGCGGGGTCACCTGGCTGGGCGCGCGCGTCTACGCCAACTCCGTGCTCCGCTTCGGAGCCCGGATCAGGATTCTCGACGCGCTCCGGCGCTGAGAACCGGGGTCGTCCCGGGCCGCACCGCCGGTCAGCGCGCTGAGGGGCTCGGCACCCCGCCAAGGGCTGAGAGCGGCCAGTCACCGGCCAACGGCTGGGAGGCCGGCAACCCGCCGGCGGCTCAGCGGATAATCGCCGCGCCGTGAGCACCCCCCCTGACCAGTGGACCTTCCACGTCGACCACCTGGTGAAGCATTTCGGCACGGTGGCCGCCAACGACGGCATCACTCTGCAGGTCGAGCCCGGCGAGGTGTACGGGCTGCTCGGCCCCAACGGCGCGGGCAAGTCCACGCTCGTCAAGCAGACCATCGGGCTGCTCAAGCCGACCTCGGGCCGCATCACCCTGGGCCGCTGGGACCTGGTGGCGAACCCCGACGCCGCTCGCCAGCTCTGCTCCTACCTGCCCCAGGCGCAGATGCCGATCGACTCCTTCCGCCTCCGCGAGGCGATCGAGCTGGCGGGCCGGATCCGCGGCGCCGAGATCGGCCGGGTCCGTCGCCGGACCGACGAGCTCATCGAGGCGCTCGAGCTCGGCGAGTGGAGCAGAACCCTGGGGGCCCGTCTCTCGGGTGGCGTCAAGCGGCTGGTGGGCTTCTGCATGGCGACCATCTCCCCCGGCCACCTGGTCATCCTCGACGAGCCGACCAATGATGTCGACCCCCTGCGCCGCCGGCTGCTCTGGAACGAGATCCGGGCCCTGGGGGCGCACGGCTGCTCGGTGCTCCTGGTCACCCACAACGTCCTGGAGGCGGAGAAGGCGGTCGATCGCCTGGCCCTCATCGCCAGCGGCCGGCTGGTGGCGGAGGGGACGCCGTCCTCCCTCAAGGAGGCGGACCGGGCCCAGTTGCGCCTCCAGGTCATGCTGGTGCCGGGCGCCGAGACGCCCGCGCCGCCGGGGTGGGCGGGCCCGCCGGTCCGGGTCGGCAACAACCTGGTCACCACCATCGCCGAGAGCGACGCGCCCTCCGGCATCAGCTGGGCCGCCGGCCTGATCGACTCCGGGGTCGCCGAGGAGTACGCGCTCGGGGCCAGCACCCTCGAGGATGCGTACATCCGGCTGACCTCCGACATCCCGGTCGACGGTCTCCATGGCGACCAGTGACGCGGCGCGCCTGATCCTCCCCTTCGGCACCGTCCAGCACGGCGTGGGGCGGTCGCTCCGCGACTACGTCTCGATGGTCCGCTGGCACCTCGCCGGCCTGCGGATATGGCTGCTGCTGCTCGGCTCGGTGCAGGCCCTCTCCGGCGTCGGTTTCGTGCTCGGCATCTCGCTCTTCTTCCACCACATCCCGACCAGCGCGGCACTCTTCGTCTCGACCGGCGTGCCGGTCATCAACCTGGTCATGGTGGGGCTGGTATTCGGCCCCCAGCTGGTGGCCAGCCAGCGCACCGCCGGCAGCTACGACTACCTGCGCACCCTCCCGATCAGCCGCGCGGTGACCGCCGCCGCCTGGTACACCGTCTGCCTCATCAGCGGCATCCCGGCGGTGGTCGTCTCGCTGGTGGTGGCCCAGCTCCGCTACGACCTGCCCCTCCACATCTCGCTGATGATCATCCCCGCCGTCCTGCTCACCTGCCTCACCGGCACCATGCTCGGCTACGCCCTCGGCCATGCGGTCGGCAATCCGATGGTCACCCAGCTGGTCTCCCAGATGCTGGTCTTCGTCATCTTCGGCTTCGCCCCCATCCTCTACCCGATCCAGCAGATGCCGGGCTGGCTCGCCGACCTCAACTGGTGGTTCCCCTTCCGCCACATGGCGGTGGTGATGCGCGCCGCGCTCACCTCCTCAGCGGACCCGGCCGTGCCCACCGCCTACGCGGTGATCGGGGTTTGGACGGTGGTCGCGGCGGCGCTCGCGGGCTGGTCGCTGGGGCGGCGGCCGTGACCGGGCTGGTGGCGCCGGCCCGGGTCGCCCAGCCCCTCCGGCCGCGCGGCGAGCTGCGCTCCGGGCTCCCGTACTGGCTGAGCAGCTTCCGCGCCATGCTCCGGTACGACTGGGGGCGGCTGCGCCCGTGGGTCGGCATGATGGTGGTGATCCAGACCCTGATGGGGGCCGGGATGGTCCTGATGTACGGCTTCTTCTACCCGTCGATCACCGCGGGGCGCGCCCTCTACATCGCGACCGGAGCCCCCACCCTGGCGCTGATACCGCTGGGCCTGGTGATGGTGCCCAACGGGGTGATGCAGGACAAGCTGCAGGGGACCTTCGACTACGTCTGGTCGCTGCCGACCCGGCGGAGCGCGCAGATGCTCTCCACCTTCACCCTCTACACGCTGATGGCGCTGCCCGGAGCGGTGCTGGCCCTGCTGGTGGCGACCTGGCGCTACGGGGTGCATCTCTCGCTCTCCCCGATCCTGCTGCCCGCCGTGCTGCTCTGCGCCGTGATGTCGGTCACCGTCGGCTATGCGCTGGCCCTCGCCATCAGCAACCCGCTGGTGACCAACGTCATCGTCAACGCGCTGATCTTCGTGGTGCTGCTCTTCTCGCCGATCGTCTACCCGGCGTCACAGCTCCCCGGCTGGCTGTACGACGTCCACCGGGTGCTGCCGTTCGAGAGCATGGCCCAGGTGATGCGGGCCGGGCTCACCACCGGGCTGGCGACCGACGTCGGGGTCTCGTTCGCCGTGCTCGGCGCCTGGACCGTGGCCGGCTGCGCGGCGGCCGCGTGGGTGGTGGGCCGGCGCCACTGAGCCCCGGCCCCTGGGATCAGCGCTTCGGCGCCGCCGCCCAGAGCACGACGTCGACGCTGGGTTCGCCGGTGTCGGAGCCGTGGCTGCGCTCGCGACGCTCCAGGAGCAGGATCTCGAGCCCGGGGAGCGCGTCCCGCAGCAGCTCCACGGTGTAGAGGCGGGCCGGGTCGGAGGGACCGTCGCGGCCCAGCGAGTCGAGGTGGTGGCCGACCAGCAGGAGGTGGCCCCCGGGCCCGACCGCACCGGCAGCGTCGCGGAGCATGGCCGCGCGCGGCTCAGGGTCCGGGTGGATGTTGGCGATCACCACCAGTTCGAATCCCCCCGCGCCGCCGAGGAACTCGCCGATGTCGGACTGGACGGTGGTGACCCTCAGCCCCTCTGCCGCGGCTCCGGTCCGCACCCGCTCCAGGGCCACCCCGGAGCCGTCGACGGCGGTCACCTCCCACCCCCGGCGGGCCAGCCAGAGGCTGTTGCGCCCCTCGCCGGCGCCGAGATCCACCGCCCGCCCCGGCCGGAGCGGTGCGGCCAGCTCGACCAGCGCCGGGTCGGGCTCGGTCGTGAAGAGGCGCTCCACCGCCGCGTACCGCTCGTCCCAGCTCGCCGCGTGCTCCATGGCGCCACTCCTCTCGGGTCGATCCCGGTCGTTCCCGGTCACGCTCAGCCGTCCACGCAGCCGCCGTCGCCCACCGCGGCCGTGCGCCCCTGCGCCGCCTGGAGGTCGGAGGTGATGTCGGAGGTCGCCAGCGCGTACCCCTCGTTGGAGGTGGTCGTGCTCATCGCGAAGGTGACCCCGATGACCCGGCCGGCGAGGTCGACCACCGGGCCCCCGGAGTCCCCCGGGATGACGTCGGCGGAGACCACCACCGTCTCGCGGGTGACGTACCCGGAGTAGTAGATGTTCCAGGTGGAGGCGTTCTCAGTGCCCCGCACCGCGGCGGCGACCGTCGCCTCGGCCCCACCGCCGGGGTAGCCGATCACCGCCCCCTGGGTGCCCGCCGGCGGGTAGGCGCCGGCGATCGGGAGCGGGGAGAGGCCGATCCCGGGGACGCGCAGGATGGCGACGTCGACGTTGGGGTCGAAGAGGACCACCTCGGCCGCGAGCGGCTGCCGGCCCGGGGGTTGCACCGTCTGGCTGTACGAGCCGGCGACCACGTGGGCGTTGGTGAGCATCAGGTCGTCGCCCACCGGCCAGGCCGAGCCGGCCACCGCGCCGCCCGGTCCCCCGCAGCCGTATGCGATCACCCGGGAGACGTCCGCCTCGGCGGCCCGCACCCCGGCGGTGTCGGTGGTGGCGGGCAGCGGCTCGAGGGGCAGCGACGGCATCAGCCCGCTGAACGGGTTGGGCAGGTCGCTGTTCTGGAGGAACTCCTGGACCTTGGCGAGGAAGGCGGGGGGCTGGGGGGCGATGGTGAGCAGCGCCCGTTCGATCGCCGAGTCGTTGATCTGGGTGTTGACCACGCTCAGCGAGCTGTTGGCGAAGGTGTAGCCGAGGAACCAGGCGACGAAGAGCACCCCCAGGCAGCTCGAGATGCTGCCGGCGACCGAATCCCAGGTGGCCAGCCGGGTCTTGAGGGTGAGAACCCGGGCCCGGTACCCCAGGGTGCTGCCCAGCCCCTCGATGATCAGGATGGCCGCGATGAAGATCCCGGCGGCTATCAGCGGCTCGTCCGCGCTCCCGGGATGGGGCGAGAAGAACCGGGTGAGGGGAGGGGCGATGAGGGCCCCGACCACCGCCCCCACCACCAGGCCGAACATGGCCAGCCCGCCCCAGGTGAAGCCGCGTCGGTACCCGGAGAAGGAGAGAGCCAGGATCAGGAGCACGATCAGGGCGTCGAGGATGTCCATCCGGACCGGAGTCTGACGGGTCGGGACCCGGTGAAGAGGTCCGGGGGAGGGGACCGCGGCGCGAAGGGGATCGCCGCCGCCGTCGCCGCGCTCGGGGCGGCAGCGGCCGGGCCCGCCCAGGCTCCACGAGCCCGGGCGGGCGTCTCACCCCTCCCTCACGGGTGGTTCAGTACTTCTCGACCAGGCTGTGGGTGACGTCGGAGCCGTTCACGGTGGCCCCCACGCCGAGGCAGAACTCCCCGCCGGTGGCCGTGGTGCAGCTGATCCCGTTGAACCAGTCACTCGGAGTGACCGGGTTGACGGTCGGGGCCGCGCTCCACGTTGCTCCGTTCCAGACGTCGCTGAACGTCGACTCGGATGCGCTGAACGTTGCGGTCCCGACGGCGGCGCAGAAGGTCGTCCCGGTGCAGCTGACCCCGGTCAGGTTGTTGTAGCTGGTCCCGCCACCATTGGGCGCGCTCACCACCGACCAGGTGCTGCCGTTCCACTGCTCGGCCATGGCCGCCGTGCTGGCGCTCCCGACCGCCATGCAGAAGCTGGTGGATCGGCACCGGATGGCGGCGGGGAAGAGGTTGGGGGTGGTGTCCAGCAGGGTCCAGCTGCTGCCGTTCCATTTGACCATGAGCTGATCGTCGCCGACGGTGCCGACCGCCAGGCAGAACGAGGAGCTGGTGCAGCTCACCCCGTTGAGCGTCATGTCATCCGTGGAGCTCGGGCTCGGGACCGTCTCGGACGTCCAGGACGACCCATTCCACATCAGGCTGAAGGGATAGGTGGGTTCGTCGGTGTAGAAGCCCACCGCCATGCAGAAGGTCGTGCCCTTGCAGCTCACGCTGTTCAGGTCCAGGGTGGCATCCGGGCCCAGGACGTACGTCCCCAGGGCCCACTTGGTGCCGTTCCATCGGTCCAGCAGGCCGACGTCCTCGCCGCCCTTGAAGTAGCGACCGACGGAGATGCAGAAGGTGGTCGAGGAGCAGCTGATGCCATTCAGGGAGGTGGCGGTCTGGCCGGTCGAGGAAGGCACCGCCACGGTGGCCATCGTGCTGCCGTTCCCCTTCTCGCTGCCGTACGTTCCGACCGCGAGGCAGTAAGAGGAGCTCACGCAGCTCACCCCGTTGAGGGTCGCCGAGCTCGTCGAGGTGACCACGCTCCACGCCGGGTCGGCGGCACTCACCGCCACCGTGCCGGTGACCAGAAGTGCGCCCAGAGTTGCGAGCGCGGTGAACGCTCCGCCAGCGCGCGTTCGACCGATCCGAGCCGCAGTGCGCACTGAACGAAGCGAGATGGTCGGCACTGACATGGCGCGTCCTCCTCTCGCGGTGGTACCCGATCAACACCGCGGTTCGGAAGCTAGCAGGGCCAGAAGCCCCTGTCAACGACGGGCCATTCGGCTCTATTCCCCGTCCACGGTGGCGGCGGATTGGTGAGTTGGGAGAGAGTCGAATTTGCCGTCCGGGGCCCGGGGCCTCATGCTGAGGGCTGCGGCTTCCGCGGCACACGCCGGCGCGACGCCGCTCTGAGGAGCCCCAATGGCTGACGTCGTCCGTGTCCACCTCCACAGTGGCGTGAACCGCGAATATGCGGCCACCAACTTCTCCCTCTCCTCGCATGGGCTGACGATCACGCGCCCACGTGCGGACGGGCAGCCTGGTGAGGAGATCGTGGCTGTCTTCGACCACGGGAAGTTCGACTGGGCGGAGCGGGTCCCCGAGGGGACGGCCGCCGCCGATGAGCTGACCCCCTTCGACGCCTCCGAGCTCGGACGGGCCAGCCGCAACAAGCGCTGATCTCAGCGAGGGGCCGGCCACCGGGCCCGCGCCCCCCTGGTGGGTGCCCTATCCTCTAGCCATCGGGGCGTGGCGCAGCCGGTAGCGCGCTTGCTTTGGGAGCAAGAGGTCCCCAGTTCGAGTCTGGGCGCCCCGACCAGCGGGCCAGCTGGCGGTCAGTTTTGAATTCGGCAGGAGCACTTGCTTCGGAGTTGTCCGGGCCAAGCCGGGTCCGCGGAGGGGCGAAGCAAGTGCTGGCCTGCAACACGGTTGTTGAAGCAAGCTCTCTATCACCACCGCGGCCGGCAGGCCAGAGATCCCATCGCTTCCCTGGAGCCGTCCTCAGGGGGCGCGGTAGCGATCAGAGACGATCCAGGAACGCGGCCGGCGAGAGCACTGGCGGCACCACCGCGGCGAGGCTGGTGAGGTCCTTGTCCCCGGACACGAGATAGTCGACATTGGCCGCTTGGGCCACCGCGACCAGGTAGTCGTCGCCAGGATCGCGGCTGACTGCCTCGGCGATCACCGGATTCTCAACCGTGATGGCACTCCGGCGGATGACTTCGACGAACTCCTCGACCTCGTCCGGCGTTACCCGGTCACTGAGCTTTGGGCGGCGGAGGACACCTTCCAGTTCCTCGAGCAGATGGGGGCAGACCACCATCTCGAATTCGCCTCCAAGCCAGAGAAGGTAGAGGCGAGCCGGCGCGCCGCGGGGGGAGAGGAGGGCGGAAACGAGCACGCCGGGGTCGAGGACGACCCTGAGAGCCCTAGCGGGGGGTGCCGCCTCCCGCCTCCCGCCGCATCGCCCGCAGCTCACTGTAGGCGAGCCCTCCCGCCTCCTCGTCCGTGAGCTGGCTTCGCGCCCAGACTCTTTCCACTGCGGCCAGACCGAGGAAGCTGCGCAGGGCGGCGTTCACGATCTCGTACTCATGCTGACCGGTGCGGGCTGCGAGCACCCTTGAGGCCCGGATGACGTCCTCATCGAGATATACGGTGGTCTTGCGTCGAGCGATCGCCATGACGCCATTTTGACGACTTGTCGCCTATACGTCAATACTGCCGTCCCTTCTCCACTCACCGAGCGGCTATATGACAGGTTTACAGCTATAGCTGGAAACTGGTATTATTTCTCTTATGAATCACACCGAGGTCGTATGGCGGGAATTGCTCGCCCGGGAGGAGTCGCTCGGCCGCCGGCGTTACGCGAACCTCGCCTCCGTCGCCGCCGAGCTGGGTCTCCCGGTCTCCACGGTGCATCGTGCCCTCCAGCGGCCGATGGCGATCGGCGCCGTGACCCGTCGACCGGGCGGTGGCTTCAGCCTGGTCGATCCCCTGCGCCTGCTCCTGCTCTGGGCCGGCCATCGCGACATGGCCAACGACCTGGCGCTCCGGCGCGAGATCGGTGCTCCGGCCACCGAGGCGGAGCACCAGCTTCCGGAGGGCTTTCTCCTGAGCGGGTTCGGAGCCGTCGTGGCGCGGCGAGGGGGCAATCGGGTTTCGGACTACGACCAGGTCGTCTGCTACGGCGATCCGGCGGACTTACCCGATGCGTGGCCCGTCGGGGAGCGAGGCGGCAGCACCCTCCTCGAGGTGCACGCGCCCGATCCCTGGCTGCACCGGTATGGGCCGGTTGTGCCGCTCTGCCAGGCGTTCGTCGATCTCTTCAACACCCCTGGCTGGCCGGCCGCCCGCTTCACCGAGAGCCTCATCGGGGAGCTCGCGCATGCCGCCTGAGTTCTACCCTCCTGAGCTCACCAGCCTTAGCGAGCGGACCCTCGGCGAGGTGCTCGCCGTCGTCCCGGAGGCCATTCTCATCGGCGGGTGGGCCAGCCACTTTCGAGCGGGGGCACCCCGGAGCCACGACATCGACCTCGTCCTGCAGCCTCATGAGCTGGACATCCTGGGCGCACGCTGGCCGGTGACCAAGACGACCCACCTGGGGACGAAGTGGCGGTCAGAGGTCAACGGTATCCACGTCGATCTCTACGTCCCTCACCAGTCGACTCTGGGCACGCGGCTGCAGCTGCCGGTGAGCGCTCTCCCTCCCCACGCGGTCAGCCTGGAGGGGCGGCGCGTGCTCGACGCACCAGCTCATCTGGCGACCAAGCTCGCCGCGCTCCTCGACCGTCCCGATACCTTGCCCGGGGAGAAGGATCGGGAGGAGGTGTGGCTACTCCTGCGCACTGAGGCGCCGGATCCCGATCAGATCGCGTCTGTCCTGGCCGCCTCGGCGCTCCAGGGATCGACCCTCACCGCGGCGGTTGACGAGGCTCTCGGCTACCTGCGCGACCTTCCCCTCTCGAGGCCGGAACGCGCGTGGCTCCGGACCACCTCCGCGCACGTCCGCGTGGCCATGGCCGAGCTGGGAGTTGCCGACCAGACGACCACCCTTGTCGAACGCCCACCGGAAGACCGAGCCAGCGGGTCCCAGGTGGTGCGTGGCAGGCGGGATAGGGACCGCAAGGCGGACGAGCACCGGACTCGGCACGAGCCCCAGCAGCATCGGGGTCAGAGCGTCAGCCCGTAGCCGGAGTGCCAGTCGCCCAATTGCTTCCGGAGTTGCTCCTGACCCTTGAAGCAAGTGGTGGTCACCGATACGGATGGCGAAGCAAGTGGTCCAAGCGAATTGAAGAATACCTATGCGAACGACGGAAGGCCAAAGCACTTGCTTTGGGAGCAAGAGCTCCCCAGTTCGAGTCTGGGCGCCCCGATCAGCAGGTCAGCCAACGGTCAGTTTTGAATTCGGCTGGAGCACTTGCTTTGGTTCTGGGCGGACCCGGCCGGGTCCGTGAAGGGGTGAAGCATGCGCTGCGGGACACCGCGATTGCCGAAGCAACCTCTCCGTCACCGCGTCCGGCCGGCCAGAGATCCCGTCGCTCGACTGGCGCAGTCCTCAAGGGCGTGGTGGCGGTGCGAGAAGGTCCAAGACCTTCGCAGGAGACACCACCCGGCGGCCGGGGTCCGGCCCGGCCACCGATTCAGCGCTTCACGCAGGCGCGCCGGCGAGGACGGTTTCGATTTGCGAGAAGACAATGCGGATGCCTTCTTCGAACCCCATGGCGAGATGCTCCTCCATGCCCGCCTGCGAGTCGAAGTGGGTGCTGATCGCCATTACCGCGCCCCCGCCGCCGCGCTCGCCGATCGTGATGATCATGGCCGTTATCGCGTTCCCGTCGTTCGGGCGGCCGTCACCGTCGACGTCGGCATCTCGCAGCTCGAGGTGGTGGGGCGGGTCGGCCGCGATGACCTCCCACGTGCTGTCGTGGCGCTCGCCTTCGGACCCGGCCATGAAGAAGGTGATCCGGCCGCCGGCCCGTAGATCGTGGTCGACCACGGTCGCCCGGTAGCCAGGAGGCCCCCACCACTGCTCGAATTGGCGGGGGTCGGCCCACAGCTGCCACGCCCGTTCGACGGTCGCATCGAGGTCCGCCGTGACGGTCACGCTCAGGGATTCGGGGTTCTTCTCGACCCTGGTCACGCTCATTGCTTGCCTCCAGCGCTTCGCTTCTCGGTTGCTAGAAGGTCGTCGATCCGATCCACTCGGGCCCGCCACAGCTCCTGGATGCCGTTCAGGAGCAACCGGGCGCTCTCAACCGTATCGAGATCGGTGTGCACGAGCCGCTCGCGCCCGCGCTGCTCCTTGGTGATGAGCCCGGCACCTTCGAGCACGGCGACGTGCTTCTGTACCGCGGCGAAGCTCATCGGGTAGCGCTTCGCCAAGGCCGACACGCAGTAACTGCCCTCGACGGCGAGAGCGAGGATGTCGCGCCGCGTGCCGTCAGCAAGCGCGTGAAAGATGCGGTCGACGCCAGCCTCAGATACCTGATTTACAACCATCTGGTTGTATAGTAGCGGAGAAGGACGACGCACGCAACATCCTCGGTGCGGATGCTGGGCGGCGCGGCAGGACGGCAACGCCCACGCTGGCTGCCTCCGCTTTCGCCTTGAGCTCGCGGATGCTAAGCTTGAATCGTGGCCACGCGAACCAAGCTCAAGCGGCGACGCGGATACACCCGCCTCTCCGGCAAGCGACAGATCACCCTACCAATCGCCGCCGTGGAGGCCATGGGCCTCGGGCCAGGCGATGAGCTTCGAGTGGACGCGGTGGGTGGGCAGATCATTCTCACTCGGGAGGAAGGCCTCACCGAGCGACGGCGACGGGCGATCCAGCTGGCAGCGGGAACTCTCACCGGTCTCTACGAGCCCGGGTACCTC
>Ga0187875_10000402_pt1 | contig 37433 bp, 33 predicted proteins | sample June2016WEW_17_1_2_FD_132978 | JGI IMG/M metagenome (GOLD analysis project Ga0187875, IMG submission 132978) | Peatland microbial communities from SPRUCE experiment site at the Marcell Experimental Forest, Minnesota, USA - June2016WEW_17_10 | ecosystem: Environmental > Terrestrial > Soil >...
ATGAACGAGACCCAGCGGTTCTCCACGGCGGGCAGCAGGGCGTCCTGCTGGGCCTTGTTGAAGCGGTGCACCTCATCGATGAACAGCACCGTCTGGGTGCCGGTCAGGCCTAGTTCCCGGCGGGCGGACTCGATCGCCGCGCGCACGTCCTTCACGCCCGCGGTGACCGCGGACAGCTCGATGAAGCGCCGGCTCGTGACCTGACTGATGACATGGGCCAGCGTGGTCTTCCCGGTGCCCGGCGGGCCCCACAGCACCACGGACATGCCGACATCGCTGCGGGCCAGCTTGCGCAGCGGCGTCCCCTCTCCGGTCAGGTGCCGCTGGCCGACCACCTCGTCCAGGGTGCGCGGGCGCATCCGCACCGCGAGTGGTGCCGCCGCCCTCGCCGCCTCTTCCCCGGCCGCGTCGAAGAGGCTGTCCGCCTGACCGCTGTCAGCGGTGCCTGCCCTTACCACACTCCGACACTATCCGCCCACGCCGCCTGACCCGGCATCGGCGCCGGGCCGGGCTGGCCACCGGATTTTCGCCCGGAGCGGACGACCGGGGCGGGCCGGCCGCGGCCCCGGCGGTGACCCCGTCAGGATCCGGTGACCCGTCAGGATCCGGTGACCCCGTCAGGATCCGGCGGCGCCCTCGTCCGGCGGGATGACGACGTCGATGCCCGCCTCCCGCCGCTGCTCGGGCGTGATCGGCGTGGGCGCACCGGTCAGCGGATCGGAACCGGACGCCGCCTTGGGGAAGGCGATCACGTCCCGGATCGTGTCCCGCTTCGCCAGCAGCATGATCAGGCGGTCCCAGCCGAACGCGATGCCGCCGTGCGGGGGCGGCCCGTAGTGGAGCGCGTCCAGGAGGAAGCCGAACTGGGAGCGGGCTTCCTCGCGGGACAGCCCGATAACGTCGAACACTTTCTGCTGCATGTCGGGCCGGTGGATACGGATCGAGCCACCGCCGATCTCGTTGCCGTTGCAGACCAGGTCGTAGGCGTCGGCGAGGGCACCGCCCGGCTCGTCAGTGAACTTGTCCGCCCACTCCGGCAGCGGCGCGGTGAAGGGGTGGTGCACCGCGGTCCAGCCGCCTGCCCCGTCCTCCTCGAACATTGGCGCGTCCACCACCCAGGTGAACGCCCAGGCGTCGGGGTCGATGAGCCCGAGCCGCTGGCCGATCTCCAGCCGCGCGGCACCGAGCAGGGACCGGGCCTGCTGTGGCGGCCCGGCCGCGAAGAAAACCGCGCCGCCGGGCCCGGCTCCCACGGCGGCGGGCAGCCCGGCCCGTTCCTCGGCCGACAGGTGCCTGGCCACGGGCCCGGAATCGGAGACTTGCCCCGCGTCGTCGATGAGCACGTAGGCCAGCCCGCGGGCGCCCCGGGCCTTGGCCCAGTCCTGCCAGGCGTCCAGCTCCCGGCGCGACTGCCGGGCCCCGCCGGGCATGACCACCGCCCCGACGTAGGGGGCCTGGAAGACACGGAACGAGGTCTGCGCGAAAAACCCGGTCACGTTGACCAGCTCACAGTCGAAGCGCAGGTCGGGCTTGTCGGATCCGAACCGGGCCATGGCGTCGGCGTAGGTGATCTGCGGGACCGGCCGGGGCAGCTGGTACCCGGCGACCTCGGACCACAGCCGGGCGATCAGGTCCTCGGCGACCTCGACCACGTCCTCCCGGGTGATGAAGCTCATCTCGATGTCCACCTGGGTGAACTCGGGCTGCCGGTCGGCCCGGAAGTCCTCGTCACGGAAACAGCGGGCCAGCTGCCAGTACCGCTCCAGGCCGCCGACCATCAGCAGCTGCTTGAACAGCTGCGGGGACTGGGGCAGCGCGTACCAGTAACCGGGCTTCAGCCGCACCGGGACCAGGAAGTCCCGGGCCCCCTCGGGCGTGGACCTGGTCAGGTAAGGCGTCTCCACGTTCACGAAGCGATGGCCGCGCAGGACGTCGGTAACCAGGTAGCTAGCTTCCGCGCGGATGCGCAGCGCGGTGGCCGTCTCGGCGCGCCTCATGTCCAGGTAGCGGTAGCGGAGCCGGGTCTCCTCGTTGATCTCGGCCGCCCCCTCGATCGGGAACGGCAGCGGGTCCGCCTCGCTGAGGATCTCCAGCTCGTCCGCGGCCACCTCGATCTCTCCGGTGGGCAGCTCGGGGTTCTCGTTGCCCGGCGGCCTGCGGCGCACCTGGCCGGTGACCTTCACGCAGAACTCGGCCCGCAGCGCGTGGGCGGGACCGTCCTCGCCTTCGCCCCGGAACACGACCTGGACAACGCCGCTGGCATCGCGCAGGTCGATGAAGGTGACGCCGCCGTGATCCCGGCGGCGGGCTACCCAGCCCGCCAGCGTGACCGTCTGGCCGTCCTGCTCAGCGCGCAGCGTGCCCGCCTCGTGCGTTCGGATCATTTCCTGCTCAGCCTCTCCATCACAGCCCCCGCGGCCCTTCCCGGCCGCTCTTAAAGTCTTGCGCCACGTCCCCGCGCGGCCCGCTGCCTTGCTTGGCCGCCATCACAGTCCCGTCGAGCGTCCTGGCCTGCCTGGCCCGGTACCGGGATTCAGCCGGGGCCCGGGGTTCAGCCCGGCCAGGAACTGGTTGCTGGCCCGCTCGACGCCGATGGTCGTGGCCGGCCCGTGGCCGGGCAGCACGTGCGTCTCGTCCGGCAGCGTCAGGCATACCCGGGCCAGGCTGTCCATCATGACGGCGGTGTCGCCACCGGGCAGGTCGGTCCGCCCGATCGACCCTGCGAACAGCAGGTCGCCGGAGAACATGATGGCCGGGTCGGAACGGAACACCACCGACCCGGGGGTGTGCCCGGGCGCGTGATTCACCGTCATCTCCAGCCCGGCCAGGCTGAGCACGGTCCCATCGGTGAGCTCCCTGACGTCGTCAGGCTCGGTGAACTTCAGGCCGCCGAACAGCTGCTGGCCCGGTCCCAGGGGCAGTCCGCGGGCCGGATCGGAGAGCAGCCCGCGGTCGTCCGGATGGATATACGCCGGGATCCCGCGCGCCCCGCAGACCGGTGCCACAGACCACACATGGTCGATATGGCCGTGCGTGAGCAGCACCGCGACCGGCTTCAGCCGGTGCTCGGCGATGATCTCCGCGATCCCGCCCTCCGCGTCTTCCCCGGGGTCGATGATCACGCACTCCGCGCCCGGCTCCGGCGCCACCAGATAGCAATTGGCGGCGAAGGAACCGGCCGGAAACCCGGCAATCAGCACGGGGCGACCTCCTTGCGGCGTTCGAGGCAGAGGGCGGAATCGTGGTCAACTTCCCCCAGTACAGGTTACCGATCTACTCAGCCCAGCCGCGAACCGATAACAGCGACGTCACGACCTCCCGGGTGCCGGTACCATTCGCGAAGTTTCGCTGGTAAGCAGGCAACAGGCAGCCAGGAGGAACGGATCGGTGACGGGTAAGAAGGAGCGGCAGCGCAAGCTGGCCCGTGAGCGCATGCTGCGCCAGCAGACGCGGCGGGCCCAGCAGGCCCACAAGGCACGCCAGATCACGATAGTTGCCGTGGTCTGCTGTGTGGTCGTCGGGCTGGGCCTGGGCGGTTACTTCCTGTTCTCCGGCTCGGGCGGCCCCAAGGCCGCGGCCGCGTCCGCGACGTCGTCCGCCTCCGCCACGCCGTCCGCCTCCGCTTCCGCCTCCGCGGCCAGCTCGGCCTCGGCGCAGGCGGAGCCCGCCAGCACGTGCAGCTACCAGGCCAGCGGGACAGCCGCCCGAAAGGTAGGCCTGCCGCCGGCGAAGCCTGACGGCAAGGCGACCTACCAGGCCACGATCCACACCAACCGCGGCGATGTGGTCATCGACCTGCTGAACAGCAGGGCGACTTGCACGGTCAACTCGTTCGTGTACCTGGCGGCCATGAAGTACTTCAACAGCACCCACTGCCACCGGCTGACCACGATCGACCCGTTCGTGCTGCAGTGCGGGGACCCGACCGGCACCGGCAGCGGCGGGCCGGGCTACAAATTCGCCAGCGAGAATCTAGCGGGCGCGAAATACACCCAGGGCACGATCGCGATGGCGAACACCGGCGCCCCTGATAGCAACGGCAGCCAGTTCTTCATCGTCTATAAGAACTCGAAGCTGGCCGCCAGCTACACCCCGTTCGGCGAGGTCGTCAAAGGACTCGGGATCATCCAGAATGTGGCCAAGGGGGGCAGTGACAACGCCAACGGAGCCGGGGATGGTCACCCGAAGGAGAAAGTCGTTATAGACAGCGTCACCATCAAGAAGACCTGAGCCTGGCAACGCCGCCAGGACCCAGGGCTGAGCAGGAGGTTAGCGGTGAGCACCGCCAACGATCCGTGGGGCAGGGTAGCTGACGACGGCACGGTCTACGTGCGTGCCGCCGGGAGCGAGCGGGTGGTTGGCTCATGGCAGGCGGGTAGCCCCGACGAGGCGCTCGCCTTCTTCCGCCGCAAGTACGAGGCGCTGGAGACCGAGGTCGCCCTGCTCGAGCAGCGCATCTCCGCCACCGACCTGTCCCCCGGCAGCGCCCGGGCGACCATCGACCGGCTGCTGGAGGCGGTGGCGACGGCGAACGCCGTCGGTGACCTCGACTCGCTGAAGGTCCGGCTGGAGGCCCTGACCGGCCAGGTGGACAGCCGCCGCGAGGAAGTCCGGGCGGCCCGCGAGCAGGCCCGGGTCGAGGCCAGGACGTACAAGGAGCGCATCGTCGAGGAGGCCGAGCAGATCGCGGCCGAGGCCACCCACTGGAAGATCAGCGGGGAGCGGATGCGCCAGCTGCTCGAGGAGTGGAAGGCCGCCCCGCGGGCCGACCGGGCAGTGGAGACCGCGCTGTGGAAGCGGCTGTCGGCGGCCCGCAACGCGTTCGCCAAGCGGCGCAAGGCCTACTTCGCCGGGCTGGAGGAAGAGCGCGAGGAAGCCAAGTCCCGCAAGGAGAAGCTGGTCGTCGAGGCGGAGGCGCTGGCTGTGTCCACCGACTGGGGACCCACCGCGGCGGCGTACCGCGACCTGATGCGGTCCTGGAAGGCCGCGGGCCGGGCGGGGCGCAGCGAGGAAGAGGAGCTGTGGGGCCGGTTCAAGGCCGCCCAGGACCAGTTCTTCGCGGCGCGGTCCAACGTGTTCTCGGCCAAGGAGAACGAGCTGCGCGAGCACGCCGCGGTGAAGTCCGCCCTGCTGGAGGAGGCCGGCCAGCTGGTGCCGGTAACCAACGTGCGCGCCGCCCGGGCCTCGCTGCGCTCCATCCAGGAACGCTGGGAGCAGGCCGGGCCGGTGCCCCGGGAGGCGCACGACCGCCTGGAACAGGGGCTGCGCCGGGTCGAGGACGCGGTCCGCAAGGCCGAGGACGCGCAGTGGCGGCGCTCCAACCCCGAGGCACTGGCCCGGGCCCAGGGGACGGTCGAGCAGATCCGTACCGCCATCGCCAGCCTGGAAGCGCAGCTGGCCAAGGCGCAGCAGGGCGGAGACACCCGCGCGGTCGCCCAGGCCGAGGAGGCCATCGCGGCCCGCCAGTCCTGGCTGGAAGAAGCCGAGCGCACTCTCGCGGAACTGTCCGGCTGAGTTTCGCTGGCCGAGTTCCTGGAGTCGCCGCTCAAGTTCGACCTCGGGACCGCCGAGGTCTACGCGTTCACCCCCGAATTGAGGCGGGGCGCGCCGCAGGAGTGTCGCGCGCCCTCGCCAGCGACGCGCCGGGGGTTCCGGGGCGCCCCCGCAGGTCCCGGAGGCGCCCCGCAGGTCCCGGAGGCGCCCCCGGAGCCACCCCCTTTGATCACACCAGTCACTCTGACCTCTGCAGCCGCTCCGGCCCCAAGGTCGGCGTCGTGATCAGACGATCGGTGTCGCTATTGCGACACCGATCGTCTGATCACGGAGAAGGGGGCGACGCCCGGCGAGTCTCCCCCGGGCTGGCTTAGCTTGTTATCCGGTAGACGTCATAGACGCCGTCGATAGCCCGGACTGCGCGGAGCACGTGACCGAGGTGCTTCGGGTCGCCCATCTCGAACGTGAACCGGCTGACTGCGACCCGGTCCCTGGTCGTGGTGACCGACGCGGACAGGATATTCACATGCTGGTCGGAGATGGTCCGGGTCACGTCGGAGAGCAGGCCGGTCCGGTCCAGCGCCTCCACCTGGATGGCCACCAGGAACAGCGAGTCCTCGGTGGGCGACCAGCGCACCGCGACCAGCCGCTCAGGCTGGGAGTCGAGCAGGTGGCGCAGGTTCAGGCAGTCGGCCCGGTGCACCGAGACGCCGTGGCCCCGGGTGATAAAGCCGGTGATCTCGTCGCCCGGCACCGGGGTGCAGCACTTGGACAGCCGTGCCCACACGTCGGAGGAGCCCTCCACCACGACGCCTGAGTCACCCGTCGGCCGCGGCCGCGGCGGGCGAGTCAGCAGCGTCGCCTCGGCCAGGTCCTCCTGGGCACCCGCCATCCCGCCGGCCGACTGGACCAGCTTGGACGCCACCGACTGGGCGCTGACGTGGCCCTCTCCCACCGCCGCGTACAGCGCGGACAGGTCAGGGTAGTGCAGCTCGGTGGCGATGTGGAGCAGCGCGTCCCCGGTGGCCAGTCGCTGGAGCGGGAGGTTGTGCTTGCGCATGGCCCGGGCGATGGCGGTCTTGCCGGTCTCGGTCGCCGCTTCCCGGCGCTCCTTGGAGAACCAGTGCCGGATCTTATTGCGGGCCCGGGCACTCTTGACGAACCCCAGCCAGTCGCGGCTCGGCCCGGCGTCCTGGGCCTTGGAGGTGAAGATCTCGACGGTGTCGCCGTTGTCCAGGGCGCTCTCCAGCGCCACCAGGCGGCCGTTGACCCTGGCCCCGATGGTGCGGTGCCCCACCTCCGTGTGGATGGCGTAAGCGAAGTCCACCGGCGTGGCCCCCTGCGGCAGCGCAATGACCTCGCCGCGCGGGGTGAACACGTAGACCTCGGCGGCCCCGAGGTCGAACCGGAGCGACTCCAGGAACTCGGCCGGGTCGGCCGTCTCCCGCTGCCAGTCCACGAGCTGGCGCAGCCAGGCCATGTCGCCGGCGCCGTCCCGGCCCCCCCGGCCGCCGCCGGCCACCTCTTCCTTGTACTTCCAGTGTGCGGCCACGCCGTACTCCGCACGCCGGTGCATCCCCCACGTCCTGATCTGCAGTTCGACCGGCTTGCCGCCCGGGCCGATCACGGTCGTGTGCAGCGACTGGTACATGTTGAACTTCGGCATCGCGATGTAGTCCTTGAACCGCCCGGGAACGGGGTTCCACCGGGCGTGCACGGTACCGAGCGCCGCGTAGCAGTCACGCACCGAGTCCACCAGGACCCGGATGCCCACCAGGTCGTAGATGTCGTCGAAGCCCACATTTCGGGCGATCATCTTCTGGTAGACGGAGTAGTAGTGCTTGGGCCGGCCGGTTACCCGCGCCTTGACCTTGGCCTCGCGCAGGTCAGTGGAAACGTCCTCGATGACTTCCTGGAGGAAGACGTCGCGGCGCGGTGCGCGCTCGGAGACCAGCCGGGCGATCTCGTCGTATCGCTTTGGGTACAGCGTCGCGAAGGCCAGGTCCTCAAGTTCCCACTTGATGGTGTTCATGCCGAGCCGGTGGGCCAGCGGCGCGAAGATCTCCAGCGTCTCGCGCGACTTGCGCTCCTGCTTCTCCCGCGGCAGGTAGCGCAGCGTGCGCATGTTGTGCAGCCGGTCGGCGAGCTTGATGACCAGGACCCGGATGTCCCGGGACATCGCGACGACCATCTTGCGCACGGTTTCGGCCTCGGCGACCTCGCCATACTTGACCTTGTCGAGCTTGGTGACCCCGTCCACCAGTGCCGCGATCTCGTCACCGAAGTCGGCCCGCAGCTGGTCGAGGGCGTAGTCCGTGTCCTCCACCGTGTCATGGAGCAGGGCCGCGCACAGCGTCTCGTGGTTCATGCCCAGCTCGGCGAGGATGGTGGCCACGGCGAGCGGGTGGGTGATGTAGGGGTCGCCGCTCTTGCGCTTCTGCCCGGTGTGCCAGTAGGCGGCCACGTCGTAGGCGTGCTCGATGAGCCGGACATCGGCCTTGGGATGGGTCGCACGCACCGTCTTGATCATCGGCTCGAGGACGGGGTTGATCCCGCCGCCGCGTGCCGCGCCGAGCCTGGCCAGCCGGCGCCGGACGGTGGTGCCGCTGGCGGTCCCGCCGCTCGCGGAGGAGCTTCCCGCTGCCCCGCCGGCGGCCCGTCCCGCTCCCGCGCCGCGCCCACCGGCTGCGCCGCGACCAGCGTCTGCGCCGCGCCCGGTCCCCGCACCTCGGGTGGTCCCCGGGCTCCGGCCATTGGCCGACCGGGACCCTGAGCGCCCCCGGGAGGGAGCCGCGCCGGGCTCAGCCGGGTCAGGGCTGGCCGGGTCAGGGCTGGCCGGGTCAGGGCTGGCCGGGTCAACGTCTACCGTGGCGGCCGTCTCATCCTGGGCAGGCTCATCCTGGGCAGGCTCATCCTGGGCAGGCTCATCCTGGGCAGGTCCCACGTGGCCAGGCCCAGGCTCATGCTGAGCAGGCTCTACGTGGCCAGGAGGGGAGTCCACTCTGTCCTCCCCGGCCCCGGCGGGCTGGTCCGGGAGGGCATGAGTGGCACCGGCTCCGGCACCGCCGGTCGTTGCCACGTCACCGGCCACAGGCACTCCTCACGTCCGCCAAGACCCCATTCTATCGGCGGAAGATCCGGAAAGTGCCGAGCTCAGCGCCCCGTCACACAACCAGCAGTGAGCGGATCGGGACACCGGGCAGCCGGGTCTGCCCGTCGAGGAAGCTAAGTTCCAGGATCACCGCGATCCCGGCGACCTCGGCGCCCGCCTTGCGGACCAGTTCAACGGTGGCCGCGCCGGTGCCTCCGGTGGCCAGTACGTCGTCCACGATGAGCACCCGCTCGCCCGGGGCGAACGCGTCCTGGTGCACCTCGATGGTGGCGCTGCCGTACTCCAGGTCGTAGCTCTGCGCGTAGGTGGGGCCGGGCAGTTTCCCCTGTTTGCGGACCGGCACGAAGCCCGCGCCCAGCTGGATGGCGACGGACGCGGCCAGGATGAACCCGCGGGCCTCGATCCCGGCCACCTTGTCCACCCCGGAGTGGCCGGTGGACAGCGCGGTCACCACCGCGGCGAGCGCGGCGCCGTCGGCCAGCAACGGGGTGATGTCCTTGAACATCACCCCGGGCTGGGGATAGTCGGCGATGTCCCGGACCCGGGCCCTGATCAGCTCCGCGATGTCCGTGGTGCCCGCACCGGCCACGCCCTCACTGGCCGCCACCTAGCGCCGCTTTTTCTTGCCGCCGGGCCGGCGCTTGGCCGAGGACGTGTTCCGGCGCGGCTGCTGCCTCGGCCCGGGGCGCCCGCCCGGGGCCGGGCGGGGCGCCCGCCCCGCCGCGACCTTGTCCGCGCCGCCCGGCGTGCCGTCACCGGCGTCCTCATCCTGCTCGGGAACATCGGCGTCGGGGATGTCCGCAGCGTCGTTATCCAGCACGACCGCAGCCGCAGCCGCGCCCGCACCCGCCGCGGCGCCCGCACCGGCCACGGAGGCGCTCGGTGCCTTCGCGGCGGCGCGCCTGGCGGCGCGGGTGCCCGCGTTCCGCTGGGCCACCCGCTTGGCCAGCGCCTTGTACTGCGGGTCGCGTTCCTTGAGGTCCGCCAGCACCGGGGTGGCGATGAAGATGGAAGAGTAGGTGCCGGACAGCATGCCGACGAACAGCACCAGGGCCAGGTCGTTCAGCTCCCCGGCGCCCAGCAGCCCGCCGCCGATGAACAGGATCGCGGCCACCGGCAGCAGCGCGATCACCGAGGTGTTGATGGACCGGACCAGGGTCTGGTTGAGGGCCAGGTTGGCGGCCTGGCTGTAGGTGCTGCGGGCCGACCCGAGCAGGCCGGCGGTATTCTCCCGGACCTTGTCGAAGACGACCACCGTGTCGTAGAGCGAGTAGCCCAGAATGGTCAGCAACCCGATCACGGTGGCCGGGCTGACCTGGAATCCGGCCAGCGCGTAGATGCCCACGGTGATCACGATGTCGTGGGCCAGCGCGATCAGCGCGGCCACCGCCATCCGCCACTCGAACGCGATCGACAGGTAGATGACGATCACGATGAGGAACGCGATCAGGGCCTGCAGGGCCTTCTGCGAGATCTGCGACCCCCAGCTGGCCCCGACAAAGTTCACGCTGATCTTGCTCTGCGGGATGCCCAGCTCCCGGGCCAGCGTGGACTGGACCTGCTGCCCCTGGGAGTAGTCCAGCTTGCCTGTCTGGACCTGCCAGTTGGCGCTGCTCCCGCTACCGACGTGCTGGACGATGGCCCCCGCACCGTCGCCGGTGCCGCTGACCGCGCTCTGCACCTGGCTGAGCGAGGTCGCCGAGGAGGCCGGGAACTGGATCACCGATCCGCCTTTGAAGTCCACCGTGAAGTTCAGCCCGCGGGCAAACAGGCCGACCAGCGCGAGCACCAGGATCAGCCCGGAGATCGCGTACCAGAGCTTCTGGCGGCCCACGAAGTCGAAGGAGACCTCGCCGCGGTACAGGCGGCCGCCGACGTTGCCGAGCCGCGACATCATGCCTCCTTCGCCGGGGCACCGGCGCGCACGCGGGCAGTCCGGGTGGATCGCCACGGTGTCCGCGCCCCCAGCCGGGCGGGATCGAGACCGGAGAAGCGGTGCCCCTGGCCGAAGAACTTTGTCCGGGCCAGCAGGGTAATCATCGGCTTGGTGAACAGGAAGACCACCACCACGTCGATGATCGTGGTCAGCCCGAGGGTGAAGGCGAAGCCCTTGACCTCGCCGATGGAGAAGTACCACAGCAGCGCCGCGGCCAGGAACGACACGGTGTCGGAGACCAGCACCGTGCGCCGGGCCCGTTTCCAGCCTCGTTCCACCGCGGTCCGCAGGGTCCGGCCGTCGCGTACCTCGTCACGGAGCCGCTCGAAGAACACCACGAACGAGTCCGCGGTGATTCCGATGGCCACGATGAGGCCGGCCACGCCGGACAGCTCCAGCGCGAAGTTCTGGTACTTGCCGAGCAGGACCACCAGCTCGAACACCAGCACGCCCGCGATGGCCAGGCTGGACACCGCGACCACGGCCAGGCCCCGGTAGTACAGCAGGCAGTAGAGCACGACCAGGAACAGGCCGATGGCCCCGGCGATCAGCCCGGCGTGGAGCTGGTCGCTGCCCAGCGACGGCGAGATCGACTGGACGGACTCCTTGGTGAACGTGAGCGGCAGCGCCCCGTAGTTCAGCACGTTAGCCAGGTTGGTGGCCTGGTCCTGGCTGAAGTTGCCGGTGATTTGCGCGGACCCGCCGGTGATCGCGCCCTGGTCGATGGCCGGGAACGAGATCACGCTGCCGTCCAGCACCACGGCCAGGTAGTCCAGCGGCGAGGTGGGCTGGCCCCCGGAGGCGTACTTGCTGTTCATCTGCTCGGTCAGCGTGCCGAACGCCGCGCCGCCCGCGGAGTTGAAATTCAGGTTGGTCTGCCAGTAGACGCTGGAGGTCGCCTGGGTGGCGCTGGCCGACGTGATCTCCTTGCCCAGCACCTTCGCCTTGTCCAGGACGAACTTGTACAGCACCCCGCCCTCTGAGCCGCACGAGACGGTCTGGATGTTGGGGTCGTTGTACTGCTGGCTGGTGTAGCCGACCTGCTGCTTCCAGTTCTTGTCCGCGCAGTTGAGCTTGTTGAACTGGGCCTTCACCGGCGCGCTGACCAGGCTGGCGTCACCGCTGGCCCCGGCCACGGTGGAAGCGCCGGAGCCGTTGGTAGCCGACGTGCTCGGGGATGCCGAGGCACTCGCGGTGACCGACGGGCCGGCCGACGCCTTGGCGCGCGCCGCGGTGAGGCTATGAGATCGGCTCGCCATCTCCTTCGCCCCGGCCCCGCTGCCCGCCCCGCTGCCCAGGGCCCCGTTCTTGGCGGACGAACTCGCCGATGCGGACGCCGCGGGTGACGCGCTGGCCTTGGCCGGGGCGCTGGACGACGGGGTGGCCGACGACGACCCGCTGGCCGACGGGGTCGGCGTAGGCGTCGTGGTGGCGCTGGTGCTGCCGGTGTTCCTCGCCTGGAGGAGCACCTGGCGGAACAGCAGCTGCGCGGTCGTCCCGACCAGGTTCACGACCTTCTGCGTGCCGGCCCCGGGGACCGCCACGTTGATGATGTCGCTGCCCTGCTGCTGGACCTGGGCCTCGGTGAAACCCGCGCCGTTCACCCGGTTGGCCATGATGTTCTTGGCCTGGGTCATGTCCGACGCGAACTGCGCGCTGGACACGCCCCTGGGCGCCTGGGCCTTCAGCGCCACCGTGGTGCCGCTGGTCAGGTCCAGGCCCAGGTGGACCTTGAAGTCTTTGCCCCACTGCCCGGGCGAGGCGATGTTGCTGCCCACGATGGCCAGGAACAGCACCACGATCAGCGCGGCCAGGACGGCCAGCGCCCGGCCTGGCCGGGAGACGTTACCGCTTGGGGGAGCCAATTCTCGTCTGTCCTTCGGTTCGCGTGTCCCCCGGCCCGACGCTGGGCGCGGGGCAGGCGGTCAGTCCGCGGTGCGCTCGTCCTGAGCGGTGTGGTCTGCCGCGGTGCTGCCCAGGCCGGTGCTGCCGGGCCCAGTGCTGCCTGGGCCGGAGCCGTTGAGGTGCTCGGTGGCCGCCGGGCCATCCGTGCTTCCCTCGGCGGGCGTGTCCTCCGGACTGTCCGTCTCGTCAAACGACGAGCCCGCCGCCTCGGTTCCAGCCATGCCGTCATCGTCCGGCAGGGTTTCCATCACCGCCCGGCGCAGGAACCGCATCTGCACCCCGGGCGCCACCTCGAGCACCACGTCCTGGTCATCGGCGTCGACCACCGTGGCGTACATGCCCGACGTGGTGCGGACGCGCTGACCTGGCTGCACCGTGTTCTGCATGGACTGAGCCTGCCGCTGCCGGTTGCGCTGCGGCCTGATCATGACGAAGTAGAGCAGCCCGAACAGCACCACGATGACGATCAGGAACGTGTAGCTCCCTTTGCCGGAACTGCTGGCCGCGAGATATTGCATATTCCCCATCGCGGGGGCTTCCTTCCAGTTGATGAGCTCTGCCTGGCCGCGCGCCGGGCCATATGGCCGGCAGGGCCGGAAATCCGTGGCCACCCCGGGCAGCGGTTGACCAACTGCCGAAGTGTAGCGGCGCGCGGGCAGCGCACCAACAGGCTACGGCTTCCGGCGACTGATCGTGACATCCCCGCGACCAATTCGGGTACAGCCGGGCACGGTCAGCGGCCTGTCGCCACAGCCGTCGCCCTCGTCACTCGAACAAGCTGCCCGGGAGGGTAAGGCCGGGCGGCTCGGGCGGCTTGAGCCCCAGGTGCTGCCAGGCCGCCGGGGTGGCCACCCGGCCGCGCGGGGTCCGGGCCATGAGGCCCCGGCGGACCAGGAACGGCTCCGCCACCACCTCGACGGTCTCGGCCTCCTCGCCCACCGCCACGGCGAGGGTGGACAGCCCGACCGGGCCGCCGCCGAACCGGGTCACCAGCGCGCTGAGCACGGCGCGGTCCAGCCGGTCCAGGCCTTCCTCATCCACTTCGTACAGCTCCAGCGCCGCACGCGCCAGCTCCCGGGTCACCACGCCGTCGGCCCGCACCTCCGCGTAGTCACGGACCCGCCGCAGCAGCCGGTTGGCGATCCGCGGGGTTCCCCGGGAACGCCCGGCGATCTCGTCCGCGCCGTCGTCGCGCAGGGCCACCCCGAGCAGGTCGGCCGACCGGCGGACGATGACCTCCAGCTCCGCGGGCTCGTAGAAGTCCAGGTGCGCGGTGAAACCGAACCGGTCCCGCAACGGCGCGGGCAGCAGCCCGGCCCGGGTAGTCGCGCCGACCAGGGTAAAGGGGGCGATCTCCAGCGGGATGGCGGTCGCGCCCGGTCCCTTCCCGACGACCACGTCGACCCGGAAGTCCTCCATGGCCAGGTACAGCATTTCCTCGGCAGGCCGGGCCAGCCGGTGGATCTCGTCGATGAACACCACGTCCCGCTCGGCGAGCGTGGACAGGATCGCGGCCAGGTCACCGGCCCGCTCGATGGCCGGCCCGCTGGTAATCCGCAGCGGCGCGCCCAGCTCCGCCGCGATGATCATCGCGAACGTGGTCTTGCCCAGCCCGGGCGGCCCGGACAGCAGCACGTGGTCGGGGGCCCGGCCACGCCGCAGGGCTCCCTCCAGCACGAGCGACAGCTGCTCGCGGACCCGGGCCTGGCCGATGACCTCGGCGAGCCGCTTGGGCCGCAGCGCCCCCTCGATGAACCGCTCGTCCGCGTCGGCCAACGGTGAGACGAGTCGGTCCCGCTCCGCTGCCGACAGTTCATCCCGCTCCGTGGAGGCCGGTGCTTCCTGCTGCGCTGAGGAGAGTGCCTGCTCTTCCAGAGCGGACAGGCCCGGGGCTTCCCGCTCCGCGTCCTCGGCGGCGGAGTGGGCGCCCCGGCCGGGCGGCGGGCCCGGGCTGGTCATGCGCGGCTCAGCTTGCGCAGCGCGGCCCGCAGCGCGACAGATACATCCATGTCCCCGGCGGGGCTGGTGCCCAGTTCGGCGGCGACCGCGGCGATGGCCTGCTCGGCGTCGCGGGCGGGCCAGCCCAGGTTGACCAGCCCGGCACGGACCTGATCGCGCCACAGGCCGCCGGGTCCCGCGGCCCCCCCGGCGCCGGGCGGCGGGCCGATCACCCCGGCCGGGGCGGTGGGCGACCCGAGCCGGCCGGCCAGTTCCAGCACGATCCGCTGCGCGCCCTTGCGGCCGATGCCTGGCACCCGGGTCAGCGAGGCCACGTCTTCCGCCGCGATGGCCTGCCGCAGCCCGTCCGGGCTGAACGAGGCCAGCATGGCCAGCGCCAGCCGCGGGCCCACCCCGCTGGCCGTTTGCACCAGCTCGAACACGTCCCGCTCGTCATCGCTGGCGAACCCGTACAGGGTCAGCGCATCCTCGCGGACCACCAGGGAGGTGGCGACCCGGGCCCGCTCGCCGGTGCGCAGCGCGGCCAGCGTCCCGGGCGTGGCCTGCACCAGCAGGCCCACCCCGCCCACCTCGATCACCGCGCCTTCCGGCGCAATCGCGCACACGATCCCATCCAGATGCGAAATCACCGTCGTACTCCTGGGTCCGTCCACGCGGGGGCGTTACCGCGGCGGGTAGTGGTGTTGCCGCGGCGGCCTGCCGCCGCTCGGCGCGCGGCGGCGATCCGGGGGGCCGAGGGGTCGCCCCCCGCTGGCTCGGGGAGGGGAGGCGCGCCGGAGGCGTGTCCTCGCCGGGCCGGCCGGCTCGGGGGGCCCGGGGGGTCAACCCCCCGGGCTAGCAGCGCCGCGGCGCCGAGCCGGGTCTGCGGGCCGCGCCAGAGGTGGCAGATGGCCAGGGCCAGGGCGTCCGCCGTGTCCGCGGGCCTCGGCGGGTCAGCCAGCCGGAGCAGCCGCATCACCATAGCGGTCACCTGCGCCTTGTCGGCGCGCCCGCTTCCAGTCACCGCGGCCTTCACCTCGCTCGGCGTGTGCAGCGTGACCGGCAGGCCGCGCCGCGCCGCGCACAGCACGGCCACCGCGCCTGCCTGCGCGGTGCCCATCACGGTGCGCACGTTGTGCTGGCTGAACACGCGCTCCACGGCGACCGCGTCCGGATGGTGCTCGGTCAGCCAGGAGTCGATCTCCACTTCCAGGGCCAGCAGCCGGGCGGCGATATCGGCCGAGGGCGGGGTCCGCGCCACGCCCGCGGCGACCAGGCCCGGGGGGCGGCCGGGGACGCCGTCCACCACGCCAAGCCCGCACCGGGTCAGTCCCGGATCCACGCCGAGCACCCGCATTTCTGCTCCATCCCGGCCGGCCGGCCCGGCCGATCCGGGCGATGACGAACACGTGTTCGGTCCGGTCTGACCCTACCGGGCCAGGCCGCCCGGCGCGCCCAGCATGCCCGGCGTGTCGGCATTCCCGGCGGCTGCGGGCCCGCGCGTGGTCCGGTCGCCCGAAGGCAGATAACGAAAACCGTCCCGGGACTCCCCGGGATGGCTCAGAAGAATTCGAGCACGAACGCGTCCGCCCCGAACGCGGCGTCCAGGACGGCATCGCCGTCGGGGTCCCGGCCGGCCCGCCAGCCCGCCAGCCTGGCCCGGGGCAGCGTGGCCAGCGGCCCGAAGACCCGGACACTCAGGTCGAGCAGCGCGCCGGGGTCGTCACCGGGACCCAGTTCCCTGATGTCCACGCGTCAGCCGAGCTTCTCCATGACCTCGTCGGACACTGAGTAGTTCGCGTACACGTCCTGGACGTCGTCGGAGTCCTCGATCGCCTCGATCAGCCGGAACACCCGCTTGGCCTGCTCCTCGTCCAGTTCCACCTCGACGGTGGGCAGGAACGCCGCCTCGGCGGAGTCGTACTCGATCCCGGCCTGCTGCAGCGCGTTGCGGACCGCCAGGAGGTCGTGCGGCTCGCTGATCACCTCGAGCGACTCGCCCAGGTCGTTGACCTCCTCGGCGCCCGCGTCGAGCACCGCGATCAGTACGTCGTCCTCGCTGGCCCCGTCAGCCTTGGGGACGAGCACCACGCCCTTGCGGTGAAACAGGTAGGACACCGAGCCGGGGTCAGCCATGGACCCGCCGTTGCGGGTGAGCGCGGTCCGCACGTCGGCGGCGGCCCGGTTCCGGTTGTCGGTCAGGCACTCGACGAGCACCGCGACCCCGCCGGGCGCGTACCCCTCGTAAGCGATGTTCTCGTAGGCGGCGCCGCCTGCTTCCAGGCCTGCCCCGCGCCGGATGGCCCGGTCGATGTTCTCGTTCGGCACCGAGTTCTTCTTAGCCTTCTGCACGGCGTCATAGAGGGTGGGGTTGCCGGCCGGGTCCGCGCCCCCGGTCCGGGCCGCCACCTCGACGTTCTTGATCAGCTTGGCGAAGAGCTTGCCCCGCCGGGCGTCGATGACCGCCTTCTTGTGCTTGGTCGTGGCCCACTTGGAGTGGCCGCTCATATCCGATCCCTCACCATGTCAACAAACAGCTTGTGCACCCGCAGGTCGCCGGTCAGCTCGGGGTGGAACGCGGTGGCCAGCGCCGGGCCCTGCCGGACCGCGACGATCCTACCGGTGCCCGGGTCAGCCCCGAGTATCTCGACGTCCGGGCCGGTTTCCTCCACCCACGGCGCCCGGATGAACACCGCCCGCAGCGCCGGCCCGGGCACCCCGGCCAGCGGGATGTCCGCCTCGAACGAGTCCACCTGCCGCCCGAACGCGTTGCGCCGCACGGTCATGTCGATACCGCCGAACGTCTCCTGCCCCGCGATCCCGTCCAGCAGCCGGTCGGCCAGCATGATCATGCCAGCGCACGACCCGAAGACCGGCATCCCCCCGCTGATCCGCTTGCGCAGCGGCTCAGTCAGCTCGAAGATCTCCGCGAGCTTCCACATCGTGGTGGACTCCCCGCCCGGGATGATCAGCCCGTCGACCTGATCGAGCTCCCCCGGCCTGCGCACCCGCAGCGGCCGGGCCCCGGCCGCCTCCAGCGCCCTGAAATGCTCGATCACGTCGCCCTGGAGGGAGAGCACGCCCACGGCCGGTCCTCCCGCAGTCGCGGGGACATGGTCGGGCATGGCGGGTCCTTCCGGGCATGGGGGCTACTTCGAGGGTAGCGGTCTGGGCGCAGCACCAGGAACCTGCCGGATCTTCCCGCGCGCTGCTCGGCGCGGCGGTCAGCCCGCCTGCGGGCCGGACTCCCCGGCGGAGCCGGGCTCCCCGGGCGGACCGGGGAGCGGCGCGTCGCCGGGCAGCTCGCGCGCTGGCTCTTCCGCCGCCCCGGGCCGCCGCGGCGCGAGGCCCAGATGCCGTTCCACGGCGGCCAGCCGGTCGTCGATCGAGCGCAGCCGGCTGATCATCTCCGCCAGCTGGGCGGGCGAGCCCACGATGCGCACCTCAGGCTCCAGCCCGGTCAGGCCGCTGCTGGCCTCCCTCGTCCGGCCGGCCCCACCCTCGGCGCCGGCCTCACTTGCGTGGCCGGCGAGGAGCTGGAGCACCTGCTCGCGGACCCGGTCCAGGTCCGCACCCAGCCTGACCAGGACCTGGGCCGCCACGCCCTCGCCCTCGCTGATGAGGCCGAGCAAGATGTGCTCGGTGCCGATGTAGTGGTGCCGGAGATGCTGAGACTCCCGGAGGGACAGCTCGAGCACCTTCTTGGCCCGCGGGGTGAACGGGATGTGCCCGGACGGCGCGTCCTCGCCCCGGCCGATCATCTCCTCAACCTGCTGGCGCACGGTTTCGAGGCTGATCTCCAGGGATTCGAGCGCTTTGGCCGCCACACCCTCACCCTCGCGGATCAGGCCGAGCAGGATGTGCTCGGTGCCGATGTAGTTGTGGTCGAGTTCCCTGGCCTCTTGCTGGGCCAGGACGACAACCCGGCGGGCCCGGTCGGTGAACCTCTCGAACATCTGCCGCTCCCCAGCGGAGTGCGTGACAACGGTGCGTGGAGCCGGGAGGGCCCGCGGCGTCAGGAGGCTGGCGTGTCACCAGGGACCGGGCGGGCAGCCGCCCGGGTCACCAGCCGCGGCTGGCGTAACGGTCGGCGGGGGGCAGGGTGTCGGTGCTGATCCCGACCATGGGCTCACCGAGCCCGCGGGAGACCTTGGCCACGACGTCCGGATCGTCGTGGAACGTGGTGGCCTTCACGATCGCGGCGGCGCGGGCGGCCGGGTCACCGGACTTGAAGATCCCGGAACCAACGAAGACGCCTTCCGCGCCCAGCTGCATCATCATCGCCGCGTCCGCCGGGGTGGCGATGCCGCCCGCGGTGAACAGCACCACCGGCAGCTTGCCGAGCCGGGCGACCTCGGCCACCAGCTCGTACGGGGCCTGCAGGTCCTTGGCCGCCGCGAAGAGCTCCTCATCGCGCAGGGTGCCCAGGCCGCGGATGGCAGAGGAGATCGAGCGCATGTGCCGGGTGGCCTCCACCACGTTGCCGGTGCCCGCCTCCCCCTTCGACCTGATCATGGCCGCGCCCTCGGCCAGCCGCCGGAGCGCCTCGCCCAGGTTGGTGGCGCCGCAGACAAACGGCACGGTGAAGTCCCACTTGTCCACGTGGTGGGCCTCGTCGGCCGGGGTCAGCACCTCGGACTCGTCGATGTAGTCCACCCCGATGGCCTGCAGGACCTGCGCCTCGGCAAAGTGCCCGATCCGGCACTTGGCCATGACCGGGATGGACACCGCCCGGATGATCCCGTCGATCATGTCGGGGTCGCTCATCCTGGCCACGCCACCCTGGGCGCGGATGTCGGCCGGGACCCTCTCCAGCGCCATCACCGCGACCGCCCCGGCATCCTCGGCGATCTTGGCCTGGTCCGGCGTCACCACATCCATGATCACGCCACCCTTGAGCATGTCCGCCATGCCCCGCTTGACCCGCGCGGTGCCGGTCTGCGTGACCGGGCCCCCCGCGCTCGAGTGGCCCGCGCCGGAGTCGACTGCGCCGGCCGGCGCGGCAGGGCTCGCGGGGGTGGATGCGGTACTGCGTGACACGGTGAACCTCACTCGGATCGGCAGAGTTGTGTTAGGTCCATGGTAGGCGCTTGGTCAGCCGGTCAAATGCGGCATGTCAGAGCCGCCGGTCTCACCCGTCGCGACGACCAGCGAATCGTCGATCTCGAAGAACCCCGGCATCGGCGCTCCCCCGGCCAGCCCCAGGGCCCGGGCCAGCCAGCGGCGCCGGGCGGCCTGGGTGGCCGCGACCGCGTCGTTGTAGAACTTGCGGGCCAGGAACACCTGGTGGGCGGCGGACTCCAGCTCGTCGAGCAGCTCGTCGGCGTTGCCCTGGCTGTCCAGCGAGGTACGGAAACCGGGCTGGCTGAGCACCGCACGCAGGGCCCGGGTCAGGTCGCTCTCGGCCAGCTCGTTGGGTTCCCCGGCCGCCCGCGCGTCGTGTGCGGCCCCGGCCAGGAGCAGGCTGGTGGCCGGGTCGAGCAGGCCGCACGCGGCCAGTTCCTGCGCTACCGAGCTGCGCCGGACCAGGGCCGCATCGAGCGCGGCGCGGGCCTTGTCTACCCGCGCGTGCATCCGGTCGAGCCGGCCGGCCCGCCAGGACACGTACACGCCGATCAGCACCGCGGCCACGGCGATGAGGATGACGTCGATCAGCACTGGCCGCTCCCCGCCGTCACGATCACCTCAGGCACCGCCGTTCCGGTCACCGGACCACCCCGACCTGCCCGTACGCCGCCACGACGGCCTCATAGACGCGCACCACGTCCCGGGCCACCACCGGCCAGTCGTAGGCCCGGACCGCCTCGGCTGCGGCCTCGGACAGGGTGGCCCGCCGCTGCGGGTCGTCGAGCAGCCGTGCCGCGGCCGCGGCCAGCGCCGCCGGGTCACCCGTCTCGAACAGCTCACCGGCCCGGCCGCCGCGCAGCACCTTCCGGAACGCGTCGAGGTCGCTGGCCACGATCGGCGCCCCGGCCGCCATGGCCTCGGCGAGCACGATGCCGAAGCTCTCACCGCCGGTGTTCGGCGCGCAGAAGACATCGACGGAGTGGTAGACGCGGGCCTTGTCTTCCTCGCTGACCTGGCCGAGAAGGATCACCCGCGGGCGCAGCGGCACGGGTACCTTGGCCAGCACGTCCTCGGTGTCCCCGGGCCCGGCGATCAGCAGCCGGAGCCCGGGCCGCTCGGCGCCCAGCTCGGCGAACGCGCGCAGCAGCACGTCCAGGCCCTTGCGTGGCTCGTCCATCCGGCCCAGGAACCCGAGCGCGCCGCCCTCCCCAGGCCAGCCGGGCAGCGGCGCGGCCTTCTCATACCGGCTCACGGTCACGCCGTTCGGGATGAGCACCGCGTCCCCGCCCATGTGCTCGACCAGCGTGGTCCGGGCGGCCTCGGAGACCGCGATCCGCCCGGTGATCTTCTCCAGCGCGGTCTGCAGGGCCGGGTAGGCGGCGTGCATGATGCGGGAGCGCGGGATGGCGGTGTGCATGGTCGCCACGATCGGGCCGTCCGCCACCCAGCAGGCCAGCAGGGACAGGCTGGGCGCGGCCGGCTCGTGGACGTGCAGCACGTCGAACCCGCCCTCCTTGACCCAGCGCCGGACCCGGCTGGCGGACAGGAACCCGAACGCCAGGCGGGCCACCGCGCCGTTGTAGGGCACCGGGACGGCGCGGCCGGCGGGCACCACGTAGGCCGGCAGCGGGGTGTCGTCGTCGGCGGGCGAGATCACCGACACCTGGTGCCCCAGCCCGATCAGCGCCTCGGCCAGGTCCCGGATGTGCTGCTGCACCCCGCCGGGCACAGCCCAGGTGTAGGGGCAGACGATGCCGACTCTCATGGGCCGCCACCCGCGTCCCTGCTGCCTGCGCCCTTGCCGCCTGCGCCCGCACCGGGAGCCGCGCTGGCCGTGCCGGCACTGGCCGCGCCGGCGCTGGGGGCCGCGCTGGCCATCTCGCTCTCGCCGCGCTCTGCTGCGGCGAGCCGATCCGGATCAAGATCCGCGGTGAAGACCTTCTGGAGCATGTGCCAGTCCTGCGGATGGGCGCGGATTCCTTCCTCGTAGTATCGGGCGACCTCCTGGGTCATGACCGCGACCTTCTCCCGGCGGGTTCCGGCCTCCGCCACCGGGACCTCATCGCAGATGCGCGCCCCCCAGCCATCGCTGTCGAACCAGAGGGTGGCGGGCAGCAGCGCAGCCCCGGTCTGCACGGCCAGCGCGGCCGGGCCAGCCATCATCCGCGCCTTCTCCCCGAAGAACTCCACCTCGATGCCGCGGCCGGTGACGTCCCGGTCCGAGACCAGGCAGACCAGGCCCCCGGCCCGCAGCCGCTGGGCCAGCACGCCAAACCGGCTGTCCCCGCCGCTGGCCGGGAGCACCTCCATGCCGAGCCCTTCACGGAACTCCAGGAACCGCTGGAACAGGGACTCCGGCTTGAGCCGCTCGGCGACCGTGGTGAACGTGCCCACGCCGCGGCCGATGATCCAGGCCCCGGCCAGCTCGTAGTTGCCGGTATGCGGCAGGGCGACGATCACCCCGCGGCCCGCGGCCAGGTTCCGCTGGATGTTCTCCTCGCCGGTCGCGTGCATATCCGCCTGGATCCGGTCCTGCCCGATCGTGGGCAGCCGGAACGACTCCAGCCAGTAGCGGGCGTAGGAGCGCATGGTCTGCCGGGACAGCGCTCGCAGTTCCTTGCCGGTCACGGACGGGCCGGTCACCCGGCGCAGGTTCGCCTCGAGCACCTGGACCCGGGGTCCCTGGCGGCGCCAGGCGATGTCCGCGCCGAACTGGAAGGCGCCGCGGGCCCAGGATTCCGGTACCCGGCACACCAGGGACCAGCCCAGGGCGTACCCGGCGTCGGTCAGCCGGTCCCGTAGCGAGGTCATGCCTTATCCTTTCGCGCTCCGCTATCACCAGGGTCGCGAACCGCCCTCGCGGGGCTGGCATCGGGGACGCCGTTACCCCTCCCGTCCGGGGCCGCACCGCTCGCCGGGCCAGCCGCACCACCCGCACCACCCGCCGGGCCAGCTGCACCATCCGCATCACCCGCAGGGCCAGCTGCACCACCCGCACCACCCGCCGGGCCAGCCGCACCACCCGCCCCGGCGGCGGGCTGCGGGGCGGGCTGGGGTGTGACACCCGGGCCGACCGCCTTCCGTACCACCAGGACGCGCTGCACGAACGTGACCGTGCTGCCCGCCGCGAGCAGCCACAACCCGATGGCCAGGATGAACGGCAGGCCCAGCCCGGTCAGGCCGACCGCGACCAGCACCACCAGCAGCCGCTCGGATCGCTCGGCTACGCCGACGTCGGCCCGCACGCCTATTCCCTCGGCCCGGGCCCGGGCGTACGACACCAGGCCGCCGGCGACCAGGCAGTACAGGGCCACGCAGGCCAGCACCGGCTGATGGTCCCGGGCCAGGTAGATGGCCAGCCCGCTGAAGACCGCCCCGTCTCCGATCCGGTCCAGGGTCGAGTCGAGGAAGGCCCCCCAGGGCCCGGTGGTGCCTTTCACCCTGGCCAGCAGGCCATCCAGCATGTCGAACATGGCGAAAGCCCAGCACACCAGGGCCCCGGCGAACAGGCGGCCGGTGGGGAACAGCCAGAGCGCCCCGATGGCCACGCCGATCGTCCCAGCCGCCGTGATCATGTTCGGCGTGATGGGGGTGCGCGCGAGCGCCTCGCCGACCGGCCGCAGCAGGCGGGCGAACAGGGGTCTTAGGGCGTTCAGCATGGCCGTCCGATCCTACTGGCGGAGTGGACAGGAGGGACGATTCCGGCTGGGGGCTTGTGGTCGGGTGTCCGGCAGGTTAAGGCTGGTCGTGAGGCAGCCAAACAGCGTCGTAGGAGGCGAGTACTCATGACCGACAGGAGAGGATCGAGCGCTACAGGCGGTACAGCAGGGGCCGATCAGCCCGGCAGCGTGCGGAATGTCGCGCTGGTCGGCCACTCCGGGTCAGGGAAGACAACTCTCGTGGAGGCTCTCCTCGTCAGCACGGGCGCGATCCCGCGCCCGGGACGGGTGGAGGACGGCACCACCGTAAGCGATTTCGATGAAGTGGAAGTCCGGCAGCAACGTTCCGTGAACCTCACCCTGGCGCCCGTGGTGCACGCCGGGATCAAGGTCAACCTCCTCGATACGCCAGGGTACGCCGACTTCACCGGCGACCTGCGGGCGGGACTGCGGGCCGCGGACGCCGCGCTGTTCACCGTGCCGGCCACCGACGGCGTGGACGGGCTGACCCGGATCCTCTGGGACGAGTGTGCCTCCGTCGGCATGCCCCGGGCCGTGGTCATCACCAAGCTGGATCACCAGCGGGCCGACTTCGACGAGGCCCTGCAGGCCTGCCGGGACGCCTTCGGCGATTCCGTCGCCCCCCTGTACCTGCCGGTGACCTCGGGTCCCGGCGCCGTAGCCGGGCTCATCGGCCTGCTGTCCGGGCGGTTCTACGACTACACCGGCGGAACGCGCACCGAGCGTGACCCCGACCCCGATCAGGCGGACCGGCTCGACGAACTGCGCAGCTCGCTGATCGAGGGCGTCATCCAGGAGAGCGAAGACGAAACCCTCATGGAGCGGTACCTGTCCGGGGAGAGCATCGATCCCAAGGTGCTGATCGAGGACCTGGAGAAGGCGGTCGCCCGGGGCAGCTTCTACCCGGTGCTCACCACCTCGGCCCTGCGGGGCATCGGGCTGGCCGAGCTGCTGGAGATCATGACCCAGGCTTTCCCCTCCCCGGGGGAGCATCCGCTGCCGGGCGTGACCACCCTGGACGGCAAGGCGGTCACCGGGCTGTCCTGCGACCCGGCCGGCCGGCTGCTGGCCGAGGTGGTCAAGACCACGTCCGATCCGTATGTCGGCCGGATCAGCCTGGTCCGGGTGTTCTCAGGGACGATGCGGCCGGACGCGCCGGTGCACGTGTCCGGGCATGGCCTGGCCGAGCGCGGCCATGCCGACCACGACATGGACGAGCGGATCGGCGCGCTCACCTCGCCGCTGGGCAAGCAGCAGCGCCCCGTGCCGCAGTGCGTGGCCGGGGACATCTGCGCCGTGGCCAAGCTGACCAGCGCCGAGACCGGCGACACGCTGTCGGACAAGGAACACCCGCTGCTCATGGAGCCGTGGTCGATGCCTGACCCGCTGCTCCCGGTGGCCATCGCGGCCAAGTCCAAGGCCGACGAGGACAAGATGTCCCAGGCGATCGGCCGCCTGGTGGCCGAGGACCCGACGCTGCGGATGGAGAACAACTCCGAGACTCGCCAGCTCGTGCTGTGGTGCATGGGCGAGGCCCATTCCGACCTGCTGCTGGACCGGCTGTCCTCGCGGTACGGGGTGGGCGTGGAGACCAAGGATCTGCGAGTTCCGCTGCGCGAGACGGTGGGCGGGAAAGCCCGGGGGCTGGGCCGCAACGTCAAGCAGACCGGCGGGCACGGCGAGTTCGGCGTGTGCCACATCGAGGTGGAGCCGACGCCATCAGGCACCGGGTTCGAGTTCGTGGACAAGGTCGTCGGGGGCGTCGTGCCCCGCCAGTTCATCCCGTCGGTGGAGAAGGGCGTGCGGGCCCAGCTGGAGCAGGGAGTACTCGCCGGCTACCCGATGGTGGACGTCCGGGTCACCTTGTTCGACGGCAAGGCGCACTCGGTGGACTCCTCCGACATGGCCTTCCAGAAGGCGGGCCGGGCCGCCCTGCGGGACGCCGCGGACAAGGCGAAGGTGCTGCTGCTGGAGCCGGTGGACGAGCTGTCCGTGCTGGTCGCGGACGACTACGTCGGCGCGGTCATGTCCGATCTGTCCTCGCGGCGCGGCCGGGTGCTGGGCACCGAGCCGGTGGCCGGCGGGCGGACCCTGGTGAAGGCCGAGGTGCCGCAGCTGGAGATCACCCGGTACGCGATCGACCTGCGCTCGATGTCGCACGGCACCGGCTCGTTCAGCCGCAGCTACCTGCGGTACGAGCCGCTCCCGTCACACCTCGCCGACAAGGTAGCCGCGTCCGCGAACGCCGGCTGAAGCTCGATCGCCCGGCGAGGGGGGCGCGCCGCACGCGTGTTCCCCCAGCCGGGCGATGCGGGGCCGGGCTCACCGCGCGGCCGTGCCGCGCTCGCGGCGCAGCGCGCGCTGCGCCGCGCTCGCTGCGCAGTGGCGATCGGGGGTTCCGGGGGCATCCCCGGGTCAGCAGGGCCCCGGGCTAGCACCTCCAGGCGTCCGCGATCAGCTTTCTTGTGTCGCGGAGCAGCTGCGGGAGTACCCGGGTGTGCCCGACCACGGGCATGAAGTTGGTGTCCCCGCCCCACCGGGGCACTACGTGCTGGTGCAGGTGCGCCGCGATGCCCGCACCCGCGACCGACCCCATGTTCATGCCGATGTTGAACCCCTGCGCGCCCGAGGCGGCCCGCAGGGCGGCCATGGCCCGCTTGGTGAACGCGGCCAGCTCCGCGGTCTCCGCGTCGTCCAGGTCGGTGTAGTCAGCCACGTGCCGGTACGGGAGCACCATCAGGTGGCCCGCGTTGTACGGGTAGAGGTTGAGGACGCTGTAGACCAGCTCGCCCCGGGCCACGATCAGTCCGTCCTCGTCGCTGAGCGCGGGGATCCGGCAGAACGGGCAACCGTCACCCTCCCCGGTGCCGGCCGGCTTGTTCTCGCCCTTGATGTAGGCCATCCGGTGCGGCATCCACAGCCGGGCGAAACCGTCCGGGATCCCGGCCCCGTCCTGCTCGGACGTCTCGGGCGCGGTTGGCTCGGTCATCTAGCTGCTCGGTCTCTGATCGGTTCGGCTCTGATCGGTTCGGCTCTGATCGGTTCGGCTCTGATCTCTGGCCCGGTGCTCAGACCTGGATGCGCTGCCGGACGGCGCTGACGATCTCGGCAATGGCCCCGGCGACCGGGACCCCGTTGCGCTGCCCGCCGTCGCGGAACCGGAACGAGACCGCGCCCTTGGCCACGTCCTCGTCCCCGGCCAGCAGCATGAACGGCACCTTCTGCCGCTGCGCGTTCCTGATCTTCTTCTGCATCCGGTCGTCGCTCGAGTCCACCTCGACCCGGATGCCCTGCTCACGCAGCTCGGCCGCGATCTTCTCCAGGTAGGGCACGTGCGCGTCGGTGATGGGGATGCCGACCACCTGGACCGGCGCGAGCCACGGCGGGAACGCCCCGGCGTAGTGCTCGAGCAGGATCCCGAAGAACCGCTCGATTGACCCGAACAGCGCGCGGTGGATCATGTAGGGCCGCTGCCGGGACCCGTCAGGGGCCTGGTACTCGATGCCGAACCGGCCGGGCTCCTGGAAGTCCACCTGCAGGGTGGACAGCTGCCAGCGCCGCCCTATCGCGTCCTTGACGTGCACGTCGATCTTGGGGGCGTAGAACGCGCCCTCGCCCTCGGCGACCGTGTAGGGCAGGCCCGAGGCGTCCAGGGCATCCTTCAGCGCCGCCTCGGCCGCGTCCCACTCGGCGGGTTCCCCGACGAACTTCTCCGGCCGGGTGGACAGTTCGGCCTCGAACTCGGTCAGGCCGAAGTCCCGCAGCAGGCCGACCACGAACTCCAGCAGCGAGGCCAACTCGGGGCCGAGCTGATCAGGGGTGCAGAAGATGTGCGAGTCGTCCTGGGTGAAGCCGCGGGCCCGGGTCAGCCCGTGCACGACGCCGGACTTCTCGTAGCGGTACACGGTGCCGAACTCGAACAGCCGGAGCGGGAGCTCCCGGTAGGACCGCCCGCGCGCCTGGAAAATGAGCACGTGCATCGGGCAGTTCATCGGCTTCATGTAGTACCGGGCGCCGTCCAGTTCCATGGGCGGGAACATGCCCTCGGCGTAGAAGCCGAGGTGCCCGGAGGTCTGGAACAGCTCTTCCTTGGTGAGGTGCGGGGTGTTGACGTACTGGTAACCCGCTTCCTCGTGGCGGCGGCGTGCGTAGTCCTCCATCACGTGGCGGATGATCGCGCCCTTGGGGTGGAAGACCGGCAGCCCGGAGCCGATCTCGGTCGGGAAGGAGAACAGGTCCAGCTCGGCGCCCAGCCGCCGGTGATCGCGGCGCTCTGCCTCGGCGAGCAGCTTCAGGTACTCGTCCTGCGCCTCCCGGGACTCCCAGGCGGTGCCGTAGATCCGCTGCAACTGCGGGTTCTTCTCACTGCCCCGCCAGTACGCGCCGCTGGAACGCATCAGCTTGAACGCTGGGATCTGCCGGGTGGTGGGCACGTGCGGACCGCGGCACAGGTCCTTCCAGCATTCCCGGCCGGTGGCCGGGTCGAGGTTGTCGTAGATGGTGAGCTGGCTGCCGCCGACCTCGACGGCTTCCTCGACGCTGACCTCGGAGGGTGCGGTCGGGGAGCCCGCATCGGGCGCGGCCGCGCCGCCCTTGAGCCCGATCAGCTCGAGCTTGTAAGGCTCACCAGCCAGTTCCTTGCGGGCCTGCTCGTCGCTGACCTCGCGCCGGGAAAAGCGCTGGCCCTGCTTGACGATCTGGCGCATCCGCTGCTCGATGGCCTTGAGATCCTCGGGGCTGAACGGCGCCGCCACGTCGAAGTCGTAGTAGAAGCCGTTCTCCACGGGCGGCCCGATGCCCAGCCTGGCCTCGGGGAACAGCTCCTGGACCGCCTGGGCCATCACATGCGCGGTGGAGTGCCGCATGATCGCCCGGCCGTCGTCGCTGCCGATCTCGACCGGCTCGACGCGGTCGCCGTCGGCTAGCGGCGCGGCCAGGTCGCGCAGCTCGCCATTGACCCGGGCCGCGATCACCAAGGACCGCCCGGCGGCCGGGCCGCCGGGCGACTCGCTGAGCCGGAGCGCGTCACCGGCCGTAGTGCCCGCGTCCACCACGTGCTCGCGACCGGCGAGGGTGATGTGAAGCTGCTGGGCCGACACGGCGGGCTCCCTGGATAGTCGTCGAGTGGGGCCATTGCCCCAGCCTCCGATGCTATCGAGGCGCGGCCGCAGCCGCGCCTCGATATCGCCCTGGCCGCCTCAGCCAGCCGTTACTGGACGGTGACCAGGGTGCCGTAGGTCATGTAGGGCCACACGAAGTGAGCCTGAGCGTAGGGCAGCTCGACGCAGCCCAGGCTCTGCGGGGCGCCGTAGTAGCCCCGCGGGAAGTAGTGCACCGCGTCGCCGCCGTCGAAGTAGGACACCCAGGAGACCGGGTCGGCGTAGTGCGACCCATCCGGGTTGGTGCCCTGCATGATCTGGAACGAGTAGCGCAGGTACACCGGGAAGGTGCCGTCTGCGGTGGGCGCAACCGGGATGCCGGTGTTGGCCAGCGTGCGCATGATGACCCGCCCGTCGTGCCACACGGTCAGTGTTTCCGGAATCGCCTTGCTGGCCAGCGCGTAGGTGTAGCCGTTGGGGTTGCCCTTGCCGGCCGCAGCGGCCTGGACCACGTCCCGCCATACGGCGGGGGTCATCACGCCGGTCATGGTCAGGCCGGCGTTGGACTGGAAGGCCCGGATCGCCCCCTGCATGATCAGGCTGGACTGGCCACCCCAGAAGCTGGTCAGGATGGACGGGTAACCCTTCTTCCAGGTGAAGGTCCCGGCCGGCGGCGCGTACATGGCGGAGAGCTCGGTGGCGACGTTGTCCGGCTGGAACCCGGTGGGGTTCTGCGGCGCCCACTTGAGCGGCAGGTAGCCCAGCTGGGCCAGCATCTGCCTGAGCCGCAGCCCGGACCAGTGCTGGGTGGTCAGCCGCGCGGTCACGGTCTTGGCCACCACCCCGCCCGCGGCGGACCGGAGGCCGGACCTTCCGGCGGGGATCGTGACCTGGACCTGGCTGCCCGGCCAGAATGGGGTGGACGGGGTGAAGGTCAGCGTGCTGCCCGCCTTCGTCCAGGTGCCCGGGGTGGCGGGGTTCACGGCCGGCATCGGGGAGTCGGTCGCCAGCGGACTGGACAGCGTCACCCGGATCGGGCTAGCGCCGTTGGTGCCGGTCACCGCGCCGCCCTGGGTCACGGATTCGACCCGCACCGGCGGAGCCGTCGGCGCGCCGCTGGCCTGATGGCGGTCCGACACGGTGGTGGCGTGCCCGGCGGGGCCGGCCGCGCCGAGCGTCCCGATGGTCACGCCCGCCACCACCAGGACGCCGACCCCGGCCGTGGCGATCACTGCAATCTTGGTCCGCCGGGACCGGGCGCCGTCGCTCCGGGTCCCGGTGCTCCCGGCCTCGGTACTCCCGGCCTCGGTGCTCGCAGTCTCCGCACTGGCAGTCTGGGCCCCCTGCCCCGGCGCCGCACTGTCCTGGCCGGCCGCGCCCTGGCCATCTGCCTCCTGGGCACCCGCGCTCGCGGCGGCATCACCCTTAGCCCCGGATGACGGGGACGCCGCAGGCCGCCGCATCCATCCTGGAGTCTGCACGTTCCGCTCCCTCGTGTTACCTATGCCCGCCCAAGACCCGCGGGGCCCCTCGCCCGCCCGGCCTGCCCGCTGTAACGCATTCCCGACATGCCCGGTTCCAACCCGACGGCGTGTCGCGCGCCTCCGCCTGTCCTATGTCACAGATCACGCACCCGGACCGTCCTCAGGGGGTGATATCCGCACCCGGGGCATGGGCCCGAGCTGCGCAAATACTCCCTAGAGCCAGTCTCTCCTGCGGAAGATGACGTACAGGCATACAGAGATACCAACCATGACCACTGTGGACGCCCAGAAGCCTTCGATCTTCCCAAAACCGGGATAGGGGACATTCTGCCCGTAAAAGCCGGTGACCGCGGTCGGCACCGCGATGATCGCGGCCCAGCTGGTGACCTGCTTCATGATTACGTTGAGCCGGTTGCCGCGCACCGTGAGGTGGGTTTCCAGGATGGTCGTGACCAGGTCGCGGAGGGACTCCGTCCATTCGGTCGCACGGAGCACGTGATCGTAGACGTCGTGGAAGTACGGCAGGATCTCCCCGTCCACCACGTGCAGGTCTCGGCGCAGCAGCGAGTTGAGCACCTCGCGCATGGGCAGCACCACGCGCCGCAGCAGGACCAGGGACTTGCGCAGCTCGAAGGTACGGCGCTGCATCTCCTTGTCTCGCGGATTGTCGTCGAACAGCTGGTCCTCGAGCGTCTCGATCTGGGTGTCCAGCGATTGGACCGCCTCGAAGTGGGTGTCCACCACGTAGTCGAGCAGGCCGTAGAGCAGGAACCCCACCCCGCAGGTGGCCAGGTCCGGTGAGTCGTCCCAGCGGCGGACCACCGCGTCGATGTCGAACCCCGTGCTGCGCCGCACCGTGACCAGTGCGCGGTCGGTAACGAACGCGTCGATCTCGTCGGTCTCCAGCTCGCCGGTCTTGTCGTTCAGCTTCACCCCGTACGACGTGACGAAGATATGGCTCTGGTAGCGGTCCAGCTTGGCGCGCTGGTGCTCGGCCACAGCGTCCTCGACCGCCAGCGGGTGCAGGCCCAGTTCCTGGCTGATCGAGGACAGGTCCTCCGCGGTCGGCTCGCACAGGTCGAACCACACCAGCGCAGTCGGGTCGGCGAGATAGTCAGACACCTTGGCGACGGGGAAGCCCTCGTCCTCCAGGATCCCGTTGCGGTACATGCGGGTACGCGGCATGGTGGCCAACATAAAGGGCACCGCGGTAATCCCGTGCGGCCGGGCGGCTCCGGCCAGCCCAGCCGTGGCCAGGCCCGGGCTGGCATGATCGGGCTTATGACGGTTATCAAGATCAACGCCATCACCGTGCCGGCGGACAGCGGGGACGAGCTGGCCCGCCGCTTCGCGGCCCGGGCCGGCGCCGTGGACAATCAGGACGGGTTCGAGGGATTCGAGCTGCTCAAGCCCACCGACGAGCGGACCACCTGGCTGGTCGTGACCCGGTGGCGGGACGAGGAGTCGTTCGCCGCGTGGGTGAGCTCCCCCGCGTTCGGGCACGGGCACCGCTCGCAGGCCGAACGGGAGGGCGGTCAGGCCCCGCCGCCGGTCGGGGTGTCCAGCGAGCTGTGGTCCTACGAGCCCGCGGGCGGTTCCGCGGCGCACTCCGGCTGAGCCCGGTGAGCAGCTGGGCGCCGCCCGGCGGGCCGGTGGCGACCCCGGCCGTCCTGGTGGACGTCGGCCGCCTGGACCGGAACCTGCACGCCATGGCCGCCAGTACCGCACGCCGCGGCCTCGCGTTGCGGCCGCATGTCAAGACGCACAAGTCCATCGAGATCGCCCGGTGCCAGCTCCGGCAGGGGGCGGCCGGGATTTCCGTGGCCACCCTGGGCGAGGCCGAGACGTTCGCCGAGGCTGGCCTCGGTGAGATCTTCGTTGCGTATCCCCTGTGGATCGACCAGGAGCGGGCGCCGCGGCTGCGCGCCCTCGCCGGCCAGGTGCGGCTGACGGCCGGGGTGGATTCACTGGCCTCGGTGCATCAGCTGGCCGCGGCCGTCCGGAGGCACGCCAAGCTGGAGGTGCCCGTGCGGGTCCTGGTCGAGGTGGACTGCGGGCTGCGGCGCAGCGGGGTCGCCCCCGCCGACGCGGGCCGGGTCGCGGTCGCGGCGGCCCGAGCGGGCCTGGCGGTGGACGGCGTGTTCACCTTCCCCGGGCACAGCTATGCGCCGGGCATGCCCGCCCGGGCCGCGGCCGACGAAGCGGCCGCGCTGGCCGACGCCGCGGACAGCCTGGCCGCCGCGGGGCTGCCCTGCCCGGTGCGCAGCGGCGGGTCCACGCCCAGTGCCGCCCAGGCGGCCGGCCCAGGCGACGGCGGCCCAGTCACCGAGCTGCGGCCCGGGGTGTACGCGTACAACGACGCGCAGCAGGTCATCCTGGGCAGCTGCACGCTGGACGAGGTGGCCCTGTCCGTGCTGGCCACCGTGGTCAGCACCCCAGCTCCGGACCGGTTCGTGCTGGACGCCGGGGCCAAGGTGCTCGGCTATGACCGCCCGGCGTGGGTGCCGGGGCACGGGCTGCTGCCCGCGTTTCCCGAGGCCACGGTGACCGGGCTGTGGGAGCACCACGCGGTGGCCGTCACCGGGGCCGGGCCGCGGCCAGCCGTGGGCGACCGGGTCGTCGTGGTCCCCAACCACGTCTGCACCGTCGTCAACCTGGTCGACGAGCTCCACGTGGTGCGGGACGGCCAGGTCGTGGAGCGGTGGCCAGTGGACGCCCGCGGCCGCAACAGCTAGTAGATCGCTGACTGGGGAAAAGCGGCAAAGGCTAGGGTGAGCCCATGGTCACCCTCGAGGAACTGGAGCGCCGCGTCGAGCAGCTAGAAGACCAGGTCGAGCACGCGCTCCCAGCGAAGATCGACGCCGTGGCCTACTTGCTCAGCGTCGTGCACGAAGAAACCCGTGCCATCCGCCAGACCCTGGATGGGAACGGCCGGATGCTGCAGGAGATTCTCCGTCGGCTGCCTGGCCAGCAAGGCTGACCCCGTCCTCCCCCATGCGTCCCCGCTCAGGGCGCCCGCATCTAGGCACCTTGGCGGGTCAGCCGCTCGTCCTGGGAGGCGGCCGTGCCGGACAGCCCCTCGGCCTGGGTGAGCTGCTCGCCGGCGCGCCGGGTCGCGGCGGGCCGGGCCAGCACCCCGGCGATCCCGACCACGAACCAGGCGATGGCCACCGACGGACCCCACCAGTTGACGCCGGTGGGCAGCGGCCAGACGTTCCGGAACAGGGTGTAGCCGAGGACGATGATGCCTAGCACCGGGATCGCGAGCTGCCAGCGCCTGATGCTGGAGTCTCCGGAAAAGAACACCAGCCGGACCATCCCGATCGTGGCCAGGACGTAGACCACCAGCAGGATCAGGGTCCCGATCACCCCGCTCTCCAGGAACAGCGTGAACGGGTCGCCACCCAGGACGAACCAGGTGAAAGCGATGATGACGTAGACGGCCAGCACCACGGCCGCGGCCGAGGTGGTCGGGGTCCGGCGCCGGGGCGAGACGTGGCTGAACCGGGCGGGCAGCACGCCGTCCCGGCCCATCGCGAAGGTCAGCCTCGAGGCGCCGACCGTGGACGCGAGCGCACACCCGAACGCCGAGATCATCGCGCCTGCCGTGATGATCGTGCCCAGCCAGGACGCGACGTAGGCGGTACCCAGGTCGCCGATCAGCGAGGTGGAGTTGATGAACGCGGCGACGCCCTTGGCCGAGGTGCCGAAGCCCATCACCTCGACGGCGGTGACCACGACGAAGTAGATGCCGCCGAAGATGGCCACGCCGAGGATGGCCCGCGGGATGTCCCGCCTGGGCCGCCGGGTTTCCTCACCGAGCGTGGACGCGGCCTCGAACCCGGCGAAGGACAGGAAGCCGAACACCACGCCGAGGAAGATCGTGGACAGCGGCACGCCGGACGGCAGGCTGAACACCGCCCAGTCCACGCCTAGTCCGTGCGGGGCACTGTGCCCGGCCAGCTTGGCGAACACGATCACGATCACGATGAGGATCAGCAGCACGGTGATGCCCTCGGCGGCCAGGAGTATCCGAGTGCCGCCCCGGGCTGGCGTGATCGCGAGGAACCAGACCAGCACCATCCCGATGGCCCCGAGCAGGAACCCGGACCAGGTCGGCGGGTTCTTCCAGATGCCGATCGCGTTCAGGAAGTTGGCCGCGAACCGGCCGCCCGCCATCGAGGTGACCACCGCGTAGAACGTGTAGGTGCCGGTCAGCGCCCAGCCGGAGATCACCCCGGCCCGCGGGCCGAGGGTCGCGCCCACGAACCCGTACACCGACCCGGAGTGGTGGAAGCGCTGGGTCAGCCGGACGAATGTGTAGGCCACCAGCAGCACCCCGACGAACGCGAGCGCGAACGCGATCGGGACCGCCCGCCCCACCGTCGTCGCGGTCCCCTGCGGGTTGATGCTGGCCGCCATGGAGGGGGCCATCAGGGCCAGCGAGATGCCGATGGCCTCCCAGACGCTCAGGTTGCGGTGCAGCTTCGGCTGCCCGGTCCCGCCCGGCCCGCTCGCTGGCGCGGTCTCGCTCGCTGGTCCGGTCTCGTTGCTGGCGGCCATTTCTCAGCACCTCCCACGGATGGGCGTCTCGCGGCCTGGCTCGGTAGGGCTCCGGATCGGTAAGCCTCCGGATCGCTGTGCTCTGCTCGCTGTGCTCTGCTCGCTGTGCGGCCCCTGCGTGGGGGCTCGTCTGCATGATGCGCCAGGGTCCGGCACACGCACAAGATCCTATTTGCGCGTTTCCGGCCGGCCTGGGCCCATCGCCACGCTCCGTGCTAGAGTTCTAGAACTCTAGAACTTAGGCGGGCGGATGCTCACCCGGCGAAGGTGGTGTCGTGATGAAGGTCGCGGAACGGGTCATCATGGGCGACCCGGGACCGGCGGGCCGGTTCGGTGAGTTCGGCGGGCGGTTCGTGCCCGAGGCCCTGGTGCCGGCCTGCGAGGAGTTGGAGCGGGAGTTCCGCGCCGCCTGGGCGGACGAGGCGTTCCGGGCCGAACTGGACGGTCTGCTGCGCGACTACGCGGGCCGGCCCACCCCGGTCAGCAGCGCGCCCCGGCTCTCGGCAGAGCTCGGCGTGCGCGTGCTGTTCAAGCGGGAAGACCTGGCCCACACCGGCAGCCACAAGATCAACAACGTGCTCGGGCAGGCGCTCCTGGCCCGGCGGCTCGGCAAGACCGCACTGGTGGCCGAGACCGGCGCGGGCCAGCACGGGGTGGCCGCGGCCACGGTCGCGGCGCACCTGGGCCTGGGCTGCACGGTCTACATGGGCGAGCGGGACATGGCCCGCCAGGAACTCAACGTGTTCCGGATGGAACTGCTGGGCGCCACGGTCCGGCCCGTGCGCTCGGGGTCGCGCACGCTCAAGGACGCCACCAGCGAGGCGCTGCGGCACTGGGTCACCACCGTGGGCACCACCCACTACTGCATCGGCTCGGTGATGGGACCGCACCCGTACCCGTGGCTGGTGCGGGAGTTCCAGCGGGTCATCGGCGACGAGGCCCGGGCCCAGTGCGCCGCCCGGCCGGAACTCCTGCCATCCGGGCGGCCGGACGTGGTGGTGGCCTGCGTGGGCGGCGGGTCGAACGCCGCGGGGACGTTCGCGGGCTTCGCGGACACCCCGGCAAGGCTGGTCGGCGTGGAGGCCGCCGGCGGGGCCGCGATCAGCCACGGGCGCCCTGGCGTGCTGCACGGCTTCCTGTCCTCGGTCCTCCAGGACGAGCACGGCCAGGTCACCGAGGCGGAATCGGTCTCGGCGGGGCTGGACTACCCGGGCGTCGGGCCCGAGCACGCCTACCTGGCCGCCAGGGGCCGCGCCGAGTACCGGACGGTGACCGACGAGGAGGCTATCGCGGCCGTGGAGCTGTGCGCCCGCACCGAGGGCATCCTGGCCGCGCTGGAGTCGGCTCACGCGGTGGCCTGGGTGGCCCGGGCCGCGCGCCGCGGGGACCTGCCCGCCGGGATGAGCGTCCTGGTCACCATGTCCGGCCGCGGCGACAAGGACGCCGCCACCCTGAAGGAGATCAGCCGCGGGGCAGGCCATGGGCAGGGTTGAGGCGGTCCTGAGCGGGGCCCGCACGGCGGGGCGCCCCAGCCTGGTCAGCTACGTCACCGGCGGGGTGCGGGCGGACTGGACCAGCCTGCTGGCGGCGATGATCGACGCCGGCGCGGACGCGGTCGAGGTCGGGCTGCCGTTCTCCGACCCGATGCTCGACGGGCCGGTCATCCAGCAGGCGTCGGCCACCGCGATCGGCCGCGGCGCGAACACCACCACGATCCTGGCCGAGCTGCGCCGCGCCCGGCCGCGGGCCGGCCAGGACGGCGAGGTGCCGCTGATCGCGATGAGCTACGCCAACCACGCCTACGGCCGCGGCATCACGCGGTACTGCGAGGAGCTCGCCGAGGCCGGCTTCAGCGGGACGATCATCCCCGACCTCCCGGCCGGGGAAGCGGGCGAGTACCTCAGCGCGGCGGCCAGAGCAGGCCTGGACGCCACCCTCATGGTCACCCCGGCCACGCCCCCCGGCCAGATGCGCGCCATTGCCCGGCGCACCCGTGGTTTCCTCTACGTGATGAGCGTGATGGCCACCACGGGAAGCACGAACGAGCACGACGACGAGCGCCGGTGGGCGCTGGCCGCACGGGCGCTCGACGCTGGGTCGCAGGACGCCAGCGAAAAGACCGTTAGGGAAAAGAAGGACAGTCTGCGGCCGGTACTCATCGGCTTCGGCATCGACACGCCAGCGCGGGCGGCCGCGGCCGTCCGGCACGCCGACGGGGTCATCGTGGCGTCCGCGCTCATGCGGCGGGTCCTGGACGGCGCGGCCGGCGCGGACGTCGCGCGCGCAGTCGGCGGCCTGCGCGCCGCGATCGACGCGGCACGATGAGCGGCCCAGGGAGCGGCCCGGTGAGCGGCACGGGGAGCGTCTCAGTGCGGCGGGCCGCGGAGGACCGGCAGCCGAAGTACCTGCGGATCTACGCCGAGCTGCGGGACCGGATCACCAGCGGGCAGTGGCCTGCGGGCAGCTCCCTGCCGGCCCAGCGGGACCTGGCCGGGGAGTTCGGGGTCAGCATCATGACGCTGCGGCAGGCCCTCCAGCTGCTCACCGACGACGGGCTGGTCGCGGCCCGGCACGGCAGCGGCACCTACGTGGCGGCGCGGTATGAGTACGACCTGGGCCACCTGCGCAGCTTCGCCACCGACCTGGCCGCCCAGGGCTCGGAGATCAGCACCCGGCTGCTCGCCACGGAGGTCCGCACCCCGCCCGGGGAGGTCGGCGCCCGGCTCGGCGGTCCCGGCCAGGTGCTGCAACTGCGGCGTCTGCGGCTGGCGGGCGACCGGCCCCTCATCGTGCAGACCTCCTACCTGCCACTGCCGCTGGCCGGCGGCCTCGACCCGGCTGACCTCGCCGAGCACGGCCTGTACACGGTGCTGGCTGACCATGGGCTGGCGGTCACCCGCGCCGCGGAGACCATCACGCCGTGCGTGCTCGGACCGCTCGAGGCCCGTTACCTCGGCCGCCCGGCCGGCAGCCCGGCGCTGCTCAGCCACCGGGTCAGCTTCACCGCGGGCGGCCTGGCCGTGGTGGACGACCACGCGGTGCTGCCCGGCGACAGTGTCGCGATCACCGCCAACCGCTCCGCCGACCGGCTGGACGTGCACTACTCCCTGCGCACAGACTCCCTGCGCACGGACTCCCTGCGCACGGGCCTCTAAC
>Ga0187875_10000405_pt1 | contig 37320 bp, 47 predicted proteins | sample June2016WEW_17_1_2_FD_132978 | JGI IMG/M metagenome (GOLD analysis project Ga0187875, IMG submission 132978) | Peatland microbial communities from SPRUCE experiment site at the Marcell Experimental Forest, Minnesota, USA - June2016WEW_17_10 | ecosystem: Environmental > Terrestrial > Soil >...
GGGCGATGAGGGCGGCGGGAGTGAAGCCAATGTTTTGCCGCTGGCGGGGATCCAGCGCAGGCTCTTGCTGGAGGCGCCGCCACAAATCAAAACGGCGGCAGAGGGCGTCGACCAGCACCTGGCCGCCGTGGGCGGAGGCGTGGTCGGAGTGGGTCAGTTGGAGGTGGTATTTGGTTTTTCGCTTGGTGTAAACTGGCATGGCGATAGATCACCATAATGGTGATCTAATGTCATGACCTTTTTCACCCATTGATGCTTTTTTCTTCACCAGGCTAAGGATTGGGGTGAACGTCGCAAGATGCAGGGCATGAAGGCACTGGCCAAACGAAAACGGGTAAAAATCCGCAAGAGTGACATCAACGCCCAGATGGATCGTCTGTTCAAGGATACGCCGCCGGAAGCCGCCAGAGTGAAAACCGACCTTGTGCGTGTGTTGTTGGACGAGCGGGAATGATGTCATGCAGGCTATTTCGACGCCAGGCGTTGGAATTTCACCGGCATGTGGACGGCGGCGAGGATGGGACGCAATCCGGGCGGTTGAGAACGGATCGGGTCTCTTCACGCTAGGCTGGCTCTTCTGACATGGCGCAGGGTGGCCGATAGGTTTGGGGTCAGGCTTTGGTAGAGGGATAAACTTCTTCTTCATGACCGGCGGGAACCTCAACGTTGCTCAGATCTAATGGACGTCTCAAAACTTCCGGGTCAACATGTTTTGCAAGGCAGAACCGCGAATAACTCTTACCCTCAGCTCGGGCACGGATTTGCGCTCTCCGACTGCGGATCTTCGCTTAGTGGATACGTTCAAAACCGCTAGACTGCTTATCTTTGACGGTCTGCTTCATGGATATAATCCTGCCATGTATTGGACTTGGTTGCAATCCACCCTTTGCTTCAGCGGAGGATAGAGAGCTCTGTGGGGACGCAACCCGAGCGCCGATCTGGAGCCTGCCAACAGCAGAAGGGCCGGGCGGTCTTCCAACGGAAGGCCGTTCCGGCCCATCCCTTCTGCTGGAGCAGCAAAAATGCGAAAAATCCATCGCCGAAGGACCACCCGCGTAGTCGCCATCCTGTTTCCGGATAAATATTCAGGCTCTCGACAAAAGCCAATCTAACATTAAATTGCAGTATAGTTGTCCAGCGATGAGCGATCTGCTTGAAATCCAGGAACCAACCGTCGCAAACGAGGCGCCGGTTGAGAACGTCCGCCCGCCTGCAGGTGCGGCTAAACCAGAACCATGGTCACATCCTTGGCATGATCAGTTTGGGCTGCTTTACCACCGGGCAATCGCAGAAAAAATTCGCAGACAACCGTCGCTGCTACATATCGCTAAAGACAACCTGCGCCGATGGATGGCTGCTGAACCAGAGGCCACGCCCTCCCAAGCGCGGCGCGAATGGCAATTAATCCTGGATTCCAACGACCTGTCAGAGATTATTCGTCTCATGATCGATCCCTCTGAAGAGGGCCATCGACGCCGCCAGTCGACACCTTTTGCGGGATACTTGAGCCTGGCGGAGAGAAATGCTGTTCGGGACCAACTGATGGAGAGTTGATAAAAGCACGTCTATTGGACCATTGAACCTGTTTCACAGGGTTGTTTCGTTAAGCAGCGGGCTACGCACCATCATGGCGGGCAGCTCCCGACTAAATTCCTCATTTTCCTTGCATACTTTCCCATCAATTATCCTGCTTACGCTCATGAATGTTCCTTTGCGGAGCGAGGTCTGAGCCTCTTTTCTCGTCTCCTCCTTCTTCTGAGAGTTTGCCAGGCGGCGTAGTAAGTAGCTTCACGATTCCAAAGAGGACAGTTAACGCAATCGCTCTTGCACCGAGGCAAATGTTTCGGGCGACATCCGATCCATGAACAACTTGCCGCGCAAATGATCCCACTCGTGTTGCACAACGCGCGCCAAGAGGCCGGAGCATTCGAACTCAACCGTCTCGCCCTTTTCGCTCAAACCCTTGATGCGTGTTGCGGCGGGCCGATCTATCTCCACCCGGATGCCGGGGACGCTATCACATCCCTCGAAGCCCAATTCACGCTGTCTCTTGTCTGGTGTGATTTCAGCATTGAACAAGACCAGCGGCATCAGTGATTCAACCCTCACCTCCTGCCCGTGGATGAAGAGCTTCGAAGGACGTTTTGATCGTCGCACGTCGGCCACCAGCAGAGATCAAGCGTCCGTCCGATTTGAGGCGCGGCAAGGCCAACGAGTCTCGTGGATTGCATAGTCTTAGCGCCAATTCCACCATCAGGCTCTGCTCCTTTTTGTTGGGCTTAAGGGTGATGTCGCCGTCGCCAAATGAGGCGGCCAGTTGGAGTTTGACGTCTGCCATGGTCTTCTGCTCAAGGTTGGGCAATTCGATTCCACCGCAGAATTTCTCGAAGGCCAGGGCCCCGGCCTTGGTTTTAAGTTCGCCTTCGATGGCCTGGTAAATCTTTTCGGCCAATTGCGCGTCGTGCGTGGCTTTGGGGATGACTCGTTTGAGCAAATCCAGCAATTGCGCTTCATTCGACTTCTTTGTTTCTTTTTTCATCATTCAAAATGGGCCGCTGTTGTGCAGCATTTTCCGGAGGAGCGCAATGACTGATATTGTGGAATTTGAGATTCTCGACCTGCGCTGCTAAAGGAGCGGGAGTTGTCGTCCGCTTGGCTCGCGCAGACTGCTGACGCCCAAACCAAGCAACCGCAGCGGACGCGAAACCAGTTTGTCCCGGCCCAGCAGGAAACAACCCAGCCGGTAAATGTCAGCGGCCTCGGCGATCGGTTCCTCCACTGAAATCTGGCGCGTGAGGGTAGTGAAATCACTGTAACGCACCTTGACCTGCACCGTGTGCGCTCCCAATTGTCTGTGTTTGAGCCGCTGCAAGATATCCGTCGCCTGTTCTCGCAGGCATGCCCGCAGCACCTTCCGGTCGTCGGTATCTTTTAGAAAAGTTTCCTCGTTGCTGATGCTCTTGATCTCGTCTCCGATTTCCAGCTGACGGTCGTCTTCGCCGAATGCAAACCGTTTCAGTTTCGGTCCGAACGAACCAACCAAGGCGCGCAGATCGCCCGCGTAGTCCTGCAAGTCCCCAATGGTGCCGATGCCCGCCTGGTTCAACACCTGTTCGGTGACTTTGCCGACACCGTAAAGCACCCGCACCTGGAGCGGACGCAAAAACAGAACCTTTTCCCGGTCAGAAATCACCGTGAGTCCGTCCGGTTTCTTGTGGTCGCTGGCGATTTTGGCCAGCAGCTTGTTGGGGGCAATGCCAATGGTAGCAGTCAATTTTCGCTCGGACAGAATCCGCTGTTTCACATGCCGCGCCAGCGGCATGGCTTTGAGCAGGGATGCATCAATGTCCTCCGCTTGGCTGACGGAAGACACGTCGAGATAAGCTTCGTCAATGGACATGGGTTCTACGACCGCGCCAGTTTCGGCGACAATCTGCATGATGTGCCGTGATTCTTCGCGGTAATGATCCATGTGCGGACGCACGAAAATGCCCGTGGGACAAAGCCGCCCCGCCGTGGCGCTGGGCATGGCGGAGCGGACCCCAAACTTCCGCGCCTCATAGCTGGCAGCGCACACCACCCCGCGCTGGGTCGGGGGCGAGCCAACGATCACCGGCCGGCCACGCAGCCCCGGATCGTCGCGTTGTTCCACGGAAGCGTAAAAAGCATCCATATCTAAATGGAGAATCACTCGAAACACCCGGGAAGATTACTACGCAGGAAGGGTTAAGTGAAACGTTGAACGGCGCAGCCTGGTCAGAGGGTTTTGGTTTGCCCCCCATCAACATCAAGAATTGTTCCCTGGCAATAGTTGGCTTGGTCGGACGCCAGGAACGCCACCACTGCGGCAATTTCCTCTGGTTTACCAAATCGTTTTACCCCGAGTTGTTCGGCCATCTGCGATGACGCAGCTTCGAAAGCCATGCCGCCTTCCTCAGCCAACTTCTTGATACGAATTTCTAATCTGTCCGTAGAAATTGCGCCCGGGTTGATGGCGTTTACTGTCACGCCATCCTTGATCCCTCGATCAGCAAGAACTTTGGTCAGATTCAACAGGGCGGCATTGACAGCGCCGCCAATGGCGAACTCGGCGTTGCCAGTGCGCCCTCCCACTCCAACGATATTGACGATGGAGCCTTGATTGTTCATCAGGTGGGGCCAGGCCGCCCGTGAACAACGGACGGCGCTGTAGAATTTCAAGGCGAACCCATCCCGCCAATCCTCTTCGCTCAGTTGCAGAAAGTCGCCACGCTTGGTTGCCCCGGCATTGTTCACGAGAAGATCAATCCTTCCGAATTTCTCCATCGCCAGCGCGATCAGCTTTTGCGGGGCATTTTCATCGCGTAAATCAGCCGCAAAAATCATGGCCTCCGTGTTGCAGGATTGTGCCACTTCCTGGAGCAGGTCGCCCGACCTCGCGGCAAGGACAAGACGCATACTCTCCTGCGACAACGCCTCGGCAATGGACCGGCCAATTCCCCGGCTTGCGCCGGTGACGATCGCAACTTTGCTTGCCAAATTCAGATTCACAACGGTTTAACAGAAACTTCAAGATAGGCCGGCCAGTATTTCATCGGTTTTTCTCACCAAGCCAATACGTGGAAATATCTTCGTGACTGTAGCCGTATGCTCCTCGGCCGACAAGGCCGACATGGCGTCTTCCACAAAAATCTGGTTGTAACCGTATTCGTAAGCGAATCGGGCGGTGCTTTCCACGCCGATATTTGTCGAGATGCCGCACAGAACCATTGTGGATATGCCGCGCCTCCTGAATTGCAAGTCTAGCTCCGTCCCGTAGAAAGCGCCCCAATGATGTTTGGTGATGACGAAGTCGCCCGGCTTCGGTCCCAGTTCTGGAACAACGTCTGCCCAGCCAGTTGGCGGGGTTTGAGCTGGCATGGGCACGTCAACGATTGGACGAAGCGCGTCCTTTCCGTCCGGAGACGGAGTAACTCTCACCAAAAAGACCGGCATGCCATTTTTCCTACAGGCTTCGGCCAAAGCCGCCGCGTTTCTTACCACTACGTCCGCGGCATGGGGAGCCGTTTGCCGTCCGACGATGCCTTTCTGGAGATCTATGACCACCAGCGCCGTTTTCGATCTGTCGATTGTTGTATTGCTCATAAGGGTCCTTTTAGTTCCGGCCCGCGCGCGGGCTTCAAGGTTATGGAAATCGTACGCATGGCTCACTTAGGCCGAATCATTTCGAAACGGTCGCGGGTACGGCAATACCAGTGCGGCGAGGCCATTCGCCCAATAAGAAAGAGCTTGTCGGTCCGAACCCGGTTCTTCTCCGCATCGAATAATTCCTCGCGCAGGTGAACACGTTTGATCAGGCCGATCACGACGCGATTGTCTCCAATCTGCAACGTCCCCCACTCCTGGCATTCCAGGCTGACTGGCGATTCGAGAATCCGCGGTGGTTTGACCACCGTCGAGGGCGTGGAGTGCAAGCCGGCGGGAATGAGTTCGTTTTCCCCGTAGGGCAACGAGGCGGCGCATTTGTTCATTGCTTCCGCGATGGCTTCATCCACCAGGTTTACCACGAACTCGTGGGTCAGACGGATGTTCCGAGCCGTGTCCTTGGGGGTGCCACCCTCGCGGTCGCCCGGCGCGAAGGCCAGAATGGGCGGGTTCGCCCCGAGCAGGTTGAAGAAACTGAAGGGCGCGGCGTTGACCTTTCCGTCCGGGCTGACGGTGGTCACAAACGCAATCGGGCGCGGTGTCACCAAACTCGCCAAAATCGGGTATGCCCGCTCGGCCAATTCGCCTTCCAAATTAAGTTCCATACCGGGCAGAATGCCACTCCCTCGGGAGGAGAGTCAACGGAAGCGAATGGTGGAAACGCGCTTTTCATTGTGAGAACGGACTTTGAGAAGTATTTTTTCATAATGAAAATTGCGATTATAACCGGCGGGAGCCGCGGCCTTGGCAAGAGCATGTCCCTGCGCCTGGCTGAAAAAGGGCATGACATTATCCTGACCTACAACAGCAAGAAAGCGGAAGCAGAGGCGGTGGTGGCACAGATCGAGAAAACGGGCCGCAAAGCAGTCGCATTGCAAGTAGATGCGTCCGACCACAAATCATTCAAGGCGTTCTCAGAAAATGTGAAAAATGCGCTCAAGGACACTTGGCAACGAAAGGATTTCGATTTTCTGGTCAACAATGCGGGGATCGGCGTCCACGCGACATTCATGGAAACAACCGTAGAGCAGTTCGATCAATTGATGAACATCCATCTGAAAGGAACCTTTTTCCTGACCCAGAAACTGCTCCCCCTCATGAAGGATGGCGGACGGATTGTGAATTTATCGTCCGGGCTGGCCCGGTTTTCGCTGCCTGGATACGCGGCTTATGCCGCCATGAAAGGCGGCATCGAAGTTTTGACGCGTTATATGGCCAAAGAGCTGGGGCCGCGCAGAATCACCGTGAATGTTGTGGCACCGGGTGCGATTGAAACCGATTTTGGGGGCGGGACCGTGCGCGACAACAAGCAGATTAATGATTTCATCGCCTCTCAAACCGCCCTGGGCCGAGTGGGACTTCCCGATGATATTGGGGGTGCGGTTGCCTCCCTTCTTTCTGATGACAGCGGGTGGATCAATGGGCAAAGAGTCGAAGTATCCGGCGGAATATCCCTGTAAGATTCTGTGCGTTTTCTTGGGGAGTCGATGTGTTTGTGGGGAGGGAATGCTGTGTCGATGGGCCTCCGCTGATCTCGCTTCAAATTTTTAATCCGTATCGAGCCGCTTTTCATGCCATTCGTAGATATCCTATTCTGCACGGAACCAATCAGCCCAATCCCAACCTTGTGTGCGACCACGACGCAGGAAATTAACCTGAACAGTCAGCAATTAATCGGAAAGACATTTCGTAGATGAGAGCGGTGCTGGCGGATGAGACCGCCCGCATCATGCACCCGCGGATGAGGTGACCAAAAACCGGCGCTCGCTGGGTGTGGCCAATATTCTTTGTTCCAAAGGGCGCGTCAATTTTCTCGATGTTCTCGACACCAAGCGACCACTCCACCAGTCCGACGATCAATTGGCGGTGAGCGATCAGGCGGTTTCGCTCAATCTCATCGCCCCTTACAATGTGCCGGGGGAGGGTGGGAGACGCTGATGCGAAAGCCCTCGAACGCGTTTTCAACCGCTCCGTCGCCATGACGCCCCTCGCTTCCTCTTCGGCATTGCAGTTGGATGGCGTTTGCAAGTCCTTAGCGAAGGCAACGGTGATGAAGCGGTGAAAATTGTCCTGCGAATCAGCGAAACCGCAGATGACTTCGACGAGGCGAAGTTCACCAAGAAAGCGATGGAACTTGTCTCCGAGCAGCGGAACCAGACCTTGGACCGCCAGGACATGGGCAAAGCCTTGATGGCAGTAGCAAGAACGGCTGCCCAAACCGGACTTTATGTTCCAACCGAATTGACCCTCCTTGGAAAAACCCTGCTGCAACTGGAGGAGATAGGGAAACGATTGAGTCCGAATTTCAATCCTAATGCTTCGGTGCATCGGAATGTCGGCGAAATCATGACGACCCGGATGCGCAAAGGAGCTACGCCGGGCCATTTATTTTCATCTTTAATGGAGATGAAGGATTTTGTCGGCGGTCTGCCGGAGCGCCTGAACAAGATTTTGGATGCCGTCGGAAATTCTGAATTGGAAGTGAACGTCAAAACTCCCGATGCGCGCCATTTGCTGAACGGTTTCGAAAAAATCGCCAATCGAGTCACCACCGGCATTATTCTCGCTGCGCTGATTGTAGGAGCCGCGCTCATGATGCGGATCAACTCCTCATTTCAGATTCTTGGTTATCCTGGACTCGCCATGATTTGTTTTTTGATCGCTACGGGCGGCAGCGGCTGGCTTATCATTGGTATTCTTTGGAAAGACTATAAAGACAAGCGAAAGCGCAAGGAATAACTCTGAAAAATCACCGTCTGCGCCGTTCAACCAGAACTAACTCCTTCCGTAAATTCTCAATCGCTTTTTTTCACTAAAAGACGGAATGTCATCCGGTATTCGTCTGGTGGGGGGACCCTGATCCGTCACTACGGTTTTATCGAGCATTTCGCACCGGTGTTGATCAAATCTGCTTTGATGGATGGATCGCATAGAAGCCCTATCAAAAGTTTGGGTGGTACGATCATTTGCAACACGGACAAGTTTGGCTGCTGTGGAAAGCGACCTGATCTCGTGGGGAATCGCACTTTTTGGATACTGTTTGGTGGTGCCGTCGAATCGCCTCGGCTAATCGCGTTGGAGCATTTTCATCGTCGGTGCCATAGGATTCGAGTGGATTCCAACGGAATTGCCGTCCCGGAGCGTTGCGGTGTCATTCGCGCGGCATAGTCGGTTGGCGGTTGGGCCGCGGGCACAGCGGCGCTGTAAACGTAGCCGCCCGACGCGCCGGCTAATTGGCGAGCAAGCTTCATCTCCTCCCGCCGGGGGCCGCAGCCATTGACGCTTTCGGCGTAAAGCTCTATTCGCACCGTCTTGGGATCGAGGTCATTGAGATAAACCTCAAGGTCAAAGACGTGCTGCTGCCCCTTCGTTTCCACCTTCATGTCTCCGAAGCGTAGCGCGGGCCATTTCTGTTCCAGACTATGCTGCCAATCGACCATTTGCCTGCCGATGGCGCCCTTATCGGCCTTGCGCAAATGATAGGCGGCAGCAGATGGGAGATAGTGTTGGTCGGTGTATTCGCGCACCGCGCGGTCGGCGGAGAAGCGCGGAGTCAACGCCATGCTTTCCCGCATCCGCGAAATCCAAGCTGTCGGGATGCCCTGCCCGTCGCGGGTATAGAACTCGGGGACAACCTCCTTTTCCAGCAGGTCGTAGAGTTTCCCGGCTTCAGCGGCGTCCCAGGCAGGATCATTGCCGTGCTCCTGACCATCCCCCAACGCCCAACCCCGATCTGGGGCATAAGCTTCCGCCCACCCGCCATCCACTTCTGAGAGATTGATGCCTCCATTGACGAGCACCTTCATGCCACTGGTTCCACACGCCTCCCAAGGCCGCCGTGGTGTGTTCAGCCAGACATCCACCCCCTGAACCAAGCGCTCCGTCAAATGCATGTCGTAGTCACTGAGAAAGATCGCATGCGGTCGGGCTTTGGTCAGGCGAATGAACTGTATCCATTTCTGGATCAGCGCCTGTCCTTCCGTGTCCGCAGGGTGGGCCTTGCCCGCAAGAATCAGCTGAACCGGACGCTGTGGATTGGACAACAGCCGCAATAGTCGCTCAGGATCATGCAGCAGAAGGTCAGGTCGTTTGTAGGTCGCGAAGCGGCGGGCAAAGCCGAGTGTCAATGCATTAGGGTCGAAAAGATGCCTGGCCTCCTCGACTCTCTCGGGTGTGGCCCCGGCGGCGGCATAGTGCCGGGCCAGACGTTGACGCGCGTATTCTATCAGCAACTTGCTGGCGGCCATGCGAAATTGCCACAAGTCGGCGTCGGAGACTCGGCGAATGTCCTGTTCCAAGTTTTCCGTCGTTCCCAGCCAGCGGCCTTTTCCACAGGCCTTTGTCCAAAGCTCGTCCGCGGCCGGCGAGTCCCAGGTCGGCATGTGGACTCCGTTGGTCACATGTCCGACGGGCACTTCCTCCGCCGGCCACTGTGGAAAAAGCGGCTCAAAGAGGTGGCGGCTGACTTTCCCATGCAAGCGGCTCACACCATTGACTGCCCCGCTCCCCCGGATGGCCAGATACGCCATGTTGAAACTCTCCGACGAGTCATTCGGATTCTGGCGACCCAAGGCAAGCAAATCATTTATTTGAATGCCGAGCTTTTCTTGGGCGTACCGGCCGAGGTATCGTTCAATGAGAGCTGGAGGGAAACGATCGAAGCCGGCAGCTACCGCCGTATGGGTGGTGAAGAGGTTGCCCGCTCGCGTCACGGCCAGCGCGACCTCGAAGGGTTGCGCGGTTTCCTGCATGAAATCACGGGCGCGTTCCAACACGGCGAAGGCCGCGTGCCCTTCGTTCAGGTGACAAACTTCCGGGTGGATGCCAAGTGCGTCCAGCAGGCGCCAGCCGCCAAGACCGAGAATGAGCTCTTGCTTGAGGCGCAACTCCGGACCGCTCCCGTAAAGCTCGCTGGTGATTCCTCGATGAGCAGGAAAGTTCGCCGCGTCGTTGCTGTCCAGCAGATAGAGCTTCACTCTGCCCACCTGAACCTGCCAGGCGCGCAGCCAGACCGAATAACCGGGCAACGCGACCTCCAACCGCAGCCACTCGCCGTCGGGTTGGCGCAACGGCATGATCGGCAGTTGACCTGGGTCATTATAGGGGAAGAGGGCCTGTTGCGCGCCGTCCTGGTCAATGACCTGGCGAAAATAGCCTCGTTGGTAGAGCAACCCCACTCCGACGACCGGCACCCCCAGATCGCTGGCGGCTTTGAGTTGATCCCCGGCCACGTTGCCAAGTCCACCTGAGTAAATGGGCAGCGCTTCGCTCAACATGAATTCCATGCTGAAATACGCCACGCAGGTCAAGGAAGCCTGCGGATCATGTTGCTGAAACCACGCCGGCGCCCCCGCCGCCTGGCGCTTGGCTTGCAGAAGGTCATCGATGCTTTTGCGAAAGGCAGAATCGGCCAGCGCCCGCCTGAGTTTGTCCCGCGAAACCGCCTGCAGGACAACCCAAGGGTTCTGCGTCAGTTCCCACAGGGTAGGATCCAGCTTCCGCCACACTTCGTCGGTCGTGTGATTCCAGGACCAGCGCAGATCCAGGGCCAACTCTGCCAGAGAATCGAATCCCTCGATGTCCTTGGGCAAATAACTGTAAGTGGTCTTGCTGAGAGGAGTTTGTTCGCTCATGATTGTTCCTTCAATATTTTTGCCGTTTAAATGTTTTCAGATCGAGGTCCGCAGCCTGGAGGTACGGTCCACCCGCCGATTGCAAGTTAACGCGCCGCCAGTCCCATGTAATTATCGGCCCGTTGCTTAAACTCGAAAATGGGGTGAACACCCCATAGCGTCCACCTCGCTTTGTCGTGATGATTGCCGCGCAGCATGTGAAAGGTTTGAAAACGACTGAGCTTTTGGAACATCCGACGAAACCGTTTGAGGTGTCGATTGTCCCGGATAGGGTATAACCCTTGCCGTGGAATCATTGAGCGTGGCTTTGGTTCACGCCTGATCAAAATTCCCAGGCGCTCTGGCCCTATTGAATTCTTCAACGCCCGCATGGGTAAAACACCCCATAGCCGCAGTGCTTTTAACTCACTTAGATTTCCTTACGGGCGATTGTTGTTATTAGCCATGAAAACAAATCTTTATGAGCAGCGTAAACGTTTCGAGTCTCGATCCGGCGCAATTGGATCGACTGTGCATTAACACGATTCGTTTCCTGTCGGTGGATGCCGTGGAGAAAGCCGAGAGCGGCCACCCAGGGCTGCCTATGGGCGCTGCTCCCATGGCCTATGTGTTATGGACGCGGTATCTCAGGCACAATCCAGCCCATCCGCATTGGTTCAATCGGGACCGGTTTGTGCTGTCGGCTGGACATGGTTCGATGTTGCTTTACAGCTTGCTGCACTTGACGGGCTACGAACTGCCGCTGGATCAAATCAAACAATTTCGCCAATGGGGCAGCAAGACTCCGGGACATCCCGATCGCGGGCTGACTCCCGGCGTGGAGACGACGACTGGCCCCCTCGGCCAGGGATTTGCCAATAGCGTCGGACTCGCGATGGCAGAACACTATCTTAGGGCACACTTCAACCGTCCGGGACACGAGATCGTTGACCATCACACTTATGTGCTGGTTGGCGACGGCGATTTGATGGAGGGAGGATCGTCGGAGGCCGCGTCGCTCGCCGGTCATTTGAAGCTCGGCAAGTTGATTTGCCTCTATGACGACAACCACATCACGCTCTCCGCTTCGACCCACATCACCTTCACGGAAGATCGCGCCCGGCGTTTCGAAGCCTATGGCTGGCATACGCAGACGGTTGTGAATGGAAACGATCTTGAGGCGATTGATGGCGCGCTACGCGCGGCGCAAGCCGAGAAGGAACGGCCCTCGCTCATTCTCGTGCGTACGCATATCGGCTATGGCTCGCCGCACAAGGAGGACACTTTTGAAGCGCACGGCTCGCCGCTCGGCGAGAAGGAGGTGAAATTGACGAAACAAGCGTTGGGCTGGCCACTCGATCCGCCGTTCTACATTCCAGACAATGCTCTTGCGCATTTCCGTCTCGCACTTAAAAAGGGCCAAAACGCCGAAGCGGCATGGGATGAACGATTCTCGGAATACTCGAAAGCTTGGCCAGGTCTGGCCAGGGAATTTCAGTGCGCCATGGCTGGCGAATTGCCCAAAGGCTGGGATGCCGCCATCCTGGTCTTTCCGGCCGACGCGAAAGGCATGGCCACTCGCGTCGCGTCGGGCAAAGTAATGAACGCGATCAGCAAGAAGCTACCCTCGATGATCGGTGGTTCCGCGGATTTGGATTCGTCCACCAAGACGGCGCTGGAAGCCATGGGCGATTTTGAAAACCCAAGTGACGAGGCCGGCAATCTGCAGGGATCAACAGGCGGCGGCTGGAGCTATGCGGGACGCAACCTCCACTTTGGGGTTCGCGAACATGCGATGGGATCCATTGCGAACGGTTTGGCGGTGCATGGGGGCATCATTCCATTCACAGCGACGTTCTTCACCTTCTCGGACTATATGCGGCCGCCGATCCGACTGGCTGCACTGATGGAACAGGGGGTGGTGTTCGTTTTCACACACGATAGCATTGCCGTGGGCGAAGATGGCTCGACGCATCAGCCGATCGAGCAATTGGCCTCGTTGCGCGCCATCCCCAATTTGCTCGTCATCCGCCCTTGCGACGCGAGCGAGACGGCCGTGGCTTGGCGCGTCGCCATTGAGACTCGGAATCGACCGGTCGCTCTTGTTTTGACACGGCAGGATGTGCCCACGCTCGACCGCACCCAATTTGGGACGGCCGATGGCTTGCGGCGGGGCGCCTATGTTTTGGCCGACGCTCCTGATGGCAAACCCGACATTATATTGATCGCCACCGGTTCGGAAGTCAGTTTGATCATTGCCGCCGGCCAAAAACTGACCGAATCCGAAATAAGCGTTCGAATTGTCTCCATGCCGAGTTGGGAATTATTTGAGGCCCAACCTCGAAATTATCGAGATTCAGTGTTCCCTCCATCAACGCGCGCGCGGCTGGCGGTTGAAGCGGGCGCGACTCAAGGCTGGTGCAAGTATGTGGGTGATGGCGGTGATGTGATCGGCGTGGATCGTTTCGGCGCCTCCGCCCCGGGAAAGACGATGATGCGCGAGTACGGCTTCACCGTGGAGAACGTCTGCAAACATGCCCTAAAACTAACGGGTCGAAAGCGTCCGAGTCGTTATCAGACGACCGTGAAACGGTTAGCGAATCCGAAAAAGAAATAATGGCAAAAAAGAGTGAAATGAACACGCAACACTATGAAATAGGCATGGTTGGCTTGGGCGTCATGGGGCGCAATCTCGTGCTCAACATGGCCGAGCACGGTTTTCCCGTGGCGGGGTATGATCAGGACGAGGCCAAGGTCAAGGCTCTGCGTCAGGAAGCCGGTCAGCGTGATGCTCGCGGCGCGGCCGACCTTAAAGAGTTTCTCGCTTTGCTCCATCGCCCGCGCGCGATAATGATGCTGGTGCCCGCTGGCGCTCCAGTGGATTCGGTCATTAAGGATTTATCGCCGAACTTGGAAATGGGAGATCTTATCATTGATGCCGGCAACTCCTATTTCAAAGACACAGACGTGCGCGCCCGCGACCTGGCGGTGAAAGGCATCCAATTCCTCGGCGTGGGAGTGTCGGGCGGCGAAGAAGGCGCGCGTCATGGACCGAGCATCATGCCCGGCGGCCCGAAGGAGGCTTACGAGCGAGTGCGTCCTGTTTTTGAAGCTGCGGCGGCGAAGGTCAACGGTGATCCATGCGTGACCTGGCTTGGACCTGGATCATCCGGGCATTTCGTGAAGATGGTCCATAACGGCATTGAATACGGCATCATGCAATTGATCGCCGAGACCTACGACCTGATGAAACGTGGATGGGGCATGAACGACGATGAAGTGCATGAAATCTATGCTTCATGGAACAAGGGCGAACTCAATGGCTACCTGGTGGAAATCACCAGCCATATTTTTTCCAAACAGGACGAAAAGACCGGCCAGCGGCTGATTGACGAAATCCGAAACGTGGCCCAACAGAACGGCACCGGGTTATGGACCTCGCAAAGCGCCATGGAATTGCAAGTTCCCAGCCCGACAATTGATCTTGCGGTCGCGATGCGGGATATGTCGGTGTTCACAAATGAACGCGAGCAGGCCAGCAGGATGTATCAGCGAGCCATACCGCGCTCAACCGGCGACCGCGTCAAGTCTTTGACGCAATTGGGCCGAGCGCTTTTTGCCGCGACAATTTCCATCTACGCTCAGGGCTTCGCACTTTTGGCAGTGGCTTCAGCCAAATACAAGTATAACCTCGATCTTGAAGCCGTGGCGCGGATCTGGCGGGGCGGCTGCATCATCCGCGCCGCGCTCCTGGAAGACATCTGCGCGGCATTTCGCGTCCGGCGCGATCTGCCGAACTTGCTGCAGGATCCGAACTTGTCGCACAAACTTATGGAGCATCAAGAGGATTTGCGCCGCGTATCATGCCAAGCGGTTGAGTCAGGGGTGCCAGCACCGGCGTTTATGGTTTCGTTGGGTTATCTGGACGCTTATCGCAGCGCCTGGCAGCCGGCCAATCTTATTCAGGCCCAGCGCGATTATTTCGGCTCCCACACTTATGAGCGGACCGACGCCAAGGGCACGTTTCACACCGAATGGGAGAAGGCTTGAATGCTACGAAGACAAACGACGAACTCGAACCGACGGTCTTTGTCATTTTTGGCGGAGCGGGTGATTTGACCTGGCGCAAACTTGTGCCGGCCTTGTTCGATCTCTCCCAGGACCGAAGCATGCCCGCTGATTTTTCGGTCATCGCGGTGGATCGGATTCCCATGAGCGACCAAAAACTGCGCCAGCGGTTGCACCAAGGCGTCAACCAATTCTCACGGTTTGGCAAAGCGAAGGACGCCGCTTGGAATGAATTCGCCAAGCACATCAGCTACCAGCAGGGTGATTTCAAGAAGCCGCAGACGTATGCAGCTTTGAGCGCCCAATGCACCGCGCTGGAAAAGGAATGGGGCGCCAAAGCTCACCGCATCTTTTACATGGCCACTCCGCCGAGCATGTTCGGCGAGATTCCAAAATACCTCGGCAAAGCCGGTTTGGCCAGCGACCGGCCATGTGCCAGAATCGTCATCGAGAAGCCGATTGGCTACGATTTGGCCTCGGCCCGTGCCCTCAATGCCATCCTCGCCGCCAGTTTCGAGGAATCCCAGATATTCCGGATCGATCATTATCTCGGCAAGGAAACGGTGCAGAACATTCTGGCTTTCCGCTTTGCCAATCCGCTCTTCGAGCCAATCTGGAACCGCCGTTACATCGACTATGTGACCATCACTGTCGCCGAAGCGGTGGGCGTCGAGCACCGCGGCGGCTATTACGACCACGCGGGCGCGCTCCGCGACATGGTCCAGAATCATCTGATGCAATTGCTCTGTTTGGTGGCGATGGAGCCGATGGTCTCTTTTCAAGCCGACGAGATTCGAAACAAGAAGGTGGACGTGCTCCACGCGGCCCGTCCGATTGACCGCGATGCGGTCGCTCAATGCGCCGTGCGTGGGCAATATGGTCCGGGCAACAGCGATGGCAAAAAAGTGCCCTGCTATCGCGAGGAAGATGGCGTGGCGCCCGATTCCCAGACGGAGACATTTGTGGCGTTGAAATTGTTTCTCGATAACTGGCGCTGGCAGGACGTGCCCTTTTACTTGCGCACCGGCAAGCGCCTGCCCCGCCAGGCCTCGGAAGTTACCATCCAATTTCGCGCCGTGCCGCATCGGTCATTTCCAGCTGGGGCTTCGCTCGGCTGGCATCCTTCGCGGCTCGTCTTGTCGATTCAGCCCGCCGAAGGCATCGTGTTGGGCTTTCAGGCAAAATACCCGGGACCGAAAATGCAGTTGCGGCCGGTGGACATGCGGTTCAGTTATCGCGAGAGCTTCGAGGCTCCCTCGCCCGATGCGTACGAAACGCTGCTGTGGGACGTGATGAAGAACGACGCCACGCTCTTCATGCGCGCCGACCAAGTGGAGGCTGCGTGGCAATGGTTGATGCCGGTGCTCGACGTCTGGGCGGAGGCGCCCCCCAGTGATTTCCCTAATTACGCCGCAGGCACCTGGGGGCCTGAAGAAACCCAGGGTCTGCTGGCATGCGGACACAGTTGGCCTGTGCCGACCGAGTTGGCGGATCGAAAGAAAACGAACCAGAAATTCCCTGCGAAATAGGCGAAGATAATTCCGCTACTGAGATGCAACCCGGCTTCAGTCCCATCTTTGATCCTGCTTCATCGCAAGCTGCTGCGATTTCTGAGCTGTTCATGGTGGTGCTGGTTATATGCGCGGTCATTCTGGCGATCGTCGTCGGCATGGTTGGCGTCAGTTTGATTCGGTTTCGGCAGGGGCCGGATTCCGCAGAGCCGCCGTCGTATTTCGGGAACCGAAAACTGGAAATTATTTGGACGGTTGGACCAACGCTCATTATCATCTGGCTCTTCGTCCTCACGGCGCGCGGGATGCGAAAGTCCGATCCCCCTGCGAATCAGGAGCCTGATCTCATCGTGATCAGTCATCAATGGTGGTGGGAGGCGCGTTATCCTCAAACGGGCGTGGCGACCGCCAATGAAATTCACATCCCCGCCGGCACGAAATGGCTGGTGCGGCTGGAATCGGCGGATGTTATTCACGATTTTTGGGTGCCGCGCCTGGCGCGCAAAATGGACGTGGTGCCCGGCAATACGAATCACATCTGGCTGGAAGCCACGGCGCCGGGCCAATACGCCGGCACCTGCGCCGAATATTGCGGCGCGCAGCACGCCTGGATGCGCTTTTCCGTCATTGCGGAATCGCCGGAGGCGTACGCGGCGTGGCTGCGCGAACAGCAAAATCCCGCCGTCATACCCGACACGGATTCAGCCCGGCAAGGCTTGAAAATCTTCCAGACGATGACCTGCGCCAATTGTCATTCCATCCGGGGAGTTTCCGTGGCGGGGAGCGCCGCGCCAGACTTGACTCATTTGGCTGGCCGCAAATTCCTGGGCGCGGGAGTATTGTCCAACACGGAAACGAATCTTTTTCGCTGGCTCAAAAATCCACAGGCCAGCAAACCGGGCTGCCTGATGCCTGATCTGAAACTGACGGATGCGCAGGCGAGCGCGGTGGCGGGCTATTTGGAGACACTCAAATGAGCGCCCTCGCCTCTCCATCCGTTGAGATTGAAACTCCCGAGGCAACGAGCGCGCCTCGCGGATTGTTTGGCTGGGTGGCCACGGTGGATCATAAGCGCATCGGCATTCTCTATCTGCTGACCGCGCTGGTGTTTTTTATCGTTGGCGGCGTGGAGGCGTTGCTCATGCGCATTCAATTGGCCCGGCCCAACAACACGTTTCTTTCGCCGGGAGCTTTCAATCAGATTTTCACCATGCACGGCACAACCATGATTTTCCTGGTGGTGATGCCCACGCTGTTCGGCTTGGCGAACTACCTGGTCCCGCTGATGATCGGCGCGCGCGACATGGCCTTTCCCCGGCTCAACGCGATGAGCTATTGGCTCCTGCCGTTCGGCGGTTTGCTGCTGCACTTCAGCCTACTGGCAGGTGGGGCCCCAGCCGTCGGCTGGTTCAGTTACGCGCCACTCAGCGAAACCCAGTATGCCTCGACTCACGGCGTGGATTATTGGGTGCTGGCCCTTTTGATCCTGGGTGTCGGCTCGGTTGCCACCTCGATCAATCTGATCGCCACAATCCTGACCCTGCGCGCGCCGGGATTGACCATTCGCAGGCTGCCGTTGTTTGTCTGGATGATTTTCGTCAACTCCTTTCTCGTCATCCTGGCGATTCCGGCCTTAAACGCGGCCATTGTGATGCTTTTCATCGATCGCAACCTGAGCACCCATTTTTTCTCACCCACGCACGGTGGATCAGCGTTGCTGTGGCAGCATTTTTTTTGGGCCTTCGGACATCCTGAAGTCTATATTATGGCGTTGCCCGCCTTCGGCATTATTTCCGAAGTGGTTCCGGTGTTCGCGCGACGGCCGATCTTCGGCTATGAATTCGTCGCGGCTTCCACAGTAGCCATCGCGCTGCTGAGTTTCGGTGTTTGGGCCCATCACATGTTCGCCGTGGGCATGGGGCATCCGATTGACCTTTTCTTTGCGGCGTCCAGCATGCTGATCGCTGTTCCCACGGGCGTGAAGGTCTTTGCCTGGAGCGCGACGATGTGGGGCGGCTCAATTCGACTGACGACGGCCATGCTTTTTGCCATCGCGTTTCTGATCCAATTCACCATTGGCGGATTGAGCGGCGTGACCTTCGCGGTGGTGCCGATCGACTGGCAGGTGACCGACACCTATTATTTGGTGGCGCATTTTCATTACGTACTTTTCGGGGGCACGTTCTTCGCGGTTTTCGCCGGGCTATATTATTGGTTTCCCAAAATGACCGGACGGATGCTGTCTGAACGGCTGGGCAAGCTCAATTTTTGGATGGCCTTGATTGGCTTCAACACGGCGTTCTTCGTGCAGCATTTTCTCGGTTTGATGGGCATGACGCGGCGAATCTACACCTATCCCGATTTACCGGGCTGGGGTTTGCTCAATCTCATATCCACCATCGGTGCGTTTTTGTTGGGCGCCGCGGTGCTGGTGTTGTTATGGAATATCGTCGTGAGCCTGCGCCACGGCCAGCCGGCGGGCGACAATCCGTGGCAGGCCTGGACGCTGGAATGGGCCGCGACTTCGCCGCCGCCGGCGCAGAATTTTGATCGCGTGCCGCCGATTCGCAGCCGGCGGCCGTTGTGGGATTTGGCGCATCCGGAAAGACCCGATCCAGATGTCGGCGGCCCAACATCGCGGGACGAATTCGCACCGGAAAAAAACCGGGTGAGCATGGTCACCTTCCTGATTTCAGAAGGAGCTTTCTTCGTCATGCTTATTTTGGCCTATCTCTATTACAACAACCACACCATGGACGGGCCGACTCCCGCCAGCATGTTGAATGCAAAAAGAACCGGTATTTTCACCTTTTGCTTGCTGGCCAGCAGCCTGACCATCTGGCTGGCGGAAAGAAAATTGGAGGCCAAAAAACATGCCGCGTTTCGCTGGCTGCTCGCCCTGACGATCCTGCTTGGAACCGTCTTCATTCTTGGCCAGGGCCAGGAATACCTCCACGTCTTCCATGCAGGCGTTATGGTCAATTCGAATTTGTTCGCCACCACCTTTTTCACCTTGACCGGTTTCCACGGTTTGCATGTATGCGTCGGCTTGATTGCGTTGCTCATCGTCATGGGGATCTCTCTGGCCGGCGATTTTAAGCAAGGCCGCAATGAAGCGGCTAAATCCATCGGGCTTTACTGGCACTTTGTGGACGCCGTCTGGCTGGTGGTGTTTTCGGTCATTTATCTAAGGCTTCTTTTATGACAACCGAACAATTTCTTCTGTCCGCCTGGAATTGGAATCCGCGGGTTATCGCCGTATCCGCCGCCACCATATTAGCTTACAGCTTGCGGTATCGTGGGCATTTCAGCCGAAGAATCGGCTGGCTGTTGGCGGGACTGGCCGTCTTCTTCCTCACGTTGGCTTCGCCGATGGACGCATTGGCGGACGGATATTTATTCAGTGCGCACATGCTGCAACATTTGCTGCTCCTGCTTGTTGTGCCGCCGCTTATTCTGTTGAGCCTGCCGCCGGTCACGATGCATGGCCGCTCTCAAAACGGACGCTGGAAATGGGTGAACTGGATTGTGCGTCGTCCAGTCGCCATGTGGTGTTTAGGCGTTGGCGGAATGTGGCTTTGGCACGCTCCCACGCTGTGCAATGCCGCCGTGACCAACGGGTGGATTCACCGTTTGCAATATGTCTCCTTGCTGGTGATGGGCCTCGCTTTTTGGTGGCCGATCCTCGGCCCGTGGAGCCGGCAACGGCTCCCGCCACTGGCAGGAATTGCTTATCTGTTCAGCGCCTGCCTCGGCTGCACCATCCTGGGAATCATCCTCACGTTCGCGCCCGTGGAAGTTTGTTCCATTTATCTTCATCCAATCGACCGGCTCGGCATCCTGCCGCTCGTGCAGAATCAATGGGGATTGACGCCCGCCAAAGACCAGCAGATGGGAGGCCTGTTGATGTGGGTTCCCGCGTGCCTGATTTATTTCTCTGGAATTATTGGACTGCTCGCCCGCTGGTATGGTCAGGCCAACGATGAAGCCCTGGTCTCTGAATTGGAACCAAATGCAACTCTGATTGGAGAAACTCATGCCGACTGAAATTGCAAACCCCGTGCCCCCAGAATGGCCTCCGGGATGGAATGTCCCGCAACCTGCAGAACTGCCGGAACCGTGCGTCTGGCCTGTGACCCTGGCGCTGGGCATTACTTTTTTGGTATGGGGATTGGTCACTTCACTGATTATAACCGGCGTTGGCGTCGCGCTGTTTGCCGTGGCACTGGCGGGATGGATTCGCGATATTCGTCATGAAAGAAGAAAACACTGAAGCCTCTCCTATCTGCGGCCCGCCATCAGCAGCGGAAATTTCACGGCGAAGATTTCTCGCTCGATTGAGTTTCGTCGTTGGCGGAGTCGGCGCTTTAACTCTGGCAGTACCAATAATTAGTTTCATCGTCGCTCCTTTCTTTGTGCGAACTAAGGAAGTCTGGCGCTCGGTGGGAAAAATCGATTCCTTCAAAATTGGCGAAACGACGGCGGTGAAATATGAAGACGCTTCGCCCTTGCCGTGGGCGGGCGTGACAGCGCGCAGCGCGGCATGGCTGCGCCGCGTCAACGCCGACACTTTCATCGCCTTTTCCATCAATTGCACGCACCTGGGTTGTCCAGTGCGATGGCTGGCCGAAGCCAATTTGTTCATGTGCCCGTGCCACGGAGGGGTGTATTATCAAGACGGTACCGTCGCCGCCGGGCCGCCGCCGTTGCCTTTGGCGCGCTATCCGGTGCGGGTCAAAGACGGCGAGGTGCAGATTCAAACGGCCCCCATTCCCATCACCAAAAAATAATGTTTCAACGAATTTTCACTCGAATTCGGGATTGGGTGGACGACCGCACGGGGCTGCCCGAAGCGGTCGGCAAGATGGCGCGACATCTGGTGCCGCCGGACGCCAAATGGTGGTATGTCTTCGGCAGCGCCACGCTGTGCGCCTTCATGATTCAAGTGATCAGTGGCATTGCGCTGGCCTTTTCGTACATTCCCTCGGCCAGCGAGGCCTACTCGACGCTTCAGTTTATCAGCGATCAAGCGCCGTTTGGACATTTTCTGCGCGGTCTCCATTACTACGGCGCGTCGGCCATGGTCTTGATGGTCGGCCTGCACATGGCGCAGGTCTTTTTATTCGGCTCCTACAAGTTTCCTCGCGAGCTGAACTGGGCCACGGGCGTGCTGCTATTGGGCTTCACGCTGATCATGGGCTTTACCGGACAGCTTTTGCGATGGGATCAAAACGCGGTCTGGTCCGTGGTCGTCGCGGCGGAACAAACCGGGCGCGTGCCATTCATCGGAAAATGGCTGGCGCATTTTACGCTGGGCGGCGACACCGTCGGCGGCGCAACCCTGACCCGTTTTTTTGTGGTCCACGTTTTCATCATGCCTGGTCTGATTTTTGCCTTTGTCGGGCTGCATCTCTGGCTGGTTCTGCGCCACGGCATATCTGAACCGCCCAAACCCGGCCAACTGGTGGATCCCAAGACCTACCGCCAGGAATACAAAGAACTCATCGCAAAACGCGGACGCCCGTTTTGGCCTGATGTAGCCTGGCGCGATTTGGTGTTTTGCGTCGCCATGATCGTGGTCATTGCGGCGCTGGGGTTGATTTTCGGCGCGCCGCAATTGGAAAAACCGCCCGACCCCAGCATCATCGCGGCCAGTCCGCGACCGGACTGGTATTTGTTGTGGTATTTTGGTGTGCTCGCGCTGCTGCCGCACGGAAGTGAGAAATACTTCATGGTTTTCGGCCCGCTGCTGGTGGGAATGCTGTTAATCGCGCTGCCGTTCCTATCCAATCGCGGCGAACGCAGCCCGCGCCGGCGTCCGTGGGCTGTCGCTGCCGTTTTGATGACGGTGGTCATGATCGCGACGTTGTGGGTGGAGGGAGCGAATTCGCCTTGGTCGCCCAATTTCAACGCGCCACCGTTGCCGCCATCCATCGTGGGCGCGACCAATGGACCGGTCTTTATTGGCGCACAATTGTTTCATGCCAAAGCCTGTTTGAACTGCCATTTGATTGGGGACGATGGCGGCCGCCGCGGACCGGATTTAACCGATGTGGCAAACCGGTTGTCGAAAAACCAGATGATTTTGCGAATTTCCAACGGAGGCGTGAACATGCCGGCCTACGCCGCGAACCTCGCGCCTGCGGAAATGGACGCGCTGGTGGCGTTCCTGCAATCACGTAAAATTCAGCGACGCTGATCATCAAAACATGAGAAACCACCCCGCCAGACCTTCCCAAACGAAGTGCGATTGTCCCCGACAATGCACGGCAGGGTTTTACCCCATAGGTAAAACTCAGCCCATAGCGTAAAGTTGTATGTCGATGTTTTCAGGGCGAAGTCTCTGTAAAACAGTACGGCGGAGCAACTCAATGGCATCATGAAAACTTTGTTTACAGCGGAATCGATTTCCAAGGGCGGTCGTTCGGGAACAATTCAGACGCCGGATGGGCTACTGAATATCACTTTGGGAAATCCTTTGGAGAAAGGCGCGGAGAAACGAGGGCCTAATCCCGAGTTGTTGTTTGCCGCCGCATATTCCGCCTGTTACCACGGCGCTTTGATCAATACCGCCAAAAAGCTCAAGACCCCGGTCGAGGATTCCACCGTGCGGGCATTGGTGAGCCTGATCGAGGAGGACCAAGGCGCTTACCGTCTTGCCGTGGAATTGCACGCGCAACTCCCTGGTGTTGAGCGCGCCCAGGCACAACGGATCATGGATCAAGCGCACCAAACCTGCCCGTATTCCAAGGCCCTGCGCGGCGACGTCTCCGTCAAGCTGATGGTGGACTGAGCGCGAGAACACTTTTGCAGTCCGGTTGGCGGCCCAAGCGAATATAAATACTGGGTTGAGGAATCATTAAGGAACGAACAGCTCCAGAGGAGTTGGAAATATGAAAAAGTACACATCAATCTATCAGGTCGGCCTCATTTCTCTTGCGACAGCGATCGTTTCCATTGGCGTTCCTCGAAATCTCGATGCGGCGGACAGCTCGCCCTCGGCCAGCGCGCCAGCAACCGTGTCCACGCAGTCTCCGGCATTTCCTTTGGGCGTGTCTGACGTGATCAAAATGTACCAAGGCGGTATTGGGAAGGACGTCCTGGTAAGCTATATTGAGAATAGCGCCCTGCCATTCCATCTCACGGCGGACGGAATTATTTATCTGCAACATTTGGGTGTGCCGAAGGAGGTCACAAGCGCTTTGATTCTCCGAGACGGTGAATTGCAGAAACAGGCGGTTACGGCTTACCAGCAGCGATCTCAGGCTTTTCAGCAACAACCGGCGGTCGGAGCGCCCGGCTATAATCAAGTTGACGTCGCCAATACAGCTCCGCCAGTGCCTATGCCCAGCACACCGGCGCCAGCGGTTTACCCATACGCGGCGAGCGCGCCTCCTCCTGTTTATCCCGACTACAGCGCTTACCCTGATTATGATTATGGCTATCCATATTATGGCCCCGGCCTCGTGATTGGCAGTGGTTTTGGTTGGGGATGGGGCGGGTATGGCCGCTACGGCGGGGGCTTCAGAGGCGGGTACGGCGGGGTCAGTAGAGGAGGGTTTAGCGGGGGTGGCAGAGGTGGAATGGGTGGGGGTGGAAGAGGACATGGCGGTGGTGGACACCGCTAAGAAGCGGCGGGCGTTTACCCCTTCCGCCAGTCCCGGCAACCGCGTGTGGGGAGAACACCCCATAGCGACGGGAAGAATCAAAGGCTTATTGTGAGCACCAAGAGAACACTTTTGCCGTCAGGTTGGCGGCGGAGCCAAACAACAATAAGAAATAACATAAAATTATGACGACACTCGAAGTTAAAGGCGACTGGAACATCACCAAGGGCAAGTTGAAGCAGAAGTGGGCCAAACTCACTGATAGCGATCTCCAATACGTGGAAGGCAAACAGGATGAGCTGGTTGGCCGCATTCAGAAACGCACTGGTGAAACTCGCGAAGCAGTGGAAAAAATGATCAAGGAATCCTCCGACGGCTCATCCTGCTGCTCTCATTAAACCGGATTTCCTTAGCTGCAGATGCGCGATCATTGAATGGGCTGAACATGAAAGACCACGTCTATAAATTGATCGAGCTTACCGGCACCTCGACCACTTCCATCGAGGATGCCGTTGATAAGGCCATTAAACGCGCGCACAAGACCATCAAGAACTTGTGCTGGTTCCAAGTGGTCGAAACTCGCGGCGCTATCACCAAGGGAAAGGTGGATCACTGGCAGGTGACCATCAAGGTCGGCTTCACAGTGGAAGGTTGAGCGCGGCCCGACATGGAAATGTGCGGAGTAATTTTAAACATGTATAATCCAAGAAAACGTGACCTCAGAATTGAACATCACTCGTGAAAAGATGATCCAGTTGCTGAACGAGGATCTCGCCGGAGAATACCAGGCCATCATTGCCTACACCGTGTACAGCCAGGTGCTCAAGGGTGCCGCCTATACAGACATTGCGCGGCAGTTGGAAGTGCATGCCGGGGAAGAACTGGCGCATGCCATAAAAATCGCCAAGCAAATTGATTATCTGGGCGGCATGCCTGGAGTGCTTCCCAAAACGGTCAAAACGTCGCACGACCCCGTGGAAATGTTGCGCGCCGATCTGGAGAACGAACGGGAAACGGTGGGGCGTTATCGCGAGCGCATCCGCCAGGCCGAGGCGATGGGGGAATTTGCGTTGAGCGAAGCCTTGCGCGCCATCATTGTGCAGGAGCAGGACCATGAAATTGATCTGGCCGCGGCGCTGGGCATTGATGTGCCTCCCGCCATCGTGCCTCCAGAACCGAAAAATGGTCGAAACCAAATCCAGGACACCCATGCCCCAAGGCGATAAATCCAGCTACACGGACAAGCAGAAGCGCCAGGCGGAGCACATCGAAGCGGGCTACGAGAAAAAAGGCGTCAGCACGGAGACGGCGGAGGCGCGGGCTTGGGCCACGGTCAACAAACTTTCCGGCGGCGGTAAAAAGAGCGGTTCCGGCCGGAAGAAAAGCCATCTATCAACATGCCAGCTTTAACCGCCAAACAAGTCAGTCTTCACTTGAAAGCCGTGCCGAACTGGTCGAAACGTGCTCAATCTATTCTTCGGACTTACAAATTTGAGGGTTTCTTGCGAAGCATCGCCTTTGTCAAACGGATCGCCGGGAAAGCCCAAAAATGCAATCACCATCCGGACATTGATATTCGCTTTGATAAGGTCACGCTCAAGCTGTCCACGCATGATGAGGGGGGAATCACCGAAAAAGATTTTTCGCTTGCCCGACAGTGCGATGACGTCTTCTCCAAGTTTTTTGCGCCGTGATCGCCGCAAATTCAACAGCGAAAGCAACTCGTTTGAAAACCATCCGTAAACTCGCAAAAGAGACACCAAAGTATTAGGGTTACCCACTTCCTTGGGGCATGCGATTATGAATACCAAGCAAGCAGTGACAGACTATCCGATCCAACCGGTGCTATCGGGACGGTGGAGTCCCTACGGCTTCGAAGACCTGCGGTGTCGGAAGCCGATCTGTGTTCGTTGTTCGAGGCGGCGCGCTGGGCGGCGTCTTCCTACAACGAACAGCCTTGGAACTATGTGGTGGCGATCAAGGAAAACCTCCATGAATTCAGCCGACTCCTTTCCTGTCTGGTGGAAGCAAACCAAGCGTGGGCCAAGGCGGCGCCGGTGCTCGTCCTGGGCGTCGTGAGTTTGAGGTTTGCCAAGAACAACAAAGACAATCGGGCCGCCGTTCATGACCTCGGTCTGGCCGCCGGGAATCTGCTGATGGAGGCAACGGCGCGCGGACTTTCGGTGCATCAGATGATCGGCATGCTGCCCGACAAGGCGCGAGAGGTTTACCAGATACCTGATCATTACGAGGCCTGGACGGCCATGGCCATCGGATACAAAGCCGACCCGGCCAAACCGCCAGATGCCCTGAAGGAGCGCGACTTGGCACCTCGGCAACGAAAGCCCTTGAGTGAATTCGTTTTCACCGGCCAATGGGGAAACCCGTCGCCTCTCGCGCTGAAAGATTAATGGGGGGAATACCCCATAGCACGCCTTCCATCGGCGGGGCACTTTGTTCCCGTAACGGCAGAAGGAAATTAAAAATATTACGGAACATTACTATTGAATATGAATACACAATCACAGCAGACGGTTGAACAACATAAGACGCGGTTTCTGAAACTCATTTCCAACTCAGCCTCGGCCACACTGGGCATGGCTCTGGTGGCGGTGGGATTCATGATCGCGGTCCCGCGCGCAAACGCGGCGCCAACGGTCTGCACGAAAGACTGCAGCTTCATCCAGGCGGCCGCCCAAGGCGGCATGACCGAGGTGAAATTGGGCGAATTGGCTTCCCGCGCCGGGCAGCGCGACGATGTGAAGCAGTTTGGCCAGAGGATGGTGAAGGAGCATGGTGGCATCAATGACGACCTGAAAGCTCTGGCCGCGCAAAAAGGCGTGACTTTGCCCGACATCCTGGATGCAGAACATCAGGGGATGGTGGATAAAATGTCGGCCTTGTCAGGTTCGGATTTCGACAATGCCTACATCGCCGGCATGATCAAAGACCACAAAACGGATGCCAAGGCATTTAAAGCTGAATCTTCCGCAACGACAGACGCGGATGTCAAAGGCTTCGTGGATAAAACCATTCCGGTTGTGAATGAGCATTTGAAACTCATCACTGCCATGAAAAAACAGCGGTCCTAGTTAAGCGTTCCCTGCAACCCGCTTCCAATCCAAGTCAATGGAGACATTTCCCATCGTCATCCTGGGCGGGGGCGTGGTGGCTGGTTATGCCGCGAAGGAGTTCGTCGCGCAGAGCGGTAAAAAGGGGGGACTGTCCATTGTCACGGCGGAAAATGCCTTACCCTATGAGCGCCCTTCTTTGTCGAAGGGCTTTCTGTCCGGCGAGGAAGAAGCCAGTGACATTGAGATTTCCAATGCCGCCTTGTACCGCGAGCATGGCATTACTGTCCACCGAAGCTTCCGGGTGGAGAGAGTGGACTTCCGCCGCCGCCGCCTTCATAGCGATTCGGGTAAAATGATCGGCTTTGAGCAATTACTCATCGCAACGGGTTCTACGGCTCGAAGGTTGAAGGTGCCGGGAGCCAACCGGCCCGAAGTCTTTTATCTGCGGGGGATGAAGGACTCGCAGGCCATCCGCGCGCGGATCAAACGAGGCCAGCGTGCCGTGGTGATCGGCGCAGGTTTTATTGGAATGGAAGTTTCCTCCGTTTTGGCCAGCCGCGGAGTGCATACGACCATGGTCTTTCCCGACGATCGGGTTTGGCAACGGCTGTTCCCACCTCCGGTTTCAACCTTTTTTGAGCGTCAGTTTGCCGGCCATGGCATCACATTTATGAAAAGTGAAAAGGTGGTGGCCTTGACGCAGAAGAATCATGAGTGCCAGGTCGTGTTGGCCTCTGGAAAGCAAGTGCCCACAGATTTTGTGGTGGCAGGAATTGGGGCGATGCCATCCATGGAACTGTTTCACCGGACACCGTTGGGCACGAATGGCGGCATCAAAGTCAATAAATTCCTTGAGACCATTATACCGAGCGTCTGGGCTGCCGGTGATGTAACCAATTACCCCGATCAAATTTTCCATCGTCGCATGAGAGTGGAGCACTGGGATAACGCCGTGGAGCAAGGGCGGGTGGCGATGCGCAACATAATGGGAAAACTCCAGCCGTTTATCCATGTTCCGTATTTTTTCTCGGATTCTTTCGACCTCTCTTATGAATTTTGGGGCGATGCGGATGGCCACGACCAAGTCGTCTATCGGGGAAATATGGATCGAAAGCAAATCAGCGTCTGGTGGCTTAAAAGGCAAAGACTGTGCGCCGCTTTGATCATGAACCGCGCAGAGGAGGAACGAGCGGTCGCCCCTCGCTGGATTTTGCGGCGGCCACGGTTGGACCCGAAGGCGCTCCAAAACGCCCGCAACCTGAAGTCGCTGGATACCACCTTTGGTCGCAAGGAAATCAATGACTAATCCGAAACGGAGTGATTGCCGATGAAAGCGAAGAAAGCTGCGAACGACTTTCCTGTCGTTTGCGTGGGCGGTTCGGCTGGCGGCCTCGACGCATATACGCGGCTATTACGAAATCTGCCGGCTGATATGGGCGTTGCAATCGTCATCGTTAATCATTTGAGAACGGTAGCGACCCAACTCCACGAGATTCTTCCGCGCTTTACCGAGATGCCTGTTAAACTGATCACGGAAAGGTTAGATATTCAACCCAACCATGTGTTCATCATCCCGGAGCAGTGCGATTTACACATTCTTGATGGAGAATTCCGTTTAAAGCCAATATCAAAGCCCCGGGGATGGCCCGACGTGATTACGGTTTTTCTGCGTTCCCTGACCCAGCACTGGGGCGGTAAACTTATCGCTGTCATTGTCTCTGGATATGATGGGGACGGAGCAGCGGCGCTCTGCGGCATAAAGGAAGTGGGGGGCATTACCATTGCGCAGAAGCTCGACACAGCGAAGCAGCCCGATATGCCCGAGAGCGCAATAGCAAGCGGGTGCATCGATTTTGTTCTTTCACCTGAGGATATCGCCCGAAAAATTGCACTAATTGCGCACACTGTGTCGACGGTGCAGGAAGGCGGCCCACCAAATCGGGGCAAAAAGGCCCATGTAGTGTGACGGAGGAAATTCTTCAGCGCGATTCATTCAGCTATTTTGCGCATGAGACGAATCCCGCTAATGGACTGGTGATCGACAAGACATCGCCGGATTGTCCCGCCAGCATTGCGGCCACCGGCCTGGCCCTGGCGGCATACCCGGTGGGGATTGAGCGCGGATTCATGGCGCGCCCCGCCGCGGTGGAGCGCGCGTTGGTGACGCTGCGATTTTTCTGGAACAGCCCGCACGGCCCGGAAACCGATGCCACCGGCTATCAGGGCTTTTATTATCATTCTCTCAACATGCGGACTGGGCGGCGCGCCTGGCAATGCGAACTATCAACGATAGACACCGCTTTTCTTCTGGCCGGCATGTTGACGGCGACAAGTTATTTTGACGCGGATACGGCCGACGAGCACGAGGTCCGCACCCTCGCCGACGACCTCTACCGCCGCGCCAATTGGCACTTGGCCCAAAACCAGGAAGCAATGTTGACGCAGGGCTGGAAGCCTGAATGCGGCTTTCTCCAGGATCGTTGGAAGGGCTACGATGAAGGACTCCTGCTTTACATGCTTGCGCTCGGCTCGCTGGATGGCTTCTGCTCTCGATGGCCGATGTCACGGTCACCGTGTCCGTTCGAAAATCCCGCGCCATGACCATTCGGAACGCGCGGCCAGGAACATCAGGACCGAGCGAGCGCGCGGTTGGAACAACGCCCTTTGCAACCAGGCCGCCCAGCGCAGTCGCGCGGCAAATCTCTCGTCGCAACGCGAGGCAATCTCCAGCGTCACATCTTGCCAAGTCAACTCACCGTGACTGAATTTTACGAGAGGCTCTATGGCAAGTTCCGCAGATTCGAAAGCCATCGACATGCCGTTGCCCGTCACGGGCGGGATCATGGTGAAAACGTCACCGACGCAACATTCATTCCGTTGGATTGCGCACTGCGGACGCAGGCAAAGACCTGCCACAGAACAGAAGGAATCTTCATCGAAGTGCGCGACGGCCAGACGCGAATGCAGCAAAGATGCCGCGGGTCCGCCCAGCCAGTCGCGCCAGCGTTGCGCCAGGTCGGGTACAGTCGCCTTGCTGCGAAACAAGCCGCAGACGTTCACTTCGCCACTCGCCAATTTACACAAACCTACATAACCAGAGGGCACAAAGTGCATCTCGAGGTCGGCCTCCAGTGAGATTCCGCGTGCGTGAACTTTGAGCCCGAACAATCGCCAGCCATCCGTCAACGGTTCTGCGCGCCGGCCACTGGCGCGCACAATTCCCTCTCCGAATTCGCCGCACCATCGCGCGCCCTGGCGCAATTCGCCGCCGAGTCGCTGAAACTGACGAGCGAGCAATTGATCCAACTCAAATCGTGAAATACACAGAGCTGCTTCCGGCAGTGTGTGCTCCACGATCATGGTCGGCCCAGCAAAGAACGCCACGCTCCTGGCCGAACAGGCTCCCGCCGATCGCAGTCCGTCCAACAAATCGAGTCGAGCAAGGGAGATTTGCCCGTTGCCACTAATAAACTCGCCACAGACGCGGTGTCGCGGATAGCGCCCGGCTTCCCACACCGTTACGGGCACGCCTCGTCGGCGCAGCCCGATGCCCAGCGTCAAACCGGCCAGCCCACCGCCTATGATGGTGACATTTTCAGGCATGTCGTTTCGCGATGAAGTAATGGCTGAAAAACCCGGCGGATTGTTCGCTCAACTGCCACTGATGGTCCGCTGGCCAGAGGGCGGAGATCTCGCGGCCGAGAAAGCCCGCGCACACGCTACGGACAGCATCGTGTTGCGTAATGTCGTTGCAACCGATGAACCGGAGCCATCGGGAGGCTGCCAGGGCAAGTGGCGAACGGCGCGGTTCGCATGCGATGAAGAGGTTCGTTCTTGCTGCCACCAATCGCAACAAGGCCCTGAGTAATTCGTCCGGGAAATGATGCAGGAATAAATTGGCCAGCATCACCTCTACGGCAGGAGCCGATTGCTTCAGCCAGGCAAAAGCATCTGTCGTCGCGCTTTCTACGGACCAGTTGAGCGCAGCGAATGCGCGGCGAGTTTCCGCTGACACAAGATTTTGCCGGTCGAGCAAGGTGACCTCCGCGATCACGCCATCAGCAGCCGAACGATGCGCCAACCGCAAGAGGAGGGTGCCATCGCCCGCTCCCAGTTCGACCAGTCGGAGTGGCCGTGAGCGAAAAGAAGCTTCCGCGAATTCGCTGCGGAACGCCCGCGACAGGATGCCTGCGTGTCCCATGATGAGGTTCAACCGCTGCAGGTCTGCGCGCGAGCCGACCGCCCGCAGATCGGCGGGCGGCAGATTGTCGAGGAGTTCCGGTTCGACCACGCGATGCACAACTCACTCCACTTTCAAGAGGGCGCCGTGACAACTGAAACCCGCGCCGAAGGACGACATCCACCACCAACCACCAGGCGCGTTTTGGGCTAGCGCCCTTTCCAGCACAAAAAGCACAAACGGGCTGCTGACGTTGCCGAAGTCGAGCAACACTCCGGCACTCAGACACAAACCGCGCTCACTGAGGCCAAGATGTTTTTGGAGGCTGGCCAGCACCTCGCGCCCCCCTGCATGCAGAATCCAACCGGTCACATCGGAGCGCTTCAACGGGTAGCGATGGAGCATCTCTCTGAAAAGACTTTCAACGTGCTTCGCCGCAAGCATAGGCACCTGGCGGTTGAGAATGTTCCGCAACATGCCGTTGCGTTGTTCGAATCGGAGGGAGTCGCGTTCGGTCGGGCTGAGAAGACTTCTCGATGCCTTCCACTCCACTCGCCGCGCATGAGGGGCGGGCTGATTGGACAACACGGCCGCACCCGCGCCATCGCCAAAGAGGCAGGCGCTGATAAGCACGCCGGGGTCGTTGTCCAGATAGAAGGCCGCACTGCAAATCTCGACGCAGACGGACAGGACATGTTGCGCCCGGTTCGCCGCCAGCAGGGCTTCAGCTATGCGCCAATTCGGCAACGCCGCGCCGCAGCCTTGCCCAACCAAATCGAGCGCCACGACATCGGAGCGCAACCCCAACCGTTCGCTGACATAACTGGTGAGACCTGGACACAGATAGCCGGTGCAGGTGCTGATAATGATGGCATCAACCTCCGTGGACGCGAGTTGGGCATTGGCGAGGGCGCGTTCGGCGGCTTGGGCGGCGAGTTCGGGTGCGTGCCGGGCAAAACGGGTGTGCAGCGCGTCGGGTGTCAGGACGAAGGCATCCTCCAAACTCTCCACCGCCAAGTGTCGGGATTCAATGCCGTTTTCACCGGTCAACACCTTCTTGAGCAGCGCGTGGGACCGCGCGTTGAGTTGCGGGAACTGAGGTGCCTGTTGCAGCGCCGCCAAACACTCCGGCTGTGTAAAACGCCGCGGCGGGACGGCCGTGCCGAGTCCGATCAAATACATAGCGCAGGGTGGTGCAAAGCGACGGTAATTCTGTTTTCAATGAGCAAGGCAGGTTGAAACAAATCCGCTTTCGCCCTCCACTGGCTCAAGCCAACCCTTCGATTTTACTATTCATAAAAGGGCAACAATATGTTGCTAAAGCCGAAGGCCGCTATGGGGTGTTTACCCCATAGGGGATTCTCCCAGATACTGGCCGGGGAGCCAGCGTTAAAAATCCGATAATCCGAGATTCGCTCCGCTCGCAGCAACTCCGTCGCCGATAGGTCAACCACTGTTTATTACGAATCGGGTTACACCCCATAGGAGAGGGCACGCCTTTGTCGTAATTTTGTCAATCGGGCGACTACAGGAACGCTTTTGCCATCACGCTGGCGGCAAAGAACAACGAAAAACAAGACGATCAGATGTGTTTAATAAAGCAGAGGGTGGAACCGATTTTGAAGAAATCGGTGAAAGCCCTGTTGGAGCAACAAAACAGGCATGGATGCTGGAGTTTTCCGGCCCACTTGGGATCCCATTATATTTCACTCTTTGCTCTGTTCCTGGAGTGGCTCCGTTTCCGGGGGTTCTCTTCGCGCTTGGATTTGAACCGTCTGGCCACGATCCTTGTGGAGACGCAACTGGCGGACGGTTCCTGGAAGCAAGCCCGGGACCCGGCGATTTCATCCGGCGACATCAACGCGACCGTGCTCAACTATGCTGCGCTCAAGTTTTTCAAAACCTCGATATCGGCCGCAAACGTGCAACCGGCCATGGAGGCAGCCAGAGAATTCATCCTGGCAGCCGGTGGGATCGATTCCACCAATCAGTTCACCAAGACCTTTCTGGCGCTTTTCGGATTGCGTGGATGGGATGAAATCAGCGAAATCCCCTACCTGATTTTCCTGGAAGCGCTGCCGCTCAACTACCGGCAATTCTCGCAATGGGTCATCCCTCACCTGCTTCCCATGGCCTACCTGCGCCACAATCGCGTCTCGCGCAAGATCCGCGGAACCTTCGGGCCGGAGCTTGACTTGGGCGAACTTTATGCCGGGCAGCCTTGGCAGTCGCGCGAGAAAGAAAACGATCCCTCGGCCTGGTATGATGGATTCATGGTCGGCAAGATCCTGCGCCAGCAGCGGGAACACGGAAGCTGGGGCGGATATACGGTCTCAACCCTGTTCAGCGTCGCGGCGCTGGACCATTTTTACCGGAAGCATCCCTTGCGCTTTTCCACCATTCCGACATCGATCCAGCGTGGGCTCGGGTTCACGGATCAACTGTATTTCAACCACGGAAAGGGGAACTATCTCGGCTGCCTGATGGACGGCGGAGTCTGGGACACCATTCTGGCGGCGCAGGCGCTGGCCCAGGCTGGGGAAAACAGCGATCCGCTGATTCTTGCCGCCAACAATCTCTATGAAACACAGACAGCCGAAGGAGGCTTTCCCTACGGACGGGACTTTGAGCAATACCCGGACGTCGATGACACATCAAGAGCCTTGGTATTTCTACAGAAGATGGCGCCATTGACTGGAAGGAAGGGAGCGGCGGAATCCCGTAAGCAAGGACTGCATTGGCTTTTGAAGCGACAAAACTCCGACGGCGGCTGGGGGGCCTTTGACCAGGACAACATTGGCAGCCGCGTGGCAAAGCTGTTTACCAAGGACCTCACTGATTCGGTCGAGTTGTTTGATGGCAGTTCCGCCGACAACACCGGTCATGTGCTGGCAGGTCTCGGCGCCTACGGGTTGACCGCGAAACACTCCCGATCCGTGCGGCGGGCGGTCCGGTTTTTGCGTCGGGATCAGGATCCCGGTACGGGTCTTTGGGAGGGCCGCTGGGGCATTAACACTCTCTACGGCACCACCCAGGCCGGAACCGGGCTTTTGCGGGCAGGTGAATCGCCACAAGCACCTTATCTCCGGATGGCTGCGCGGACGCTGATGAGTTTTCAAAATCCCGATGGCGGCTTTGGTGAATCAACCCTGTCTTACCTCGATGATGGCCACCACGGTCGTGGGACAAGCACCCCGACGCAAACCGGGTGGGTGCTCGAGTTTCTCTGCGAAATGAGGTTTCACGAAGAGGATACTGTTTCCAGGGCCGTGAATTACCTTCTGGAAACCAGGAGCGAATCGGAATCGTGGCGCGATGCCTCAGTGGTTGGGACGGGCCATCCCGTGATTTTATACGTGGATTATCCAGTCTATCCCCAGGTTTTTCCTGTGATGGCCTTGGCGAACTACCTGGAAACAATCTAAAGTCACTTAAACTGGTCGCCGGCCGGAAATGAGGTTAACCAGAACCATGACGACGGCGAGAACCAGCAAAATGTGAATAAATCCGCCCATCGTGTAATTGGTGACCATGCCGAGCAGCCATAGGACGATCAATACTACCGCAATTGTGTATAACATATAAATTTTCTTTCCTTTTTAATTGTAACTTTTGAATGGCACGTTCGCCTCAGGGTGCGATTCCGTCGCTCGCCCATTGACGCGCCTGCTGGAAATCGTCCTTCAAGCCATTGTAGGCTTTCTTGGTGCCGGCTTTGACGCCGTCCCAGGTGGATTCCGTCGCGTTCTTGGCCTCATCGAGTTGTTTGTTCAATCCGGCCGCCTCGTCGCGCAACGCCTGAAGTTTAGGTTTGGCGTCCGACTTGAACGCATCGCTAGAGTTCTCGATTTTGGCGGAGAGCGTGTCTATATCCTTACTAAGAGCGTCCAACTGACCCTGGCATGATTGCCACGAATTACGTCAAGTTACGCGCCAACCTGACCATCTGCCATCAGGTGTTCTTCCCACTGCAAGGTTCAAGCTATGCTTGAATTCTTGATGCAGTTTAACCGATATCCATCCACTCCCGCCCCCATGACTCGGCTGCGGTTTCATCGGCGCATATTCGTGTCTAATACCGGACATTGCGCAAGCGATTGAGGCCGTTGCGCCGTCTTGGCGGCGGCAATTAGAGGTGTTCCACCGTTAACAGCAGGTAGGCAATCATCATCACTGCCAGGAGCGCAACGGCGATGGTCACAATCACAATCAACCCGCGATTAGCCCGCACTTCACCGCGCTCAATGGCCAGATTAACGAGGTGGTAATGCCACGCTGCCAACACCGCCAGCGCGCCTCCCAGAGCCATCATCGCTACGCCCATCGGCAATGACATGCCGGTGCTTCGGATTGGTGTTTGCGGGGCGAGCCGCGTCGCAATTTCGCGCAGCCACACCCCGAATTTGGCGATCACAAAACCGAGAGTGATAACCGCGATACTCGTCCTGATCCATGCCAGAAATGTTCGCTCGTTGGCGAGATACTCCGTCGCCTTTCTGTCTTCAGGTAATGGCGTGCGCAAAATGTTTCGGACGCGGCGGCCAGCTCACTAAAGCCGACTATCGATTCTGCCGTAACGGAATCATTCGCCATTGCGGGAACACCGCCGAGCGACGATAAAGCCGATGAGTGCTCCGACCCCGGCGCCAATGGCTATAGCCTTGTAGGGGTGCTCATGCACGGCTTCGTCGGCGGCTTGCGCGGTTTGGACTGCCTTGTCGCGGACACGACTCGCAATTTCTTTGGCGTGTTCCAGTGCGGCGGCCAGACGCTGGCGGGCTTCCCCGACTTTGTCTCCGGCCACATCGGCTGTCGCGGCTATCAAGGCGCGCGCGTCTTCGACGAGCGTACCCATGTCATTGGTGGTTGTGTGTGTATGTCTGTTCATGATCTCTTGCTGTCTTTATTTATTTGTGCTTTTCGACGCTGATTTATTCGCGGCGGCGGGCACGGATGCTTCGGGCGAGCAGGCCACTTTCAGGATGGAGTTTCTTCCGCCAAACGGGTTGGGCACGGTTTCTCCGGCCTGCGGATCGGGCATCCACTGGCCGTCCACCACCAGGCAGTATTCGTAAGTGCCAGGTGCCAAAGCAGTTTCCTTCCACCAGCGCCCGCCCCCGGTCGGATGCAAAGTCTTGGCTTCGGGCTGCCACCGGTTGAAAGTGCCCGCGACGCAAACGGTCGTGGCTGTCGGATGAGTGAATTCAAAGCGAACGGGCACCAGTTGGGGGGCCGGCGCTGCGGACGTTGTCGTGGTTATGATTATGTTTCATAGTTGTGAATTAAATCGATTTCTTTGGCCAAGCTTATTTGCCGAGCATTTTTGCAATGACGAAGATAACGAAGGCCCCGAAAAGGCCTCCGCCTCCTAAGAGATATATCAAGGAGTAACCAGCGGCGGCGAACATTACCGGCATTACGAGCGCAATCATAGGTCAATGAATAAATGGGATTTGACAGCCCTGCAACCGCGTGACTTTCTCGCGGCGGCTCCAGAGCATTCGCCGTTTAATGCAAAATGGAACCGACGCGATTGCGGCCAATGCCAACTGGACGAATACCCCTGCGGGGATTTCTCAACCCGCCATCTGCCGTATCCTCCAATCGCTTTTCGTCGGATTCACCCACAGCCTCTTTGTTGCTGCTGGCACGCGCCAACGCGGTGAGCGCATCATTGGCTGCTTTTTCCTCGCCAAGGATTTCCAGCAAGAGGTCGGCGGCCTCCTTTTTCCCTAGCAAGCCAGCCCATGCGTGCAGGGCACCATAAGACGCCATCTCATGATGTTCAACCTTCTGCGCGGCCGAGATCAGCGCGGCGTTGATGGCGGGTGACCCTTTGAAGTCCGACGCGATTTCGTCGCCCTCTTTGAGCAACCCTACGGTGGCTTCGCACGTTATCCCCTTGGCTGGTTTGTCGAAGAGTTGGAAGACCTGTTCGAGTTTGGTCACATGGCCTTCGGTTTCCTTTAAATGGAACAGAATCGCCTTCTTCAGCTTTTCGCAGGTCGCAGCGCTGGCCATCTTCGGCAACGCCTTGACGGTGCGGCGCTCGGCGTCATAAATGTCGGCCAGTTCGTTGAGAAA